>Ga0079224_100006704_pt1 | contig 15334 bp, 14 predicted proteins | sample Stecom2015_FD_80414 | JGI IMG/M metagenome (GOLD analysis project Ga0079224, IMG submission 80414) | Agricultural soil microbial communities from Utah to study Nitrogen management - Steer compost 2015 | ecosystem: Environmental > Terrestrial > Soil > Agricultural land | place: USA: Utah...
GAGTCGGTCAGCCGCATCGGCGCCGTCGAGCAGCTCAGGGTCAGCCTGCCGAACAACGCGTACTTCATGGAGCACGGGCTGCGCATGGTCAGCATCTGGAACCGCTCCGGCCTGGACCTCGACGCCCGCCTGGTGCTCGCCGGGGAGGACCCGAGCGTCTACTACTTCGCGTACGCGCCGCTGCAGATGAAGATCGTCGACGGCGCCGGTGTGCTGCTCGACGGCCCCGTCCTGCACGGGGAGCGCACCGTGATCGACGTGCGCGACGCCGCCTGCCTCGCCGCGGCCCGCGCGTACTGGGACGCCGTCGTCGGCACCATGTATCCCTGCGGGGCGGAGACCGCCGCGCTCACCGAGCTCACCCCGCGCAGGCGTCGCATCGTCAGCCTCATGCTCACCAGCTCCACCGACGAGCAGATCGCCGACAAGCTCCACCTCAGCGTCCGCACCGTGCGGTCCGACATCGCCGCCGTCCTCGACCTCCTGGACGCGCCCACCCGGTTCGTCGCCGGCGTCCGCCTGCGCGAGCGGCTCGGCACAGCGGGCCCGCGTCCCGGGTCCTCGACGGCCTGACATCGTCGCCTCCGGCACACACTTTTGCGGCGCCCGCCGCCACGCGGGGGTTAGGGTCGTGCGCCGGGGAGTGGACGGACGTGTCAGCGGGGGGTCGCGATGGTCGGTGCAGCGGCGGTACACCGGACGGGGACGGGTTCGTCCCTCGTCTTCGACTTCTCCGCCTACACCGCGACAGGCACCCTGTCGTGGCAGCGGACCCAGCGGGTCTTCGAGGCGATGGCGCACCTGCAGGAGCAGCGCGCCAGGGTCGTCCAGGCCCTCGGCTGCCGTCAGCGGGTCGCCGCGCGCATCGTCGGCCGCGGTCCCGAAGGGATCAACCACGCCCCGACCAGGGCCGCGGTCGGCTGGCGGACGCTCGAGTCGATCCGCCACTCGGGCACCGTCGGTCAGCTCAGGACCAGCCTGCCGAACAACGCGATCCTGATCGACGCCGGACTGCGCATGACCAGCGTCTGGAACCACTCCGGCCTCGACCCGGACGCCCGCCTGGTCCTGTCCGGCGAGGACCCGTCCGTCTACCTCTTCGGGTTCGCACCCCTGCAGATGAAGATCGTCGACGGCACCAGCGTGCTCCTCGACGGGCCGACCGTCTGCGGCAGCCCCACCGTCGTCGAGGTCCGCGACGCCGCCTGCCTCACCGCCGCCCGCGCGTACTGGGACGCCGTCCTCGACACCACCTACCCCTGCGACGCCGAGACCGAGAGCCTCGCCGAGCTGACCGTTCGCCAGCGCCGGATCGTCACCCTCATGCTCACCAGCTCCACCGACGAGGAGATCGCCCACCGGCTCGACGTCAGCGTCCGCACCGTGCGCGCCGACATCGCGACCGTCCTCGAGCTCCTCGACGCGCCCACCCGCTTCGCGGCCGGCGTCCGCCTCCGCGAACGCCTCGGGATGCCCGCCGCGCCGCGGTAGCCCGGTCGCGCGGGCGTGACGTCGTCGGACGCGGGACCCGCTCGCGAACGCGTTGCGCACGGTAGACAGCACCTACGTCGCGCAACACGCTCGCGAACCACCACGCCCCGACGAGCCGACACGCCGAGCGACACGCCGGACACGGCCGGGCCTCCATCGAACGATGCAACCCCCGCGGACCGTCCGAACGCCCGTAGAGCCCGCTGAGCGCCGTCCATAGCGTCGGTGGAGGAAGAAACCACGTCCTCCTCACCGAAAGGTCGCTCCGATGACCGCGATCGACACACCGCCCCGGCTCGACACCGCCGTGCGCCTCGACCAGCTCACCAAGACCTACCCGAACGGCCCCGAGCAGGTGGCCGCGCTGCGGGGCGTGTCGCTCGCCGTCCGGCCCGGCGCGTTCACCGCGATCATGGGGCCCTCCGGCTCGGGCAAGTCGACGTTCCTCAACGTCGCCGCGGGCCTCGACACGCCGACGAGCGGGCGGGTGCACATCGGCGACACCGACCTCACCGCCCTGTCGGCCGACGCCGTCACGCGCTTCCGCCGTCGGCACATCGGCTTCGTGTTCCAGGCGTACAACCTCGTCGGCCACCTCACGGTCGCCGAGAACGTCCAGCTCCCGCTGCTGCTCGACGGGCGCCGCCCGGACCCGAGGTGGCAGGACACGTTGCTCGAGTCCGTCGGGCTGGCGGGCATGGCCGACCGCCTGCCGCGCGAGCTGTCCGGCGGGCAGGCGCAGCGCGTGGCGATCGCCCGCGCGCTCGTCACGCGGCCGACCGTCGTCTTCGCCGACGAGCCCACCGGCGCCCTCGACCGCCGCACCGGCGACCAGGTGCTCGACGTGCTCCGCGGCACCGCCAAGCAGCTCGGCCAGACGCTGGTCGTCGTGACGCACGACCCGTCCGTGGCCGTCGCCGCCGACGACGTGCTCTTCCTCGCCGACGGCCTGCTCGCCGGCGGGCTCGTCGCGCCGACCACCGACCAGGTCGTCGCCCGCCTCGTCGAGCTGGGGCGGTGACGACCATGTGGTCCTTCGCCCGCTCCGCGGTCCGCGCCAACCCGGCGAGCTTCGCCGGAAGCTTCCTCGTCGTCGTGGCCGCCGCCGCGCTCCTCGCCGCGAACGGTGTGCTCATGGAGAGCGGTCTGCGCGCCGACGCCCCGATGCTCACCACGGTCGCCGGCTCGTTCGCCGGCACGGCCGTCCTCGTCGTCGTGCTCGTCGTCGCCTCCACGTTCGCCGCGGCGCTGCGCCGCCGCACCGAGCAGTACGCACTCCTGCGCGCCGTCGGCGCCACTCCCGCGCAGGTGCGCTCGATGGTGACGGCGGAGGTCGGCCTCGTGTTCGCCGTCGCGGCCCCCGTCGGCGCCGTGCCCGGCCTGTTCGCCGCGCACCTGTTCACGCCGCTGCTCGCGTCGGGCGGCATCGTGCCCGAAGGGCTCGACCTGGTCGTCACGCCCCTGCCCGTGCTCGGCGCACTGACCCTGCTCTTCCCGACGGCGCTGCTCGCGGCGCGGCTCGTCGCCCGGTCGGTCACGAGCGTCAGCCCGACGGCAGCCGTGCGCGGCACCGCCGCCGAGCCCGCCGGGCTGTCGGCCGCGCGGCGCGCGTGGGCCGTCGTCCTGCTGGTCTCGGGCCTGCTCCTGGCCGGCACGCCGTTCGTCCTGCCCGGTCTCCTGGGCAGCGCGGCGGGCGCGACGTCGGCGTTCCTGCTCATCAGCGCCGCCGCCCTGGCGGGACCCGCGCTGGTCGGGGCGGCGGCCCGTCGGGCGGTCGACGCCTCCCGGACGTCACGGCACGCCGCGACACTGCTCGCGCTGCTCAACAGCCGTGGCTTCGCCCGCCGCCTCACGACGGCGATCGTGCCGCTCGCCCTGTTCCTCGCGCTGGGCACGGTGCAGACGGGGGTGAACGGCAGCATCGTCGACGCCGCAGCCGCACAGCTCCGCACGGGGGTCTCCGCCGACGCCGTGGTCACCGCGCCCGGCAGCCTCACGCCGGAGCAGGTGGACGCCGTCACGACGACGCCGGGTGTCGAGGCCGTGCTCGCGACCGCGTCGGTCCCCGCCGAGGTGCGGACGGACCCGGACGACGACCTCGGCGGCCTGGCGTGGGAGCCGTCGGCCCTCACGGCCCTCTCCGGGGACGCCGCCGGCCTGGTCGACGTCGGCGTGACCGCGGGTTCCCTGTCCGACCTGACCGGCCCCGGCACGGTCGCGGTCAGCGCGGAGAGCCTGTTCGCGACCGGAAAGGGCGTGGGCGACACCGTCGACGTCCGGCTCGGCGACGACGAGACCTCGCCGACGATCGTCGCCGTCTACGACCGTGGCCTGGGCTTCGGTGACTACCTGGTCGACGCCGCGGCGCTCCCGGAGCCGGTCCCTGCTGCCGCGCTGTACGTGCGCGGGCCGGCCGACCTCGCCGTCCCGGGGCTGCAGGTGCTCACCGTGGACGAGTACGTCGACGCGACCGTGTCCGGCGCCGCGGCGCAGCAGGAGCTCGGCACCGTGCTGCTGCTCGTGCTCATCGTGTTCATCGCGATCGCCGCCGCGAACACCCTGGTCATGCTGACCAGCGCCCGCCGGCCGGAGCTCACCCTGCTGCGCCGGGTCGGGGCGACGCGTCGGCAGCTCACCGCGATGATCGGCGTCGAGTCGGCGTTCGTCGCCGGGACGGCCCTGGTGCTGGGGACGCTGGCCGTGCTGCCGGCGCTGGTCGGCGTCGCGTACGGGATGCTGGGCACCGCCGTCCCGGCGTTCGACTGGTCTGTCTACGGCGCCCTGGCGGCGGCGGTCGTGCTCATCGCGACCGCGGCGACCCTCGTCCCGACCCGCCTGACAACCCGCTAACCCTCTGCCGAGGTAGTCAGTTGGCGAGGTAGTCAGTTGGCGAGGTAGTCACGTGGCGAGGTAGTACTACTTCGCTACGTGACTACCTCGCCAACTGACTACCTCGGCGGGGGCGCGCGGGGTCAGGCTGTGCGGGGGTGGACGCCCATGCCACCGGAGACCACGAGGTCCTCGCCCGTGACGTAGCCCGCGGCGTCGGACGCGAGGTAGGCGACCGCCTCCGCGACGTCCGTCGTCGTGCCGACGCGGCCGAGCGGCACCTCCGCACCCCAGGCCGCGAGCGCCTCGGGCGCCATGCCCATCCGGCTGTACACCGGGGTGTCGATGACGCCGGGACTCACCGCGTTGACGCGGATCCCGCGGGGCGCGAGCTCGAGCGCGAGCGAGCGCATGAGCGGCAGCAGCGAGTTCTTGGCGGCCATCATGGCGGCGCCGGTCCCCTCCCCCGCGCCGACGGTGAAGACGACCGACGACCCCTCGCCGAGGAGAGGCAGCGTCCGCTGCAGCGTGAAGAAGCTGCCCTTGACGTTGACGTCGAAGACGACGTCGAAGTCCTCCTCCGACGTCGACTCGAACGGCCCGCTGCGGAACGCCGCGGCGTTGAGGAACAGCAGCCCGATCGAGCCGAGGTGCTCGCGCGCCTGCTCGGCGGCTGCGTCGATGTCGCTCAGCGACGCCAGGTCGGCACGGACGGCGCGCACGCCGTCGGGCAGGTCGGCGTCGCCGACGTGGGTCACGCCGGTGACCATGACGCGCCAGCCGCGCGCATGGAGCAGCTCCGCCGTCGCCTTGCCGATGCCGCTGGTCCCGCCGGTGATGAATGCGGTCTTCGTGCTCATGTCGTGTCCTTCGCTCGGAGGGTGGTGCATGGCAGCGTACGCCCCTGTGGCAGCGACTGCCAACTAGTCATTGACCGCCACGGGCGTTACGCTGCCGCCATGAACCTGCGCGACCGCACGCGGCAGCTCGCCGTCCAGGAGATCCTCGACACCGCGCTGCGCCTGTTCACCGAGCAGGGCTTCGAGGCGACGACCATCGCCCAGGTCGCCCACGAGGCCGGCGTCTCGCAGCGCACCCTCTTCCGTTACTTCGGCACCAAGGAGGACCTGGTCGGCGGGGCGCAGGACGAGTTCGTCGCGCGCGTCGGCACCACGCTCCGCGAGCAGCCCGACGACGTCGACGCCTGGACCGCCCTGCGCGAGGCCCTCGCGGCCGCGCTGTCGGTGCACGCCACACCGCTCGACGCGCTCGCGCGGTTCCGGCTGATCCACACCACGGCATCCCTGCGCGCCGCCTATCTCGGCAAGCGCGTGCGCCTGCAGGAGGAGCTCGTCCCGCTCGTCGAGGCGCGGCTCGACGGGTCCGTCCCGGCCGCGGGCTCCGCCACGACCCGGGCGCGCGCCGTCCTCGGCACGGTCTTCGGCTGCTTCGACGCCGCCATGGCCACCTGGCTCGACCACGACGGCGAGGGCGATCTCCTCGACCTCTACGACGAGGCGGTCGCGGCCGTGCGCGGCGCTCGCGCGTGACGACGGCCTCTTCGCCGGTACGCTTCGTCGGCATGGAGTGGCGTGACGTCGAGCTCGTGCAGGTGGCGACCACCGTCGACACCGTGGAGGCGGCGCAGGCGATCGCCTCGTCGGCGGTCGGGAGACGGCTGGCGGCGTGCGCGCAGACCGAGGGCCCGATCACGAGCGTGTACCGCTGGGACGGCGCCGTGCAGACCGACACGGAGTGGCGCGTCGTCCTCAAGACGACGGCGGCCCTGGCCGAACGCCTCACCGAGCACCTCGTCCGTGAGCACTCGTACGAGGTGCCGGAGGTCGTGGTGACGCCCCTGATCGGCGGCAACCCCGAGTACCTGCGTTGGATCCGCGACGAGACCGCGGACGGGACCGCCCCCGAGCCACCGGACGCGTGACGTCCGGGATGCCCGTCGCGCCCGTCACAGGGAGGAGACAACGGCTGCTCGGAGCAACAGCGCTGCGGCGAGGTCGCGCGGACTTCACGGGCACCGGCACGCCGTCCCCCCTACGGTGGGCCCATGACCACCCACGAACCCGGCACAGGTCCCGACCCCGGCGGCCGACCGGCCCGGCCCTGGTCGCCCTGGGTCTGGGGAGCGATCATCGGGATCGGCATCGGACTCGCGTTCGTCCCGTCGCTCGGCCCGGTGGGCATCGGCATCGGGATCGCCCTGGCGCCCTCTTCGGCCCCGGGCACGACCGGCACCACCACGACCGGCACCACGGAGCACCGCTCCGACGACCGCCCGGACGACACCGCCCCTGACCAGCCCGGTACCCCCGACACCCCCGACCAGGACCAGTGACCATCACAGCTCCCACCGCCACAGCCCGCCCTCGTCGACGCCTGGTTCGCCGCGTGCTCCTGATCGCCCTCGGGGTGGTCGTCGCCCTCGTCGTCCTCGCCGTCGCCGGGTACCTCTGGAACAACGCGACGGCACGCGACCGCGAGACCGCGGCCGTCCGGGACGCCGGGTTCACCGAGCAGCAGGCGACCGTCGACGACCTGGCGCTCACCTACGGCGAGGGCCCCGACAACGGCTCGCCGCTGGTGCTCGTGCACGGTCAGGGTTCCCGCTGGGAGGACCACGCGCTCGTGCTGCCCGACCTCGCCGAGCGGCACCACGTGTTCGCCGTCGACGTGCCGGGCCACGGCGGCTCCGGCCGTCTCCCCGCGGAGCGCTACACCAACGCCGAGGTCGCGGAGATCCTCGCGAGGTTCGTCGACGAGGTGGTCGGCGAGCCCGCCCTGCTCTCCGGCCACTCGTCCGGCGGCCTGCTCGTGCTCCAGGTCGCGGCCGAGCACCCGGACCTCGTCACCGGCCTGCTGCTCGAGGACCCGCCACTGTTCTCGTCGGAGATGCCACGCCTGCTCGAGACCACGGGCGGCGGGCTGCCGACCATCGCCCGGGACTACCTCGCCGAGCACCCCGACGGCGCCGGCGGCACGGACTTCCAGCGCTGGTTCGTCGAGCGCAGCGACTACTTCGCGTTCTTCGGCCCGGCCGAGGGGCCGATCGTCGACTACTCGCTGCGGTGGATCGACGGCCACCCGGACGAGCCGCTGCGGGTCTTCTACCTGCCGCCGCTGGTCAGCGTCTACTTCGAGGGTCTCGTCGAGTACGACCCTGCGTTCGGCGCCGCCTGGGTCGCGGACCGCTGGTACGACGGGTTCGACGCCGCGGCGAGCCTCGCCGCCGTGGACGTGCCCACCACGCTGATCCACACGAACTACTTCGAGCAGGCCCGCGGCAGCGCCTACCAGGACGGCGTCCTCATGGCCGCCATGGACGCCGACGACGCCGACCGGGCGCTCACCCTGCTGCCGGACGCCGAGCTCGTGCAGGTCGCCTCCGGCCACCTGGTGCACTACGAGCGTCCTGACGTCTACCTCGACGCCGAGCGTGCCCTCACCGAACGGTCCGCCACGGCGCCGAGGTCGTGACGTCGGCTCAGGCCGGCGACGGGCCCAGGGTGCGCAGCAGGCGGCCCATCTCGCTGTAGGCCTTGTTGCGGTAGGCCACCAGCGCCTTGACCTCCTCCGGCGTGTAGTCCTTCGTGAGGCCCTTGCCGTTCTTCACGCCCTTGCGGTCGTTCTCGACGGCCTCCTGCACGAGGCGCGGCGTGGCCAGCCGCTCGCCGAAGTTCTCCTCGAACGTGCGGAACCCGCCCGCGTAGACGTCGAGCCCCGCCTGGTCGGCGATCGCGAACGGGCCGAAGAACCCGAGACGGAACCCGAACGTCGTGCGGACGACGGTGTCGATGTCCTCGGGCGAGGCGATGCCCTCCTCGGCGATCGACATCGCCTCCTTGAGCAGCACGTACTGCAGGCGGTTGAGCACGAATCCCGGCACGTCCGCCACGAGGGCACCCTGCCGGTCCGCCTTGCCCAGCAGCTCGCGCACCACGGGCACGACGGCGGGGTCGGTGCTCTCGCTCGGCACCAGCTCGACGCCGGGGATGAACGGCGCAGGGTTGGAGAAGTGCACGGTGAGGAACCGCTCGGGGTTCGTCACGGCCGTGGCCAGCACGCGCGCGGGGATCGTCGAGGTGTTGCTGCCGATGATCGCATCGGGGCGCGCCGCCGCGGAGATGCGGCCCAGCACGTCGTGCTTGACCTCGACCGACTCGAAGACGGCCTCCTCGACGAAGTCGACGTCCGCCACGGCCTCCTCGATCGAGGCCGCGGTGCGCAGGTTGCCGCGGATCGTCTCCGTCGCACCCGCGTCGTACAGGCCCTCGTCCTCGAACTCCTGCGACTCCGCCAGGAGCCGCTCGTAGGCGGCCTGCGTGGCGTCGGCCGAGGCGTCGGCGATCGTGACGGGCAGCCCGGCCAGCGCGAACGACTGCGCGATGCCCCCGCCCATGTACCCGGCGCCGACGACGGCGACGGAGGTGATGCTCGTGACCATGATGTCCTTCCTGGAACGTGTGGGGTGACGGGAGTCAGCAGGAGGCGCCGGGCGTGACCTCGCCCTCGACCAGGCCCTCCTCGATCTCCCCGATCGCGGCGACCTTGGGGGCCGACGCCGAGCTCGGGTCGAACCGGTACCCCAGCCACTCCCGGGCGAGGCGCCGGGCCAGCTCGATGCCGACCACGCGCTGGCCGAAGCACAGCACCTGCGCGTCGTTGGAGAGCACGGAGCGCTCGACCGAGAACGAGTCGTGCGCCGTGACCGCGCGTACGCCGGGCACCTTGTTCGCGGAGATCGCGACGCCGAGGCCCGTACCGCACACGAGCAGCGCCCGGTCGGCCTCGCCCGCTGCGACGAGCCGCGCGGCCGCCGCCCCGATCTTCGGGTACACGGTGTGCTCGTCGTCGCCCACGCCGACGTCGACCACCGACGCCACCCGCGGGTCCGCCTCGAGGTCCCGCTTGAGGATCTCCTTGTACTCGTAGCCGGCGTCGTCCGCGCCGACCACCAGCCGCAGCCCGTCCGTCATGAGTCCACCTCCGTCGTCGTGGGGGCAGGGACACCGGCCTCGGCGCCCGCCTCCTTCAGCAGCAGGGCGAGCGACGTCGCCCCCGGGTCCGGGACGCCGAGGCTCTTGTCGCCCAGCACCCGTGCGCGACCCCGGCGGGCCGCGATGTCCTTCGTCGCCTCCACGCCCTGGTCCGCCGCCTCGATCGTGGCACGCCACGCGTCGGCGGGCGCCGCGCCTCCCGCGACGGCCGCGGCGAGCGCCTCGGCGGCCGGGTGCAGCGCGTCGACGAGCGTCTTGTCGCCGACGCGTGCGCCGCCGACCTCCTGGATCTGGTCCCGCGCCGCCGCGATGCCTGCGGCGACGTGCTCGATCGTGAGCGCCGCGTCGGCGGGCAGCGCGTCGGCGAGGGCCAGCAGCCCGACGCCCCACAGCGCGCCCGAGGTGCCGCCCGCCTTGTCGGCCCACGCGTCGGCCGCGCGGCGCAGCACGGACGGGGCGTCTCCCCCGGCGCGGACGGCGTCGTCGGCGGCCGCGACGGCGGCGTCGATCCCGCGGCACATGCCGCGGCCGTGGTCGCCGTCGGCGGCGACGGCGTCGAGGTCGCCGAGCACCTGCTCGGCGTCGTGCAGCGCGACCTGGGCGCGGTGGAACAGGCTCGCGACGGTACCCGCAGCGGCGATACCCTCGGGCGTGGTGGCGCGCACGAGCTCGGTCTCGGGCTCGCTCGGCAGGGGCGCGGGCGTCGTGGCAGGCGCGGGCCGCCAGCTGCCGTGGTGGAAGCCGGGCGCGTCGGCGGGTGCGAGCCAGAGGCGCTCGAGCTCGTCGTCGAGCCACGTGACCGTGAGCGAGCAGCCGGCCATGTCGAGGCTGGTCACGTACTCGCCGACCAGCGGGGCGACGATCGTGACGCCGCGCTCGACGAGCAGGTCGTGCACCGTGTCCCAGAGGACGAACAGCTCCTCGTACTTGACGTTGCCGAGCCCGTTGAGCAGCACGGCGGCGCGGCCGTCGGCGTCGGCGGGGCGCTCGGCGAGCACGCGGTCGACGAGCTCGGTGGCCAGCGCGGCGGCGCTGGGCCGGGCCTCCTCGCCGATGCCCGGCTCGCCGTGGATGCCGAGGCCCCAGGCCGCGACGCCCGGCTCGAGCGTGAACAGCGGGTGGTCGTGGCCGGGCAGCGTGCAGCCGTCGAAGGCGACGCCGAACGAGCGGGTGCGGTCGTTGCCGTGGGCGGCGAGGCGGTTGACCTCGGCCAGGTCGGCGCCCTCCTCCGCGGCAGCGCCCGCGAGCTTGAACACCACGAGGTCTCCCGCGACGCCGCGGCGGTCGTGGTGCCGGTCGGCGGGCGCGGAGGCGACGTCGTCGGTCACCAGGAGGATGGTGACGTCCGTGCCCTGGGCGCGCAGGCGGCTGGCGGCCGCACCGAAGTTGAGCACGTCGCCGGCGTAGTTGCCGAACGTGACGAAGACGCCTGCGCCCGCGTCGGCGGCGCGGCACACGTCGAGCACCTGGCGGGTCGACGGGGACGTGAAGATGTCGCCGCAGACGGCGGCGTCGGCCAGGCCGTCGCCGACCAGGCCGGCGAAGGCCGGGTAGTGCCCGGACCCGCCGCCGACGACGACGGCGACCTTGCCCGGGCGGGTGCCGTCCGCGCGGGCGATGCCGCCGGGGACGGCACGGAGCCTGCCCGGGTGGGCCTTGACGAGACCGCTCAGGGCCTCGGGGACGAAGTTTTCCGGTCGGTTGTGGACGAAGGTCATCTCACCTGCACCTTTGCTCGGGAACCTGGGGGTTGCGGGGTCAGCGCCCGGCGCCGCGGAGCACCTCGCGGATGTACTCGCGGTTGATGGCGGCGACGCCGAGGCTGTCGGAGCCGTAGTGCTCGCACACGAAGACCCCCTCGAAGCCCAGCTCGAGGGCCCGGCGGATCACGGCGCGGTAGTTCACGACGCCCTGGACCAGGGGCGTCGGGTGCGTGGCGTACGAACCCGTCGCCGGGTCCTCGTCCCGCGTGTAGTTCTTGATGTGCCAGAAGTTGGTCAGCGGCAGGACCTTCTCGAACATCGTCGGGATGTCCTCGATGGGACGGTGCAGACGCACCAGGTTACCGAGGTCGGGGTTGATGCCGACGTTGTTGCGGTCGACGTCCTGCACGAACCGCACCGCCAGGTCGGGCGTCCCGATGTACGTGTCCTCGTACATCTCGAGGCTGACCTGCACGCCGACCTCGCGGGCGTGGTCGGCGAGCTCGCGGATGCGGGCCACCGCCAGGGCGTAGCCCTCCTTGTCGTCGAGGTCGTCGTGGTGCCCCTCGGCGAGCCAGAACCACAGGGCCTTCTCCTGGGCGGGCGTGAGCGCCTGCATGAACCCGAAGTTGACGACCTCGGCGCCGAGGGCGGGCGCGCGGTCGATGATGGTGTGGCCGAAGCGCAGGTAGTCCGCGCCGCGCTCGGCGTCGATGACGCTGCGACGCGTGGTCGAGACCGACGGCACCGCCAGACCCGTCTCCTGCAGCACCGTGAGCAGCTCGGCGAACCGGGCGTCGCTCAGCTCGCCGATCGACAGCCAGGCGTCGGTGGGGTCGACGTGGGCGAAGCCCAGGTCGGCGACCTGCTGGAGCTGGCCGCGCCAGGACTCGGCGGGGGCGTCGACGTTGGGGGTGCCGTCCGGCGTCGTCGACCCGAAGGAAAGCATGTTGGCCGCGATGGGCCAGTCGTCGGCTGTGCGCATGGTGATCTCCGTCGATCGGGGACGTCGTGCGGCTGCCCGCACGGCGTCTCGGTCGGTCCGCCGGACCGGTACGCCCGGCGGCTGGTCGTGGGTGCCCGCCGGTGCCGTGGCCCCGGCGGCTGGTCAGCCCCGCCCGGTGCGGAGCAGGGTGGTGCGGGGTTCTGCGGTCGAGTCACGCACGACGAACGTGGTGGCGATCTCGATGTGGTGGGAGTCGACGGGCCTGCCCTCGTGGAGCTGCTGGACCGTGTGCACGGCGCGCCGCCCGATCTCCTCGAGCGGCTGGCGTACCGCGGTCAGCGGCGGGTTGGCCCACGAGGCGAGCGGCGTGTCGTCGTACGCGACGAGGCTGACGTCCTGCGGGACCCGCAGCTCCGCGCGGCGGGCGGCCTCGAGGACACCCATCGCCTGGGCGTCGCTGCCCGCGAACACCGCCGTGGGCGGGTCCGGCCGGCGGAACCAGCGCTCGGCGACCTCGACGGCCTGGTCGTGGTCGAACCGGATGGGCCGCACGAGCTCGGGGTCGACCTCGACGCCCCTCTGCCGGCAGTAGGTGAGGAAGCCGTCCAGACGCGCGACCGCGCTCAGCGACTCCGCGGGCCCCGCGACCACGGCGATGTGCCGGTGCCCCAGGCCGACCAGGTGCTCGGCGGCGCTGCGCCCGCCGAGCCAGTTGGTCGAGCCGACCGAGACGACGCCCTCCTGCGTGAAGTCCAGGGGGTCGATGACGACGACGGGCAGCCGGGCGCGCGCGAGGCTGCCGTAGACGTCGGGGCCGAGACCCGAGGTCAGCACGATCGCTCCGACGCGCTCGGCGGCGGCGAGGCGCTGCGCCCACGCGGCGCTCGACTCCGGCACGCCGCGCGCGGACCGCCGGCGCACGCGGCCCACGACGACGTCGAGGTCGAGCTCCTCGGCCGCCAGCACGACGCCACGCAGGATCTGCGTCGCGTAGGTGGTGTCCAGCACGTCGACCATGAGCTCGACGGTGGTCGCCGTGCTGACCCGGGTGGGGCCGCGGTAGCCGAGCTCGGCGATGGCGCGCTCGACGCGCTCGCGCGTGCCCTCGGCGACGTCCGGGCGACCGTTGACGACCTTGGAGGCGGTCGCGGTGGACACGCCGGCGTGCGCGGCGACGGCCGCCAGGTTGGGGCGCGGGGCCCCGGTCTTCTTCGTCACGCCAGCCCTCCTCGTCCGGTCAGTTTGTATCCCGGATCCTCGAAAATCACAAGGGCCGACAACCCGCCACACCGCGTCGCTCGGAACGGTTCGACACCTCTTTACAGCGGCACGACGGGCAGTTAGCGTACGACGCGGTTTCTGCCGAAGCCTGAAATTTTTCGGCGAAATGTTTCGACCACGACGGTCGAGGTGGACGGTGCGGTCCGCACGGGCTCCCGGGCACCCGGCGTCAGAACCGAGGAGCACGCATGCTGAACGTCGCCCTGGTGGGCACAGGGAACATCTCCGCCTCCCACCTGCGCGCCTACCTGAAGTTCCCCGATCGGTGCCGCGTCGTCGCGCTGTGCGACGTGGTGCCCGAGCGGGCCGAGGCGAGGAAGCGGGAGCTCGGGCTCGACGACGCCGTCGTGGTCGCCTCGCACGAGGAGCTGCTGGACCGGCAGGACATCGACCTGGTCAGCGTCTGCACACCGCCGTCGACGCACGCGCCCATCACGATCGACCTGCTGCGTGCGGGCAAGAACGTGCTCGTCGAGAAGCCCATGGCGCCGTCCGTCGCCGACTGCGACGCGATGCTCCGGGCAGAGCGCGAGAGCGGCAAGGTCCTGTCCGTGGTGGCGCAGAACCGGTTCCGCAACGACATCGCCGTGCTCAAGGAGGCCCTCGACTCCGGACTGCTCGGCCCCGTCGCCCACCTGCGCACCGACTCGGCGTGGTGGCGCGGCGTGCCCTACTACGACCTGTCGTGGCGCGGCACGTGGCAGTCGGAGGGCGGTGGGCCCACGCTCAACCACGCGATCCACCACATCGACCTCGTGCTCTGGATGCTCGGGGCGCCGCAGGCCGTCGCCGCGATGATGACCAACGCGTGGCACGACAACGCCGAGGTCGAGGACCTCTCGGTCGCGCTGCTGCAGTACGACCGCGCCGTCGCCCAGCTCACCAGCTCCGTCGTCCACCACGGCGAGGAGCAGGAGATCGTCGTCCAGGGCCGCGACGCGTCCGTCGCGCAGCCCTGGAAGGTGCGCTCGGAGACCACCCAGCCCAACGGCTTCCCGACGCCCGAGGGCGACACCGCGCTCGTCGCCCGCCTCGAGGAGCTCGCGGCCGCCCACGAGACGCTGCCGCACCTCGGGCACACGGGCCAGGTCGAGGACGTGCTCGCCGCGCTGGAGACCGGACGCGCGCCCGCGATCGGCGGTGCCGACGGCCGCCGCACCGTCGAGGTCGTCACCGCGATCTACCAGGCGGCGATCGAGCGCCGCACGGTCGACCTGCCAATCCCCGCGGACAGCCCGTACTACACGGGCGAGGGCGTGCTGGAGAACGCCCCGCGCTACTTCACCAAGGCGCGGTCGATCGACGACCTCGAGGGCACGATCTCCGTCGGCGGCGAGGCGCGCTGACCGGCCCTCCCCACCACCCACCGAGCGAAAGAGACCCATGAGCACAGCATTCGGCGGTACCTACTCCCCCGACGCCATGCCGGCGCCCGTCGTCGGCCCCGGCGAGTTCGTCATCGCGGCGGTCGGCCTCGACCACGGCCACATCTACGGCATGTGCGAGGGCCTGATCGGCGCGGGCGCGACCCTCAAGTGGGTCTACGACCCCGACCCGGCGAAGGTCGAGCAGTTCGTCCAGCGCTTCGGCGACGTCCGGGTGGCCCGCAGCGAGCAGGAGGTCCTCGAGGACGACGCGGTCCACCTCGTGGCCGGTGCCGCCGTGACGTCGGAGCGCGCGGCCCTCGGCCTGCGGGTCATCGCGGCAGGCAAGGACTACTTCACCGACAAGGCACCGCTGACGACGCTCGACCAGCTCGCCGCCGTCCGCGAGGCGACCGCCGCCACGGGGCGCAAGTACGCCGTGTACTACTCGGAGCGCATCCACGTCGAGACGGCGGTGTTCGCGTCGCAGCTCATCGAGGCCGGCGCCATCGGACGCGTCGTGCAGGTCATGGGCACCGGCCCGCACCGCCTGTCCGCCGGGTCGCGGCCCGCGTGGTTCTTCGAGAAGGAGAAGTACGGCGGCATCCTGTGCGACATCGGCAGCCACCAGATCGAGCAGATCCTGCACTACACCGGCGCCTCCGACGCGACGGTGGTGCGCAGCCAGATCGCCAACTACGCCAACCC
>Ga0079224_100006705_pt1 | contig 15334 bp, 12 predicted proteins | sample Stecom2015_FD_80414 | JGI IMG/M metagenome (GOLD analysis project Ga0079224, IMG submission 80414) | Agricultural soil microbial communities from Utah to study Nitrogen management - Steer compost 2015 | ecosystem: Environmental > Terrestrial > Soil > Agricultural land | place: USA: Utah...
CATCTGCTTATTATCTCTTGAATCCAAGCGCGCTGCCTCCGCAATTCCCCGTCGATCCATCAAACGTATACTGAATGTAGTATATACCGGTAGTGTTGCAGGGGTACGCGATTGCGCTTATATATTGGCCGTTTACTTTGCTGGTGGCTACTTTGTTCCGATTGGAGTCGAAGAGGCTTACAACGATGCCGTCAGTACCTTGTCCATCGGCGCAAATATTGATCATATATTGGGTTCCTTTTGTGAATACGTAGGAGTATTCAACAAAATCCTTCGAACCCTTTTCGATTTTATAGCTCTTTAAGAAGTTAAATCCAGTCGCCAATTTCGGAATGCATTGGTTGCTGTAGGCCTCAGCGTCGCATTGACCGATCACCTCCAGAATGCTAAGTGTAAACAGCGACAAAACGCAAAAGACAAACTTTTTCATATACAACATCCTTAATTAGCTAATGATCTTGTTACGTATCGAATCTGTGAGGTTGGTTATGTTGACTATATCTTCTGAGGTAATGTCGATCGAACTTGAACTGTTGTCCTTAATAACCATGACACCGTCCACAACCTCGAAGGTTGACTCCTTGTAAATGTAAGTAATTTTCACATTGTCGTAAGCCCTTTTTAGCGCCTCCAGGTCGGCGAGCAAGGCCGCCATGTTTTCGTCCTGATCCTTATAGAAGGACAGCAGCAGGATGATATTCTCGAGGATGATCTTTTGACCCCCGATCGTTTCCCGAAGTTGCGGGTTGTCCATACTATTCTGAGCAACGGCACAGGTAATATGGAGGGCTTCGATCCACCCGCCGGTAAGGAGCAACACGCTGAGGTTGGCCCGGTTCTGACTCTGCAGGTAGGCGTTGATGGAGTTGAAGTTCTGGGTTGTGATCAGCAGCAATGAATCGAGGTTGCGGCTGTTGGCAGCCAGGCGTCCGATGGTCTCGACATCAAAGAACTGACCTATGTTCAGGCCGTCGGCCAGTGTCTTAATGGACGATATGTACTTCAGTCCGTCCTGGTTCTGTTCATAGATATTGGTATACCCCAGGTCAGTACCATATACGCCCAGGTTCAGTGCCCGCTTATAATTGGTATTGTATTTCGACAGGTTGTTGGGGTCGTTCAGAATTCCCGCGTCATATTTTCTCCCACTTTCCTTAAGGAGCACGGAAATTTCCAGGGGACTGGGTATGCGCTGGAGGATATCGCCGATGGCCTCCTCCGAGATGGTGGGTGTGCCTGATGAAGCCGAGTCGAGCGCCTGCATAAAATCTTGCTCTTCGGACTTTTGATCCGAAGAACCACAGGCCCAAAGAAAGAGCAAGCTGATCAGACCTAGGGATACTATTCTCATAGTTTTAAAGTTAGTCTCCATATTCTTAAAAAATTTGCAATCCCGTCAAAAATGTTACCCGCCTGCTTTATTCTTGACAGACATACCGAAACGGGTCAACGATGCCACCACCTTTCGCAGTAGCTCGAAGTACAGGGTTACATACAGCACCACCGTCATCCCCCAAATAACAATCAGGTTGAACACGAAGGTGTCAATCAATGTTCCGAAAAAGTTTTTCGTTGGAGCGAAGAAATGAGCCCGATAGTCCAGGACACCCGAAGGCTTGGGATCGAGAAAAACCGGGTTTATCTGCTGGATCAATTCGCCATTGTATTCCATGATCCGCTCTTTTACTTTGATGTTCTTCACAAGATCCGCCAGGCTCTCATTGAAGTAGGCATTCTTGTAGGCGTTCAGGTTTATGGGGTTCTCCTTTCGGTTTTCATCGTCATACATTTTCTTTTCGCGGAAGCCCATAGCTTTGTTGAATGCCATTTGATAAAATTCTTCGTAACCGGCAAGGTAGGCTTCCAGCTTTTGGTCCAATTCCGGTGTAAAATCTTTCGCTGTCCACGGTGTGTTGAGATCCAGGCCGTCCAGCCCCTTCCTGTAATACGGCTCTTCCGCTAATGTGCGTCGGATGATGCTAAGATCTTTCTCGACCACGCTCGCGACAGAGTCATCCTTTGGCGGAACTTGCGTAGCTATGAATTTCCGTTTTGCGTCGAGTTCCTTGACAAGATAAGATGACTTGAAGTCGGCCAGGGCCTCGACTTTCTCCAGGTCGTAGTAGTTCTTTTCGAACGAGTTGTTTCTGAAATTGTAAACTGCCATCGCCTCGTAAGCCCACCGCGACGCCATCAGGTCGGCAACGACAGGCACCTTGCCACGCGTGCTGATCACGTGGTGTAACTTGTCGAAATTGAAGAGCAACCCGCTGAGCACCATTTGGGGGATTAGCAGAAGGGGGATCATTACATACACCGTGACTGCTGAGTTGAACGCTGACGAAATGTTCAACCCTAACACATTGGCAAAGCAGGATGTGGTGAATAGCACTAACCAGAACGGCAGCAGCATGCTCCACTCAATTTGAAGAATGCCGTTGCCGATCAGCACGAATGAAAGCGTCTGAATGGCAGACAGGGTGAACAGGATCAACAGCTTCGACATGAGGTAGCTGTTCCAGCTCAGGTTCAGGAATGACTCGCGCTTCAGGATCTTGCGATCGCGGATGATTTCTTCTGCGCTCACCGTTAAGCCCATGAACAGGGCAACGATTATGCTCATCAGCAGGAATGCAGGAAAGTTCTCGTTGAATCGGAACACATACGATCCGCCGTCAGGCGCACTTCGATACTTAGTGATAATCGCCAGGATGAAAGCCAGCAAGGGTGCTTCCAGGAGGTTAACAAGCAGGTATTGTTTGTTGCTGATCTTTGCAAGCGTGTCGCGCGCCGTAAAGATTGCGGTCTGGACAAGCCGGTTGGGAAGCTGGAGGGAATGCGGTGGCTCCTCGCGGACGTCCTCTACGCGATGAATGCGGAATCGTTCCTTATACCAGTCGTGCCACTGGATGGGCGTGATCTTTCGCTTGCTGGTTGGCTGACCGTATTCGTCGACCACCTTTGCTTCGATGATATTGAAGATCTGTTCCGGGTTAACGTTCCCGCACGTTTCGCATTGTCCCCGGTTGGCGTCGACCTGTAGTGTAGACTTTTTGAAGTACGTCACTGCCTCCACAGGGGGACCGTAGTACGCCGGATATCCACCAGTGTCCATAATGATCATCTTGTCGAACATCTTGTATATGTCCGACGAGGGCTGGTGGATGACGACGAAAATGAGCTTACCCTTAAGCGACAATTCTTTCAAAAGGTCGATGACGTTTTCCGAGTCGCGCGATGAAAGTCCGGAGGTCGGTTCGTCGAGGAACAGAATTGCCGGTTCACGGATAAGTTCGAGCGCGATATTGAGGCGTTTTCGTTGTCCCCCGCTTATGGTCTTTTCGAGTACATTACCTACCCTGAGGTCTTTTCGCTGGTCGAGCCCCAGGCTTTCCAGCATATCCATCGTGCGTTTGTGCAGCTCCTCTTCACTCATGCCCGCGAAACAGAGCCGGGCGTTGTAGTACAGGTTGTCGTACACTGTTAGTTCCTCGATCAGGAGGTCGTCCTGCGAGACGTAGCCGATCACGCCGTGAATTTTGTCCTTTTCCTTGTGCAGGTCGAAGCCGTTAATGAGGATTTGACCTTTAGTCGGCTCCACAAGACCAGCGAGCACATTGAGAAGCGTGGTTTTTCCTGCACCGCTGGCACCCATGATGCCAATGAGCTTGCCCGGTCCTTCCGATATGACCACATTCCGGAGCCCTATGGTGCCGTTGGGGAAGACGAGTTCGTCGATGGTTGCATTGAACGACAACCGGGTCGTCTTCAGCTCTTCGTTGAAATTGGCAACAATATCGCTGTAGTACAGCGCATCGCCACCCTGTGTCTTGATCGTACTACCGTGCGAGAAAAGGTAGACGCGGTTGGGTTGCATCGGAAACCCGTTGAGCGATGTCGACTCCTCGCCGAGGTACTTGGTAAAGTACATGTCGACACTTCTCACGCGCATGAAGATCAGTACGCCTCCGATGTGGCCATGCACGTGTTTCGATTGGCTTCCGGCCGGCGCACTTTCTGATGCGTCTACCTTCAGAATGTCGGTGAAGTCGATGCACTTTCCGGTTTCTTCCCGTACAAATGCTTCGATGAGCTGGTACTCGTCCTTTCCGATATTAAATACCTCCGAGACGGTATTGATGATCTCCATCCGCTGGGAGGTAAAATTCTTGTCCTGGCTCACCAACTCCAGCAATTTGATGAGCACGACGACCTTTTGCTTTTGGGTGAGTGTTTTGTTGATCTTCCGGCAAATGCCGAGAGTCTTTACAGAGTCGCGGACCGAAGTAAGCTTTCCCTTGCCTTCATCTTCGCGGCCGTACCCGGAGTACTGGTCGTACAGCGCCAGGTATTCCTTTACGGAATCCTGGTCGAGCTCCGTCTTGAAAAAGTTGATTACAAACTGGCGTTCGCGTTCTGTAACACCGCTATCCTGTTTCGTGATAATGGCAAAAAGTTGCGTTAACGCCTTGAGTATTTCCTCACTCATCCCTCAGTTAGTTAAAAAATGCCGGTGTTGCGTCTAAGACGAAACGTCCGGTAGTAAAGCCAAAACAATAGGGCCTTTTGTCAATACGTCTTGAACTCGAACGGGATTTCCACCAGTTCGGAAAATTCCTGTCCCGCCTCCTCCATGTCTTCGTCGTCTTCGTGGAAATACCAGATAATCTTCATCCCCTTAATATCCTCCAACGCCGATAGTACATCCAGGATAAGCTTGGACGAGGCCGTATTGAAGTACTCGAGCTTGAACACAAACTCGGTTGTAGGATTGGGCGATTCGCCGTACCGTTCAATCCAATCCAGGATCGGACGATAGAACTCAGCCGAATCCTCAGGCAGTGACCTTCCGGAGATCTCAAATATCCCATTGCCTTTGTCCAGCATGATCTTGGGCGTATCTTCCGTTCCTTCGAGGTTCAAGATTTCCATGATATATCGGTTTTTTATGTGGTTCGAATTAGTTTTCAGTGTCCCTTGGTACAATAACCTTCAGGCAAAAAAAGTGATAATCCGGTGACATTTCCGGAAATTCATAGAGCAATTTCTGCCCCGACTTACGGGCCATATCTACAAAACCCAATCCGGCACCACCCTTGTCGGAAATGGTCGTGTTCTTGATAATCTCTTTGTATAGATCCTTCAACCCTTCCTTGTCCAGGCTGTTGATATGCTCAAGGGTTTTCTTAAGCGCGGGCATATTCTCCTTCTTGATCGGGTTCCCTGCCATGATGGAGTACTGGCCTCTTTCCTTTCCGATAAGAAAAATGGCGGTGTGCGTATGCACATTGTCATGAACGAGCTCATCGCTGTGCTTAACAATATTCTGCAGTGCTTCTACCATTACGTTGAAGACCTTTCGTTTGATGGTGGATTCCTCCCCGGTCGAATCCAGATTACGCTCGGCCATCGCCAGAATCGATTTGGTGGTCTCCTGTGTGAATTCACCTTGATATACCAGAATCAGATTCTGTGACATCATGGTTCGGTGCAGGTCATAGATGAAATTCATGCGTCAAAGGATATTAGTAGTTGCAAGATATTAAGTTTTGTAAAATCTATCGTTTAAGGTGTTCCAAATCAACTGGTTCACTAAAATTTGATGCCGATCAACAATACGTCGTCCGTTTGCTTCTGATCACCTCGCCATGCTTCCCATTCCCGGTCGAATATCTCCATGATCTCCTTCATAGGTTTATCATGTACCTGTAAGATCGTTTCGCGGACTCTTCGCGGGCCGAACTTGCGGCCTTCAGGCCCTCCGAACTGATCAGGATATCCGTCTGAACTAAAGTATATCGAATCCCCTTTCGACAACTTGATCTTATGATTCGTAAAGTTTGTCTGATTCTTGAAGATGCCCCCGCCGATGGGGAACTTGTTTCCTTTGACTTCCTCGATCTCCCCACCCCTTGCAATGTACAGCGGTCTGTGCGCACCAGCGTATTCCACCTGACGTGATGCCAGGTTGATCTTACATAAAGCGATATCCATTCCGTCTTTTGTCGTAGCATCCTCATCCTGTCGCAACGTTGTTGTGACGCCTTCGTCCAGAAGGTCGAGTATGCGGCCTGGCTCGGTAACCTTGCGACTTCTCACAATGTCGTTCAAAAGGAAATAACCGATCAGCGAAAGCAGGGCACCCGGCACGCCGTGTCCTGTGCAGTCGACGGCCGCAATAAATATGTCGTCTTTAATCTGTACGTACCATGGGAAATCACCACTAACCACATCGCGAGGTTTGTACAGAATAAATGAGTCAGGCAACGCCCGATTGATTACGCGCGTGCTGGGCAGAATGGCATTCTGGATACGCTTCGCGTAGTTGATACTTTCAGTGATCTTTTTGTTCTTGTTCTGGATCTCCAGCTCGATCATCTTACGCTCGGTGATATCGTGCGATACTACCAGCACTGATTCCAATTTTTCTGATTCGTCGTACTCGGGAATAGCGTTCACCTGCATGACGCGCTGACCAATCCGCGAAGGGAAATCCATTTCCGTGGCCACCTTGTTGTTTGTGGCATTGACCTGTTCAACGATCTCAAGCCACTTTTCGAGAACAGACTTGTCAAGGTCCGTATCGTGTATCTTCCGGTTGAGGAATGCATCGGGGCCGCTGCCGCTGTACGCCTCGATCACCGGGTTGATGTACGAGATCGAATCGTGCTCCAGCCGCGCGATAAGATCCGGTGAATTCTCGGAAAGGGCCTGCATCTTGCTTCGCATCCGTTGTTCGAGTTCAGCCCGCCTGCGTTCGGTAATATCGCGTGAGTTCAGTATGAATCCGTGGATAGCAGGGTTCGACATGCAGTTTGTTCCCGTCGACTCAATCCAGATGTAGTTGCCTTCCTTCGTGCGATACTCGTATTGTACCGTGACCTTTTCGTCGGGATGATTGGCCATTTTCTTGAACAGGTTGCGGAACACATCCTGATAGTCGGGGTGCACGAGATCCACGTCGCTCTTTCCGATTAGTTCTTTCTGGCCATAGCCCAGAATAAGTTCAACAGAAGGAGAAATGTATCGGATAGTCTCGTCTTCCTCGTATATGGTGATGACTTCGGATGCGTTTTCCAGCAGGAGCTGCATCCGCTTTTGCGTGCGGTTTACTTCCTCGATTTGCTCTCCAAGACGGTCGTTCGTGCGTTGCAATTCCTCCTGGGTCGCCTGCATTTCCTCCGCATTTTGCCGCAGCACTTCCTGTTTTTCCTTGAGCTCGTTACTCATGGCTTGCGATTCTTCCAGGAGTCTGCGCGTGCGCTCGTTGACTTTGATGTTGAAAATGGTCCGTGCCAGGATCAAACTGAGTTCCTTTACGAAGTTTACCTGCGACGAGTCGAACTTCCGGAATCCGGCAAACTCCAGAACACCATAAACTTCCTCATTCGTGATAAGCGGTACGATAAGAATACACGTGGGCCGTTGGTCGCCGAGAATCCCGGACGTAATGGTCATATACTCTTTCGGAATCTCGGTGCGAAGGATAGTATCTTTTTCTGCAACGGCTTGTCCTACCAAGCCCTCGGCAAACTTGAACCGCTTTTGCAGATACTTTTTCCGGCCATACGCAAAGCTTGCGCGGAGGTCGATCGTGACCGGGTCGTCTTCTTCATTTACTACATAGAATGCGCCCTGTATCGCGTTGATCTTTTCAAGGATAAACTTGATGACGTCTTCTCCGAGCGGGTCAAGTGTGTCGTGAAGCCTCAGGATTTCGCTGATCTCAGCAACACCCCGTACGATCCAGTTGCGTTCCTTGTCGCGGCGCTCGTTTTCCACAAGGTTCTTTCTCATGTTGATCAGCGCCATTCCCAACACGTCGTTGTCGGTTACGGGTTTGAATTCCGTGTCGTATTTTCCTTCACCGATGCGCTGCGCAAACTCAGCATTGTTTTTCAGTGTCTGCACGAGGTCGTCAACCTTTGAAGCCATCCGGCCAAATTCATCATACGAATGATTTTCTTCGCGTTCGGGCAGAATACCATCCGCCACAAGAGCCAGTTTGTGTTGCATGCTGCTTAGCGGCTGCATCATTGAACGGCCGATGACCATCGACAGCAGCACGGCGAACGACATGATGCACAGCCCGGCATACACCAGAATGCGGGTTAGATTTGCGGCGTCACCGTTGGCTTCGTTTACATCCATTTTCGTGACGACCACCCAATTGACCGGGCTGATCACGCGAGCCGCTTGCAGTGACGGTGTTCCTTTGAAGTCGCGCGCCGAGGCATTCGCCGACCCCGCTGAGATTGCACGCAGGATAATTCCCGCCGCCTCGGTCTTTTCGTTCACGATCTGGAGGGCGCCGTTCGGATCGGTGCGCGGGGTGCTGGCGAGTATGATATCGTGCGTTATTGGGTCCTGGCGGGCAAGCACGACATCGCCCGTTCTTCCCAGCCCCCGATAATCGGAGAGTATCCGGTAAGGTCGTGATAGGTCGATCTTAGCGATGAGCACATCGCCGTCCAACGACGACGTGACGGGTGCCGCGGCGTATGTGACAAAGCGGTTGCCTTCGCGAACAACGGATCCGAAGTATATTTCCTGTTTGCCGCGGAGAAGCAATGCTCCGTCGGGTGCAACAAAATTTCCTGTATTGAGGCCGGGGTCGGTGGAGGCGAGGATAGCGCCCGCAGCTGTGGTGACGTAAAGCTGGTCAAACCCGAACACTGCTTTCTGCTTCTGCAGATAGGAACTCACTGCGTCTTCGGAGGACGACAACTCCGCGGTGTCAGTTACCTCCTCGGCAGACATCTGTGTAAACAACGCCATCAGGTCTGCGTCGTCGGTTTCCTGCAAGGTCGACTCCCCAGCGAGTTCATTTGCCTCCCGGATGAGCTTGAGTCCGGCTTCGGCCCGTTCAAAGAATGCGGAAAAATACGCTGCCCGGCTGTCGGCGATGGCATTAAGGCTCGTTACAAACTTTTCGCGGTTTGCGTCGAGGTTGTAGTCGTATGTGAAAAAGCCAATGGCTGCCACTGCCGCCAGGGATATGGCGAGTATTGCCAGCGTGAATTTTGTGCGAATTTTAATGTTGCGTAGCATGACAGTAGTGCCCTATTCCGGCATTTTTTCAATGAGTAATGCAGCTGCCTGTTCCACGAACGATCGCTCTTCATCTGCGATCGCGCTGAACGAGGCGATCTCAATCACACCCTTTACCTCACGGCCACGTACCACTGGTACTATGAGGAGGTACCGCGGCGACGCCGTGCCCAGACCGGATACGATCTTGATGTAACCTTCCGGGATATCGTCGACATAAAGCGTACGACCTTCGGCGGCCGACTGCCCGACGAGTCCTTCACCAAAGTCGTACACTACTTCCGAACTTTCTCCAACCGCCAGGGCGTAGCCGGCAGTCAGACGCACTTTCCTGATACCTTCCGATTCGAACGCTTCATAGTAGGCACCCTGTCCGGCCTCCAGCTGATCGCAGATCACCTGCAAAAACTGCTGGCAGAGTTGTTTTATAGACTCTCCCGGCGTCAGGGCGGCCACTGCGTCCATGGATATGCCCCCGCGTGCGGCTTCGGCGGCCGTAGCTGCCGATGTTTCTGTAGTCTCCTCGGTTTTGGTCTTGTAAACAATAATCTCCTCACGACCCATAAGCGACACATACAGTGCGGCTCCACCGGTCACAAGGGTGATGGCAACGACGACGTATGTCCTTGTCAGCACACCCTCATACCCGGATGATAGTCCGAGGTCAGAAGGAAGTGAATACAGCACGTAAGCGCTGACGAGCGCCGCTGCAAAAAACACCGTAGCGAGAATGCCGGCGAGGCGTTGAGTTTTTTTCAATGACCGTATCATCGGTAGTGCATTTCAAGTTCACGTAAGAATTCAATGATTTGGTCCACTTTCAGGACGTGGTCGATCTGCGTTGCCGACATAGCCGCCTTGGGCATGGTTTCAATCATGCACTCAGACGGATCCTGAACTATAGTGAGCCCTTTGCGCTCTTTGATGGAACGCATTCCCAACGCACCATCCTTGTTTGCGCCCGAGAGCAATATTCCTATCAGTTTTTCCTTGTAGACGTAAGCGCACGTGACCAACGTGATGTCTATGGCTGGCCTGGAATTGTTCACCATTTCTTCTGTGGAAAGCGCGAAATAGTTTCCGAGCTCGACGGACAAATGGTAATTGGCAGGCGCCAGGTACACGCTACCCTTGCGGATGGCCTCTTTATCGTGAGGCTCGGTAACCTGAACAACACTCTTGAGCGACAGCGCTTCGACAAAACCATGACGGACATGCTTGAGACGGTGCAGACACATGATAATGGGCAAAGGAAAATTCTTGGGCAGGTGGGACAATATCTTGACCACCCCCTGGAAGCTGCCGGCAGAACCCCCAATAACAACGGCCTTATAGCTGTTATTTAAGTTGTACTTGCTCATGTGCTGACCAACTTCGCCCTAGTCCTTTATTTTCTTATATATCTTTTCTTCGGTGTTCACCACTATGAACCGGTTCGCGTAGTCGCACCAGATCAGCGACTCCTTGGAACCGATCGCCAGGTATCCATACTTAAAGAGGCTTTCATGAAATTTCTTCAACACCTCGTTTTGCAAGGATTGGTTGAAGTAAATCATGACGTTGCGGCACAGGATCAAGTCGAACTTGTTGAACGGTTCGCCCAGTACGAGGTCATGACGACGAAAACTCACGTTCTTCATGAGGGAAGGATCGAAGATGGCCGTACCATTTTCAACCCGATAGTATTGCTGCAGCGTACCGGTTCCCTGGAAGCGTATGTAGTTTTTCTCGTTGAGATCCATATTCTTCACCGGGTAGCTTGCAGCGCGTGCACGGTCGAGAATGTTCACATCAAGATCGGTAGCGATGATGTTGACGTCGTCAAGAATGCCCATCTCTTTCAGAAGTATGCTCATCGACAGAACTTCTTCGCCAGAAGAACATCCCGCGTGCCATATCTTGAACTGCTTATGATTGAGGAGGATAGAGGGTATGATTTCTTCGCGCATGACCCGCCAGAAGCTGGGATCGCGAAACATTTCCGTAACGTTGACGGTGAGCTCGTCGAGAAATTCATTGATGAACGACGGTTGCTCACTGAGTTTGCGGAGCAGCGACTCAACTGTGAGGCGCTTGATCTCCATGATTCGCAGGACCCTCCGTTTGAAGGAGGACATAGCATAGTTTCTGAAGTCGTAACGGTGCTTTTGGTATATAAGCTCCGATATCCTTTTTAGGTCCGCAATGTCGATGTCCTGCATGAAAACCCAGTTAATTTACCCTCACAGGAGTCAAAAATAAGATTGTTCCCCCTCATGGGGGCCTGCGTTTGCATCGCAAATGGTACATGTGTTGAATCGCCCGGGAAGCCGGTCAATTTTAATCGGGGAGTGTGTCGTTAATTGTAGTTTCCCCGGCAGAAACCTCTCGAGTTTCTACTTCCCGACGTTGGCGGCACTGCCTTTTCCGGCAAGTTGTGCCTCGAGGTCGGCGATACGGGTGAGGTAATCCCGCTCTTTTCGGGCCATCTCTTCTTGTGTTGCCTGGAGTTCTTCCATGTTTTGCCGCATTTCTTCCTCCTGGGAACGCATCATCTCGGTGGCGTGCTGCGCTTCTTCCAGCAATTCGCGGTTGCGTTGTGCAGCGCGGACCGTCGCCACGGTGGAGGCGATTGTTTCTCCCAGCCGCTCCACAAAGCGGATTACATGCTCGGGGTAAGGATTGAAGGAGGCAAGTTCTACAACGCCGAAAACGTCCTGATCTATCTTGAGCGGCACAATGAGGAGGGAATTAGGGCTGCCCTCGCCCAAACCGGATGTGATGCGCACGTATTCTTCCGGTACCGATTGGAGATAGGTCGTCTGTTTTTCGAGAAAGGTCTGTCCAAGTATACCCTCTCCGATCTTTATCCGACGTGTCTCATGCTTTTTCACATCGAAGGCAAATAGCGACACGAGTTCGAGGTAGGAATCTCCTTCCTTCGTGTCGTTCAATAGGTATAGACCACCCTGGTTTGAACCCGTATATGTAGCGAGTGTAGAAATGATCTTGTCTCCAAGCGCGCGGATGTCCTCATTTCCCGAACGAAGGATGTCGACGAATTTTGTGAGCCCTTCATTCGTCCACTGCCGTTTTTGGTCTTCTTCATTTAGTTGTCTCAGACGCGACTGCATGTCAATAAGCGAATCGGCAAGGCGATTTGTTCCCGGTTTGTACTCCTTGTCAAAAGTTTCGTAGCGTATCGAGAGATCGCCGTCGCCTATTGCCTTGACGAAATCAGAAGCGTCTTTGAGCTGTTCGATGACATGGTTCACCTGCGCCGCAAGGGCACCCAGTTCGTTGGGCGGGTAGCCCGTAGTGTGATTGTGAGCGGCCGTATTCTGCCGCATGACGTTAAGCGGATCAAGAAGCATGCGGCGGAACAGGAAGAACATTCCGATACACAATCCGATATTGAAAAGGCCAACACCCGCGAGTACACTGTGGTGGAGGGAGCGCCTTTCGGCGATGATCGTATCAAGATCCTCGACCAACCGGTTGTACCAAGACGTTACCCCTTCCCATTGGGTTCTGGCCAGGCTAAGGTCACGTCGACTCTGGCCCACACTGGCGCTGGCAATACGCTCGGCGGTTTCGACGAAAGTCACCCAACGTTCCTGCAACTCATCGAACGCGATCCGGGGCAGTCTGGGCAGCGGGTCGAGCACCACCGTGGATCCTTCCACCCTTCCCCCATGGGCCAGCACTTCCATATCATGAGCCTGCCGCGCAAGGCGGGGGCCCAGGTCGTTCACAGCTTGACGCCCGTCCGCGTGCAGCACGATATCGGCATACACTTCCTGCGCCATCAACTGCGTTTTGCGCGCAACGTCACGTTGATAGTGAAGGCGCTCCAGCGAGTTGCCTGTGTGTCGGAGAACCAGGTACTGAACTGCAAAAAAGACTGCGAGAACGGCCAGTAAAAATGAGAACTGGAAGGCCAGACTCCTGTTCCTCAAAAAATTCATAGCCTAAAAATAAAAAATTACTTCTTCTCTGACGGCTCGATGTTAGCTTTTGTGAAGCCGTAGGGCAGGAGAGATTCGGCGGATGGTGCGATAATCCAGTTATGCTGCTGGTCGAGCATGACGATTTGTATCGGCGACTTCTGACGAATTTCGAATTCAAGCATTACTTGCCGGCATGTTCCACAGCTCGTGGCAGGTATCAAATCCTTACCGCCCTTCCGACGCGCAACTACCGCGATCTTGGTAATCTTTGCATTAGTATTCGCAGCGGCTGCAGCATATAGGGCCACGCGTTCTGCACACATTCCGGCAGGAAAAGCTGCGTTCTCCTGGTTGGTGCCCGTCATGTAAGATCCGTCGTCCATCAATAACGCAGCGCCGACATGAAATTTGGAGTAGGGCGCGTACGCGTGAGAAGCCGCCTCCTTTGCCTTATGAACAAGATATTTGGATTCGGAGTCGAGATCTTCAAGATGCTTGACGGTTTCAAATTTCGCCATGGCCGGGGGGTCAGCGGAAAGAAAGATAACCATTTGATGCCGCAATTCAGCGGCGCCGAATCAATTTTTGGGTACAACGGGGTGCCACTTTTTACTGCGAGCCTCTTTTTTGGTTTACTTTGAGGGCATGAGAAATATCCTTGTGCTGGGTGCCGGCCGATCGTCGGGCGTTCTGATTGAATACCTTCTGGAGCAATCAGCATCACATGACTGGTCGGTCACGGTGGCCGACCGGGTAATGGAAGCAGCCGCTGCCGCCGTCAATAATCATCCTGGGGGTACCGCGGTATCTGTTGACCCAGACAACGAATCGGAGACGATGTCGCTGATTCACAACGCTGACGTTGTGATCTCAATGCTTCCACCCCTTTGGCACGTTCCTATTGCGAAGCTCTGTTTGCGGGAGCACCGTCACCTGCTGACCGCCAGCTACGTTACGCCTGACATGAAGGCCCTTGATGCAGATGCACGTTCTGCCGGCCTTCTGTTTCTGAATGAATGCGGTCTTGATCCCGGCCTTGACCACATGAGTGCCATGGAAATGATCGACCGTATTCACGGCGAGGGAGGATCGGTCGTATCGTTTGAATCGTTCACCGGTGGACTCATAGCACCTGACGCGGATCCGGGGAATCCCTGGCGCTACAAGTTCACCTGGAACCCGCGTAACGTAGTACTCGCAGGGCAACAAGGCGATGCAGAATACCTGCGCGACGGACAGATTATCAAAGTGCCCTACTCGAAATTGTTTTGTTCAACCATATCGTTTGACGTTCCAGGAATCGGTGTTCTCGAAGGGTATCCGAACCGGGATTCATTACGATACATTGATCTGTATGGTATCCCTGAAACGAAAACGATCTTGCGCGGCACCCTTCGTTACAAAGGCTTTTGTTCGGCATGGAATGTCCTGGCTCAACTCGGATGCTGTGATGATACAAGGGTAATAGACAAGTCACGCATCGTGACACATGTTGATTTTATTCGCTCCTTCCTCGCCGCATCAAACGAGCCCGTGGAACAAGCGCTAGCGAAGGTTCTCGGCACGGCCTGTGATCGGGCCGAAATAGAATGCTTGCGATGGTCAGGGTTTTTCGACGCGGAACCTATTGGGGTGACATCCGGTACACCCGCCCAGATCCTTGAACATATTCTTATGAAGAAGTGGGCATTGAATGGCGACGACCGCGACCTGGTCGTCATGCTGCACCGGTTTGTATCTGACTACGGCGGCACGACGCGAAATGTGCAGGTCTATATGACGCAGCTGGGCACAAAGGATCGTACTGCTATGGCAACAACCGTCGGTTTACCGCTGGGCATGGCGACGAGGCTGTTGATGGAGGATAGGCTCACCCTCCGAGGTGTAACCATCCCCGTAAAAAGAGAACTTTATGAGCCGATCTTACACGAGCTGGCGGGCAGGGGGATAGCCTTCATCCAACAGAGAGGATAAAAGACACCACACACCTCAGAATTTTTTATTCGCAATTGTATCCATTCTTACGTTGTGGCCATATACAGCCGATAAGTTGGTAGCTTTATTGTGCTTTTTATTGTCCGTTGTACGCTTAGGACTAACACTTTTTAAGCTCTTTACCCATCAATCGCAATATCATGAAAGCTCGCTTTTTATCCTTGTCTCTAGCCTTGCTGGCTTTGACTTCTTTTTTTCTATCGAATGCCCAAACACTCACAAAGGCGGGATGGAGTACCAAGTTCACCAGCCCGATCGGTTGGCAGCGCATCCATTCGCTTGGGTATATTATCGTCAGCACAAGTAATGGTCTGTATGCCGTAAATCCAGATGACGGAAAGATTATGTGGGAGAAAAAG
>Ga0079224_100006706_pt1 | contig 15334 bp, 13 predicted proteins | sample Stecom2015_FD_80414 | JGI IMG/M metagenome (GOLD analysis project Ga0079224, IMG submission 80414) | Agricultural soil microbial communities from Utah to study Nitrogen management - Steer compost 2015 | ecosystem: Environmental > Terrestrial > Soil > Agricultural land | place: USA: Utah...
ATTCCCATGGCAAGGGAGTTTAAAGAGCAGCTGAACCCTCTTCCTTTTCATCCGCTTGTTTCTGAGCTTCAATCTTTGGCTTGTCACTTGGCAGAATCCATCCTTTGGACAGCGCATGAGCCGCAGCATCTGTCGTATTCTTGACTAGGATCAATTCTACCTCTTTTTTCAAATATTCGACGGCTAAATCCGAAAGGTCAGCCCCAGACACATCGCGGATATAAACGGTCAAAATCCTCCCGGGGTATTTAGTCACAATCTCAAAGTAGATCTGAGGGTCTTCCTGTCCACTGTCGCCGATCAGAATAAAACGAAGATCAGCAAACACATTCAAGATCTGCTCGATTTGCTTGAGCTTGTGCTCCCGATGGCTTCCAGCGATCAGTTGGTCTCTTGACAAGCCCAGATCCCGCAGCATGAGCGGCCCCTTTGATATATGATGTGCTTCCAAAAATTCCATCAGGAAATCGTAGATGTTCCAAGGACTGCTCGACACATAAAAAATCGGATTGCTCAAGATGTGATCACTGCCTTTGCGCAGCGCATCATAAAACTCAGACACTCCGGCAAAAGGAATCCGCGTATGCGCGTTTTGGGTGAAAGTCACTTTCAGCATCTCCCAAAGCCGCGCGGCACCGGTAGTCAGGATCGTATCATCGATGTCGGAAATGATCCCAAAATCAGGATTGGCAGCAGGAAAATACACCTCCCCCAGAGCAACAACCTCCGTGGCCCGACCCAGCAAATCATGCAGCAGCCTCAGCCGAACGGGATGCCAGCCTTCTGAAAGCTCTCTTCCGTCCACCGCCATCTTGATCTCAAAATAGCCTTCCTCATCCGTGGAAACCTGAATCGTCTCTCCCTGAAACTCCGCCTCTAAATCCACCCCTGGAAAGACGATGGTCAAAAAACGTCTCCTCATCTTTCCGAAGTTTCTCCAAAATCGATCCTCTGGAGTGGAAGCGACGATATTTCGATCTGCCAAAACCCGTCCCGCCAGATAGAGTTCTTTCCCATTGCCATAGCCCGCGTAGGGCTGAACCAGGACTTTTTTCACAAATCCCACTTTAATCCAAATCCAAAGCTTAAGCTTGGAAATCTGTCTCTTAACAAAGTAAAGCGTAGGAAGAAAACGAAACCTTGGACGGCTGGATGAGGTCATAGGGCAAAATAGTACTTTCTCTGCAAGGTTAAAAAGTGAAAGAGCTCTAGCAGCGCGACAGAATATACAATTTCATGGCCGATTTCAGAGTTTCTGCCACTATGAACAAACAACATCTAAAACTCAAACAACCGGTCACTTCTAACCGATTGTCCCCTCAGAAAGTCGCAGACTCAAAACGGCAACTTCCCGAGGTCCACATTCCCTCCAGATAGGATAATCCCTACCTTCTTGCCCGCAAACCGCTCCTTATTTGCCAGCAAGGCCGCCAACGTAACTGCGCCAGAGGGCTCGATCACGATCTTCATGCGCTCGTAGAGCAAGCGCATGGCTTCGATCGTCTGAGGATCGGTTGCAAGCAGAATATCTTTTACATAAGCCTGAATCAGGTCGAAGTTCAACTTCCCGACTGTCGTAAGCAGCCCATCAGCGATGGTATTGGTGGCAGTATTGGGCTGAATGGACCCGGTCTGAAGCGATCGAAAAGCATCGTCCGCTCCCTGCGGCTCTCCAGCTATTACCTCGATATCCGGATCTAAGTAGTGAACGGCGAGGGCCGTGCCTCCCAGCAGGCCGCCTCCACCCACCGGAGCCATGACGATATCCAAGTCAGGTTGATCTTCCAGAAGCTCAAGTACACAAGTGGCTTGTCCCTCGATCACATCGATGTAGTCAAACGGAGGAATGAAGACCGCCCCGGTTCGTTCTACCACCGCTTCTAGCGTGCTTTCCCTCGCTTGGAGCGTAGGCTCACACTCGATGATTTCACCTCCATAGCCTTTTACCGCCTTTTTTTTGATCTCAGGCGCGTTGGAAGGCATGACGATGTAAGATGGGATCCCGGCTACAGTTGCAGCCCGCGCCAGAGCAGCGGCATGATTGCCGGAACTGTGGGTAGCCACGCCTTTGGCACGATTCTCAGGACTCAGCTTTAGGACTGCGTTGGCGGCACCACGAGCCTTGAAGGCTCCAACCTTTTGGAAGTTTTCGCATTTGAAATAGATCTCACAGCCGGCGATCTCATTGATCGCAGAGGAAGTCAGGATGGGAGTGCGGTGAATGTAGGCCTGAATACGTTCATGGGCCGCTAGGATATCGGAAAGTGTAGGGAAGTTCATGGCTTAAAGATAGGCTTTCAACTATTCTGTAAAAATCGTTTTCCCCGAGGGGTCAGTCTTGATTCGCGCCAGCCCCCGGAGCTTCATCAAGCTCAGCTCTTGGAAAAGCAGGGCTGCTCCAGCTATTCTTTCCACAGGAAGGATCTTTGATCGATCGCCCGCATCGTACATAGAACCCCATCGAGGTGATCATATTCATGCTGGATGAGCTCCGAAATCTCCCCCTCCACCGTCCAGCTTTGCCGTTTCCAGTTCTCGTCGGTATACTCCAAGGTTAGACTTTGATATCTTTTCACCTTCACAAGCAGGTTGGGGAAGCTCATACAGTCGTCCCAAAGCTCAAACGTACCTTCGCTTAATTGCTTCAGTGCAGGATTGAGGATAATGTACGGCCGGTCGAGATTGAGATAAAACATCCGCTTCATAATTCCCAATTGGGGTGCAGCGATTCCTCTACCAAATCCATATACTCTGCGGATATCCTCCATCGCCTCGTGGAGCTGCTGGGTCCACTCTGGCACCAGAGAGAGCTCCGACTTCTGCACCGGATCGCACACCTCATAGAGTCGAGGATCACCGAGCTTGAGGATATCGTGGATAGTTTTCATGCCGGGAATTTATTATTTCTACCAAAGAATAAAAGGCAACAAGTTTAAAGGCTTGCTTTTCCCTACTTTTGCGGCATGAATTACCTTTCGGTTGAAAATCTCAGCAAAGCTTTCGGTGAGCGGAAGCTGTTTTCAAATATATCTTTTGGAATCTCCCAAGGGCAAAAGATTGCTCTGGTCGGCATCAACGGCGCCGGCAAGTCAACCCTGATGAAGATCATCATGGGACTGGAGATCGCAGATACTGGCCAAGTGGCCCTCAATCAGTCGGTGAAGATCGCATACGTGCATCAAAATCCGGTATTCGAAGCCAATCTGAGCATCTACCAAACCATCTTTGATCAGAGCAATTCAGAAGTTCTTCGCGTGATTGAGGACTATCACAAAGCATTAATCGACGCTGAACGCGGCATCGACAACTCCGACAAGATGTCCCAGCTGTTTGAAAAGATGGACGCGCTTCAGGCCTGGGATTTTGAATATCAGGTAAAGGAAGTGCTGGGCAAACTGGGGCTCCACGACACCGATCTACCGGTGGGAAATCTCTCCGGAGGACAGCGAAAGAGAGTCGCCTTGGCGAAAGCCATCTTGGAAAAGCCCGATCTGCTCTTGCTTGACGAACCCACCAACCACCTTGACTTGGAAACCATTGAGTGGCTCGAGGAGTACCTTGCCAAAGCCAACTTGTCCATCTTCATGGTGACGCACGACCGGTACTTTCTAGAGACCGTCACCAACGAAATCCTCGAACTCGATCAAGGCAAGATCCATCGCTACCAAGGCAACTACGGCTACTTTTTGGACAAAAAAGCCGAGCGCATGCAGATCGAGGATATCGAGATCGAAAAGGCCAAAAGTCTATACAAAAAGGAACTCGACTGGATCCGTCGGCAGCCTAAGGCTCGTGGCACCAAGGCAAAATACCGCGTGGATGCATTTGAGGAAACTAAGGAAAAGGCCTTTACCAAACGCGAGGAGCGTGATATAGAACTTACTGTCTCCAGCCAGCGACTGGGAAATAAGATCCTCGAGATCGACAGGATCAGCAAGTCTTTTGATGACAAGACCTTGGTAAAAGACTTCTCGTACATCTTCAAGAAGAAAGACCGGATAGGCATCGTAGGACCAAACGGCGCCGGAAAGACGACTTTCCTCAAGATGATAACGGGTCTTCTGGATCCTGATGGGGGCAAAGTGACAGCAGGTCAGACGACGGCTTTCGGCTATTACCGACAGGAGGAAGACCGATTTGATGAGGAAAAGCGCCTGATCGACGTGGTCAAGGAGATCGCCGAAGTAGTGGTGCTGGACAAAGGACAGACGATCACCGTCAGTCAGTTTTTGACGCAGTTCGGCTTTCCTCCCAAGCAACAATTCACCCCGATCGGGAAGATGAGCGGGGGCGAGCGTCGAAGACTACAGCTTCTGATGGTCTTGATCAAGAATCCCAACTTCCTGATCCTGGATGAACCTACCAACGATCTGGACTTGATGACGCTAAATATCCTGGAGGAGTTTCTGGACACTTTTCCCGGCTGCCTGATCATCGTCTCCCACGACAGATACTTTATGGACCGCCTAGTCGAGCACTTATTTGTATTCGAAGGTGAAGGAGCGATCCGCGACTTCCCGGGTAACTACACGGATTTCAGAGAGTGGGAAAAAGAGAATCAAGACGCGGGATCTAAGATGCAGGACTCTGGAGTCAAGAGCCAGGAAACGAAAATTGAGAAAGAAGACCCAAAAGTTGAAAGTCCAGAACCCGTGGCAAAAACAAAGGCTAGCTACAAGCAAAAGCAGGAGTTCAAAAAGGTCAACGAAACCATCGCCAAACTGGAAGGAGAAAAATCCAAGCTGAACGATCAGATCGCAGCGGGAACTTCCGATATGGATCAGCTTATGACTTGGTCTAGCCGACTGCAGGCAATCGACGGTGAATTGGAAGAGCTTGAGCTGGTGTGGCTGGAACTAAGTGAATTGGACGGGATTGAGGATTAAAATTTCTCGCTAAGACGGAAAAAAGGCGAAGTGTTCGATGAATTTATTTATAAGTCTCTCGGCGACTCTTCGTCTCTACATGAGCCTTTCTTTCTCGCTAATACGCAAAGTTCTCCCTGAATCTGTCTCTCGAACTCTTGGGGAATCACCGTGAACACGCGTTGAAACCCGATTTACAAATTGCTTACAATTCTCGTAATTCCGTTCTCAATCAACGCTTCATTGAAATTGATTAATAATCCCAACTTCAATCCAGTTAGCTTCAACTAAGTTAACACTTGTTACTTTCGAACGGCTTCGGTATTCGCGACCGACTTAATTTCAACAAGCACAGAAACTTCGACGATCAAATCTGCTTTAAACCCCTCGAGCCAACGTGAGTTCATTTCAGATAACCCGAATTATCATTTGACGTTTCACCTCCAGTCCCTGTTAACGCTACTCGTAAAAAAGAATTTCCTCATAGACGGACTCAAACAGGCCTGAGCCAAGTTCTACATGGGATGTGAAAGCAAGTGTCCACAATTATCCCCGACAGTTCATTTTCCATAAGCTCATTCAAAAAATCTTCTCTTCTTAACCCGTAGGCACCCAATTTGGCGATGGCGTATAATTCTAAAAGTTAGACAATCTCCTAAAATCAAACCCTCCCCTTCAGAAAATCCTGACGCAGGTCTTCTGGAAACTTTTCGATCGCATAGCGTAGGGCGGTTCGGGGCATTGTCTTATAATGAGATTTCAAAAACTCCACTTCTACGTCAAAATCTCTGTTGCCAATCTCCCGAAGCATCCAGCCGACAGCCTTGTGCATCAGGTCATGGGGATGATTCTTTAGCATCGCTGCCAGAGCCAGCGCGTCTGTAAAGTCTCCTTTCTTGATCCAAAAATAGCTGCTGATCATCGCCACGCGTTGCCGCCACAGACCATGGGAGCCAACCATATGGTAGAAAAGACTTTTCTCCTTCTTCCAATAGAAATGCCCTAAGATCGCATGACTCGACGTATCCACGAGGTCCCAGTTATTTACCCAGTCGAGATGATGCAGATAGAAGTCCGAGAGCTCTTGTCGGTCATATTCTTCCTTGGCCTTTTCATATCGATATACCAAAGCAATCAGCGATGTCAAACGCACCTCATGGTATGGATTTTGAATCAGTTCGGAAAGGTCTGTTAACGGAATTTCCCGATAAAACTGCCTGGCGAGCGCCCGCTGCACGGGGACAGTCACTCCCAAGAACAGATCTCCTTCCCCGTATCCTCCGGGACCTGTCTTGAAAAACCCGGGCAAAAAAGCCGCCTTCTCCGGGATGGCTTTGTCCCTGAGGGACTCGATGATTTGCTCAGTCAGTTGGCTCATAGCTAAAAATAGAAAAGGTCGATCAAATGCCCCTCTCAAAACCTAGAATTCGTCGCCTCCAAAGTCGTCACCACCCTCGCGACTACTATTTCGTTCTTCTCTCTTTTCGCTAAATCCTCCAAATCGGTAGGCGAATGAGAGCGTACCTATCCGTGTCTCTCTCTGGAAGGTCCTCGTCTGCACAAACCTTGGATCCATGGTAGTAATGCGGAAATTTCGGGTATTGAATATGTCTGTAACATTGAGGCTCACAGTCCCCCTTCCTGCAAAGACCTCGCGCTTCAGCCCCATATTGATACTCCACTGGGGCTCGATTTGACCCTGCGGCTGGACGATCGGTCCTCTGTAGTTTCCCTGAAACTGCATGTTGACCCATTTTGGAATTATTATATTTCCCAAAAGCGAAAGTGTCCAGCTAAAATTCTCGTTACTGAAGCCGGTCTCAATGTTTTCCCCGTTCACCTTTGAATAAAAGAGGTTTCCTGTCAGGGTAGCATCGATATTTTTGGACACTTGGATTTGGTTGATTAATTCAAAGCCGGAGCTTGCCCGGGTGTCGGCATTTTCGCGGGTCTGAACCGCCACATTGTTGTCGGTCAAGTAGGTGATCCGAGTCTCCACGTCGGTCGAATACCGATGATACACAGTAGCATTGAGGAGATAGCGATCCCAGCCCTTCATGTACCCCATCTCGTAGCTGTCCGTGAATTCAGGTTGGAGGTAGGGATTACCGATACTGACATTGTATTGATCATTGACTCGATAGATGGGAGCCAGACCCCAGATTCCAGGCCGCGACACTCTGCGAGAATAGTTTACACTGAGCTCACTCTCCTCACCCAGACTATAGGTCAAGTATGCACTGGGGAAGAGATTAAAGTAGTCGTTGGGTATCTCCTCCGCGCGCTTCTCTGTCTTGCCAAGCGTCTCGGTGTACTCTGCCCTAATTCCAAGCTGATAGCCTAGCTTGTTTCTTTTGTTTCGGAAGATAAAATATGCAGCGTAGACATTTTCGGTAAAGTCGTAGCTTTCCGCTAGGCTATCCACCACCTCCGGGACGAATCCGGTGGAGAGGTCTCCTTGAGCAAAAAGCTGGCTCGACTTCCAATTCCCGAACGTTCCCTTGACTCCCGTCTCGATGCTTCCAGATTGCCCAACCGGCTTTTCGTAGTCCAGCTGAGTCACATAGAGCCCGCTGGTCCTGGGACGCTGATTAGTCTGCACGAGTCTTTTGGCAGGGTCATCTTCTCCATCCCCGTAGTAAAATTGCTGCTCGAAATATTCGTCCTGACTTCGCTCGTCGTAGGAGTAGGTAAATGAGGCAAAGAGCTTCTGCCCGAGGGAATCGATCTCCCAATTGTAGTTTAGCCCCCCCTCGTAATTGGAGGAGTTACTATACTCACTGTTACGTCGGATAAAGGTGGAGTCCAGATTACCTCCGGAGCTGATGTTACGCTGATTGATGTCCGCAAACTCGCTCTCATCGTCAAAATTGCCTTGAAAATACAACCCCAACGTCTTGCCAGGACTCAGTCTGATGTCAGCACCTCCACGGATCAGGTGAGTCTTTTCAAATTCCAGTCCGCTCTGATCCTGATCAAGCACCGGAGAGAATCCTGCGATCTGGGAGATCCGGTTACTCCTCCCAGATTCAATTTCCCTACGGTCTTGCCAATTGTACGACAGATAATAATTGACCTTTTCTTTTCCATAATTGAGGTTCAGGCCAGCTTGATACTTTTCCCGCGTACCAAGGGAAGCGTTGACTTGACCATTGAATCCAGTCACTGTATTCTTTTTGAGGACAATATTGATGATCCCTCCCACTCCAGCGGCATCGTATCTCGACGAGGGGTTGGTGATCAACTCCACCTCTTGAATACTGCTCGCAGGAAATTGCGAGAGAATACTTTCGACATCGTCTCCAGACAAATTAGAAGGTCGGCCATTGATGTAGATCAGAATATTTCCACTTCCGCGCATACTGATCCCGCCTTCATCATCGACCTGTATCGATGGAAGCGTAGCAAGCAGTTCGGCGGCAGTTGCTCCCTCTGCCACTATGCTATTCTCTACGTTGTAAGTCCTCTTATCAATTCCCGCCTCAAACATCGAAGTCACTCCCTCGACTACCACCTCGTCCAGATTTTGAGAATCCGGTTCCAGACGGATTGTCCCAAAGCTCAAGCTGGGCCTGCTTCCTAGTCGGATTTTTTCTATAAAATCACGATATCCAATAAATCCAACACGAAAAAGATAGTCTCCGGGCTTGCTTTCAAAAGAGAAGGTCCCATCCAGAGCGCTCATTCCCCCGGTGATGACGCTTGAATCTGTGGCGTGAAGCAAGGCAATATTCGCAAACTCCAGTGGCTGGCCATCGCTGCCGTCAACGACTTTTCCCCTCAGGCTCACCGATTGTGACTGAGCAAATTGCACAAAGCCCATGAAAATGGGCAGAACGAGAAAAAGACGGTAGTAGCTCATAATACAAACGAAGTTTACCCTCCGACACGTAAATCCGGAAGAAATTAACAATCAACTTGTTACAGGAATGCCTCAATGGTTTAAACCCCAAACAGAGCGGGAAGTTTAGCGCCAGTGAGATAAATTGTCACGGGATGCTAAGTTCTCTCGAAAGAAAAATAAGTACAGGAGCGGACAAAATGGGAGATCGGGATCGTGCAGGTAGAATCCGCTCGGTCTGTCGATATTTAATTCGACTTCTTAATTTCTTGAAAAAATATCCAACGCCGAGACAATCAGCCTCTCTACCGTCTTGTCCGCTTGGAGGTCATATTCATTGAGCACTCTATTAGCCACGATCGCGCTCAAGCTCAACATGCGATGGCCCAATAATTCGCCCAAGGCATAATATCCTGCCGTCTCCATCTCAAAATTGGTCAATCGTTTCCCTGCCACTTCAATGGAAGAAAGTCGTTCGATCATCTGATTGATACGAGGCTTTAGCCTGACTTCCCTCCCCTGCGGAGCATAAAATCCGGGACAAGTCAAGGTGACACCCCGAACGAATTGCTCACCCAAGGGCGCCAAAAGTTGCGGGGATGCGGATGCGTGATATGGCGTAAATCCAAGATCAAGCTCCCTCTGAATAGCCGTTCCAAAGGCTTGCTCTCCAGACAGGGAGGGGTAAAAGGTCATCAGCGTATCCAATCCGACCGCGGCCTCGGAGGCAAGTAGCGAACCCACCGGGATATGCTGCTGCATGCTCCCGGAAGTCCCAAGTCTGACAATGTCAAGACTTGTTCTTTGGGGCTTGCTTAGGCGGGTCTCCAAGTCAACGTTGACCAAGGCGTCCAACTCCGTCATCAATATTTCGATATTGTCAGTGCCCATTCCGGTACTTATCACAGAGACACGTTTGCCGTTTTTCCAGCCCGTATGCGTGACAAACTCCCGCTTCTGGATCTTAAACTCGATTCGGTCAAAATATCGCGACACCAAAGGCACACGATCTGGGTCCCCGACAGTAAAAACAAAAGAAGCCAGATGCTCTGGCTTCAGATGTAAATGATAAATACTTCCGTCCGAATTAAGGATCAGTTCAGACTCAGGAATGTGTCGGTTCTCCATGATTGTGTTCTTTGGATGATGAACGATAAAGCCCCTTGTAAGGATTGTAGCCGTTGGAGTTTTTCTGATAGTATCCTGTACCGTCGTAAGGACGTTTTTCCGGATTGTCTTTGCATTCGACGGAGCAGGCGCCTTCCAGCTCCCAGCCGCATGTTTCGCAGATGGCGAGATGTTCGTTGCAGCTTGGGTTGGCGCAGTTGACCATACGGTCACAGTCTGTCCCACAGACGTGGCATTTGGACACTACAGTGGGATTGACCGAATTCACCTCGACGGCAATTCGGTTGTCAAAGACGTAGCATTTGCCTTCAAAATCTTCGCCTCCGGCTTCCATTCCGTATTTGATGATCCCTCCATGAAGCTGATAGACATCCTCGAATCCCTGCTCCAACAGGAATGCGGAAGCTTTTTCGCATTTGATGCCACCCGTGCAGTAGGTTAGAACCTTTTTGTTCTTGAGGTGCTCCAGTTCTTTTACTTTCTCCGGAAAATCACGGAAGTTGTCAATGTCTAGGGTCAACGCATTTTTGAAGCGGCCCAATTCGTGCTCGTATTTGGAGCGAACATCCAGGATGACTACGTCTTCCTGATCCTTGAGCGCCTTGAACTCTTCTGGTTCCAGATGCTTTCCGGTTTTGATATTGGGATCCAAGTGTCGAAGGGAAGAATGGACAATCTCTGGCTTATAGCGGCAATGGATTTTTGCAAAAGCATGTTTTTCGTGCTGATCAATCTTAAACTCTGTCTTCGCAAACCGCGGGTCAGAATGGATATAGGCCATGTACTTTTCACAGTCTTCATGCAGACCGGAAACGGTACCGTTGAGCCCTTCGTCAGAGATGATGATCCTTCCTCTTATATTGTTTTCTACGCAAAAGAGGTGATGTTCTTCGCGATACGCTTCGGCGTTGTCGATAGCGGCGTAGCAATAGTACAGCAGGATGCTGTAAGGTTTGTTGGTGTTTTCCATAACTCGTGCCCTGTTTCGGCAGGGTGTCTTTTGGATTGTAAGATGTTTTGATTTCAAATGCCGATGGTGTTACCTCGACGTTCGGTGTTCAATATTCGATAATCGTAATTATTCCTTCGTGTGAGTAGTAAGCGAAGCTCAAGATAAGTGGGATGAATCCAGTCTATTCGCGGACCTTTTTGAATACTAGTTGATTTTTGCCGCCGGGTTTCCAAAGACGGTTTCATTTTTGCCAACCGATGCGATCACTACGGAGCCTGCTCCTACGCGGGCACCTTTTCCGATAGTCACTCCACCTACGATAGTCACTCCACTGCCGATGAATGCACCCTCTTCGATCGTCACCTCAGCATTCACAACAGATCCTGCCCCGATCTGAACAAAGTCCGCGATCTCGACCTTGTGATCGATGATCACACCTGTATGAAAGATGCAATGACTTCCAACCTTGGCACCCGCCCCCATGCTCACATTGGCATTGATGAAGTTACCATGGCCCAAGCTGGCATCGGTTGAGATATAAGCGCGTGCATGGATTGCGTTGACGGGCTGAACCTTGCGAACTTCGAGCAACATCTCCACCAGAAATTTGCGGTACTTGACATCGTCGACCGCCACGAAGGCCTCGGCTTTCTGTCCGATCAGCTTGAGAAATCCTTCGTCTTCCGTATTTCCAAGCACGGGCACATTGTTGATTTCTGTGCCGTATAGGGTCTGATCCTCATCCAAAAGCCCGTATATGATGACTTGGTTGCTGTTGAAGATCTCGAGCGCAGGGTGTGCGATTCCTTTTGCTCCCAGAATGATCACCGGTTTGTCCATGGATTTCGTTGGTTTTGGACTGCAAAAATACGGTAAATCACTTGCTTGCGCAAAGCTTCATTTGGATTGTCCCTTGAGCAGGCTCTGGCCCACCTTACAGGAGAGGCATTTTTGAGGCTGACAAAAGCCCCGATATAAGCCGATCATACCCTGGGAATCAAAGGAATTTTCAGACTTCCAGCCTTTTCCTCCAAAGATCCGAATGATAAAATTGTTCTCCGAGGGAAGGGTCTGCATCAAGTCAAAGCACCGCTCCTGCCACTCGGGCTGCTCGAAATATCGCCCATATGCAAACCACAGCGGGATAACAAAGTTGATGATCAGCAACTCCAGCGCGTTCCCTGAAACTCCTTTGGATGCGATTTTCTCTGTCGTCTTGCCAAAGGAATAGTGATATCTCCAGTAGTCGGACGGTGCCACCTGAAGCAATCTCTTGAAGCCAGAGAACTCCCGGCTATCCTCCATGACGGCTTGAAGTAAATTTGGCGCTTTGGCGAGAATCGCCGCCAACTGCGCGATCCGAATCGTCGGAAAATTGGTCGGTCGAGCGCCCATAAACGTCCAATGCTGCCGCAGCATAGCAGTCTCCCAGTTGAACTTTTTCTGATAAAATGCATACTCCCTGATCAAATGCTGCACGTAGGGTTCCTCAGAATCCTCGGGTAAAAGTCCGGCCTGCCCCAGAAGCATCGCTTCCAAGGCTGAGACTTGATTCCGGTGCTTTTGGAGGAGCCTGTACGGCACAAGTACGGCAAGCTCTCCCATTGGCTGAGAGTTGGTTTTGAACCCGAAACAAGTAAAAAGCCAGCGATAGGCGGTCTCCTCCCAGTCGCCCTTCGTCTGATCAAGGATCGCCAGAATCAGCTGAGACTTGTCATAAAGCCTCCCCACCAGTGCTTTTTCCAGTGCCGAAAACCGGATAATCTCCGGGACATTACTCAAGGCGTGAGCACAGGGAAGGTCGGATTTGAAGTCAAGAAGTTGCTCGTAGTTCCGCCAGATTTCGAGAAAGATCTTGCCTTTCATCTCTAGCGTCGGCATCGGCGTTCCGTCATTGCGGAAAACGGGCCGGTCGTTTTCCCAAACCACATGCAAGACGACCGAGTTGTAAGCCGGATCTCCGCCGTGGGCGTGTTGCTTCCAGTCCGAAGCCATCCGATGTACCTCCACATGTCCGTGCAATGTGATCCCATCCAACGCGACGGTCGCATCCCGGAAATCCGGGCCTTCGCCCTGATTGTGAAATCCAACGTTTAATATTTGGACAGATTGACCAGCAACGGTCTTCAAATCCTTTCGGTCGAAGTATTGGTACTTCCAGACCAGCTGCAAAAAGTCTTCCCTGAAGTTCATAAAAAATTGAGGACTAAAAGTTTATGGAATTTAATCCATTCTTAAAAAAAATGCAAGCGCTTCAAGCACTCAACTTTTTCAAGGCAAAGAGAGTGTTACGTAGGGTCTTAAAGGTATTTACCCAATAGGTCCTTCATCTCTTCCTGGAGTTTATTTGCTTCGTTTCTCGCTGCTTTCGCAAAGCTCTTGTCATTAGAGGCATAAATAATCCCTCGGCTGGAATTGACCAAAAGCCCACAATTCGAATTCATTCCAAATGCAGCAACGTCAGCCAGGCTTCCGCCCTGCGCTCCCACACCGGGAACCAAGAAGAAGTTGTCAGGCACTATTTTTCTCACTTCGCCGATCAATTCTCCTCGGGTTGCCCCGACGACATACATCATATTTTCGGGATTGCCCCACTGCTGGCTTTTCTCCAAAACAGATTGATACAGCGGCTTGCCCACCTCGTCTTTGATCAGCTGAAAATCCATGGATCCGCCATTGGAAGTCAGGGCCAAAAGAATCACCCACTTGTCCTCAAACTCCAAAAAAGGTGTCACAGAATCCTGTCCCATATACGGCGCCACCGTGATGGAATCAAATTCCATTTGCTCGAAAAATGCCTTTGCGTAGAGTTTGGAGGTATTTCCAATATCGCCACGCTTGGCATCCGCGATCGTAAAGATGTCCTTGGGAATAAATTCTTGAACCTTCTGAAGTGTCTCCCAACCTCTTGGTCCTAGCGCCTCGAAGAATGCAATATTCGGCTTGTAGGCCACCGCATAGTCCGCGGTCTCTTCGATGATCGCTTGACAAAAGGCGAAAATTGGATCCGGTTCGGAGAGAAGGTGGGCCGGGATTTTTGCCACATCAGGATCCAGACCTACGCATAGAAAGGAAGATTTTTTCTGGATTTGGGCAAATAGCTCGGCTCTGTTCATGGAATTTCGAATTTCGGCAAAGGTAAGGAAAATGAGTTTTCAGGATTCTTAACCGGCTCGAAGTTTCACCATTATCTCGTCTGGTCCAATCGCAATTGTACCCGATCGGACCGGAAACGAATCACTCCCAGCCAATGCAGCTATTTTTTGTCCTCAAAATCAATGGATATCATTGATCCAAGTAGAGAAACCATCGCTGTAATCACAAAAAATATCAAGCTGAAAGCAACCGCCGTGGCTTCATCTATACCGACAAAAGTATGCGCATACACGAAAACCAACTCCCGCGCACCGACTCCACCGATGGTTAAGGGCAACACTGCGACGATGGAGGAAAGCAAAAACACCAGCTGATACGCGAGGAAGTTGTCCGTTACCCCAAGACTCTTCAGAATAAACCAAGCGCAAACTAATTGTGCTAACTGCCCGGCCATCGACCAACTGTTAGCTTTCCAAAAAGAAGCTAAGAAGGCCTTAAAAAGGAGTTTTTGCAGCAGCCAATAAGCCAGAAACACCAACAACGCCAACGCTCCCACGAGCAACTCCAAGGGAATTTGCGCAGCAAATGGCAAATCTAAATTCACGGGAAGAATCAAGGCCAGCAACAAAAATACAATGGCCACCATACCGCCCAATCGATCCAGTATCGAGGCTTGCACCAGTGACTTGACAGGAGTTTGGTAGTGCTTGTTGAGTAGATAAATCTTGTACCCGTCTCCCCCAATCCCGCCGGGAAGAAAGAGATTGTAAAACATCCCGATCAGATAGAGTCGCCAGTTTTGCCGCTCCGAGATATTAAGTCCGATATTTTTAAAATACAGATTGAGCCGAATGGCTGTGGCGACTTTACTTCCTACAAAAACAACCACGGCAGGGACCAGCCAAACCCATTGGATGGTCTTCACTACCTGCAAAAGCTGAGCGGAGTCTATCTTCCGAAATACCAAGTAAAGAGCCAGTCCAGTCAGGACGAGCTTCAGTGTTGTTTTTAGCGTCTTCTTAAGGGATTCACCGGCCATAGATTAGTTCGAGTCGACAAACGGCCTATTGCACTTGCCCGACCGGCTCTACCACGCCATAGAAGACGGACCTGACAGTGTAGGTCTTTTTGTTCTGTGATTCGAAATACGTCCTTACAATGATCTCAGCGATGATTCCTGTCGTGATAAATTGCACCCCGCCCAACACCAGAATGAAGCCAAGAATCATGAGGGGCCTTCCCCAAATATCCTCGCCGAGGAGCTTAAGCACCAGCAGATAGACATTGATCAAAAAACCAACCATAAATGCAATCAAGCCAATCCCGCCAAACAGGTGAATCGGCCGCTGAAAGTACTTTTGAAAAAACAGCATCAGAATCAGATCCGACATCACCTTGAAAGTCCGACTCAGCCCGTACTTGGATTCGCCGTGGATTCTTGGATGGTGCTTC
>Ga0079224_100006707_pt1 | contig 15333 bp, 16 predicted proteins | sample Stecom2015_FD_80414 | JGI IMG/M metagenome (GOLD analysis project Ga0079224, IMG submission 80414) | Agricultural soil microbial communities from Utah to study Nitrogen management - Steer compost 2015 | ecosystem: Environmental > Terrestrial > Soil > Agricultural land | place: USA: Utah...
ATGGGGAATGATAATGGGTACGTCCGGGTATCTCAGTGCGGTTGCGTGAAGATCCAGCGGATTGGAATAGCGAAGGTCAAAGATACTCGGGATTCCAAGCTTCTTCCGCACTCCCACCGAGAGCACACCGCAATGGGCGAAAACCGCTGTGCCGGGGTGATCCTCCACCACTTCAAATATCTGTCGAACTCGTGGATCGAACAAGTGGAAGTGGAGCATAGCCGGGAAAAGGCACACGCACCGTAGCCCCGCGGCCAGTGCGTTCTCGAGACGACTCAGAGCATCCGGTGCTACGGGGTCCAGCATAAAGAACCCCACAAAGCGCTCCGGGTAAAGTGAAACAGCTTCTTTGACTGAATCTTCATCTCCTGGCACGCTGGCAATAAGGGCTGCTCGTTGCACTCCGTGGCGATCCATTTCGTGCACCCAGCGAGACGCCAGATCTGAGGGACTGACTGGATCTTCCCACTCCAGTTCGGCTACGATCTCACTGGCGTTCACTGCCTGTTGGTTGCCGGGCCGGAGACGACCCAGAGCCTCGAAAAATGACGGTGAGAAGAAATGGCAATGGCTGTCATTGATTTTCATAGGCGTTGTTATAGATTATGGAACCGGAAAAACAAAGGGATGGCACCGTCAAGACAAGTCCTTACCTGATTCTAGCTTCTGCTTCTCCCCGCCGCAAACACCTCCTTGAGCAACTACGACTGCCATTTCGAATCGTACCCAGCGGGATCGACGAGCGTATTCCTGACGGAATGCCGGCTCACCAGGCAGCGATAGAACTCGCTCTGGAGAAGGCTCTAGAAGTCTGCAGGCGAATGGGAGTGGGCCTCGTTCTGGGCGCGGATACCTTCATTGCCATCGACGGGGAGATTCTAGGAAAACCCGCCGATTTGGAACAGGCCCGCGTGATGCTTGAGAAATTGAAGGGGAGGACGCATTCGGTGATAACGGGTCTGGCCCTGATGTATTGTTCTGACCAGGCACAGGCCACCGGCTTAGTCGAAACTTCGGTCAAAATGCGTTCTTACTCGGCATCTGAAATTGACGAGTATGTTCGATCGGGCGAGCCCCTGGACAAAGCCGGAGCTTACGCAATACAGGGACTGGGAAGCCGGCTGGTGAAGGCGATCGATGGCTGTTACAACAACGTCGTAGGTCTTCCACTGTGTCGACTGTCTAAGCTTCTGTTAGAGCTGGCTGTCCCTTTGCCGCATGGGTCTCCCAGTTGCCGCCTTCCTTGTGGTTTGCCTTGTCCGGAGACGGTGGATAGAACCCGGTTGCGGCGTGGCAAAGGCTCTCCTCCCCGTAACGATGTAGAATTGTGAGCGACATGAAGGGCGGAAAACAAATTCGGGTCCAGTTTGAAAATCGGCGTGGTCAAAAGATTGCCGGTATCCTCCACACACCGGAGGGAGAGACTCGGGCGGGAATCGTTTTGTCTCACTGCTTCACCTGTTCGAAAGATTACAAGATCCTGGTCTGGCTGGGTCGCGCTCTTGCGGCACGGGGTTTTCTCGTTCTTCGTTTCGATTTTGCCGGTCTGGGAGAGAGTGAAGGCGACTTCGGACAAACCACCCTCTCGGATGACGTCGACGATATCGAGACGGCTGTTCTCTGGATGCTGAATCAGGGATACCCGGTTCGAGTGCTGGCGGGACACTCAATGGGTGGTGCGGCTGCGATTCTGGCAGCCGAGCGTCTCGCACAGATCCAGGGGATTGTGGCAATTGCCTCCTCTGCCATACCTGAAGAGATAACCCGCGTATTGACGCCCGAGAATCGTGAAGCGCTGGAAAGAGATGGCAAAGCGACGGTCTCGGTTATGGGCCGAGATTTTGTGATCAGCCGGGAATTTTTTGAAGACCTGAAACGGCATAAGCCCTTGACGACGCTTCAGAAATGGTCTGGAGCTTTCCTTGTTATTCACGGAACGCGTGATCGGATCGTGAACATCAGCAAGGCCGAAGAGCTCTTCGGCGCTGCTCCCCAGCCGAAGACATTCTTTTCGCTGGCGGGTGGAGATCACCTGTTGAGTCAACCGAACCTCGCCGAACGAGCTGCAGAAGCGATCTCGCTCTGGTTCGAAGCCAGTGTTCGTGAGAATGCGCAATCGGATGACGAAATGTGACTACTGGAAGGAAGGAATAGAGATTGATGATAGAGGCGGTAATTTTCGATATGGATGGAGTCATTCTGGACAATGCACAGTTGCACCTGGAATCGTTTCGACGGCTGGGTGAAGAGGAGGGCAGAGAGTTTACCGAAGAAGATGTGCTGGCGGTCTTCGGTCAAAGAAACCATGAGATGCTGGAGGCCTTACTGGAACGAAAGCTGGAACCGGAAGAAGCTGCACGGATGGCCTCTCGAAAAGAAGAACTCTATCGTGAAATCGCCAGACCTCAATTGAGGGAGAGGATGGTGCCCGGCCTGGATGCCTTTCTGGAGGAGTTGGATTCTGCCGGATTGCCGATGGCGTTGGCTACCAGTGGTCCCATTGAGAACGTCGATCTGGTGCTTGATGGACTCAACATTCGCGGGTTCTTTAAAGTCACCCTGACGGGGGCCGACGTCAGTAAGAGCAAGCCAGATCCGGAAGTTTTCCTGCTGGCTGCCGAGAGACTGGGGTTTAGTGCCCGGGCTTGCGTTGTTTTCGAAGATACGCCTTCGGGAGTCGTGGCAGCTTTGAGAGCCGGATCCCGATGCGTTGCTCTGGCAACAACCCATCCAGAGGATGAGCTGGCGGAATTAAATCCGGACCGGATTATCAGAGACTTCACCCAGATCTCGGTGGCCGAGCTCCGTGCTCTTTCTACGGTTTAACATTCCTAACCATCGGCCTATTTCAGTTCGACTTCTACGACATGGACGGGCGTTTTCGAGCGATTGACAATACGATGCGTCACTCCAGCCTCACGCCACCCGGCATCTCCCTTCTGAAAAGTAACTGTTTCCACCGCTCCACCCTCGTGGAACTCGAGGGTTCCTCCTTCAACAAAGACTCCCACGTGAGGATATTCATGGGTGTGCTCGGGGTTCTCCACACCGGGTTGCATAATGACTTCGCGCACTCGTACGGATTCATTCTCAAGTAGGATCTTGGGTTCGTCCGAAGGGCGACTGATGATAACGCCAAGAGAGAAACTGAGGAAAGCGATAAACGGGATTAATAAGCGACGAGCCAAGGCAAACTCCCTCCCAACGGCGCGCAGGCCGATGTTGTGATTGAGAGTACCCGCCAGCCTTCTCTTAGAGCGGGAAGATAGGAAGGTTCCCTGGCCGAGAAGCGGGCGGATGAATCGAAAAGCGCCGGCCGCTTGGCCGCGCCCTCAGGTTCAGATTGAATCGTGACCTGTTCCGCGCTACGAACTGACCTACCGGCTCTTACGGTAGACGGTGGCGTAGATATTGCGAAACGGAGTCACACAATAGTTCTCGAACAACTCTTTACAGGAGACCGGATGAGCAACCAGCTTATCGAGAAAGCTGTTATTCATTCTAAATGAGATGCTCATGATCTCGGCCTTGTCTGCTCGCGATTCAATCTTCAATGCTTCGCCGAAGCTGGAGTCCAGCTCAAAAATCTCGCTGTACGTGTGGTTACGTAGTTCGTAAGGTGTCGGCACAGTCTGCTTGCCAGTGTTCCGGTAATGGGAAACCAGGCGCTGCTGAAACTCCTCGTAATCAAAGTCGGCGACCTTGTTGTTCACGCTGACTTCGACCAGCAGGTTCGAACCATTCCAGTAGGAGCGCAATCCATAGGTGAAATCGAGATTGTCCTTGTTGAATTTGATTCGGTGGCCCTTTTCGTCGTGGAACTTCTTGAGTTCTTCTTCGCCTTTGAGGTCGGGATTACTGGCGAGCCGTTCGGCAGTTACATAGAAGTTTGAAACGTTGCCGTACCATTCATCGATAATGGCTTCGAGAACATCTTCGATTACTCGTTGTACGTCTTCCGTTTTTTCCATAGCCATTTTTTGCAAGGATCTTATTCTAACAGGTTTTGGATCAGAATAAAGTGACGCTGCGTGCTACACTGATACGTAGTCATGAAAGTAAGAACCGCGATCACACTGGTTGCGGCCGTTCTTGCTCTGGTTGACTGTGGTCCCGCACGGATCGAGAAGCTTCCAGTTCCTCGAGAACAGGAGATTAAGGCCATTCGTCTGATGGCGGAAGGCGATGAACTGCTTCAGGAAGGTAAGGACCACCTCGCTCTATTGAAATATCTGGAAGCGGCCGAGGCCAACCCGTATCACGAGGTCATTTTCAACAAGCTGGCCGTCACCTATTCCCGCCTGCACATGTTCTATCAGGCGCGGCAGGCCGTGGAGCGATCGATTGGTCTCGAACCTGGTTACTCGTATGCCTATAACACGAAAGGGATCATTGATATCGCCGAGCTCAGATACGGCGATGCCACAGGTGCATTCCACAGGGCCATTCGTTTGAAACCAGAGGTAGCCAATTTCTACGTCAACCTCGGATACGCGGAGATGCAGCGTGGCCACTATGAAGCAGGCCTGGAAGCGTACAGGCGAGCGCTGGAAATCGATCCCGAAATATTGCGTTCAAAATCTGCCATCGAACTCAGCTTTCCTAGCGAGGCCGAGCCCTCACCAGACCAGTACTACGAGATGGCGAAGGTGTTCGCAGATTTAGGAAGCCTCGATTATTGCATCAAGTATCTCGGCCAGGCCATATCAGCGGGCTTCCGCGACTTTGCTAGAATATTGAATGAAGAAGCGTTTCAAAAGTTTAGAAACGAAGATGATTTCGTCAGATTTCTCCAGATCTATGGAATTACCTCATGAAACATTTTTCCGTCGTTGTTCTATTCGTTCTTCTTTCTTCTCTCGTGCAGGGCTCCGATCTTTCTGGCTTTGTGGCATGGAATCATTCGGGAGATCTCACTACGGCGGCATCCTCAATCGAGGTCGATAACTACTCAACGCTCGGTGTGCGTTACGAGAAGACCTTCCTGGGAATTTTCGGCTTCGAAAATACACTCGCGTATACCCGGGGAATTATGGTCCCCGCGGACGCCAGCGAGGAAGATGACGGGCTCTATTACTCCGGTGCTTTTGTATTGAATATTCCCGTGGGCCGCCTGGTCCCTAACTTTGCCTGGGGGCTCGGTTTTCTGCACCGGTTCGGTGACAGCTTCCCAGATACCGGTACCAGTTTCCTGACCAACTGGGGTATCGGGGTCAAGTTTCGAGAACTGGCCGGACCTCTCGGCTTGCGCTTCGATTACCGGAGATTGAAGCTTTACGATGTGCTGGATGAAGACTTCAACACTCAGGAGCTTTCAGGCGGAGTGATTCTAACCTTTTAATGTTGGCGGGGCTCCTGGCAAATTCGCATGCAGCTTGGCTTGTCAGAACCCGTGCGGCAACTAATTGAAACTCTTGGACTTCCGGAGCGCTTCCCCGGAGTAGCCTGGCTTGCCGGTGGGAGCGTTTCGGGGGGGGTATGAATGGAACTACTCGACGCAGTCCAACAGGTATCAGAAACAATCTGGGAGGTATCGACTGACTATAAGGAAGGGATGCGGGTGCCGGCTCGCATCATTGCCACGGAGAAGCTGATGCAAGACATGGACGACGCCGTGCTCGAGCAGATTACCAATGTGGCCACCCTTCCCGGGATTGTGAAGTACGCTTTATGCATGCCGGACGCTCATTCTGGCTATGGGTTTCCCATTGGGGGCGTCGCGGCAATGGATCCGGCACAGGGAGGAGTGATTTCGCCGGGCGGAATCGGATTCGATATTAACTGTGGCATGCGCCTGGTAAGAACCAATTTGACTCTTTCCGAGGTTGAGCCTCGTATCGAAGAGCTGGTAGATCGCCTTTTTGAACGGATTCCCGCTGGAGTCGGCAGTAGTGGTGCACTGAAAGTGAGCGAGAGCGAGTTCAAAGAGCTGGTCGTACAGGGTGCCAGATGGTGCGTCAACCAAGGATACGGCTGGGAGGAGGATCTCGAGCTTACCGAGGAAAAGGGATGTATCGCCGGGGCAGACCCCTCGAAGATCAGCGAGCGGGCCATAAAGAGAGGACTCAATCAGGTTGGGACGCTGGGTTCCGGAAATCATTATCTCGAGGTGCAAGTCCTTCATCCTGAAAATATCGTGAACCACGAGACAGCCAAAGCTTTCGGCCTGGACATTCCTGAGCAGATAGTCGTGATGTTTCACTGTGGAAGCCGCGGATTCGGACACCAGGTGGCAACCGATTACCTGCAACTCTTTCTCAAGGTGATGGGTCCAAAATACGGCATCCAACTGCGTGACCGCGAGCTTGCCTGCGCACCTTTCAATTCGCCAGAAGGTCAGGATTACTTTGCCGCTATGAAGTGTGGTTTAAACATGTCTTTTGCCAATCGTCAGGTGATCACCCATCACGTTCGAAAGACGTTCGAAGAGGTGTTTGGTCGCTCGGCAGAAGACATGGGTATGCACATGATCTACGACGTCTCCCACAACACCGCGAAACTGGAGCGACACACCGTTGATGGAGAAGAGCGAGAACTTCTGGTTCATCGCAAAGGAGCCACACGAGCTTTCGCACCCGGTATGCCTGACGTCCCCGAGCGCTACCAGGACCTGGGGCAACCGGTCATCATTGGAGGAAGCATGGAAACGGGGTCGTACCTTCTGCTGGGTGTAGAAAGCGGCAGAGAGGCCTTTTACAGTACGGCCCATGGAAGCGGACGGACGATGAGCCGGACCAAAGCTCGAAAGCTATGGCGAGGAGACAAGCTTCAAAGGGAGTTGAAGCATCGAGGCATCTACATCCGCACCGCTTCATACTCGGGTCTTGCTGAGGAAGCAGGTGGGGCTTACAAGAGCATAGACGAAGTCGTGGATGCCACGGCCCGTGCCGGGCTGAGTACCCCGGTCGCCCGCTTTATTCCGATAGGAAACGTGAAAGGCTGAGGCCCCCGGGCGGGGAGTTCATCATGCCATACCACTATGTGGATGAGTACACAGTTGCGGACATAGCATTCGAAGCCAACGGGGCCACCCTCGAAGAGGTTTTCCGGTCGGCTGCTGAAGCCGTCATGAATGCCATGATCGAGAACCTGGACGAGATCCGGCCTGAAGTGACTCGCGAGGTCGAACTGGAAGACTCCGCGCTGGATCTCTTACTTTTTCGGTTCCTCCAGGAATTCGTCTATTTCAAAGATGCCGACTACCTAGTGCTCAGGGTGAATGAGATCCAGATTGAGAAGGCAAGTGAAGTTTATCGATTACGCGCTCGCCTGGTGGGAGAAACCCTGGACGCCGATCGCCATGAGCAAAGGGTGGACGTGAAAGCGATTACGCTGCACGAGTTCTGCCTGGAACAAGTCCATGGGGGATGGCGCGCCCAGGTCCTCCTGGATGTCTGACAGGATAGCGAACCAGGAGTCTCCTCTTTCCTGGCGGCTACGTTACTCGGCCGTGGTCCAATTTGAAATCCGCAGCTCGGAGATCAGTCCGTCGGGGGAGCATGAGGGCAAGCAGGAACCCTGGAATGGCGACAAAGATCAGGGTCATCAGCATCTGCGGTAAGCCGTAGAGGTCGCTTAATGAACCGACCAGCGGCACGAAGAGTCCACCCACTCCCCAGGCAAAGCCCATCATCAGAGCCGATATCGTACCTGCGCCTTCCGGAACGAGGCGCTGCGCCATAGCCACATTGACCGGAGTCGAGAGGAGAAGAAAAGCACCGCCGAGTGTACAGAAGATGATCGAAATTGGCCCCTCTGTGTGCAAAAACCCGAACAGGAAGGGAAAGCAGCCGGCCATCGAGGTGGCAATGATTTTCTTTCCACCGTAACGGTCAGCCAGAATACCGCCTATGAAGCTAGCAATCCCGCCGGCCAGTAGGAACATGCTCAGGTATTGACTCCCTTCCATTTCGCTCTTTCCGAGGGTCGTGAAATAGAGCGGGAGAAAAGCGACAAACACGAGTTGAATAATGGAGCGAATAATAACCAGGATATAAAGAAGCGATAAAGGCAGCCAGCGTCCCTCCAGGAGTCGAGACAGAGGTGGCCTCGGTCGACTCCTGTCAACCGGCTGCGGGGACGGTCCAAAGCGCAGCAGATAAATACTCATCAGAATGCCCGGTAAGGCGGCCCAGAAACTGTTCTTCAGCCCAAACGTCAGGATAATGCTGGAGATAAAGACGGGGCCAAGCGAGTAACCAATCATTCCCCCGGCAATAAAAAATGAGAGGTTGAAGCCGGCCCGACGCTGAACCACCGATGCGGCCAGAGACGCTCCCTGGGGGTGGAAGGCTGCAATCCCCGCTCCTCCCATAAATATTAGAAGGGCCAGTACTCCAAAACTGGGTGCGAGGCCCAGGGAGGCGATGAAAGTTCCTGCCACCGCCGGTGCAAGGGCCGAGAAGATCTTATGTCCCAGGCGGTCGGAGAGAAAGCCGTAGACCGGCTGCATCAGCGAACTCGAAAAGACAAGAATGCCCCCCAGAATACCGGCCTCAGAGAGGGTCAGCCCCAATTCCCGGTGAAGAAAAGGGAGGAAAGCACCCAGCATGGAGGAATAGTTGTCTATCAGAAAATGCGCCGAAGCGAGTTCGACAACCGACCTGTGAACTTTCATATTGCCTAGAGTTCTGTCCGGCTTACAGCAGCTTCAACCTGCGAGAGAAGAATCTTGGGTAGAATCAAACCCTGAACGCAAATCGAAGTTTGAGCTTTACAGGAACAAGTTTGAAGATCGAGGACTTCAATTACAATCTCCCACCAGAACTGATAGCGCAGCATCCTTCCGGTAAGCGGGATGCGTCGCGCCTTATGGTTGTCGATCGGAGCACGGGTTCTTTTTATCATCGGATCTTCAAAGATCTTCCGAAGTTTATCACTCAAGAGGATCTGATAGTCCTTAATGACAGCCGGGTTTTCCCCGCTCGCCTTTTCGCTCGTCGGCCCGGAACGAAAGAGTCGATAGAAATCCTTCTCCTGCAAGAAGTCGGACCCCAGAAATGGAAGGTGCTTGCAAGGCCAGGAAGAAAACTGAAACTTGGTACCCGGCTGATCTTTAAACAAGGAGAACTGGAAGCGCAGGTAGTCAAATCAGTCCCTGATAGCCCTGCTCGTACGATCCAATTCTCGGTCAAGGGGCGATTCTGGGACCAGATCGAGAGGCTCGGTACAATGCCGCTTCCGCCCTATATACGTCGCAGCAAGACGGCACCCGAAGTGGAGGATTCGACCGATCGGCAACGCTATCAAACCGTTTATGCGCGAGAGCGGGGATCAATCGCCGCTCCGACAGCGGGGCTTCACTTTACTCCTGAGCTACTGAATCAGCTAAATCACTGTTTGATAACGCTGCATGTAGGGTACGGCACCTTTAAACTCGTTACCAGCGAGCACGTCGAAGAGCACACGGTCGATCCCGAATTCTACTCGATCGACCCCGCGGCAGCGGAAAAGATCCAACGTAACAAGGAGCAGGGCGGGCGAATCGTAGCGGTGGGAACGACGACCACCCGGGTACTTGAAACCGTGGCGATCAAGTATGGAAAGATCGTTGGGGTGAAAGAAACGACTGATCTGATCATCTACCCCGGGTTTCACTTTAAGGTCGTAGATTGCCTGATCACCAACTTTCACCTCCCGAGATCGAGTTTGATTTTGCTGGCTGCGGCATTTGCCGGGAAAGACCTGCTGTTGTCGGCCTATCAAGAAGCCATTCGAGAGGGCTACCGTTTCTACAGTTACGGCGACGCGATGTTGATCGTATGAGTTCTGCGTCGAAGCGGAATTTAACGATGGAGGCACAGACGACACAGAGGAATTTCGGCGGCTAGAATTTGACCACGGAGACGACACAGACAACGTGATGAAGGCGACCCGTTCAAGATCGCTGGATTAAATCGCCAGATAGCATGACAGAAACGACGGGTGAAGATTTGTCCAGGCAGGGGCACGACGATCTTTGGGGCTACCGAGTCTTGACTCGATAATCGTCTTTTTGACAGACCCAGTACATGCCACCAGGACGGGCAGCTGTTCGGATCACTTTAGTTGCGACCATAGGGTTCCCGCACTGGGGGCAAAGCCGCCCATTTCCGGCAACTCCTTTTTGCCTCATACTGGTTCGAGCAGTCTTACTCAACTTTTCGGCCATTTCGAATATCCTTTCTCAGTCGATGAATTTCGCAAAAAAAAAACGCGCCCGCGGCAACATGCCGTCGGGCACATTTATGAAAGGAGTCTATGATACGAACGATCTTTCGGCTGTCAAGCGAAAGATTTAGTATGCGGACTCACTCGCCCTCCGGGCAACGTATCTAGCAATACGAAGGGTTTAGATGAGTTTTTTGCCAGGCTGGTTTCAGGAAATTTATTCGTAACGATAAATTCCGTTGACCTTCATGTTGGCCTTGGAAAGGGTCAGGACGTAGGCTGCTCCGCGGTTGAGGCTTTCGAAGGCGACCGTTTCGTTTCCGTGCTTCATGACAACTTCTTCTTCCAAACCCAGCACGAGGGTTTCGTCGTTCCGATGGGTTTTCACGACCATGCGTTGAGAGGTGGGAACGACACTGATGATAGTTGCGATAATCACGCGATCGCCTTCAGTAACCTTGTACTTCCACTTTCCAAAAAATTCGGAGATCTCGTCCTGCGTTTGTGCAATCAGAGGTGTGGCGAGAGGGGAGCTGATAAATAATACAGCCAGCAACGCGACGTAAGTTTGGAGTTTCTTCATGCTGAATAAGATACAATCAGGTCCTTGCTTTCGCAATTTTTGATTTTGCCAGACCGGTAATTTTCGAGAGTTTTTCCAGCTTTAACGAGGTGCTTGAAGTCGAATTAGCTGAGCAGACCGAACTCGACCTGGGTGACGCCGTCGAATGTCTTTTCCATGTATTTCTTGATCTTCTTCACGAGAGCTTTCTCATTAAGCCGAATTGCCTCCCGGGTGACGCCGAATTGATCGGCGATCTCCTGCAAGGTCTTGGGCTCTTCGGCTATCAACCTCTGCTCCAGAATAATCCGCTCCCTTTCTGAAAGTCCGGCTGAAAACTCCTTCAACTTCTGATTGAACAGCTCCCGCAACTGAGCTCTGGCCAGCTTCTCGTCCACCATTTCATCGCGGGCCTCCAGCGTATCGATATATTGGAGCGAAGAGTCGTTCGAGACAGTCGCATCCAAACTTAAATCGTTCGACTCTATGTTGTGCTCGACGGCCTCCACATCCTCAACGCTGACATTCAAACGGCGGGCTATCAACTGAGGAGTGGGTTCGATCCCCTGCAGTCGTAGTTTTTCCTTCTCTTTGCGGAGATTGAACAGGAGTCTTCGCCGCTCATTGGTGGTCCCGACTCTGACGATACGAAAGTTGTCGAGAATGAACTTTATAATGTAAGCCTTGATCCACCAGGAAGCATAGGTTGGAAGACGGTTACCCTTATAAGGATCGAACCGGCGTACCGCTTCGATCAATCCAATATTGCCTTCTTGAATCAAGTCAATAACATTAGAGTAGACGCGGCTATAAATTCTGGCTATCTTCACCACCAGTTTGAGATTCGCCGTGATGAGACGGTATCCGGCCTGTTGATCCCCTTCCTCCTGATAGCGGACTGCCAGTTCATGTTCTTCTTCGGCGCTTAAGGATGGAAACTTGGATATCTCAAGTAGATACCGTTGAAGGGGCGCCAGTCTTGCAAGGCTGGTCTGTGATTCACCTGGGGACTCTTCAGGCACAATCGATTCGACCAGCTGCTCTTCCTGCTCGACCACGTTCTCAGTGGTATCAGTACTCATAAGAGTTCAATGTTAGCACAGTGTAAAGTCCCGAGGATCTCCACAAGAGCCTCTGCTGGATCACCGGAACTTGTTTTAAATCAATATGATACGTAACCAGATATTCAATCATCAGAGGCGCTAGTGGACGGTTCGCGTCTTCTTTTGCATATAGTCCATCAGGATGTACTCGGCAAGGTTCAGGGTTGTCGTAAAGTAGGCTTTTCCTCGGCAGATCTGAGTCACGTTCTTGATGAATTCAACCAGATGGTATTCGCGGGCCAGCATAAAGGTATTGATCAGGATGCCCGAGCGGCGGCACTTCGAAACCTCCTCATAGGTCTGTTGTAGAATCATCGGGTCGAGCCCAAAAGGATTCTTGTAGATGCGCCCGTCTGGCAAAGTCACCGCGGAAGGCTTTCCGTCGGTGATCATAATGATCTGCCGCATATCCTTCTTCTGGTTCATCAGAATGCGTTGTGCCAGCCTCAGTCCTTCGCGTGTATTAGTGTGGTAAGGACCTACCTTGACGGATGCCAACCTGGCGATGGGTATCTCCTCCGCTGAATCATGGAAGAGAACCATCTTGAGGGTGTCTCCGGGATACCGGGTTCTGATCAAGTGAGCCAGTGCCATCGCCACTTTCTTAGCCGGTGTGAAGCGATCCTCTCCATAGAGGATCATGCTGTGGCTGCAATCCAGCATGAGAACTGTGGCACAGGAACTCTGATATTCGCTCTGGTGGACGTGCAAATCGCTGTACTCGAGGTTGAGGGGAAGCTGAAGACCCTCTCTACGCAGGGCACTCAAAAGGGTAGCGTTAACGTCAAGATTGAGAGTGTCTCCGAACTCATAGGGACGGCTGTGAGCATCGGCTTCAACCCCGGTCGAGAGTTCTCGCGTCGAATGAGCACCGAAGCTGGACTTGCCAAGAGAAGCCATCAATTCTCGTAGAGCCTTGTATCCGAGAAAATCGACACTCTTGTCGGTAAGCTCAAATTGAACCCGCTCTGTGGGTTCGCCGACGTCTCCTTCACGATCCGTAAACTCAGTCGAATAGCCTTCCTGGGAACCGGGCTTTAAGTAGCCTTCTTCGATCAGACGCTCGATGACTTGATCCAGGAATTCATCGACTTGCTGACTGAGCTGAGCGTCGCGGCTTTCGGAATACTCCCGAAGTTCTTCTCTCCATTCTTCTGGAACCTTGTCATTTTCAGAAAGAATCTCTGCCAGAGCTCGTTTCAAATTTTCCAGGGAGCGCGACTGGTCTCCACCGGGGAAGAACTGCGAATAAAATCCACTTTCCAGAAAGAAATCTTTCAGATCTTCGAGAAGGTCCTCCAGACTCAGATCATCGATGGGGGAGGGAATATATTTGCTGTAACGATAACGTGCCATTGGCCTAGCTCAGTCAGTTGAATGAACCCCGGCCGCGTTCCATTCTCTCGTAGAGGTCACTTTCCAGCTGCGGCTCTTCTCGATAGTAGCCCTGTTGCTTGCTCCGGCTAAGTTTCCGCTGGGCGTGTAACCCTTCCAGAACAAACTCGATTGCTGAAACGGCCAGGCCGAGGTTCTCTTCCGGTGAAATAGAAAGCTTCTTCAGTATTACATCCACGCCTTGGATATCTTTGACCTTGTGGTAATAAGCTTCAGCCGGCGTGTCGTCGCTGACCTTGACTTGCCCGCCGAGATTGAACCATTGGATAAACTGCTCCAATATCGGTTCGGGAAAGTACTTCTCAAAAACTCTGAGGATCGCGCCCTGGATCAATTCATTGGCGATGATCTCTGCACCTTTCAGCTCGCCTTCATACTCCAATTCCAGCTTACCTGTTATGGCCGGTATGGAGGCAAAGATATCCGATACTCGAACCACCGCGATGTCTTCATCATTTTTCAAAGCCCGTCGCTCTGCGTTACTCACGCAGGTCTCCATACAGGTAATAGGAAGACGCTGGCTGACGCCTGAGCGCCGGTCGACTCTTTTGTCCTCCCTTCCCAGGAACGCAATCATTTCGACGACTTCTCGGATGAAAGAAGGGATTTCACTTTCGATCTGGCTTCTGTGAGTCCAGGCCTCCTGTGCCGTAATTTGAAGTCCTTCTTTGATGTTTAGCGGATAATGGGTTCGGATTTCATCTCCAATTCGGTCTTTAAGCGGAGTAATGATCTTTCCTCGAGCCGTGTAGTCTTCCGGGTTGGCCGAGAATACCAGCAAGACATCGAGGGGAAGACGGACCGGGAACCCCTTAATCTGAACGTCCCCTTCTTGCATGATGTTGAACAAAGCCACCTGAATCTTAGGGGCAAGATCGGGCAGCTCATTTATTGCAAAAATGCCCCGATGGGCACGCGGCAAAAGACCAAAGTGCACGTTATCGAAAGCTGACAGGTTCTTTCCATGTCTCGCCGCTTTGATTGGATCGAGCTCTCCGATGATGTCGGCAATCGTGACATCCGGAGTGGCGAGTTTCTCCACGTATCGATCCTGGCGGCGCAGAAAAGTGATGGGAAGATCGTCCCCTTCTTCAGCCAGTCTTCTCTTGCTGACTTCGGAGATGGGAAAAAATGGATCGTCGTTGATCTCCGAACCTTCAATAACAGGAATCTCTTCATCGAGGAACTCGACAAGCGCCCTCAGGATCCGGCTCTTCGCCTGGCCACGAAGTCCCAGCAAAATAAAATTGTGCTTGGAAAGGAGGGCATTGACAATTGAAGGAAGTACAGTCTCGTCGAAGCCGACTATCCCCGGAAACAACTCGGCGCCTTCTCGAATACGACGTGTCAGGTTATCCCGTATTTCGTCTTTAACAGAACGGAACCGTGTTGGGACCGGGTACTTCTTCTTCAGTTCCCCGAGGGTTGTAGGCCTCATCACGTCACTCTCCCGAAAAGGGCTGGTTTTGTTGTCGTCTCTCGACCGTTAAAACAAGGATATCACAGCTTCAGGAGAGCCAAAATTTCATCCTTATTGGCCCGAATTTGTATCGGTTTGTTGGTAAAACGGGGTTTTAACTTCTTTGACTTTTCGATCAGGACGGTCTTATAAACCGCCCTTTCGTAAAGCTTGTCCAGGTGATAATTAACGGTATATTCGGGGTCTTTCAACTGGTGTCCGGTCAAGATGGCGACAATATCCTCGTCGCGTCGAATGTTGACTTCGCTGTCGCCTCGCGCACTCAATTCCACCAGCTTCTTCAAACCGGCGACCGTGGTTGCTGAGGCCGGCTCGCATCCGATTCCATCCCGGCCCAGCATTGCTTTGGCATCGGCGATTTCCTGTTCGCTGGCCACATCGCACCAGCCGTCAGTAAACTCGAGTGTTCGAACTGCTTTTTTCCAGCTGATCGGGCGACCGATCTTAATGGCACTGGCAAGGGTCCAGGCATCGGGCACCGGCACCAGCTCTCGCGAGCTGGAGACGAGGGTTCGGTGAAGAGGGCTCGCTCCACTGGCTTGAATAATCGTAATTCGTGGGATTTTATCGATCAGGCCGAGGTCCTTGTGTTCCATCAAGGCTTTTCCGTACGACGCACTATTTCCGAGATTACCCCCTGGAAC
>Ga0079224_100006708_pt1 | contig 15333 bp, 6 predicted proteins | sample Stecom2015_FD_80414 | JGI IMG/M metagenome (GOLD analysis project Ga0079224, IMG submission 80414) | Agricultural soil microbial communities from Utah to study Nitrogen management - Steer compost 2015 | ecosystem: Environmental > Terrestrial > Soil > Agricultural land | place: USA: Utah...
ACTCATTTCAGCAAGAGGATCTATGTTCATCCATCTTCCTAATGCCGGATCGTAGTTCCTTGCTTGGTAATCATACCATCCTAAACCTAACTCGTCCTGGTATTCGAATCCGTTGTAACGATACAAATACTCAGTTTCCATGACATTTGTGATAACGGTACCGCCGGGCCCGCTTGGATCTTCTTTATAATCCTTTTTGCTTCCGTTGCTATACACCGAGTGTTTGAGCCCAAAAGGATAGTAGTGGTTTTCATCCATTATCTTCAATTCATTCGTTGCAGGGTCTTTGGAATAAGACAGTCTTATATTTCCTAAATGGTCGGTATAATTGTAAACATAATCGTACAGATAGCTGGAAGGTGGCGAACCCGGCGTAGCTGCGGCAGACGTAGCTTTTACATAACCCTCAGGGTGAGGGAAGAACTGTAAAACACCTCCTGCATATTGGAATCCGTCCAGATATTCAACATTTTTTAAAGTATCACCCTCTCTCACAATTTTCCTTACTTTTACGCCGGCGGCATTGTAAATATAAGTAATTTTATCGTTTGTCCCCTCAAAACTAATCTCTGTGGGCAGGTTCAGAAAGTTGTAAGAAATATGGCTGATTTGCTTATTTCTGTCCATTATCATATTTCCGTTTTCGTCATATTCATAATCATCTAATGAAGGACTTGTATTTCCGTCTTTGAACCCGCCTTGATTCTGATAACTCGCCGCATCGGTAACATTGGTCAATTGATTTGAATTCCCGTTACCGTTCATATATTCATAAGTCAGGTTGTCCATGCTTATTTCATTGTCCAAAGTATCACCGGTCGACCTGAAGAGATTTTTGATGTTTCCGTTCACATCATAAGAGAGGAATTCGCCATAAGCCGTGATGCCTGCATTTCCTTCTTTGTAGAAATCGGCTCTTCTCATGCGGTTCATCTGGTCGTAAGTATAATGATATCCCCTCAAAATATTGTCTTCTGCGGTTTTCCAGAAAGTCTGGGCAATGTTTCCGTTGTAGAGCGGTACCGTATAATCCTTACCGCCATTTCCCAGTTCATTGTACTGAATGGCAAAAGCAAAAAGGTCGTCGCCCAGTTCAGACATAGTCTTGCCATTTTTGACAATTGAATTTTGGTCATCAACACATTTGGAACACCTGATTGGATTTTGGTTCATTTCAGAAGGTTTAAGGACGGTAAAAGTAGCAAACCAACCCGAAGGTTATCTCTCTTTTTGATTTTTTATTTATTTAATTTATTGATAATCAATTTATATTATTTGATAAAATTACAAATCAACATCTTTGGAACATGACCGGTTTTTATTTATAATTCTTATAGTTTTTTAGTTACAGTCAACCTCAGGAAGTTTATTGCTTCTTGAAGGAATATATTCACTGGTTTTTAATTTTTTATATATAGAGATATTATTCTTGCAAACTACATAGTTAACTCCTTCTAAAAAATCATTTATTTTAAATAAGGGAAGTTCAGGAGATTCTTTTTCAGGATTCCACTCATCATAAATCCCTAGCTCATACTTTAATTGAGTAGAATCTAGCATATTATGATTCTTTAAAACATTCAATATTTCTGAAGTAATATGTCTTTCTGTATCGTTCCATACAAATAACTTACCCTTATAATATTCATAATTAGTCGGAAAACCCTTCGAGAATGCCCCTAAGCTATCATTTTTTGTTACTGAATAAACATTTTCTTGAGGAATAACAGTTATATGATAAACTAATTTCTGATCCTCAGTCTTGTCTGATAAGCTAAATACATTATACTTTTTTATTTCTTTCCCATTCGTATGGTAATAATCCGCTATAACATTATCTATAACCTGCTTTTTTGTGCCATTTCCGCTTGCTAAACTATTCTTATAAGTTGAGCAGGAACAATACACACATAGCAAAATGTATATTAATTTGTATTTTATTTTAAAAAGGATGTCTACCACTGCCACTAGAATTTAAAATATAATGTAATAAACCTTCTGTTTTAACCTTATGTCCCAAGTCGGCTTCCGAAGGTGTGTTTGGATTTCTTCCAATGTCTTTTTCAGACACATTCGGGTGAGTATGAAAATGATACTTACTATAAAATCCTAATTTTTGGTATTCTTCCCGGCTCTTAACATCCCAAGCAGTATTGGTAGTTGTTCTACCTATTAGCTGATCTTTTTTGAAAATACCACTATAGGATTCTCCAAAAGTATTATTTTTTGTATTATAGATTAAGATGTTTTCAATTTTTTCACTTCCCAACTGCCCCATTCCATAACCCGCAATTTCTTTACCTATATGATCTGAAAATTTGACGACAAAGTCTTCTACCTGACTTGTGGTTGGTTGCCCTTCTCCATTTACAGCTATAGTATTATTATCTTCTTTGAAATTCATTCCATCGTTTAATATCCCTTTGGCAATTCCATCAATAGCCACTTTAGCCTCTCCTTTTTTGTCATATTTAACTTCTCCTTTTCTATTTGATTTGAGGATTCTATCCGGATCATCATTTTTTTCTCCAACCTGTGTTACTTCTCCAGTCTTTTTATTATAGGTATAGTCAGTTAATCCATTAGGATCTATTCTCAAAATAGGGTTGTTTACTACATAGCTATATGGACTCCATTCAATATTTTTTTCACTTAATAAATCTACAGAAAACCATCTACCAATCGCTGGATCATAATCTCTCCATCCATAATCGTACAAGTTAAGCCCCAGCTCGTCCTGCCATTCTTTAGCACCGAACTTATACTGGTACTCAGTACTAGTAACATATTCAATAACCGGCGGAATTCCCTGTCCGGGATCCATACCGCTTTCATCCGTTGGAATTATATAATCCATTCTTCCGCCTGTAACATAGACACTGTGTTTGAGCCCAAAAGGATAATAATGTGATTCATCCATTATTTTTAGCTCATTCGTTGCAGGGTCTTTAGAGTAACTAAGCCTTACATTTCCTAAATGATCCGTATAATTGTAAATATAATTATAAAAATAGCTGGAAGGCGGCGACTCCGGCGTAGCAGCAGCAGACGTAGCTTTTACATAGCCCTCAGAGTGAGGGAAGAACTGTAAAATACCCCCCGCATACTGGAAGCCGTCTAAATAATCCACCTCTTTTACTTCAACAGAATTCATCAGATATTCAGTTACTTTCTTTTGTACTTTTTGCCCTGCGGCATTGTAAATATACTCAATTTTATCACCATGATTAAAAATTATGGTTTGAGGCAGGTTCAGGTAATTATAGGTGATACTTGTGATATCCTTATTCCTGTCCATGACCATATTCCCGTTTTCGTCATACTCATAATCATCTAAGGTCGGACTTGTATTCCCGTCTTTGAACCCGCCTGTATTCTGAGAACTAACTGCATCTGTAACATTGATCAATTGGTTTGAATTCCCGTTCATATATTCATAAGTCAGGTTGTCCATGCTTATTTCATTGTCCAAAGTATCACCGGTCGACCTGAAGAGACTTTTGATGTTTCCGTTCACGTCATAAGAAAGGAATTCTCCGTAGGCGGTGATACCCGCATTTCCTTCTTTGTAGAAATCGGCTCTTCTCATGCGGTTCATCTGGTCGTAAGTATAATGATATCCCCTCAAAATATTGTCTTCCGCAGTTTTCCAGAAAGTCTGGGCAATGTTTCCGTTATATAGAGGCACTGTATAATCATTACCGCCATTTCCGAGTTCATTGTACTGAATGGCAAAGGCAAAAAGGTCGTCACCCAATCCGGGAGGTTCGGCATCTTTTCCCATCAGCAAAGGTCCCGTATCATTGATGCGTGTCAGCCATCCCCGAATGTTGTAAGCATAATTAACTTCCTGCCATCTGTCAGCCCCGTTGAGTTGGGTTCCGCCTACCTTTTTTGCAACCAGTTGTCCCAAGCGGTCGTATTGGTTTTGAGCAATGAGGTTTCTTGTGGTTGCATTTCCGATGGACTGGGAATGCCGTATGAGCCTTTCCATTTTGTCATATACAAAATAATCGGTGGTTTTGACCTCTATTCCGGAAGGATTTCTTTTATGAAGGGTAAGCGTTTGGAGAGGCTTCCCGCGGAAGTCCAATTCACTTTCAGTTTGGGTAAACCCGCCCAGATGGTTCTTTTTGTAGGATTTAAAAGGACGTGCTTTCTCATCGTAATAAGTATAAATGTGTTCCCAACTTGCAGAACCAATGATGCGTATGGAAGCAGCCACAGGCAAACCTTTGAGCACAGAGGTATTGGACGGCGCCGGAGCACCATTCATATTGATGTTCTGAAAGGAATCATAATAATTCACCGATAATAATTCAGAAAAAGAGGTAGGGAAAGCAGTGGAGGAGTAGTACACCGCCAATCCGTTCTTGGTAAATCCGGCAGATGGAGTCCTTGTTTCATTATTGCTTCCCGCATTATTAACCGCAGACTGAACAGTACTTCTGCTGCCGGTTGTGATTCCCGTGTAAACGACCCTTCCGAATTTATCGTATTTGGTAAAAATCCATTTTCCCCCGTCATTTCTTAAGTTAGCATCCTGTGTAGCCACTAAGCGATCTTGTTTGTCGTATACCATGAATTCCCAACCTTTTCCGGGCAGTTTTTTTTCGACCAGTCGGTTTCTGTCATCGTATTTGTACTGGTAGCATAGTTCATCCAGGACCTCGTTCGGGTCGGCTTGACCGGCAGCCAATGGCGGAATGACAAAAGCCAGGTTTCCGTAAATGTCATAAACATAATAAGTATCTACGGTCAGCATCATTTCCATACCGGGGTCGGGATCCGTGTTCCTTCCGGTAGTAGAACCGTCCGCCACGTTAGAACGTTTGAGAACGATGCGTCCCTGTTTGTCTTTGAACTCGTGTATTTTGTTTCCGTTTTCGTCAGTGGTGGTGGTTTTGTAGAGCTGGTTTGGGGCATAGTAGCCTTGTTGAGTAAGACCAGTATAAGCGGAATTTACCTTGAAGAGTTTTACTTCATTTAGAGAATTTGTTTTGTATTCGAATTCAATTTCATGTCCTGCACTTTTGGCCCAGTCGTCACCGGGAGCCGCCTGAGCCATGACGCGGTTCAGGGGAGAGTTTTCCATTGTTTTTTGGGAATACCATGTAGATTCGCCATATTGGGTTAAATAATAATTTCCGTTCAGTTCTGCATCAAGAGTTATTTGCGGATTCGAACTTGCAACAGGAACGGGCAGAAAATCTTTAACCTGTCTTCCGAAACCATCGTATTCGAAATGGGTGACCAGGTCACCGGGATTTCCGCTTGCATTGGGTGAAGCCCCGATTTGTTTGAGTTGCTTTTCACGTCCCAATCCGTCGAAATACATAATGGTTACAATGGCAGAATCCGGATTTGCTGTAGGGGTGAGGTACTCCGTGGTTTTGATGTAGTTTTCGGTTTGCGTCTGTGCATTTAAGCAAATGACAGACAAAAACAACAAAGAGGAAGTACAGAATTTTATAGTTTTCATAATCAACAGCATTTAAGGTTGGTTGTAATAATGGTAATCGGTTTTCTTGAGTTCCTTGCCTGCGTGATCCTTTACTTTTATAAGCCTTCCCGCATTGTCGTATTCGTAGGTTTCCTTCTGTCCGTTTGGCAGGATGATCATTTTGACTCCGACTAATGGTTCATATATATAACAGGTCAGCATGGCATAATTAGCGGAAGAATTGACCAAAGTTCTCAATGCGTCAAAAGAAGATTCCGTCAGATTCTGGTTGGCAGATAAGCCGTTAGCCTGTGTTTCAATGGCGGAATAAGCAACGCCCTCTACTTTTGCAATGGGATATTGTCCGTTGTATCCCCAGATGATGGAAACGGGGGTGCCATCTGCCAGAGTATATTGCAACAGATTGCCGTTTGAATCATAGCGGTCGTAAGTGATTTTCAGGTCTTCTGAAGGAAAGGAAGAATCCAATGTTTCTGAGGCTTTTTTTGCAAAGACATACTGCGGTAAGTCAGCTGAATTAAACGTGGTTTTCTGAACAGAGACCGGATTTCCGTCTTCATATTGTACAACAGTAGTTGGTTCATCCTTTTTGTATGGGTGGTTGTAGGTGTATTCGGTTTTTATCTGCTGTCCCAGAGAATTAGTGGTCGTTACACGCACCGGGTTCAAGTGGGAGTAGGTGTTGTCGTACTCATATTCGGTAGTGTTGGTCATTTTTAATAGGCCGTTTTCGTAGTTCTTCTCCGTTGTGCTCAGATGCTTAATCCAGCCGCTGTATATGTGTGAATAATTCTTATCAAACAAATATATCATCATGGGAAGGCTCGCGATATACACAATACGAAATCCTTTATTGGCGACAGCCAAAGCAGGTGATAGCGCATGATCATATATCGGACTGTAATTTGAAGAAAACTGATTGAAATACATGTCCGGATTCACATTGTTATAGCTGTTCGTTATCAATTTAACAAGCTGGTTTTGTTCATTCTTCATTCTTTGCTCTAAAATTAATCCGCCCAAATAATCGGTATGAGGAAGAGGTAAATTAGGAACAGCCATTTGCGGGCTCTGCTCAGGAGGAAGGCTGAATACATATTCTTTTTTGTGGTTTGGGAGTGATTCGCCTTCTTTTGTACTCACATAAGTTTCCGTTACCTTTTGGTAAATAACCGATTTTCCGAATGAAGAGTTTAAATTTCGTAACCCATTATCCGGAATATGCAAAAAACTATAGGTAATGGGTGGGTGGTTTTCCGGGTATTCCTCATAGGATGTTATATAGGACCAAGGAAAAGGTTTGGTGGCAGTAAATACGCCACTCGAAATCTCGGGATGGAGCGAATCATCAAAGTCCGTATACTTATAGCTTCTCTTTATTAGGTCTTGCCTGCCCGAATCCAGCAAGGTAATGGACTTAACTCTTAAGGTTCCTGCTTGCCGGTTTTGCGGATAGGTAATATAATCATGTACCCATATACTTCCAAATGTTGCAAAGGGGGCTATTGTCCCGCTCCCCACTTTTCTGATTATAACGGAATAATCACTTCCCTGCACAAAAAAGTCATCGGGAAGCGTAAAAGTGCCTCCATAAATATTCATTGGTAATTCGTTGCCATCTTTCACTATTTTTGCAACATAATAAGTAATCCCTCCCATGGGAATCTCTCCATCTTCTAAATCTATATTAGGATTATTGGCATAATCAAAGTAAAAATTATAGTTATATCCTTTAGTAAAGTCAACAGAGGAATCTTCTTCGGCTAAAATCGGGTAATTAACATTGAAGCTGTGGGTATCTCCACCTATTATTTCAAAATGCATTTCCTGAAAATTATGAACGGGTAAATAATTATAGTCGTCAAAATCCGTATTTCGAAATTCGTCTAATTCATACTCAAATACCTGATAACCCCCTGTTGGAAGTTTAACTTCTCCAAGAGATCCTATTTCCGCAAAATCTTCATCGGGATGTTTATTGGCACCCGGAAAATAAAGAGACTTTTGTCCTGCATTATATAAGAATTCTGGTACAGAAGTTGAATTATATTTGCCATTGTACATTCCCCAATAATCTTGTGAGTATGAAAACCTCGGGGGTAAATATTTGTTGCTGTCTTCTCCTATGTATTTAAACTCATAAAAGGTTTCTTCCAGAAGATTGTGAATTTTAACAAGTTTTAAGCGTTTTGATAATACTCCACTTGTATTATCATTGTTGAAATAATCTGTTACTAATTTAAATTCTTTTATCTTTTTGTTACTTCCGGTATCAACAACCTCGATATTTTCCAATATTGCACCCTTTTTACTTATAGTAGATGCTCCGCCTTCATTTACGTCCAATCGCCCTAAGATGCTACCACCACTTTTTTTGTAGTTAAAGTTCACTTTTACATTATTGTACGTTAACGATTTAGGAAGTTGTTCCGTAATTGTACTGACTGTCTCTGATATCCCTGTTGGTTCTTCGGAAAAATTACCGTTAGTTGCCCTTAATTTTTTTGTTTTACTCCTTGAGCTTAAATAATCGTATGATACTTCGTAATAGTCAAATTTAACGGTACCTGACTTCGGAACAACGATTGAATCAATTTTATAGCTAAATCGCTTTCTCGGTTCAAATGAGGTGCTTTGATTGCCGGGCGCGTGCTCCTGTTGGTAAGACGAGAAGTAATAATTTACCCCTTTTTTATCTGTAATTTGCTGCTTGTATAATTGTGGATAACCCTGATAGTGGAAGTCAGGTATTGTTACTTCATCTTTTGGTACAGTATGTACCTTATTATTGTTATCACGTATAAAGCGACCTGTATTGTTGAGCAGTGAGTACGAAAAGTAATCCGGTTGTAATTCTGCTTCGGGGACTCCGGGCATACCTGTTGTTTGAATTCCGGTCATTTTCATGGCGTCCCAATAATCAGTGCTTCCTCCCTCAGAAGGTTCTCCATATGAAGGATCGAATCCTATAGGATCAAAATGATCTAATTTTTCGATTGTATTGTCCAAGTCCCTTTCTCCCCGGACTTCTTCCGAAAGACTAATTCCTCCTATGTTAAGAGCCCAGCCAATTCCCACACTACCTGACAGCTCATCCACTTTAATGCCTCCACCGTGATAATCAATACTGATAGGTAAACTAAAATCTTTTCCTTCAATAGTATAAATCGGAACGGAATAACCGAGAACACCTGTGTGACTTCCAGCGGGAATGTCGATAAATTTCAACAAACTTGCCTGCTCAGGTGTAGGCAAAAACATTTTTTCAGATGGATTATACTGAAATGGATCGCCTTGCGGTTCTTGTGCCTTGACATTTCCTGTTACATAACAAAGAATGGCTGAAACAAAGAGCTTTTTTATGTTATTCATATTAAATTGGTTGGTAATTCTATAATTCATAATTCTGCTTTCTAAATTTAAAATTCAAATTATTTACTCCCTCTCTTAATCACCTTCACATCCTGAGTATTCCCATCCACGGAAATCTTAAAGATATACACCCCCGGCGGATAGCCCTGCAGGTCAACCGGGGTAGAGCGGTAGGGTAGTTTTTTACTTTGAAGCTTTTGCCCGTTCAGGTTGAAGACCTGAACTTCCGCCTCATTGAACTCTTCAGAGATGATAATATTGGCAAATTGATAAGTAGGATTGGGGTAAATTTCTACCAGTTGGCGATCTTCCTTTTGTTGCTCTTCATTTCCGAGCTTGACCACCCAATAGTCGTTTCCGCCAATGCTTGCCTTGTCTTTGTCATCCGACTTTTTCGAATCAGAGTTTCCGGCCAGGATATAGCTGCCGTCTCTGGTTTGGGTAAGTCCTTTTAACTGGTCGGTGCCGTTCCCGCCGATGGTTTTGTTCCAAAGCATTTCACCCCGTTGATTGATTTTGATGGCAACAAAGTCATTGATGCCTTTGTTGTCAACTCTTTTATTAAGCGTTTCAGTAGAAGCATATCCGCCCAACAGGAAAGTATTATCGCTTGCTTTTGAGACATTCACCAGCATATCCCATTTCCCAACGTCATACGTATTGTCCCAAAGCGGATTACCCTGATGATCAGTTTCCAATACCCAGAAATCGGTACCGTTTATACTGTTTGCTTTTTTGTTTTCCGATGTATTGGAATTGGAACTTCCGGCCAACAGGAAACCATTTTCAGTTTCAATCATTTGAGAAAGAGTATCGTCAGCTTCCCCGCCATAAGTTTTCTGCCATTGAATTTCCCCTTCTTCATTTAATTTGACAATCCAGTAATCGTTCATTCCAAGATTCTGTACCGATTTGTTACCCGATACAATAGAGTTGGATGTTCCTCCTACCAAATAGCCGTCTTCTGTAATCAAAATCGTTTTCAACAAATCTGAAAACATACCACCAAAAGTTTTTTCCCATTCAATTTCACCATTTGCAGATAATTTAACAACCCAGTAATCAAAACTCCCAAATGAATTTTGTGATTTTATAATAGGACTCTCTGAAGTTCCCCCTCCTTGGGAGGGGGTTAGGGGGAGGCTTGAATCCGAACTTCCCCCGACAATAAATCCACCATCGAGAGTCTGTTGTATGCTTTGCAATTGGTCGTTTCCGATTCCGCCGAGCGTAATCTGCCATTCTTCCTGACCCGTAGGGTCGAGTTTTAGAATCCAGAAATCCATGTTTCCGAAACCGTCCTCTTTTCTATCGCCTGATTTGGGGGAATCCGAGCTTCCACCCAAAATATATCCGCCATCCCGGGTCAGGGACACACTGTAGAGATAATCACTTGCGGATCCCCCGAATGAATTCTGCCATTCCATTTTGCCTGATTCGTCCATTTTCCATAGGAAATAATCCAAATCGCCCTGACCTTTTTCAGATTTGGTACCGGAATCTTCCGAAAAAGAACTTCCTGCCAGTAAAAATCCGTAATCAGGTGTGGCTTTCAAATCATAGAGGTATTCACTGTGAACACCTCCGAGTACCTGTTGCCATTGAATTTCTTGGGAATATGCTTGAAATAGTGGGATTAGAAAAAAAGATAATGCAATGCATTTGCTCTTATAGAGACATGGATTTTTCATAAGCTTAGATTTGGAAATCGCAATCTAAAAATTTTTCTTAAGATTTAATTACCAAAATTTCGGTATTATTTAAATGTATTTGACTTTCAGGAAAATTCCTGTATGAACTTCAGGGTTTTTCCTGTTGGAATATTCTCAATCGTTTACTAATCATTAGCCCCCCAACAAATTTAATCGGGTAAATGATAGGCGTTCTCTTTTCATTTCTCTCACCAAATAACAAGAAAATGCCTCGCACACACACCAACAATTCTCGCACCTGAGATATCACCCCTCTCAAACACATGATATTACCACACCTTTAAATAAATGATATTTTCACAGCTCCTATCTGTACACATATAAAAGGCAACAATACACGCACGTGCAAAAGAAACGCTCTCGGTAGGCACAGCAACCCACGAAATAACATAAGCAACGCTCATATTTATATTAAAGTTAATTGCAGAAGTATTGGATTAACGTCAGTTCGATATAATATTTATTTATACCCGATGCGGATTTCAACCCGTGACCGACTTCCCATAAAGATATTCAATTTATGGGTTGAATTTTAAATAAGTACGGATTTCAAATCCGCGCTATCGGAGTTCAGTAGTGGATTTTTCATTTATCAGAACATCTTCAGTTTCTGTTTCAGCCGAAACATCGGTTGGAATTACCCAGGTTTCTTCAAAATCCCATAAAACCCTCAGATTGATAAGCGAAGGATAGATATAAACTTTCTCAGGCTGTTTTTTGGTAAAGAAATCCCCCGTATCCCAGAATTCATTCTCGTTTTCGTCAACCAGAATTTTGAAATAATAATTTCCCGCCGGTAAATATTTATATTCAAATTCGGCATCCGTCGTATATTTTTCATTTAAAACTTCATCCTTTTCATTTAATAATTGAATCCAAAAGGGGTAAACAGGCTTGTTTTCGAGTTTCAGATTAAGATTACCATAATCGTTTCTTGTCTTGGTTTTGATGTCAAACTTTATAGAATCATTCGTTTGGTCAAAAAAATCGGTTATCGCATGGGGTAAAAGTTCCACGGTATAACTTGCCGAGAGTTCAATAGGGAAATCAAGTGTGAAGCTGTTTTCGTCTTTTTCATCCGCAATTAATTGGGCAGGTATTTCAAGGGTATCTTTGGAAACTTTTACGTATGCCGAATCCAGATTTAGAATCGGGTAATTTGCCGTAAAACGAACCTTGCGTGAAGGCGCATAATCCAACGCCGACTTTCTTTCCAAAGATAATTTATGCTGTTTGTCATTTGAATAAACCAATGAAACCGTGTCTGTTTTTTCTTGGTTTTTTACAAGGAAATTAATTCTTTTCGAATTTTCTGCAATGGAATCCACCGAAGGTTTGAACCAGAAATTCAAAGAATCGCTTTTGGGTTGATAAGATATTTTGGAGGTATTAAATTCAAAATCCAAAGGCGTAATTTCTATTTCCCGGGGCTGACCGCTAAAACGGAATAAAATATGTCCATAACCTTTTTGCTCTGCAATTCCTACTTTATAAGGCGGTTGTTGGTTAAATAGTTGTATGTCAATATTTTGATTTGATTCTAAATCAATGGGCTCTTTTATAAACCCGAACTTTTCCTGACCTATGTCGAACTGCATATTCTGGACTTCGTCATCAAAAGCCACCATTTGGTATTTTCCGGTCCGTAAATAATTCAGTTTAAATGTCCCGGAACTGTCCAGTCTTGAAATATAAAATGGTTTTTGACTGAGAATCAAACTGTCATTATAAGCCGAATCCATTTTAAACAAAGCAACAAGAAGATTTTCGGGTTGTTTTCTGGCGTCCGTAACTTTGGCTTTCCCTGAAATTTCAAGCGAATCGATATAATCACCGGTAGAAAATACGTATTGAAAATAAGAAAGTTTATTTCCTTCGTTATTATCCTGCAAGGCATTTCCAAAATTGATGTTATAAGTCGTGTTTTCTTCCAATGGTTCATTTAATTTAATCCTCACTGATTTATTGGCTGAACCTATGGGCATAAAAGTTGGGGACCCGGAGAGTGGAGGCGAAACCACAATGTTTTGCGAATGTTCTTTCAGAATCACGTATTCGTCAAAATCAATTTTTATTTCTTTCAAATCTGTGGGGACATTTAAAGAAAGCGTATCGGGATTTGCACCTAAAAATTTTGGAGGTTCAGTATCTTTCGGGCCTCCGGTAGGTGTTCCTTGCCGGGCGCATGAAAATAGAATAAGAATACTAAAAATGATTGCTAAAGTCCGCATAATGAAATTCTGCTGCAATTTAGGCAAAATTCAAATTTTATACTTGTGTAGTTAGCTGAATTATTTTCAAAAAAAAGCCACCGTTTCAACGGTGGCTCTGAATGGTTTTATTTTTTCACCAATTTTTTGACAATAGTTTGTTTTTCGCTTACAATCTGCAATAAATAGGTACCGATTGGTAAAGATTTAATAGAAATTGTATTTTCTGAAAGGGCATTGTCAATATTGACTTCTTTGATTCGTTTTCCGCTCATATCCAACACCACCACTTTTCGGATGATTTCTTTGGTCTGATTGGAAAGAATAACCTGATGTTCGGCAGGATTCGGATAAATACTGATTAAATTAGTATTGTTCACATCTCCCGCGCCCAATAATTCTTCAACAGAAACTTCAAAACTACAAGTAGCAATATTTCCGGATGAATCCTCAACGGAGAATTCAATGGTGTGTACACCTACACCTAATTCGGTTCCTGCGGCAGGTGTTTGTGTAGGATTGGAAACTTCCGAGCAGTTATCGGTTGCCGTAACTTCTCCTGTAGTCCAGAAATCAGGTAAAGTGTAGGTTTCACCTTGGCCTACGCTGATTTCCATATCCTCAGGACAATCGATTTCCGGAGCCATTTCATCTGTAACCGTAACTTCAAATGAGCAGGTGGAAGTGCTTACACCATCTGAAACTTCAAAAGTATTGACAGTTGTACCCACAGGGAATTCGCTGCCAGAAGGCAAACCTGCAATTTGGGTTACTACCGGGGAAGGTGTAAATACGCCTTCAACCTGAATATTATCTATCCAAACTCCCGTTTGACTCGCGCTTGAATCTGAGCCCATTCTCCATCTGAACATCACTTCTTCTCCGTCAAAAGATGCACTCAGGTTAATTTCAACCGGAATAAATCCACCGGAATTTCCGGACCAGGCTTGTCTTCCGGGAAGTGGATTTCCCCAACCTGTACTCAAAGTTGAAGTATAACCACCGGTAACAAAAATTCCGCCACCCGATAAAATGTCTGACCAGGAAGTTCCGCCATTTGTAGAATATTCCAAGACAGTCCCATCAAATCCTGATTCAGTATTAAAATACAAATCGAATTTCAATTTTGGGTTAGTACTGTCAATTTGGAAAGAGGGTGAATTCAGTGATGAAAGAGAAACAGTATTTAAATCTGAGGCAAATGCAGAATTAGGAGAAGAGGAAGACTGAGTGCTTACGGTTCTCCAGTTATTGGAAGCTCCGGAATTAGTTGCTGTGGTCCAGCCTTCGGGTAAAGCAGGTGCTCCTACACCATCAAAATTTTCTCCGTTTGAAACGGCGCAGGTACTCATTCCTTCTGGCGTATCGTAATTAACGATTGCCGTACAGTTATCACCTGTTGTGCTAACTTCAATATCATTGGGACACTCAACCATCAGACCTTCTGTAACTTCAATCTGGTCAGAGGCTGAAGAAGCAGGAGCACAGTCAGTTTCCGGCACTGAATACGTGATGGTGTGAATGCCGATTCCGGCTGTTTGAGGGTTAAACGAATAAGTAGATCCGTTTCCGTCGTCGGTTACGCCGGGGCCGCTGTAAACGCCTCCAAAAGGAGAACCACCCGAAAGACCGGTCATTACTTCCACATCTATACAGACATCATTTGGCGCCGCAAATTCAGCTACGGCAGAAGGCGTATCAAAAGCTTCGGAACCGTCTTGTGCGCTGTTTGAAGAGCCTTGAGACGCACTTACACCCAAACCTCGTCGGGCAAATACATCCCAGATTAAACATTGGTTTGCACCTCCGTATAAATTCTGATCAGCTTCCAATATGGCGTCGCGGCCATCTACAAAGCCCGGACTGCAAGGTTGTAATTTTAATCCTTCCAAAACCAAGTGTATGGCCATGTTATTGCCGCCGGTTCCATTGTAAATGTCATCATCATATCCATATTGGTCGATTAAAGCCCAGGTTAAATCCCAAAGCATTGCAGCCCAGACACTACCTACACCGTGTGGAATGGCTTCGGTTTTGATATCATCATAAGTGTGCGGATTGATGGACATGTCTGTCGAATATTTATAAGTCCGAATTCCTACTCCTGTAGGTCCCTCATTGAAAAGGTAGGTACCGACCCCTCTACCATCTGTCCCGGTGTCACCGGGTTGCATAGTAATCATCAACCCGAACCAATCGCTCCAGCCTTCACCCATTTGTTCATTATTCCAAAGGCAATCTGCATTGGCGGGGCCTCCGGTAAGGCGAGTGGAAATCCCGTGGCCATATTCATGTGTGATGACTAAATTATCAAAATCTCCGTCTTTGTTTCCACACACATACATTTGCATGGTTGGGGTGCTCCCGTCCGGGGGTGTCCCGAAGTTTGCATTACAAGTTCCGCTCCAGTCTTGGGCTTCGGCTCTTACGTAATCATTCCCCAGACCACCGTTTCCATAATTGTTTTGCTGGAAATTCCCACCTGCTTCATCAAATCCGTATTGATAAAATACGTCGTGGATAATATTGTTCCAATAAAATAAATTGGTTATTGCGGCTGATTCATATTGCGTAG
>Ga0079224_100006709_pt1 | contig 15331 bp, 11 predicted proteins | sample Stecom2015_FD_80414 | JGI IMG/M metagenome (GOLD analysis project Ga0079224, IMG submission 80414) | Agricultural soil microbial communities from Utah to study Nitrogen management - Steer compost 2015 | ecosystem: Environmental > Terrestrial > Soil > Agricultural land | place: USA: Utah...
AAAATTCTTTCTAGATGTCATTCATAATGAAGAACATGTTACGGAAATAACGCGCGTAGAATCAGTAAGCATAACCATTCATCCTTATCGTCAATGGGAGGCATTTCTGGACACTGCGAAAGAATCGGGTATGCGATATATCGTATCCAATACTACCGAGGCTGGTATAGTTTTGTCGGATCGGGATCGCTTCGACCACACGCCACCCAGAGAATTTCCAGCCAAACTGACCCGGTGGTTGTACGAGCGATTTCAATTTTTCTCGGGAAGTGAAAACCGGGGTTGCATCATTTTGCCTTGTGAACTGATAGAGAATAATGGAGACGCCCTACGGGAGGCAGTCTTCAACTATATCAGATTGTGGAATCTCGAACCTGCATTCGAAAACTGGATCCGGAATCATAATTACTTTTATAATACGTTGGTGGATCGCATCGTATCAGGATACCCCACGAACAGGGAGTCTGAAATTATGGAAATAACCGGTTATAAAGACCCCCTTATGGTGGCTGGTGAATTGTACCACAGCTGGGTGATTTCCGGGCATCCGGTACTCCAGTCAGAATGGAGGTTTGATGAAACCGACTTGAATGTAAAGTTTGTGGATAACATTTCGGAATATCGGGAACTCAAGGTACGCCTCCTCAACGGGGCACATACTGCTTTAGTGCCAGTGGGTTATCTTGCAGGATATAGGACGGTGGATCAATGTCTTGCAAATCCTGAGCTCACCCATTTTCTCACACGGCTGCTGCAAGATGAAATCAAACCCTCCCTATCCGCCTTACCTGACAAGGAGGTTGATGAGTTCATAAACCAGGTTTTGGACAGATTTCGAAACCCTGTTCTGGCGCATCAGTTGCTCGATATTGCGCTGAATAGCTTTTCCAAATTCCGGACGCGATTACTGCCCTCGCTGAAGGATTATATTAAAACGCACAAAGCATTGCCCGAAAGAATTTTGTTTTCCCTGACTTGTCTTATGTTGTTTTATCGGGGAGAATATCAGGACGAAGAAATTCCTCTTCGCGATGATAAAGTAATCCTGGATTTCGCCCGGCAGACCTGGATTGCATGTGAATCTGAAAAAATTGAACTCATCACCTTGATTACTCAGTTTTTGGTTAAACTGGGAATCCAACCCAACATGATCTATTTTGACAAAATTCGTCAATCGGTGTACAACCATACCGAGAATATTGTCGAGGAGGGTGTGCTCAGTAGTCTGCCATAAATTATTAAGCGTTCATAATCGTCAGTTAGTAGTCTGGGCGTGGATCCTGTACCTTAAGAATATGGCTTTTGAAATGCTTTTTCTGCCGTTTCATACCCTAGTTTGCGCCATGAAAGGATCACCTCGGGTCGGGCATCGAGGGTACCTCCCAGGGAAAAGGGAGGCTGAATGATCCTGATTCTGAATCGGCGATAAGTTTTATTCCCGATCCTCAATTTTTCCAGTCCCTGAGCGGTTAACATGTCGTTGATCCAAATAAACTGCTCCAGGTCGTTTTTAAAAATTTCTGCCATCGTAATATCGAGCATGGACCTTACTGCAATTTCCGTAATGGTGGGATCGGGATCGATGGGGGGTAAGGTGGAAGTACTGCAATTGATCACGATAATGGTGTATTCCTCATCCTCCTCTTCGCGGGCATTGATGTGATCTACCACATCTTTGAGGGGCGTCACGTTGCGTATCCCTCCATCGACATTGTCAAAATATTCTTCCCCGGCGATGGTATGGATAAATGGGATGGGTGGCCAGATTACGGGCATAGTAGAGGATGCCATGATCGCTTTTTGAAGTTCTTTATCATTGGGTAGCTGGTGATGACTGACCGATTTGTAGCGACCGTCCCGTAAAGAAACGAATCCCATCTTATAATCCACATTCCTGAATTTGTCCAACGTGATATATTTTTCCAACAACCGAAGCAGTGGCGTGTTGTCGGCAAGACCTTCCAGGTTGAGAAAATTGTTGAGTATGGTTTTGCCGAGTTGTTCCTGTTTTTTACGAGAAAAAATAAGGCACAATCGTTCCCATAGCGGTAAATCCGGTACCAGATCGGCGATAATTTTTTTTATATCCGGTTGACCATTCACCAGGTATTTGGAAGTATACACAATGTCAGGTCCTTCATTGATGATCTTTTCAAACCAGATTTGTTTCAGCTTTTCCAGTTGGTTGGTGGCGATGAAAGCACCGTTGAGAGAACCTACTGAGACACCGGAAATAATGTGAAAATGTTCAATGTCCAGGAATTCGTCTTCAATCCACACCTTATTGTATAACAAATATTCAAGCGCTCCGATTTGGAAGGCGCCTTTAAATCCTCCCCCGCTTAGAACAAGTGCCAACTTTTTCTTTTTATTGGTCATACCCACCCGGTTGGGAGTAAGATAATGAATTTTGAGGGAAATTACGAAGAAAACCAGGCTGCAATCGCGTAGCGTGCACAAATATTCTGCCCGATAAATAAATTATCAATTCTCTGGCATGAGGTTTGGAAATTTTAAAGTAAGATAGACTCCTTCCTGATCGACTATCAAACAATGATTTTATATAGAAGAAACTCACAACTATGGCTGGTTTGGGGGTGTCATTGTTCGACTATGGATACGGCATTCCGAATCCTCGGTGAGCCATCATAGTAGCTGATTTGGCTTCAGTCCCATTATCTTCGCCCTGCGAAATTAAAAACTAATTCCGGTACCCAGAAAAACAACAAGTAACACAAAATAAAAAATACAAAGATAAGACCACTAAAAACAACGAGCAGTACCATCCACAACGGCTGACCTTTTTTATTTTTCTCCAGAAAGCGATGATACAGAACGTAGTTGCGTCGATTGGCTTTATACCATACATCGAATACATCACCGAGGATGGGGAACAAACCAATCAAGGCGTCAAGAGTCAAATTCCACAACATCTTTAGGACCAGACCCACCGTAGCCCCATGCCTCGCCATAGACAAGATCAGTGCGCTACCCATAGCATAACTCACAATGTCACCAATGCCCGGAACAAGACCTATGATAGGATCCAGGCCAAAACGTATCGACGTGCCAGGAATGCGAAAGCGATTATCCAATAGCTTCGACAAACCATCGATCATTTTGATTTCTGAAGTAACCAGGGTTTTGTTCGGAGGCCCAGTGTTGTGTGATGACTTCATGTGATAGTTTGAAATTAAATTCTTTGTTCTGTTGTCATAGGTGCTAAAAATCAGTAAATTACATTATTCGACAAGTTAAATGAAAAAATCGGTTGTATTTTCTCGCTGTGTTGGATGTCAATATTCCTGTCACGTCCCGCAGTGCGTATACAATATCGCTGAAATATGGAATGGTTTTTGATGTATTATAGATAAAAATAATATTTAAAGAACATTAAAATAGGGAAATATGAGTGGTGTCCGGTTGTTGATATGTCTTCTAGCATCTGCTGTGATGGCAAATGTCCACGGTCAGCAATGCCGGCCTTTGAACGATTCTGCCGTCCTGGTCGATTTTTATGGAGCAACCAAGGGTATAAACTGGAAAGTCAAGTGGGATCTGAACAAACCGATGAAAACCTGGCAGGGGGTTTCCGTCAATTCTTCGGGTTGTGTAACAGGCTTGGAATTATCCAACAACAATCTTCAGGGGAGTATCACGGATCTGGATTTGCCTTACTTGCAAACGCTGGATTTGTCCGGGAACAACATCCTGAGTAATCTGCCTCCCTTTTCCAAATTGACATCGCTCAAAACACTGCGTATCTCAGGCAATCGATTCCGTGGGTCATTGCCATCATTGGCCAATAGTGTGGAACTGGAGGAATTGGACGCACACGATAATCAGTTTGATGGCCCTATTCCCGACTACAGTAAAATGAAGGATTTACGAATCCTCAACCTCAGTAACAACAGTTTGTCGGGGAATATTGGCGTGATTACACATTGGACCAGCCTTACTCATCTATACCTGAATAACAATCAGTTTCAAGGCAGTATTCCTCCCGTACTGGATATGGCGGATCTGGTAGATATCGATCTTTCCAGAAATCGGTTGACGGGAAATCTGCCTAGTCTGGACGACCATACAAAATTAAAACGGGTCAATTTTTCGGACAACACATTGTCAGGGTCATTTGTATGGCCAAAAAATGTCCCCGAACTTGAAACCCTTGAATTGTCTGATAATTTGCTTTCGGACACCATCCCCAATACCGGACCCGTTGGAAAACTCAAGCGATTTTTTGCATCCAACAATCAATTTACCGGTCATGTTCCCCAGATGGATTTGCCCCAACTTGAAAGTTTGCTTCTGGATCAAAATCAATTGACAGGAACCATCCCCGATTTCACAAGTCTTCCCAATCTTGATCAATTTTCATTCCGACACAATAACCTGGAAAACATTGGATTTGAACCCGCTTTTCTCAATCAAATCACCTTTTGCGATGTTAGTGAAAACAGGATGACTTTCCAGGATCTGGTCCCTTTTCGCAATTACCGGGGGACGACTATCAATTTATTTCCTCAGAAAAAAATTGCATTTAAAACTTCTTCGTTTACCGTCACCAAAGGAAACAACTATAAAATCGAATTGGATACGGATGAAGATCATGGAAATACTGAGTTTCAATGGTTCAAAGATGGTCAACGATTACCCGTAGGCCGAACAAGTAGTTTTACGATATCCAACGTTATTCCCAGGGACGCCGGCATTTATACCGTGACAATGGCCAACTCGCATTTTCCTGGATTCCCAATTATGAGCGGAGAATTTGAATTTTTAGTGCATTGCCCACTGGTGATTGAAGAGCGGACAGTTTACTTATGTCCCGGTGAAGAATTTACTTTCAAGGGTTTTACCTATAACAGGGATACCTCTTTTGCAGATACCGTCCTGTCGCATAATGATTTTGTTTGTGATAGCCTGTATTTATTTGAGGTGGTATCTTATTTTCCCGATTCCGTACATGCGGCAACGGAACTGTGCGAAGGAGAAATTTATTATTTTGGTCCGGATTCTATAGAACTGACCCGGTCGGGTATCTATCTGGATACCTTTCCGAACATTGGCGGTTGTGACAGTATTGTGCTGCTCGATTTGACTTTCAGGGACAGTTACCGACAAAATGTAGATATGGGTATTTGTCCAGGCGATAGCCTGCTGTTTAAGGATAGTGTATATTATGAGGACGTGGACCTAGTGGATTCATTTACTTCCGTGTTTGGTTGCGATTCACTGGTATATCTCAGAGTCAGATTTTCAGATCCTGTTCGCACCACGACCAGATTTAATATCTGCGAAGGGGATAGTGTTTTAATCAACGGGGAATTTTTTAATACTTCCATGAGCTGGACCGACACTCTGGTGGCTCGTGCTGGTTGCGATTCTATCTCTACAGTGGAAGTAGTTATCCGGAAGAAATATGAAGAGACCCAGGACATCTTTCTATGTAGTCCTGAGGCTTATGAGTGGCAGGGTATGGTGCTCCACGAATCCGGTTTTTATACCGATACCTTGCAATCAATTTATGGATGCGATTCTATACTCAACCTCAATCTAACGATTTCACCCAGTTATTTTTTAAGGGATACCATCTCTATTTGCCCAGGTGATTCGATACTATTTAATGGTACCTGGTTGACGGGCGCTGGTATTTATTTCTCAGAAAGGAAAACCCAGGCTGGATGTGACTCGATGAATGTTTTGGTTATTGAAACCCATGATTTTGCTGAAAAGTGGTGGACAAGTGAGGTATGCCAGGGGGATACTGTACTGTTTAATGGCAAATCGTATGTGGAACCAGGTATTTATCTGGATACCCTGGAATCGGTAATTAGTTGTGATACCATTGTTACGATTGAAATAAATCATATAGAATTGGAAATTGCAGATAGCACTATCGTCGGCGCAGGGACGGATGATTCGACCGGATCTATTGTGGTAGAGATCGGTGGAGGGCAGGGACCCTACAATTTTCAGTGGAGTACTGGTGATTCGACAGCATCATTGGATTCTGTACCCCCCGGGACATATACCCTTGAAGTGTCGGATGCCATAGGGTGTACCGGAGTTTTTGAATTCACAGTGCCATTGATGACATTTGTCCAACCTTCGACAGAATACAAAAAATGGGTGAGCCTGAGACCCAATTTCCTGGATAGAGGTAGGGCTTCGATGGTCAAGTTTGATATCCACGATGACATTCGACTGGCAGAGATATCCCTATATAATGAAATGGGTATGGTGATCGAGACACGGAAAAAGGATTTCCTGCAACATGGCATGTCCATGGAGTGGAAGCTGGGGAATATTCCGGCAGGTATGTATTATTTTCATATAAGAGAAGAGGGCAAAAAGCCAATCCAGGTGATGCGCCTGGTCGTGTTTTGAAGTACAGGTAATTATTCTATGTCTAAACGTGATGTGGGTGGTAATTGACAGAATCGGTCCATACTATATACCATGCTTTTTCTTCCTTATACGATTGTGATGGTCCAGGGATTTCGAAAGCGTTTTCTCCTTATCATATAAATTCGGGATTGGAAATCACTACCCTATAAATAATAGATGGGGTAGTTATTTCCAATTCTGATGATAACCTGGTAGAATCAAGTCTATGATTTTACAGGAATCCAATAGCCTGAAAGGTGAAATTTTGAATGAAACGATATCCACAGTAGTAAGCTTTATCTGGATGTATACGTCATTTTCGGTAGTTGAGTCAGGGTGCAAAGCTGACATGCAATGATTTGGATCAATAGGTGGATGCTATTCTCAAAGCAGGCTGCAGGGTAATTTCCATCTCCATCATCATTCTATTTGAATTTCCTTGATCTGTAGATCGGCTTTCATTAAATTTCATCGATATTAGATTTTCCATTATAAAAAGTATGGTTCAAGTAATGAAACGATTGTTTTGCCTGCTGTCGATGGTATGGTTGTTGCAGATGACCCAAGTAGAAGCACAGTACCAATTACCGGTTGGTACTCATCCTGAAGCGATTGAATTCGACCATTTCCCCAGCAGGATGCATACCTTTATTTGGCGCAACTGGAAATTAGTTCCAGTGGCAAAACTGGCCAAAATTCTGACATGCACGGAAAATAAAGTGGCTGAAATAGCTCAATCGATGGGGCTTGGAGTACAACAACCCATCCCCTCCTTCTACGAAAATCATTTATACATTACGCTTATCCGTCGCAATTGGCATTTGCTACCCTATGAACAATTACTGGAATTATTGGACATGGATGAGAGGGAGCTGTTTATGATTCTCAAGGAAGATGATTTTTTATACTATAAGCTTGGTTCACTCAAACCCCGATGTGAGATACTCAGATACCATGTTCCTGACGAGCAGGAGATTCAAAGAGCTGCTGAGATAAAAGGGATTATAGATTTACATTTTGATCAGACTGCAGCGGAAGAACCAAGATTTGGATTTATCGATGCATTGAGCAAGCCAGGCAGCATCAGCTATAAGGCCTCAGATAATGCAGAAGGACTGAGGTACATTTATTCTTATTTTGGAGTGTTTGGGGATCCGTTGATGAATCCCGAATTGGATCCTTATCCTGAGGGCTTGTTGGAAAAACTGGCTTTTCAGGGAATAAATGGCATATGGATGCATGTGGTTTTGAGTCAGCTCAGTCCAGTGACCCCGGAATACCCTGAATTTGGCGAAGGCAGCGCAGATAGATTGAAGCGATTGAAAGAAATAGTTAAACGAGCCGCAAAGTATGGAATTGAGATCTACCTGTATATAAACGAGCCCAGGGCAATGCCCGAAAATTTTTTTGAGCAAAGGAAGGAAATTGCCGGCGTGCTTCATGGTGAATTCAGAACAATGTGTACCAGTACCCCTATGGTTCAGAATTGGATTAGAAACTCACTCCGTCATGTTTTTGAAGAAGTCCCTGAACTGGGTGGCGTATTTACGATCACTGCATCAGAAAATCTCACCAATTGTGCCTCCTATAGTTTACAGCAAGATTGTTCCCGATGTAGTCAGCGGGAATACAGCGAAATTTTGGCAGAAGTCAATAAGGTCATCGCGGAGGGGGTTCATGAGGCCGCTCCCCATGCCAAAGTGATTGTATGGGATTGGGGATGGAACCGCCATGGCGATGCCACAGAAACAATTGAAAAATTACCGGCGGATGTTTGGTTTATGTCCGTCAGTGAATGGGCATTGCCTATTCAAAGGGGTGGGGTAGATGGCCAAATAGGGGAGTATTCCATTTCAGCTGTGGGGCCTGGACCTCGGGCTACCAGGCACTGGAAGGTGGCACAGGATCGGGGATTGCCAACGGTTGCTAAGGTACAGTTTAACAACACATGGGAATTGTCTTCGGTTCCCTGGATCCCAGTATTGAACCTGGTGGCCCGACACGCCAAAAATCTGGCTATGGCTGGCGTGGATGCCTACATGTTGAGCTGGTCTTTGGGTGGTTATCCCTCTCCCAACCTCGAAGTTGCCAAAAGATTTTCAGCCGAACCCGAATTGTCAATCGAAGAGGTCCTCGGAGAATTAGCGATTGAAAGGTATGGAAGTGAGAACGCAGCTTATGCACAGCGAGCGTGGGTTTTATTTAGTGAAGCCTTTGAGCAATTTCCTTACAATGGCAATGTCGTATACCGCGCGCCGCAGCAGTATGGTCCTGCAAATTTGTTGTATGGCCGTCCGACGGGGTATAAATCCACCATGGTCGGATTTCCTTACGATGATCTGGAAGGGTGGAGGGGATCTTATCCACCTGAAGTCCTGTTGAAACAATTTCATAAACTCGCTGAGGGCTGGAGAATGGGACTCAGAGAAATGGAAAAGATGCCGGATATAAGAAACCAGGTTCTCAGTAGCCCAACTTTATTGGACTACGGGATTGCCAAAGCGGTTTATCTTCATTTTGCATCAGTGGCCAATCAAATAGAATTCGTGATGCAAAGGGATCGAATCAACGGAAAAGATGGAAGGGAAGTGCGTGGAATTCTGGAATCAGAAATAGAAATGGCGAAAGAATTGTATCGATTGACCAGGTTGGATTCGAGAATTGGATTTGAAGCGACAAACCAATATTATTATTTACCGCAGGATCTTATGGAAAAAGTGATCAACTGTACGTATTACCTGGATAATCAATGATTTCGATGCAGAATTTTGCATCAGCGGATGGTGTCTGATCTAATGAATGGACGAGGCAAAATGCTGTCTTTTGGTGCGGGTTTGAGGATCAATTCGGGTTTTGTTGGAAGGGGGGGCCTGACCAGACTGTCTTCCACGTATTTCACTGCATGGGTTTTTAGGATACTATCTGCCATGTTGATGGCCTGGGTCATGGTGTTGTCAAAGCATTCGGTTTCCTTGTTGATGATAAATTGAGTCACCCGCCGGTCGATTTCACGTTGGCGCAGATCCTCGAGCGTTACTTTTTCTCCACGGTTGCAGGCCAAAAGTAAGAATCCCATAAGGGAAATTATCCAAATGCATTTCATTGCCCGATTAGTTTTTCGATTTCTGCTTGCCGTTGAAGCACAATAGAATCCACCCAGATTTGCAAAACGCTATCTCGAAAATCGATGCACTCAGATTCCAATATTGATGTGAGTGAATCGCGTTGTTTTGTGTATAAGGAATCAATGATCTGATAATCGGGTCCAGATAAGGACACTTCGGTTTCCAGGCATCCCGTAAGCAAATATCCCATCACGCAAATGGTTATCCACCTAAGCATTGGGTTCGATCGGTTTTCTTTTCAGTTCAAAATGTTGACCCAGATATACTTTTCGTACCAGTTCATCTGCAGCCAATTGCTCTGAAGTGCCATCCCTCAGAATCTTTCCCTCAAACATCAGATAAGCTCTGTCCGTGATGGATAAGGTTTCCTGAACATTGTGATCTGTGATCAGAATTCCGATGTTTTTGGTTTTGAGTTTGGCCACGATGAATTGGATATCTTCCACGGCGATCGGGTCGATACCGGCAAATGGTTCGTCAAGAAGGATAAATTTTGGATCAGAAGCCAGGGAACGTGCAATTTCGGTCCGACGCCTTTCTCCTCCGGATAGCGAATCCCCCATATTTCTCCTGACTTTATGCAATCCAAATTCATCGATCAGGCTTTCCAGTTTTTCACGCTGTTCGGAACGAGGGATGGGCATCATTTCAAGGATGGCTTTGATATTGTCTTCCACACTGAGTTTTCGAAATACGCTCGGCTCCTGAGGAAGGTAACCAATCCCTTTGCGGGCCCGTAGATACATCGGTAAATCGGTGATGTCTTCATCATCCAGATAAACCCTGCCTTCATTGGGACTGATGAAACCCACCGTCATGTAAAAAGTCGTTGTTTTTCCGGCACCATTGGGTCCGAGGAGACCGACGATTTCTCCCTGCTCTACCTGGATAGATACATCATCCACAACGGTTCGCCGACCGTATTTTTTCTTCAGATGTTTTGATTGTAGTATCATAATCCTGATGTATTGCAAGGTAAAGGTACAATAAATTCGTGGATTGAAAGGGTGGGTTGGTGAGAGGCGCATGGCCATGCGCCTTTACGTCCCTATTTCCTATTCCCTATTTCCTATTTCCTATTCCCTACTTCCTACTTCCTACTCCCTATTCCCTCAGCTCCACTTCAAGCTCCTGCACCCAGTTGACCCGCAGGGTAGGAACTTCTATTTTTTGCAGCCTTTCGGCAGGTAAGCGCCCGGGGTAACGTGCCGGATCCCAAATGCCGTTATCATTTTCGTCCCAAATGATTTCCAGTTCGTAGGATCCAGGCTTGAGGGCGGAGAAGGTGTGTGAGGAATTCGGATCCCGGGTTATTTTTTCCGCTACGATATTATTGTTTTGTTTCAATTGAAGCAAAAACTGGAAAGGTGCAGCAGTGGCAGTGTCGCCATGAAGATTCACGATGAGGGACGCCAGGGATTCGAGGCTCACGGGTTTGAATTTGTACTCTATCGTATCGTGGGCGATATCTTCCGGAAATTGGATTGCACCGGGGTAGAAAATGAGGTGGTAATTGGTATCCGCTTGCCAGGGATATTTTAAGCGGACTGTATTGAAGCCGAGTATGGCTGTATCAAGAGGAATCAGTTCGTCATCATCTTCTTTGGTCAGGGTTATTATGTCAGGATTAACGGCTTCAATGGGCCAATTGGTCATCAATTCCATAGCTTCAGAAGGTAAAAAGGTTGGATTGACCCGCGTGACGGATAAATTTTCTGCGTCAAATTCTTTTTTCTCAGCACTTCGTACCACCACGGTATCGCGAAAACCCCGGATATCTTCGACGACAACCTGAACAGGCAGGGAGTCGGGTGTATAGTACATCCTTAGCTGATTGTTGATCCGGTCCACATGTCGGATGCCCTCTGATTGTACCCGAAGCCTGGCAGTATCCGTAATTGGATCACTCATGGTCAGCACCAGCAATCCAAGCGTCGCCGAATCTACCCGGTCCAGATACACCGGCGGGGTCCCCAGGGAGATGGTGAAGGAAAGCGTGCTGTCATTGATCTCAGTGGTGGATATTGGCTCGGGGAGGAAACCCAAAGGTTCGGTTTCAGCCGAATGTCGGTAATCCAGATCATCATCTACGTATGCTACCAACTGGAAGGTGTCAGCGCGGAGGTAATTGAATCTAAACTCGCCTTCCTTGTTGGTTCGCACGAAATAGGAAGGTGGAAGGGTCGCTATGGCGCTGTCAGCAAAATTGCGATACAGCATCACCGACACATTTTCTGCCGGTTCGCCCGTAAGAGCGTCGGTAATCACCCCGTCAAAGCCCAGGGAATCGAGCCATTCACCCGTACTAAATACAAATTGGAAATCCTCTACGGGATTGGACTCCGTTATATCCTGCACCGAAGTGCCCAGATTGATGATGTACGTGGTATTCTCCTGCAGCTCCTCCTCTTCGTGAAAGTTGATAATCAAAGATCTGCCCTTCAGGTTGTACTCCGGCCGCTGTTCGAGCGGGGGACTGATGAAAATTTGATTAAAGGGATCTTCGAGCTTCACCCATTCGTCAAAACTGATCATTATTTCCTGTGGGGAAAAATTGGTCTGGGGGGTAGGGGTTGACCGAAGGCTGTCCACCGATGGCGGTGTTTCATCTCTGGGGCCTCCCTGAATGCTTCCCGGAGATGCGCATTGGGTCAGCACTTGAAGCAATACAAGTACTGAACACAAGCTGAGGATGTGGCAGAGTCTATGGCGCATCTTCCGACCGGTTCAATGGATGAAATTGGTGAATCGTATGGCGAAGATATTCATTATTTATGTGAGTGTAAATTTCTGTGGTCAATATCGAGGCATGACCCAATAATTCCTGGACGGCCCGCAAATCAGCTCCCCCTTCCACCAGGTGAGTGGCAAAACAATGCCGAAGGGTATGGGGCGAAACTTTTTTTTGGATCCCTGCTACCTCTGCTGCGCTTTTTATAATAAGGTATACCATATGCCGACCTAGCGATTTCCCACGCCGGTTGAGGAAAACCAAATGACTGGCCTCCAGTGTCACGGACTGGTTTTTCCTTTCATCCAAATAAAAATCCAAAAATTTTAAAGCCCTGTCGCTTATTGGAATAAGTCTTTCTTTATTGTTTTTGCCTCTCACCTTGATAAAGCCCAGTTCCTTGTATATGTGATCCATCCTCAACTGGATCAATTCGCTCACCCTCAATCCGCATGCATACATCACTTCAAGCATAGCTCGGTTTCGGTGGGCGAAAGGTTGACTCATATCCATACTTTCCAGGAGCTTTTTAACCTCTTCCACGGTAAGTACTTCCGGGATCTTCTGGCTCATCCGTGGCGATTCTATTTGTTCCATCCAATCATACCTGGTGATACCTTCTATGATCAAATATTTGGAAAATGCCCGTAGTCCGCTGAGGATTCTGGACTGACTTCTCGGATCAATATCGCAATGGTGTAGTTCACGTAAAAAAGTTCGAATGTGGGTTGATTTGAGTTGTTCCACCTTCAATTCACTATATTCCTTTTGGATAAAAAACGCCAGCTTTTCCACATCCCTTCCGTAAGCTTCTATCGAATGCGGGGACAACCCTTTTTCCACATTAAGAAACAATTTAAAACTTTTGATGTAGGAATTCCACAGCATAATTACTTTGTTTTCTGTTTGTTCAGCGATGTAACATGCAACGATCATTTTTCGTGATAGGTATGCCTTACAACCCCCAGATTTTGCACGACAACCACCTTGTAATCCCGGTCAATCCATTAAATATACTTCCATACAGGTTAAATGCTTTTGTGAATCCTGATTTTTGCAAATTTTGGTCAAAATCTTCGATGCAATACCCCGGATAGTTACGATCCCTTGTTCCGGTCTATTCAAAGGGGGATACCAGTAGGGTAACAACATTTCTCTGATCACTGGTTGATTTTTTGAATTCCGGGTCCCATATGGTCATCTATCCATCTACCTTCATTACATAACGGTACCAGTTCGGCTTGGATAAATTCCAATACCTTTTTTCGTGCAAATTCCGGATACAGCAGGTGTGCATTGGGACCGGCATCCAGGGTAAAACAAACCGGGAGACCACTGGAGGTTCTGAACTCCCGGATACGGTGGATTATTTCGATGGTATTTGGATGCATAAGGATGTACCCGGGTGAGGACGCCATCATCAAGGCGTGCAGGCTCAGTGCTTCGGCCTCCGTAAGCAGGACAAATTCCTCCAGTGCCCCGGTTCTCAGAATGTCCAGCAATTTTTCAATGTTGGATCGTGCCTCATCGTAACGAATGGTCGCATAGGGATTGTTTTCCATTAGCTCATGTCCCGCACTGCTCGATACTGCTTTCTGGCCCTGATCTACCAGTAAAATGGCATCGTGAAAATGGTAAAAATGGGGGTGCAGGATGTGTTCCAGTCCGATTGCATAGAGATCCGACGAATCGGGGAAGGAGGTTTGGCCCCATAGTGCGGCATGGGGGAAAATGCTGCGACAGGCACTCCCGCTGCCCAGACGGCTCAGGGAGGAAATCCATTGGGCAGTGTCTGCAGAAAGATCAGGATGAATGGGCTCCAATCCCCTGATTTGGTGGTCCATGTCCACCAGTGCTGCGGACAGCGCACTCATGGCCGAGGCACTCGAAGCGATGCCGGAAGAATGCGGAAAGGTATTTTCGGAGTCGATATGCAGTTGGTAGTTGGACAGTTCCGGTATTTCGCTGCTCATCCTGTCGAGGTATCGCTGAATTCGTTGTTCGAATTCGGGTTTTCGCTGACCGTGAAAGGTGAATTCAAAGGCTACATGTTCCCTCCGTGGTGTAGTCAGCAATTCCCAGCTTAGCTGGGTGCGGGTATGGGCGTGATTCAAGGTAAAACTTATGGAAGGATTGCATGGCAATTGCTCGTGTTTTTTACCCCAGTATTTGACCAGTGCAATATTGGAAGGGCTGATCCAGGTACAGGTCCCTTGTATTCGGGCATCCGTGCTATCGGTTATCTCTTCGGGCATATCTATAGGTGTAGGGTTAGTTTTTTTCATCAAATTTCATGTCAAAATCATCCAATACCATATCCATGATCGGATCTTTCCCGACGATGTAGCCTTCCTTGAGGTTGTAATCAAAAAAGGAGGAAAGGGCACTCCAGTAATTCGCGGTCATCCATCCCCGGGCGTTCCGGATCAATTCGTACATGGGGATGTCGAGTTCCCGTTCGATCATATGGATCATGATCCTGCCCTGGGTTTTGGTCAGATTTTTAAAAATATCCTCGTATTTCATAAAAAGTTGTTCCTGAACCCGGCGGGCGTATTTTCTCTTTTTCCAGATGCTCAGATCCCGCGTCACATTTTCAATGGTGCGGTAAGTCTGGATGGCTTCCACAGCAAAAGGGTATACATCCTGGGCGTACTTTCGGTAGATCAGATACCTTCGGTATTCAGCGTTGGAGGCAAAAAAACGTTTTGAGGTTACGCTGATTTCCTGGAGGGTGGACAGGAGGATGGTGTCTTCCCCATCGATGATGACTTCCACGATCTCCCCGTCGATGATAATGTCTTCAAGATGGATCGAATCCGGATGGCTGGCCGGTGTAGCCTCTGGACGGGACGTGTCCTGGGCGATAAGCGCGATAGACTGGAACCACAATTGCAGGAAAAAGGTCAGCGCGATCAATCTGTGCACATTCGTTGTTTTCATCATTGCTTACAACGTACCATTGATTTTTATTGTTTTCTGAGGCGAAGGGATAATTGGTTAGGGTTTAGATTTTAGTTTTTAGTGCTTATAGGTGTGGGTTAGGTTTTATTTTGGAGCATAGAGACATTAGAGGTAAGAA
>Ga0079224_100006711_pt1 | contig 15329 bp, 12 predicted proteins | sample Stecom2015_FD_80414 | JGI IMG/M metagenome (GOLD analysis project Ga0079224, IMG submission 80414) | Agricultural soil microbial communities from Utah to study Nitrogen management - Steer compost 2015 | ecosystem: Environmental > Terrestrial > Soil > Agricultural land | place: USA: Utah...
CTCTCCGTCGCCGTGCACCTCGCCTTCTGGGTGACGGTGACCTTCGCGCTCATCGAGCGCCTGCCCGCGGCCGGCCGGCGCAGGCTCGGCTTCTGGAACCCCGACATGCTGCCCGAGACCTCGGCCCGGCTCACGAGCCGCACCGAGTTCACCGTCGAGACGATCCTCTCCGTGCTCGTGGTGACGGCGCTGCTGCTCTCGCCTTACGTGAGCCCCTTCGCCGCGGCCGACGGAGCCGTCATCGGCTTCTTCCACCCCTTCGTCAACGCGAGCGGCCTCGTCTTCGTGCTCGTCGCCGCCGCACTCCTGCAGATCGCCGCCGGCGCGCTGCGCCTGCGCGGACGGTGGACCATGCCGCACGCCATCGGCATGACCATCGTCGACCTCGCCGCCGCATGCGTCGTGATCGCCCTCGCGGCGACCGACCGGCTCCTCAACGCCGCCTTCTTCGAGGCCGCCGGATGGGGCACCGAGCCGATCGGCGTGGTCAACGTGATCGTCATGTGCGTCGGCGCACTCGCGATCGCCACCTCGACATGGGAGAACATCCGCTCGGTGCGCCGCGGCTGACGCGCCCCGAGCGGGGGCGGGGTGCGCCGCCCCCCAGCGCAGCACCCCACCCCCGCGGTCGGGAACGCGGCCGCACCCGTCGACGGCCGCGCGGTCAGCGCGCGCGCGGCACGAGCCGCTCGAGCTGCCGCACGTGGGCGGGCTCGAGCTCGGCGAGGCTCGAGGCGCCCAGCAGCTTCATGGTGCGCACGAGCTCGCCCGTGAGGATCTGGATCGTGCGGTCCACCCCGGCGCGGCCCCCGGCCATGAGCCCGTACAGGTAGGCGCGCCCGATCATCGTGAACTTCGCCCCCAGCGCCACCGAGGCGACGATGTCCGCGCCGTTCATGATGCCCGTGTCGACGCCGATCTCGACATCGGCGCCCACCTCGCGCACCACATCCGGCAACAGGTGGAACGGCACGGGCGCGCGATCCAGCTGGCGGCCGCCGTGGTTCGAGAGCACGATGCCGTCGACGCCGCGGTCGGCGAGGGCCTTCGCATCGTCGACGTTCTGCACGCCCTTGACGACGATCTTGCCGGGCCACATGCCGCGGATCACGTCGAGGTCATCGAAGGAGATCGTCGGGTCCATGGCCGCGTCGAGCAGCTCGCCGACCGTGCCGCCCGTGCTCGAGAGCGAGGCGAACTCGAGCTTCGGGGTGGTGAGGAAGTCGAACCACCACCACGGCCGCGGGATCGCGTTGAGGATCGTGGCGGCCGTGAGCTGGGGCGGGATCGAGAAGCCGTTGCGCGTGTCGCGCAGGCGGGCACCGGCCACGGGGGTGTCGACGGTGAACTGCAGCGTGTCGAAGCCGGCCGCCGCGGCGCGCTCGACGAGGCCGTAGGAGATCTCGCGGTCGCGCATCACGTAGAGCTGGAACCAGTTGCGGCCGTGCGGGTTGGCCGCCTTGACGTCCTCGATCGAGGTGGTGCCGAGGGTGGAGAGGGTGAACGGGATGCCCGCCGCCCCCGCGGCGCCGGCGCCCGCGATCTCGCCCTCCGTCTGCATGAGACGCGTGAAGCCGGTCGGCGCGATCGCGAAGGGGTAGGCGCTCGGGCCGCCGAGGATCGTCGAGCTCGTGTCGACGTCGGCTGCGGGGCGCAGGATGCGGGGGCTGAACTCGACGTCCTCGAAGGCCTGGCGCGCCCGCGCGAGCGACAGCTCGCCCTCGGCGGCGCCGTCGGTGTAGTCGAACGCCGCCTTCGGGGTGCGACGCTTCGCGATGTCGCGCAGCTCGTAGATGGTGAGCGCCTTCGCGAGCCGACGCCGGGTGGCGTTGAGCTCCGGCTTCTTGAAACGCATGAGCTCGAAGAGCTCGCTCGGTCGGGGGAACTGTCGCTTGACCACGCGGGTCACCTTCCGTGCAGGGTGTCGAGATGCGCGAGCAGGCGGTCGCGCGACGCGAGGATGTGGGCGCGGGTGAGGCGCTCGGCGCGCTCGGCGTCGCGCGCCGCGACCGCCTCGAGGATGCCGCCGTGCTCGGCGACCACCTCGTGGGTCGTGCGCAGGCGCTGCGCGTCGACCTGGGCGATCGCGAGCTCGATCTCGCCCATCAGCTGGGCGTGCAGGCGCGGCAGGCGCGCGGAGGGCGAGCCGTCGACGAGGGAGCGGTGGAAGGCGATGTCGGCGGCGCTGTAGGACGCCTCGGGGCCGAGCGCGCGGAGGGCGTCGTGGGCGGCGGATGCCGCATCCGGCACCTTCCCCGTGCCGGCCAGCAGTCCGACGGCGGCGGACTCCACGGCGGCGCGCGCCGCGAACAGGTCGGCGAGATCCTCGCCGTCGAGTCGCGGCACGCGCGCGGCGTGATGGGGTTCGCGGGTAAGCAGACCGTCGGTGACCAGTCGGTCGATGGCGATGCGCGCGGTGGGCCGGGCGACCCCGAAGCGCTCAGAGACGAACGCCTCGGTGACGGCCGCGCCGGGGGCGGGTTCCCCGGCGAGGATCGCGGCGCGCAGCGAGGCGACCACGGCATCCGGGAGCACGGCGGCTCCGGAGGCGCCATCCATCGTCGACATGATTGTCAGACAATACCACATTGTCAGACAATCCCTTCATGCCACAGCTGGAGCCGCGCCCCCTCGGCGGGAGAAACAACCCCCGCCCTCAGGTCACAGCTCCAGCCGCGCCACGGGAGGCTACTCCCAGCGGGAGGCGCGGTAGTCGGCGGTGATGCGCCGCACCGTGCCGGAGCGGCCGCGCACCACGATGGACTGGGTGCGCACGACCTGCCCGAGCTTGCGCACCCCATCTAGGAGCGCCCCGTCGGTCACCCCCGTCGCGACGAAGAAAGTGTTGTCGCCGCGCACCAGATCGTCGGCCTCGTAGACGTGGTCGAAGAGCAGGCCGGCCGCCTCCCCCGCCTCACGCTCCTGATCGTCGCGCGCCACGAGCCGACCCTGGATGAGCCCGCCGAGGGCCTTCACGGCGCACGCCGTCGCGACCCCCTCGGGGCTGCCCCCCACGCCGACGCACATGTCGAGCTCGCCCTCGAGCGACGCGGCCTCGATCCCGCCGCCCACATCCCCGTCGAGCAGCAGGCGCACCCCCGCACCCGCCGCGCGGATCTCCGCCACGAGGCCCTCATGCCGGGGCCGGTCGAGCACGCCCACGGCCAGGTCGCCGATCTTCTTGCCCGACGCCTTCGCGAGCGAGCGCAGGTTGTCGCCGATCGGGCGGCGGATGTCGACGACGTCGACCCCCGCGGGCCCCGTGACGATCTTCTCCATGTAGAACACGCTCGACGCGTCGAGCATCGTGCCGCGGTCGGATGCCGCGATCATCGAGATCGCGTTCGGCCGCCCGGCCGCCGTGAGGGCCGTGCCGTCGATCGGGTCGACCGCGATGTCGCACTCGGGCCCCTCCCCCGTGCCGACGACCTCGCCGTTGTAGAGCATCGGCGCACGATCCTTCTCGCCCTCGCCGATCACGACGGTGCCGCGGAAGCCGACCGTTCCGAGGAAGGCGCGCATGGCATCCACCGCGGCGCCGTCGGCGGCGTTCTTGTCTCCGCGGCCGACGAAGGCGGAGGCGCGGATGGCGGCCGCCTCGGTCGCCCGCACGAGCTCGAGCGCGAGGTTGCGGTCGGGGACGGCGGTACCCAGCACGAAGCTCACGCGACCGCCTTCCGCTCGATGCCGACGCTCGCCTCGAGGCGCTCGCGCAGCCCCCCGAGCTGCCGCGGCAGGGCCTCCGGCAGCCGGTCGCCGAACTGGGCGAAGAACTCCTCCGCGTCGTCGGCCTCGGCCAGCAGTGCGCGCGGGTCGATGCGGAACAGCTCCTGCCACTGCGCGTCCGTCACCCCGGCGGCGCGGTAGTCGATGCCGTCGACGGCGGGCACGATCCCGAGCGGGGTGTCGGTGCCGGGCGCCTCGCCCGCCACGCGCTCGACGATCCACGCGAGCACGCGGCCGTTCTCGCCGAAGCCGGGCCACAGCCACGAGCCGTCCTCGTCCTTGCGGAACCAGTTCACCTGGAACACCGCCGGCACCCCTCCCGTCGCCCGCAGCCGCTTGCCGACGTCGAGCCAGTGCTGCATGTAGTCGCCCATGTTGTAGCCGCAGAACGGCAGCATCGCGAACGGGTCGCGCCGCAGCTCGCCCACCTCGCCCTCGGCGGCGGCCGTGCGCTCGGAGGCGATCGTGGCGCCGAGGAAGACGCCGTGCTCCCAGTCGCGGGCCTGCACGACGAGCGGCACGTTGCTCGCGCGGCGTCCGCCGAAGATGATCGCGTCGATCGGCACGCCGTTGGGGTCGTCCCAATCGGGAGCGATGGTGGGGCACTGGGCGGCCGACACCGTGAAGCGCGAGTTCGGGTGGGCGGCGGGGGTGCCCGATTCCGGCGTCCACGGTTCGCCACGCCAGTCGATGAGCCCCTCCGGCGGGGTGGGGGTGAGCCCCTCCCACCACACGTCGCCGTCGGGCCGCAGCGCCACGTTGGTGAAGATCGTGTTGCCCCACAGGGTGTCGATCGCGGTGGGGTTGGTGCTGTATCCGGTGCCGGGCGCCACGCCGAAGAAGCCGGCCTCGGGGTTGATCGCGCGCAGGCGGCCGTCCGGCCCGGGCGCGAGCCAGGCGATGTCGTCGCCGAAGGTCTCGATCTCCCAGCCCGGCAGCGAGGAGCGCAGCATGGCGAAGTTGGTCTTGCCGCACGCGCTCGGGAAGGCGGCCGCGATGTGGAAGCGGCGGCCCTTCGGGTCGGTCACCCGCAGCAGCAGCATGTGCTCGGCGAGCCAGCCTTCGTCGCGCGCCATGACGGATGCGATGCGCAGCGCGAACGACTTCTTGGCGAGGATGGCGTTTCCGCCGTAGGCGGAGCCGAAGGAGATGATCTCGCGCGTCTCGGGGAAGTGGCAGATGTACTTCGTCGGGTTGGCGGGCCAGGGCACGTCCTCCTGGCCCGGTTCGAGCGGCACGCCGACGCTGTGCAGGGCCGGCACCCAGGCGGCGCCCGCGCGGATGCGCTCGAGCACGGCGTCGCCGACGCGCGTCATGATCGACATGGAGGCGACGACGTAGGCCGAGTCGGTCAGCTGCACGCCGTAGCGGGAGAGGGCGCCGCCCACGGGCCCCATCGAGAACGGCACGACGTAGAGGGTGCGCCCGCGCGCTGCGCCGCGGAACAGTTCGCGCAGCTCGGCGCGCATGCCTTCGGGTTCGCGCCAGTTGTTGGTGGGGCCGGCGTCGGCCTCGTGCTGCGAGCAGATGAAGGTGCGCGATTCGACCCGCGCGACGTCGTCGGGGTGGCTGCGCGCGAGGAAGCTGTAGGGGCGGTGCTCCGGGTTCAGGCGGATGATGCGCCCCTCTTCGACCATCTGGTTCAGCAGCTCGTCGAGTTGGGAGCGCGAGCCGTCGACCCACACGAGGCGGTCGGGCTGCAGCAGTTCGACCTGCTCGGTGATCCACTCGTCGAGCGAGCGGACGGGGGCGACGGCGGTGGGCGACGCTGCCATGGTGTCCTCCTGAATTATCGCGGTTGATTCCACCATGACGCATGTTCTGAGCGCCTCCTGGCGACTCGGGGTCGAAATTCTCGGCGTTCTTGTCGTAACGTGCATTCATGCCCGATCTGACAACACTCGGCCAGCGGATGCGCCACTTCCGCACCGTGGCAGGCCTCACTCTCGGCGAGCTCGGCGATGCGGTGGGCGTCTCGGCGAGCCAGCTCTCCCTCATGGAGAACGGCAAGCGGGAGCCGCGGCTGTCGCTGCTCTCGGCGATCGCCGAGCGCCTCGGCATCGACGTCTCGGAGCTGCTCGACACCGCCCCGCCGTCGGAGCGCGCGGCACTCGAGATCGAGCTGGAGCGCGCCCAGCACGGTGCCCTCTACGCCGAGCTCGGGCTGCCACAGGTGCGGCCCGGGCGCACGATGCCCGACGACGTGCTGACGGCGCTCGTCGGCCTGCACCGCGAGCTGGAGCGGCGTTCGCGCGAGAAGATCGCCACCCCCGAGGAGGCCCGCCGGGCCAACACCGAACTGCGGGAGCGGATGCGCGAACGCGACAACCACATCCCCGAGATCGAGCAGCTCGCGGAGGAGGTCATGCGCGAGGTCGGCTACGAGCGGGGTGCCGTCACCCACCGCATGGTCGCGCTCATCGCGCAGCGTCTCGGCTTCGAGCTCGTGCACGTGGGCGATCTGCCGCACTCGGCCCGCTCGGTGACCGACCTCGAGAACGGCCGCATCTACCTGCCGCCCGCCTCGATCCCCGGCGGCCACGGGCTGCGCTCGATGGCGCTGCAGGCGGTCGCCCACCGGCTGCTCGAGCACCGGGCGCCGGCCGACTACGCCGAGTTCCTGCAGCAGCGGCTCGAGATCAACTACTTCGCCGCCGCGTGCCTCATGCCCCGGGCCCAGGCCGTGCGCTACCTCACGCAGGCGAAGGCCGACCGCGACATCGCGATCGAGGACTTCCGCGACGCCTTCGGGGTGACCCACGAGTCGGCGGCGCTGCGCTTCACCAACCTCGCGACCGCGCACCTCGACATGCGCGTGCACTTCCTGCGGGTGGGCGACGACGGCGCCGTGTCGAAGGCCTACGAGAACGACGGGTTGCGGCTGCCCACGGATGTGACGGGCGGCGTGGAGGGCCAGATCGTGTGCCGGTACTGGTCGGCGCGCACCGCGTTCGCGCGCACCAACCGCACGACCGAGTTCTACCAGTACACCGACACCCCCGAGGGCACCTTCTTCGAGTCGACGCAGACGGGCACGAGCGCGACCGACGAGTTCTCGATCACGATCGGTGTGCCGTTCGTGGAGTCGAAGTGGTTCCGGGGGCGGGAGGCGACGCGCCGCGAGCAGTCACGCTGCCCGGATGTGAACTGCTGCACGCGGCCGCCGCGCGAGCTGGAGGAGCGGTGGGCGGGCAAGGCGTGGACGAGCGCCAAGGTGCACGCCCACATCTTCTCGCCGCTGCCCTCAGGAACCTTCCCGGGTGTCGACGACCGCGAGCTGTACGAGTTCCTCGAGTCGCACGGCGCGAGCGACTGAGGCCGCCCGGCTACTCGGCCGGCCCGGCGGGCTCGGGCGCGCGGAACAGCCGCTCCATCCACACCCACACGAGCACGCCGGCGGCCACCGTCACGGCGACCGAGCCGAGGGTCGTGAGGGCGATCCCGAGGGCGGCGTTGCTGAGCACCTGGGCCACCGTGCGGGCGGTGCCGAAGATGAGGCCGGTGAGCGCGCCGACCGTCGTCGACAGCACCGCCGAGATGACGAGCCCGACGGCGATGCTGAAGCCGGTCACGAAGCCGGGCCGCGCGATCCCGTGCGCCCGCAGCACGAAGTGGCTCACGAGCCAGCCGGCGAGCACGAACACCGCGCCGACGATCGCGAAGCCGAAGGTGACGCCCCCGAGCGCGGCCGGATCGATCCGGTCGAGCGTCGAGTTGGCGTCCTCGGCGGCGCGGTCGCCGCTCAGGATGTTGGCGACCACGACGACGACGGTGCGGATGACGGTGCTGAGGTACCACACGGCGAGCGGTACGGCGAGCAGGACGACCCCGAGCGTGACGAGCGGCAGCGAGACGGCGCCGGAGATGACCGCCCCGCGGCGGGCCCGGCGGTGATCCGTGCTCGCGGCGGGAGTCTCGACCGTGGTCGCCGTCGGCGTCGGCGCCTGGGGTGTCGTGGTCGCATCGGCGGGGCGCGGCTCGCGGGGCTCAGGGGTGGTGGTGTCGCTCACACCCTCATCCTGCCGCGCGCGGCGCCCGAGGTCGACCCCGTTCGAGGGCGGCGCCGGGTGCGTGGGCGGGGGCGACCGCACACGGTCAGGATGCCCCGCCGCTCCTATACTGGTTCATTGAACGTATCGGCCGCTCGGCCTCGTCGCTAACCGGAGTTCACGTGGCCACCATCAAAGACGTCGCCCGCCTCGCGGGTGTGTCAGCGGGAACGGTGAGCAACGTGCTCAACCGCCCCTCCTACGTGTCGACCGAGACCCGCGAGCGTGTGCTCGCCGCGATCCAGGAACTCGACTTCGTGCCTCGCCAGGGTGCACGCCAATTCCGCCCCGGCCGGGTACGCACGCTCGGACTCGCGATCGCCAATCTCGACAACCCGTTCTTCGTCGACGTCGCGATCGGCGCGGAGGAGCGCTGCGCCGCGCTCGACGTCGGGGTCATCATCTGCAACAGCGCGTACGACCCGGTGCGTGAGCGCCACAACCTGGATCTGCTCGTGCAGTCGCGTGTGCAGGGCATCATCATCGCCGCGGTCGACGAGAACAGCTCCCGCCTCGCGGCCCTCAAGGATCGTGGCGTTCCCATGGTCTTCGTCGACCGCGTGGGCGACGACCCCGAGGTGTGGTCGGTGGTCGTCGACGATTTCGAGGGTGGGCGGGTCGGCATCCGGCATCTGCTCGATCGGGGGCACCGCCGCATCGCGTTCCTCGGGCATCCCGACACCTCCCCCAAGGTGCGCACCCGCCTCGCGGGTGCGCGCGACGCGCTCGAGCGCTCGGGTATCGATGCGCAGCTCGAACTGCTCGAGGCGGACTCCTGGACGATCGAGTCGGGTCAGAAGGCCGGCGATCGCCTCGTGGATCGCGACCCCGCGAAGCGGCCGACGGCCGTGTTCTGCGCCAACGACATGCTCGCCCTCGGCCTGCAGCAGCGCCTCCTGCACGCGAGGGTACGGGTGCCCGGTGACATCGCGATCGTCGGCTATGACGACCTCGTCTGGGCGAGCCACGCGAGCGTGCCGCTCACGACGGTGCGCCAACCGCGACACGACCTCGGCCGCACCGCCGTCGACATGATCATGGATCTGCTCGGCCGCGGCGACCGCGGCCCGGCGCGCAACAACATCGTGCTGCAGCCTTCTCTCGTCGTGCGCGAAAGCAGTTGAACCCGACGCGACGAGCCGCCGCCCGCGCAGAGAGCCGGCCCGTTCCCACGAGGAAACGGGCCGGCTCTGCCCCAGGGTTTAGAACGCGGGCTCGACCGAGTCCACGTTGTCGCTCGTCACGACCGTGAGCGGGATCGGCAGACGCTTGTCGACCGAGCCTCCCTTGATGAGCTTGATGATCGTCTCGGCGGCGAGCTTGCCGTCCTCGACCGGCGACTGCACGATCGTCGCGTAGTACTGGCCGGCGCGGATGAGGTCGAACGCCTGCACCTGGCCGTTGATGCCGACGATCGGCGGCATGGCGTCGATGCTGCGGCCCGACTCCTTCCAGGCGTCGATGAAGCCCAGCGCCATGGTGTCGTCGTTGGCGTAGACGCCCTGGATGTCGTCACCGAATCGCGTCAGCAGGTCACGGCTCACCTCGAGCGCCTTCTGCTGGTCGAAGTCGGCGTTGACCGTCTGGAGCACCTCGATCTTCGAGCCGAGCGCGCTCAGCTTGTCGGTGAAGCCATCGGTGCGGCCGATCGTGGTCCCGTTTCCGGCCTGTCCGGCGATGATGACGACCTTGCCCTCACCACCGAGCACCTCGTTGAGTGCCTCGGCCGAGAGCTCACCCTCCTCGTAGACGTCCGGGCCGGTGAAGGAGTCGTAGTACTCCTCGGCCTCGGGATCCATCGGGGAGTTGATGATGATCAGCGGGATGCCGGCGTCCTGCGCGGCGATCATGCCCGGGATGTAGGCCTGCGGGTCGAGCGGCCAGAGCACGATGCCGTCGGCACCCTGGCTCACACACGTGGTGAGCTGGTCGGTGCCCTTCTGCACATCGAACTCCTGCGACAGGCGGTTGACGGTCGCGCCGGCCGCCTTCGCCGCCTCGTCGAACGCCTCGTTGGCCGGCGTCACGTAGGCGTGCGACTCCGCAGCCGTGACGTAGCAGATGTTCATCGAGGCGGAGGCGTCGCCGCCGTTCGTGCCGCCCGAGTCGTTTGCTGCGCAACCGCTCAGCACCAGCGCCGCGGTCGCGACGGCAGCACCGATGAAGGGGGTCCTTCTCATGATGCGTGGATCCTCTCGTTATGGGATTGTCGCCGGTTCCGCACCAGCCGCAGCATTGCGGCCGGTGAGAGATCCCGGCTTTTCTTGCCCGACACGAAGCGGTCGAGCAGGATCAGAAGCAGGAGGATGACTCCTGTCACGATGTTCTGCACGTAGGCGGGCACGTTCGAGAACTCCATGGCCGTCGTGAGGATCGCCATGACGAGCAGTCCGCCGAGGGTGCCGAGCGCCGAGCCGCGGCCGCCCTCGAGGCGGGTCCCACCGATGACGACGGCGGCGATCGCGAGCAGCGAGGTGGTCTCGCCGAAGACGGGCGAACCCGTGTTGACGCTCAGGCTCTGGATGACCCCTGCCGCGCCGGCCGTGAAGCCGGCGAACACGAAGGATCCGAAGACGTAGCCGTCGGCGCGGATGCCGCTCGCTTCCGCCGACACGGGGTTGCTCCCGACGGCGAAGAGGTTGCGCCCCGCGACCGTGCGGGTGAGCCAGATGTGGAGCAGCACGATCAGCAGCACGAACAGGATGGTGCGCAGGGTGAAGGTGCCCCCGATCGGACGCGAGACGGCGAGACCGAAGAGCGGATCGATCCCGCTGAACGGTCGGGAGTCGGTCAACACGTGACACAGGGCGCGGAAGAACAGCATCGAGGCGAGCGTCGCGACGAGCGCGTTGATGCGCAGCGTCACGACGAGGAACCCATTGACGACGCCGGCGAGCAGACCCACGCCGAGCCCGATGAGGGCGGCCGGAATCTGACCGTACTGCTCTTGCAGCCCGATCGCTGCGATCCCCGAGAGGGCGAGGATCGCACCGCCCGAGAGGTCGAGCTTGCCCGTGATGAGCACGACCGTCACGCCGATCGCCACGAGCGCGGTCGTGCCGATCCGATCCAGGCTCAGGCTGACCGCGCGGAACTCGAGGATCCCTGGCACCATCGTGCCGGCGATGATCACGGTGGCCACGAGGATGATGGCGACGCGATAGCGCACCGCCGTCACGAGCACGGCGCTGTCGAGCACACTGCCGGGGCGGGTCATTCGCGGCCTCCTCTGCGGCGCAGGAACACATCCAGGGCGACGGCCACGACGATGAGGGCGCCCTTCACCATCCCCTGGGGCTCCGAGGGCACACCCTGGAGCGTCATGATGTTGGTGAGCAGCTGCACGAAGAGCAGTCCTCCCATGGCGCGCGGGATGCTCCCCGAGCCGCCGAGCAGGCTCACGCCGCCGACGACGACGGCGGTGATGGCGTCGAACTCGTACCCCGTCCCGATGCCGGGCCGGGCGGCCTGCAGCGAGATGCCGAGCAGCACCCCGGCGAGTCCCGAGAGTGAGGCCGTGAGCACGAACGCCCCGGCCTTCACGCGACGCACCGGAACGGCGCTCGCCTCGGTCGCGTGCGGGTTGCCGCCGACCGCGTAGGTCCAGCGTCCGAAGACGGTGCGCGCGAGCACGAGGTGCCCCATGAGCGCCACGAGCAGGAAGATGAGCACGATCGTCGGCACGGTGCCGAAGATCCGCTCCGTCAGCACGTCCTTCGCGACGGGGTCCTGCCCGTAGACGATCACCCCGCCGACGAAGGCCTGCGCGATACCGAGCACGATCGTTCCGCTCGCGAGGGTGGTGATGACGGGATTGAGCCCCGCGTAGCCGATGAGCACGCCGTTGACGAGACCTGCCGCGGTGGCCACGAGCAGCCCGACGAGGGCGGCGGGCCAGGTGCCGATCACATCGTCGAGCACGAGCACGAGCAGTCCGCCCACGGCGACCATCGCGGGAACCGACAGGTCGGCGAGGCCGCGCGTGATGAACACGAACGTCATGCCCACGACGATGATGCCGACGATCGACATGTTGATGAGCACGTTGGTGAGGTTGCTGATCGAGAGGAAGCGATCCGAGAGGATCGTCCCGACGATGAGCAGCACGACGATGCCCACCGGCATCGCGAGGCTCGTGCCGTAGCGGTCGAACAGGCTCTGCTTCACGACCCGGTCGGTCGCGGTCGGCGCGCTCATGCCGCCTCCTCACCCGTCGCGGCGCGCATGACGTCCTGTTCGGATGCCCCGCGCGGCAGTTCGGCCGACAGTCGCCCCTCGTGCAGCACGTAGATGCGGTCGCTCACGGCGAGCACCTCCGGCAGTTCAGAGGAGATCATGAGGATCGCGGCGCCGCGGGCGGCGAGCTCTCCGATGATCGTGTGGATGTCGGCCTTGGCCCCGACGTCGACGCCGCGAGTCGGCTCGTCGAGGATGAGCACCCGGGGCTCGGTCGCCAGCCACTTGGCGAAGACGACCTTCTGCTGGTTGCCGCCGGAGTAGGTGTCAACGCGCCGGTCGATGAGGGGCGGCGAGACGCCGAGCTCGGTGGCGCGATCCGTCGCGACTCTCCGTTCGGCGGAGCCGCGCACCCAGCCCGCGTTCGACACCGCGCCGAGCGAGGCGAGGGCCACGTTGTCCTTCACGGTCAACTGGGGGACGAGCCCGTCGCGCTTGCGGTCCTCGGGCACGTAGGCGATGCCCGCCTCCACGCCGTCGCGGGGCGAGCGGATGGTGACGCGTGTGCCGCTCACGGTGATGTGTCCACGGTCGGCCCGGTCGAGGCCGAACACGGCGCGCGCGACCTCGGTGCGTCCGGCGCCGACGATCCCCGCGAGTCCGACGATCTCGCCCGCGCGCACCTCGAGGTCGATGCCGTCGAAGACGTCGCCGCGGCCGAGGCTCTCCACCTTCAGCACGACCTCGCCGATCGGCACCTCGCGCTTCGGGAAGACGTCGGTGATGTCGCGGCCGACCATGAGACGGATCATGTCGGCCGCCGTGATTCCCTCCGCGTCGCGGGATTCGACGAGGCGCCCGTCGCGGAGGACGGTCACGCGGTCGGCGAGTTCGATCACCTCGCGCAGCCGGTGGGAGATGTAGATGATGGCGATGCCCGCCGCCTTCATCCGCTCGACCACCCGGAAGAGGGCCTGGGCCTCGTTCTCGCTGAGCGAGGAGGTGGGCTCGTCCAGAACGATGATGCTCGGCGATGCGGCGTAGGCCTTGGCGATCTCCACGAGCTGCTGCTGGCTCACGGGCAGCGAGCCGACGAGGTCGTCGGGGTGCACGCGCGCACCGAGCTCGTCGAGTACTTCCTGCGCGCGCTCGCGCAGCGCCTTGCGTCGCACGAAGCCGAAGCGGCTCGGCGGGCCGCCGAGGGTGATGTTCTCGGCCACGCTCAGGTCGGGGACGAGGTTGAGTTCCTGATAGACCATGCCGATGCCTCGTCGACGCGCGTCGATCGGGTCGGCGATGCGCACCGCCTCGCCCGCGAGCTCGATGCTTCCCTCGTCGGGCTGGTAGACGCCAGCGAGGATCTTCATGAGCGTCGACTTGCCGGCGCCGTTCTCTCCGACGATGGCGTGCACCTCTCCGCCTGCCACGTCGAGGCTCACGTCGGTGAGAGCCCGGATGCCGGGGAAGGTCTTCGAGATGCCGCGCATCCGCAGCGAGGGGGCGGGGTTCATGGCGCCTCCGTTTCCACGGTGGACGGCGAGAAGGCGAACTCGAGCGCGTATTCGACCGAGCGTCCGGGCTTCAGCATCGGGAGGGTTCCGGAGGCGGCGGCGCCTGCACGCCCCGCGAAGGTGTTGACGTTGACGGGTTCGAGCCCCATCACGTAGTGCCCTTCGCCGCTCATCTTCCACTGGTGCAGCGCGGGGAGGGTCGCGGTGTCGAAGCGCAGCTCGAAGCGGGTGTCGATGCGCGCGTTGTCAATGCCGACGCGGGCGACGCCCATGTCGCGGAAGTCATGTCCGAACACCTGCTCGCGGTAGCCGGCCTGCGGTGGCTCGATCTGGTGCCAGCGGCCGGCCCCCGTGCGGGCGTCGGCGTCGCGCGGGGTGACCTCGCGCGAGGGCAGCTCGAGCTGGGCGGTCTCATCCAGGAGCGGCCAGCCGAGGTTCACGTGGTAGAGCACCATATGCCCGGAGTCGGCCGATCCTTCGTTGCGTACGACGTCGCGCAGGCGCAGCAGACTGCCGCCGAGGGGCGCCGTCCAGGTGCGCTCGAGCACGAGGTTCTCGCCGAACACGCCCGTCTGACGCACGGTACCCGCGACGATGAATTCGTCGCCGACGAGCTCGGCGCGTGTGAGGGTGGCCGGCACGACGCCGACGCGACCGTGCTGCGGGTATTCGACGCCGTCGTCGACGGTGGGCGGCCCGAAGCTGTCGAGGCCGCACGTCGCGAGCAGCCCGCCGCCGAAGCTGCGCAGCCACTCCTGGCCGCGGCTCTCGGTGAGGCCGGGGGCGACCATGCCGGTCGGCGACATCCAGGCGACGGGCACGCCGCGGTACGTCACCTGCCCGAGGTCAAGCGCCCGGTCGGGGTGGATGTCGATCTCGAGGCCGCCACCCGTCACGATGCGAATGCGCCGGGCGCCGCGGGCTGGGCCCTCCTCCTCGACGAAGCGGTCGATCCTCGCCAGTTGCGCGAGCGTACCGATGCGCCGCGTGAGCTCCGCGCGGTCGGCGCCGTAGACGGTGGTCGAGCTCACGCGCGCTCCTGCGCGACGGGGCCCGTGTCTGCGGCGAGCTCGCGGTTGCCGGGCCCGAAGTGCTTGAGCAGCACGAGGTCGGAGCTCGGCGAGCTGTTGGTGATGGTCACGCCTTCGCTCACGGCGGCCGCGGTGACGAAGTACTCGTCGTGCGAGAGCTGACCGTAGCGGATGCTCGAGATCGCCTCGATCGTCTGCCCGTTGATCTCGCCGCGACCGTCGACCGCGATGAAGCCGTAGGGATCCTGGTCGGAGATCGAGACGGTCTCGCCGGGCCTGATGGTGAGTTCCTTCGCGCTGAACGCGGAGGAGCGGTAGGTGATCCAGCGCTCGGTGTACTGCGCGCCGCCCGCCGCGAGCGATGCGGAGGTCTCGAGCGGCGGGCTGAAGCGGTTGCTCCAGAACTCGGGGTCGACGTTGCGCTCCCAGTCGAGGATCTCGAGGATGAACTCAAGGTCGCCCACCTTGTCGGCGGGGATGTCCTTCCACAGCAGCTCGTCGGGCACCTCGCGGTTGTTCGACCACGACTCGGCCATCGCGAACACGTCGCTCGCCGCCTGCGGCTCGTAGGTGCACATGCTGGCGGGCGCGTGCAGCACGCCGGGCGGCACATCCCACCCGGTGCCGGGCGTGATGCGGTATGCCTTCGACAGCTCGGTGATGCGGTTGTCGCCACCCGTGAGGAACAGCTCGAGCTTCTCGAGCACCTGCTCGCGCGTGGTCTCGGGGTGGAAGCCGAAGAAGGTGTAGGGGAACATCCCGCCGTGGTTGTTGAGCTGCGGCGGGAAGTAGTACGCCTCGGGCTTGCCCATCTTGCCGACGAGCGCGGCGTGCTC
>Ga0079224_100006713_pt1 | contig 15328 bp, 12 predicted proteins | sample Stecom2015_FD_80414 | JGI IMG/M metagenome (GOLD analysis project Ga0079224, IMG submission 80414) | Agricultural soil microbial communities from Utah to study Nitrogen management - Steer compost 2015 | ecosystem: Environmental > Terrestrial > Soil > Agricultural land | place: USA: Utah...
CCTTTTTTATCCCGCAACAGCCACAATACACTGGAAGACTGAAAGATATTTTTTCGCTAAGGAATAAAACAGCGATGCAATATAGTCCCTCGAAGGGATTAGAATTTATAGAACAGCAACAATAGATTGCTTGAATCGCGTACGAACTGGTTTTCCATTTTTCAATGCCGGCGTCCATTTTGGTGATTTCTTCATCACACGTAACGCTTCTTCGGCAAACTCTGGACTTATTTTATGCTTATTTACGATTTCAATATCACAAACAATCCCATCTTCGCATACGGTAAATTCCATTATAGCTGTCTGTTTAAGCCCATAGTCAACATACGTTGTACTATCTATTGAACTGATAAGATCACGAATATCAAGATTCTCCCGAACAAAACGGTTCCATCCGGCAACTCCTCCTTCTTTAAATTGCGCATGCGTATCTACATCATATACAATGAGAGAATCTCTGGGTGCTTGCGCAGATAATGTTCCGAATGTCACGCTTAACAAGAAAGCAAACAACCAATACCTCATGACTCCTCCTTTGTTTGTTTACTTAAAATTACATAAAAATTATGCCTTTGCCAAATCGACTATTTTTGGAAATCCACCCTCATTATCATAGAGAAACGTCATAGGTTTCTCCGGATTCTTAATAATTTCAAAAAGTGTATAGCCCCATGGTTTCCAAAAATTCTCCAACACTTGCCCATATGTTTTGGCTTGCCAATTATCGAAAATAGGCTTCAATGTCCAATCATTTAAAGGCATAGGTTCTATATAAACCTTTTCGGGAGTTTCCATATAGGTATATTCGGGCAAACGATTAAATAAATAAGCCGAATAAAAATACCGGGCACAAATTTCTTCGAATTGTACAGGATGTAAAACATGTCCTTTGACGTGGTTTAAAATGTCTTCATGATAAATAGCATTCGTGCCGTTATCCTGTAAAGTCGCGATAACAGCAAAATCCTTCATACGTAAAGAAAAAATCAACGTATTGATTTCATCGCGGTATAAAAAGGTCTCCGGTGCGTTATCAACAGGGAACACCTGTATATTAAATGGATTGACATGCTCAAATTCCATCGGCACGGTGATTGACTGCAACATAAAGTGTAGATTCCGAAATTTATGTACCAACGCTTGGGAGAAATTCAGATCCTCTCCACTAAGTACCGCTTGCCGGATTCCCGATTGTATCTCATTGAAAACCACACCATATAAAATTTTACCTATCCATTGAAACAACGTATGCCCGTCCAGCTTCTTCACTTCGTTATAACCTCCTCTCATGGCTTTTTCCACTTCGTCCTCTACCTGCTCAAACAGTTGGGCAACCCGAACAGAACAAGGTAATTTGAGCGACTTATAGGTAACAATATTTTCGTCCAACATCTTGAAGGGTTTTTCCTCTAAATCAAAGGCACGCATCATCCAGACAGGAAACACCTGAATTTGTTCATCTGGAGACCGTAGCGTTTCTCCTGTCAAAAAACACGTTTGATTGTCAAACTTAAACGCAATAAAAGGATTGTAAAGTCTTGATGCCATAGTGTGAACAAAGGTAGGGGTTTGAAGTTTGTTTTTAGCCTTTTTTATATATATTTGCGCCGAATGCTAATCAAATGCAAAAATTAAACTCTGCATGAAAAAACTTTTCAGCCTGCTTTATTTTCAAGTAATTATCGCTATTCTTATCGGTGTCGCTTTAGGTCATTTCTATCCCGAACTAGGTGTAGCATTAAAACCATTTGGCGATGGATTTCTTAAATTAATTAAGATGATCATAGCCCCACTGATTTTCTGTAGTATTGTTTTGGGTATTGCAGGTATGGAAGATCTCAAAAAAGTGGGAAAACTTGGTGTTAAATCCATGGTTTATTTCCAGCTGACTACGTTTGGCGCTATGTTTATTGCTATGTTGGTCGTCAACCTCGCTAAACCCGGAGAGGGCATGAACATAGATGTTGCCAAATTAGACACATCACAAGTCAACACCTACATCGAGGAAGGCGAAAAGCAGAAAGGCGTTGTACAATTTCTACTTGATATTATCCCCAATAATGTCATTGGCTCTCTGTCTGAGGGAAATATCCTACAAGTACTCTTCTTCGCCATTCTATTAGGATTTGCGTTCGCAAAGATGGGAGAAGGTGCAGAACCTGTAAAGCGTGTTATGCAATCTTTTCTGGACGGGATTTTCCTCGTGATAAAAATGATTATGAAAGTTGCGCCAATAGGGGCAATGGGTGCTATTGGATTTACCGTGGGACAATACGGTGTAGGCATACTAAAATCACTGGGCTTAATGATGCTTTGGTTTTATGTCGCTTGTTTAATCTACATTTTTATTTTCCTAGGCATCTTGCTATGGCGGTATAAAATCAGTATATGGCGTTTGTTAGGGTATATTAAAGAGGAACTGCTGATTGTATTGGGCACATCGTCATCCGAATCTGTTCTGCCTGCCATTATGGAAAAACTAGAGCGAGCCGGCTGTAGCAAACCACTCGTACGACTAGTCATCCCTACTGGTTATTCTTTCAATTTAGATGGAACAGCTATTTATTTAACGATGGCAGCGATCTTCCTATCTCAGGCCATTGGTCAGCCCATGACCTGGAATGAGCAATTATTTCTGCTTTTTATACTTACCTTCACCTCAAATGGGGCTGCCGGGGTCACAGGAAGTGGTTTTGTCATCTTAGCGGCCACTTTACCCATCGTGGGACACATCCCTGTAGAATCCATCGCCATCGTATTTGGAATAGACCGTTTTATGAGTGAAGCCCGAGCGTTGACCAACATCATAGGCAATACTTCTGCCACATTCATTTTGGCGAAATGGGAAAAAGATATTGATACCGATATGTTAAATGAAGCATTAGGCAAACATAAATCGTAATTATAAAGATTTCGTTCCTCATGCACCGTCTAGGCTGATTTTAAAATCTTTGAATACAAGTGTCGCATGAACGGATTGACCCTCTTTGTTTTTCACGTCTTTCAACATAGAAGTCCTTCCTTTCTCCAAAAGATTTTTCATCTCTTTCTCTTCCAGAAATACACCATTTAATGTACGCCAGATTTTAAAATCGCAACCTCTGGCGTAATGGTCACATTGTGCTACCTTATCATACAAGAGCATATTTCCCGATGCACATTTCGGACATTTTATCTTTCCTTTTTGCTGGGGTTTTATTTCTTCTTGTTGTATCGCTACGCGCAATTGAAGCAATTCTTTCGTGATTTTCACGGTATAATCCTTAATATGCTTCATAAAAACATCATACGACACTTTATTAGCACGCATCTCTTCTAGCTTCTGTTCCCACTTTCCTGTCAGCGTAACCTTAGCTATCGAGCGATCTTTGATTAATCGATAAACTGCAAGCCCTTTTTCTGTGGGTATAAGCTTCTTTTTATCCCGCTTAATATACTCCCGCTGAAAAAGTGTCTCTATAGTCGCTGCCCGCGTAGCCGGCGTTCCTAATCCACAATCCTTCATAGCTTGGCGCATTTCGTCGTCTTCTATTTCTTTACCGGAGGTTTCCATCGCTTTTAAAAGCGATGCTTCGGTATGGATAGGCTTAGCTTTTGTAAAACGTTCTGCTAACTCCAGCGACAAGATTTCGAGCAACTCTTCGGCTGACAACTTAGGTAATTGAGCATTCTCATTATCTTGGTCGTCTGTATTTTTTTCGTCATCAGGTAAATCAATCTGCTCAGCCGACAGGCGCCATCCATATTGTTTAATAACTGTCCCTTTAGCAATCAACTCCACTCCTTGCGCATCGATTGTAACGGTTGTAATATCTTTCAAACATACGTCCGAAAAACTCTCTACCATACGTTTCGCAATCATATTATAGATATGTTGCTGCTCTTTCGGCATCGGCCCGGGTTTTTCGTCTGTGACCAACAAAGCATGATGATCTGTTACTTTCTTATCATCAACGGAACGTTTATTTAACTTCGCACCAATTAGGTTACGGCTTATCGCGGCAATTTCTTCTCCAGCAGTATCTGCAAGGTGTTGAAAAAGCTCCTCTATCTTTTCAAAAACATCCTCTCCTATATAGCGAGATCCCGTACGCGGATACGTAATAACCTTCTTTTCGTACAATGTCTGCGCAATACTTAATGTTTGATCAGCCGAATATCCATATTTTTTGTTGGCATCTTGCTGCAAAGATGTTAAATCAAATAGCAAAGGCGGTTGCTCCTTAGTTTCCTTAGCCTCTACTTTCACCACTTTTGCCTCTGTTCCTATGGCGAGTTTCGCTATAGCTGCTTCTGCTGCTTCCTTTTTATCGATTTTATTAGACGTTGCCTTAAACCTGATGTTGTCTTTTTCAAAACCTGCCTGTATTTTGAAAAAAGCTTGTGGTCTAAAATTTTTATTTTCTATGTATCGGGAACAAATCATCGCCAATGTAGGCGTTTGCACCCGCCCTAAAGACAAAAGCCCTCTATTCCCGGCAGCCAACGTCAAAGCTTGTGTGGCGTTTATACCAATCAACCAATCAGATTCTGCCCTTGATCTAGCAGACATGTAAAGGCTGTCGTATTCTGTTCCGTCTTTCAGATTAGCAAACCCCTCTTTGATCGCTTTGTCTGTCTGGGAAGAAATCCAAAGTCTTTTAAATGGCACTTTGGCATTGAGATAATAATATATATTCCGAAAAATCAACTCCCCCTCACGTCCGGCATCGGTCGCAACAATGATTTCTTCCGCCTGCGAAATTAATTCCTTAATAGTATTCAATTGTTTCTTCGCCCCAGCATCGTCTATCTGCTTGCCATCTCTTTTTACCTTCTTTACCTCTAAACGAAATTCGGGCGGTATAATAGGCAGATTAGACACTGTCCATGTGGCGTAACCATATGCTTGCGGTGTGCACAACTGTATAAGGTGGCCAAAAGCGTATGTAAAAGCATAACCGTTGCCTGTAATGTATCCATCTTTCACCTCCTTTGCCCCCATCACACGGGCCAGATCCCTAGCCACAGATGGTTTTTCTGCTATAACAACTTTCATCTTAACACCTTAGCTTCTTGTTAATTATATGTCTAAAATTAGTTCAACGATGGGATGGATATGCCCTTTATTTTCCGATACAAATCCACAGCGTAAATATCTGTCATTCCAGACACATAGTCCAATACTGTTCGAATTTTAGCATATGTATCGGTTTGTGCTGTATGGAACTGCTCGGGGATCATTGCCACGATCTTTTTGTCAAAGTGCCCTTTGTCTTCTTTTAAATAGGCTGGAATAAATTCTTCTAATAATGCGTTCATTACCTTAAAGCCCGCCACTTCAATTTGCACGACCGTCGGCGCATTGTAAATACGAGCCACTGATATCGTTGAAATCTTCTTCATCTGCGCCACGATACTATCATCCAAGGCATCCATCAGTGGCTTCTCAAATGTGCCCGCTAAAAACTTATCCTGGTTCTTCGCAAATACCGTAGCACAACCATGGATCAAAGTATTAATTGCTTTGGCACGCAGGAGTTCTACACGACTACCGGTGTCCGCTAACGCATCCAGCCGTTTTCGCAAATCTTCCCCTCCACACAGCGGTAATAGCAGTTCTTCTACTTCTATGTAAGAAAGTATCTTTAAATGATGGGCATCTTCCAAATCTATGATATTATAGCATATATCATCAGCAGCTTCCACCAAATATACCAATGGATGGCGCAAATACCCATTTGGATTCGTTGGATCTGCTTTCAACCCCAGCTCTTTGGCAATTTTACGGAACGCTGCTGTTTCTGTATCGAAGTAACCGTACTTCTTACGATGATGGTTATCTTTCAGATGCCCCTCAATGGCAGAACAAGGATATTTGACGATAGAGGCCAATGTGGCATATGTTAATGCAAATCCTTTCTCGTCTTTCCCGTTGAAAGCATGCGTCAATATACGTAATGCATTAGCGTTACCCTCAAAATGTGTCAAGTCAGCCCATTCTTCGGCACTAACGAGTTGTTTGTATGCTTGTCCTTTGCCCTCCGTAAAATAGGAAGAAATGGCTGCCTCGCCTGAGTGGCCAAAAGCGGGGTTGCCCAAATCATGCGATAAACAAGCTGCGGAAACGATATTGCCAACCTCTTGCAGAAACGGGTATTCTTGATCGATATCCGGGTTTTCTTTTTTCATAATATTATAGAAAAGACGTCCCAACGATCGTCCCACGCTTGCCACCTCTAAACTATGTGTCAACCTATTGTGCACAAAGACTGCTCCCGGCAATGGGAAGACCTGTGTTTTATTTTGCAATCTTCTAAAAGGGGAAGAAAATATCAACCTATCATAATCCCGCTGAAATTCCGACCGCGCATCGATTTGGTCATTCACTTCGCGGTACTCATATCCCCAACGTTTTGCGGACAATAACTGTTTCCAATTCATGTAAAGTATACGTTTTACGGTTTGCCCACAAAGATAAGGTTTATTGGGTATATAGTTACTTTGTTTGAGCTTGTCAAGCTTATTCCGTATATTTATGGCATAAATCCTATATACCATGGTTATCTACTCACTTCCGGATTATCAAGATTTTGAACACAAAATTGACGGTAAAAAAACACATTTGTTCATCCTAAGAAACCGCATGGGCATGCAAGTTGCTTTTACGGATTATGGCGCGCGCATTGTCAGTGTTTTGGTTCCGGATAAGGCAGGGAATCTTCGTGACGTCGTATTAGGGTTTAACTCTATTCAGGAATATTTACAGGCTGACGAACAATATCATGGCGCTACCATAGGTCGTTTCGCCAACCGCATTGCCAATGGCCACTTTCATTTAGATGACGAAAAATATACGTTACAACAAAATAACGGCAGCAACTGTTTGCACGGTGGCCCAACGGGATTCCATGCCAAGGTTTGGGACAGACGAACATCTTTCAAAAAGAAAATAGATTTTTGCTATGTCTCACCAGATGGCGAAGGAGGGTTTCCTGGAAACTTAAAAGTCACTGTATCTTACGAATTGACAGAAGACAATGAAATTGTTATAAAATACAAAGCAGAAACAGATAAAAAAACAGTCATCAATCTCACTAATCACGCTTATTTCAATTTGGATGGTGAAGGACAGGGCGATGTACTTAGCCACATCCTACAGCTCCCCTCCGACCACTTTCTACCTATTGACGAAAATCAGATCCCATTGGATAGGGAAACACCAGTAGATGGAACCGTATTTGATTTTCGCTTGCCTAAGAAAATAGTGGAAGACATCAATAAAGATGAGGAGCAATTAAGACGAGGCAATGGATATGACCACACATTAGTGAATCACCAGCCCATTTCGCAAGTGGCTGCATCTGCTTATTCCCCTGATTCGGGGATTCGTCTTGAAGTGTTCACCACGGAACCGGGGATACAACTTTATACCGGTAATTTCCTATCGGGTAAGGATATCGGCAAATCCGGTCGCAAGTATGCTTCGAGATCAGCTTTCTGCTTTGAAACACAGCATTATCCGGATAGCCCGAACCACCTGCAGTTTCCATCCGTAATATTGGAACCAAGTCAAGTATTTGAATCGGAAACGATATATAAGTTTAGCGTAAAAAAACTACCTTAAAAGTTCGTCTAAAGCTCTTTCAACTTTCTCGAAGCCAAACTCAGCCTTCACTTCGCTAAACATCCGTGAAATTTCATCGTTACAGAGGTTACCTATACTCCCCTCATGCGTATGGTGAACCTCTTTTGAAGGTCGAAATGTTCCATTATCAATATCCAGTCCTATCTGACGATAGGCCTCTCGAAATGGAGTCCCTTGCAATACTGCATTATTTACTACTTCCACACTAAACAAATAATCATATTTAGGATCGTCCAAAATATTCTCCTTTACCGAGATATGTTCTAGCATAAAAGTTGTAATTTCTAAACAATCGTTTAAAGATTGAAAGGCAGGAAAAAGATTCTCTTTTAATAGCTGCAGATCCCGATGATAGCCAGACGGTAGGTTTGTCGTCATTAGCGCAATTTCGTTAGGTAGTGCCTGAATTTTATTACAGCGTGACCGCACCAATTCAAACACATCCGGATTCTTCTTATGTGGCATAATACTAGATCCTGTGGTCAAATGAGCCGGAAAAGATATAAAACCAAAATTCTGATTGATAAACAGACACACGTCCATCGCAAACTTCGCCAAAGTAGCCGCTATAGCACTTATTCCCTGCGCCAATATACGTTCCGTTTTTCCTCGTCCCATTTGTGCGTAAACCACATTATAGTTCAAGTCATCAAAGCCTAATAATTCAGTTGTCAGTTTACGGTTCAGTGGGAACGAAGAACCATATCCAGCAGCAGAACCCAATGGGTTTTTATTACACACTTTCCACGCTGCTTTTAACATTTCCAAATCGTCCACCAAACTTTCAGCGTAGGCTCCAAACCATAAACCAAAGGAGGAAGGCATGGCAATCTGCAAGTGCGTATACCCAGGAATCAACACATGTTTGTATTGTTCGCTCAACTGGATGAGTTTATGGAAGAGCATATCCGTTTGTTGTACCAAACGTTGTATCTCGGAACGAAAATAGAGTTTGAGATCGACCAGAACTTGATCATTGCGAGATCTTCCCGAATGAATTTTCTTTCCAGCTTCTCCAACACGTTTTGTGAGCAACATCTCAATCTGGGAATGCACATCTTCCACAGCATCCTCTATGGCAAAATTTCCCGCCAGGATATCACGATAAATATGCTTCAATTCTTTCTGAACAACCTCTAAATCGTCATCATTCATTAAATTTATACTGTTTAACATTTGGGTATGTGCCAATGACCCTAACACATCCGCGGCTGCTAAATGTAAATCCATCGCCCGGTCGTTGCCTACGGTAAATGCTTCCACAAATGAATCTACATCAATATTCTTCTGCCAAATTTTCATTTAGTTTTTTGTTTTATCAGAGCAACAACCGCATTTTCTTTATATTAAAGTCCTCTCCCCTATTGAAGCTCCTATGGGTTCTATTTACTAGTTTCTGTCACAAATTTATCGAATCTTCGCCAATAAACATAAGGTCTATTTACCACTTTAAGCAAACACTGTATATTACCATAAAAAAGTGATCACTTACTTTTTTTTAAAAAATATCTTTGTGTGAATAATTTATATCCCTATGTTTGTAAGCGTAAAGGGGAAATGGAATAACAAAAATAAAGACAAGTGAGTTTATACTCACACTTTATTTCACCAAAGCTAACAAACTAAATTTGATAGACGAAGGTCTTAAAACTTGAAAAGAAATCCGGCTGACCACTTATAAACTAATTTTGTTCTGAAGCGTATCACGGAGAGGGTGATACGCTTTTTTTTATAATATATTGGTACCTTTGTCAATAAACAAGGCTCCTTATTATTTATATGGAGACATAAAATTCGAAGTAGATATGGGAACAGAGAGCAAAAGACAACAACGGTTTGCGGGAGTCATTCAAGAAGATCTTGCAGCGCTATTTCAACGGGATGGCAATTCTTGGGCGCCCGGAGCTTTTATAACGGTAACGAAAGTGCGAGTTACGCCAGATTTGGCAATCGCTCGTGTATATCTAAGTTTCTTAAACACGAAAACAGCAAAAGAAGATTTAAAACAGATCCAAAACAGAACCAGCGAAATACGTTATAAGTTGGGCATGAGAATTAAAAATCAAGCTCGAGTCGTTCCCGAATTGGAATTTTTCCTGGATGACACGAATGAATACGTCGAGCATATGGACAAATTATTTGAAAAAATAAGTAAGGAACCCAGACAGCCGGATTAATCGACTATTTATTGCCTCCTTTTATGCCTTATTCTTTGGATGATCGTCTTATGTTTCCTCATCCTTCTCTGGCGGATGACGATGGTTTACTCGCCATCGGAGGAGATTTGAGCGTCGAACGATTGTTATTGGCGTACCAGCATGGAATCTTTCCGTGGTTTTCTGATGAAACACCTATCTTGTGGTATGCTCCACATGAACGTTTTGTACTCGATCCGAAAGAATTTAAGATAACTAAGAGTATGCGCCAGTTGATACGAAACCCCTATTTTCACATGGCATATAACACTGCTTTTTCCGAAGTTATCCACAGATGTGCTACCACTGAACGAAAGGGCCAGCAAGGCACGTGGATTACAACGGACATGCAGGAGGCTTACATCCGTCTGCATAAATTGGGGTACGCGCACAGCATAGAAACATACAACGAAAATGGGCTGCTTGTCGGCGGGCTTTACGGAATACAGATTGGGTCAATATTCTGTGGAGAAAGTATGTTTTCAGACGTATCCAACGCCTCTAAATTAGCATTGGTTTATCTCTGTCAACAATTTAATTTCGAATTAATTGATTGCCAGATACACAGCGAACACTTAGCTTCATTGGGAGCAAAGTTCATTTCCGGCTCTGCTTATTATGAACTTCTGCAAAAAGAAAAAGCTGAACCGTTTGCTATTTAAATTAGATAGTATATAGATATGAAATTTAAAATTGGAGATTTTGTTCGTTTTGTAGAGGAACCCATTGAAGGGCACATCACTTCTTTCCAGAACAACGATATTATAGGTGTAACGGATGATTCCGGTTTTGAAATCCCCGTTCCTGTCAATAAGATAACTTTAGTACACGGCAATATGCGCCGCAACGATGATGATGACACAGAAAAAAAAGCAGCAATTGCCAATGCTCCTTTTATAGACCGTGGAATTTACCTAGGTATAGCCGGCGAACAAAGAGATGGTCTTGCTAAACTTTACTTTATCAACCATACTTCTTATGATATTTTGATTGTCGCAAAGGAAATTAATGAAACGAAACGCACTGGAGTATTTGCAGAGAAAATATTAGCTGGAGATTTCGTCCAGTTTTATTCTGCCAATTTCACAAACGTCGGTAAATGGCCGAATTTCGAAATACAAATTCTTCGTTATAGTATGTTACCGCATAATGCAACCTCCGTCCTGCAAATGGAGTTTCGCGTGAAACCGTTCGATCTTATCCATCCCAAAGAAAACGATGACCTTTTAGGAACGAAAGTATGGCGTTATGAGTTAGATAAACCCGAAGAAAACATCGGATTGGATAAATTGAAGGATCACTTTATTTCCCATCGACCAAATAGACGCTAAAGGTATAATGTCGATGAAAAATTAATGATCTATCTCACTTATTATTATTTGAATTTATGATTCTAATCATATCGGCAAAACACAAAATATATAACACATTGAAATACAGCACTATTAACAAAAATTTAACACTATTTAAAACCATTCTAAATTCACTGTATTGACAGATTTTTGACAGAAAACAAGGGCTTTTACTCTACATTTGCAAGGATAAAATTATTGAGCAAGATCTGGGCTTTGAAGAATTTAAAAGTAATAGCATTTACCCACAAGCATGTCGAATTAAAAGACTTGGGGAATTTGGTCATCTGTAACGAAGAGTTAGAAGGTCGCTTAGCCAACCTAAAAACCACATTGGATATTCCTGAGATTTTCTATATCGCGACTTGTAACCGCGTTGAATTTGTGTTTTGTGGGGGGCATGAGCTAAGCGATGAGTTTGTTGCCGACTTCATGCAACAGATGAACTTCTGCGTTCCTGCTGAGCGCCTGCAATGCTATTTGGGGCAGGTTACCCGTTACTCGGGTATGGATGCGTTGAATCATCTTTTTCGCATGTCTTGCTCACTTGAAAGTTTGGTTGTTGGCGAAAAGGAAATTCTAGCACAAGTACGTCGTGCGTATGAAAGATGCCGAGCAGCAGGTTTTACAGGCGATTATTTACGTCTGGTTATGGACCGTTTGGTTAAGACGGCTAAAGAAGTGTACACTTATACGAATATTTCCCGAAACCCGATTTCTGTCGTTTCATTAGCTTATCGTAAGCTTAAAGAAACGAAATTACCGGCGAATCCCCGAATTTTAGTTATCGGCTCGGGAGAAACCAATCAAAATTTTGCTAAATATCTAAAAAAGCATCAACACTCTAATTTTGTTGTTTTTAACCGCACATTGAAAAATGCGCAGAAATTGGCCCGCGAGTTGAATGCAGAAGCTTATTCATTATCGGAATTGGCTCATTATAAAAAAGGATTTGATGTCATGATTGTATGCACAGGCTCGCCTGAGGCAATCATTGATATAAACCTCTACAAATCCCTCCTCCATGGGGAAACAGATAAAAAAGTAATTGTTGATCTAGCAGTTCCCAATGATATCGACGCTGAAGTAGTAGCACAATTCCCTATACAGTACATCGAAGTCAGTAGTCTACAGGCAATCGCCGAGAAAAATAAGCAAGATCGCTACGCAGAGCTGGAAAATGCCGGTGCAATTATCCAACAAAATATCCAGGAGTTTTTACCAATTGTTAAACAACGTCGTGTCGAAGTTGCTATGCGCGAAGTACCCGAAAAAATCAAAGAAATCCGGTCATTTGCTCTAAACGAAGTGTTTGCGCAAGACCTTCAGAACCTCGATCCTCAAGCACGCGAAGTATTGGAAAAGGTTATCAGCTACATGGAGAAAAAATATATCAAAGTACCTATGGTCATGGCTAAGGAGATTTTGGTTAAGAGTTCCCAAACAGAAATCAACTAATAATCATTCAAGATACAAAATATACCATAATTCTGACAAAGACAGTCGGGATTGTATCGCTATTTGGTTAAATTTGTGCTCATCTTCAACTATTAAAGCAGCAGTAGACAGTGAACAGAAAACTTATCATCGGAACTAGGGGTAGTCAACTGGCATTATGGCAAGCCGAGTATATCAAAACAAGGTTGTCCAAGATTGGCGTAGAATCCGAATTAAAAATCATCAAAACCCAAGACGATATTATTCAGCACTTACGGCTGGACAAACTGGAGGGCAAAGGATTCTTCACCAAAGAGCTGGAAGAGGAATTGTTTACAGGACAAATAGATTTGGCTGTTCACTCACACAAAGATTTGCCTACCGTCAATCCTCCTAGGTTAATCATAGCTGCAGTATCTGAGCGGGAAGATCCATCGGAACTGTTGATTGTCCACAAAGATTGTGTTGATATTAAAAAAAGACTGTCCCTGAAACACAATGCATCTGTCGGTACTTCATCCAATCGGCGTAAAGCTCAATTATTATCGTTACGCCCAGACCTGGAGTTTACCGATCTACGAGGCAACTTGCAAACACGTATTCAGAAACTGCGTGATGAAAAGTATGATGCCATCGTTTTAGCAAAAGCCGGCATCGCCCGCTTGGAGATGGATTTATCAGACTTTCATATGGAAGAGATACCACCTATCGAGGTAATTCCTGCTCCCGCGCAAGGTGTGTTGGCTGTACAGATTCGTGAAGCAGATAAAGAATTGTTTGATCTTTTACAGAAAATACACGACAAAAAAGTCGCAAACGTTATTGGAGTAGAACGAAAAGTATTAAATTTATTCGATGCGGGCTGTCACGCCCCTTTAGGTTGTTATTGCCGTGAAACAGAAGATGGACAGTACGAAGCCTGGACCTCCATCGCAGAAGATAATGAAGATTTTCCGAATCGTCTATATATACGTGCGGAGAGTACAGAAGGTATGGCTGATCTAATTTCCGCTAAATTCCAAAAAGAGCGAAAGCTACCCACCAGTGTTTTCATCACGCGCGACTTAGACGAAAACTCCTACCTAGGACGCTATTTGGCAAAACATAACATCCAAGTTGATGCGCGTTCCTTAATCAAGATATATCCGACTATCAATAAACTGGATTCTTTTATCCTAAAACGTGCAGATTGGATTTTCTTTAACAGCAAAAACGCTATCGACCATTTCTTCAAATTAGAACCCTGGATCTTAAAAAAGACAAAGCTCGCCGTATTAGGTAGAGGTTCGGAAGATGCGTTACGCAAATACGGTCGTATTGCTGATTTTTCTGGAGATAATCTAGGCATCAAGACGGAAGATATTGCAAAAGAATTTGCTAAACTTGTTGATGGCCAAACGGTCTTCATTCCCCGGGCAAAAGATTCTTTGATGTCTATCCAAAACGCTCTCACGCCCAATACGAAAGTTATTGATATGCCTTTCTATGAAACCGTGTTACAAGAAAATGTGGGTAAAACCAATGCAGAAGTGCTAATTTTCACAAGTCCGAGTAATGTAGACGCATATTTCCAAGAAAATCTCATCGATCCCGGACAAAAAATTATTTGTATCGGCCATTCTACGGCTAAGGCGATAGAAGCGATGGGATTAAACTATACACTTCCTTTTACACCTGATGAAATAGGCCTATCCGAAGCCATTTTCGGGCTGGACTATGATGCGTTATAAGTAATATGTCTAAATACTAATATTTAAATACAAAAAATGTTACATCGTCCAAGAAGAAATAGAAAGTCTGCTGTTATCCGGGATATGATTCAAGAGAATCGCGTAACACCCGCCAATCTTATTTTCCCACTATTCATCATAGAAGGACAGAATAAAAAAACGGAGGTGTCTTCCATGCCAGGAATCTATCGGCATTCTATTGATAACCTGTTACGCGAGGTAGAAAGCTGTATGAAACTTGGGCTATATTCATTTGACCTCTTTCCAAATATTGATGACTCACTTAAAGATAAATATGCTACCGTAAGCTATCAAAAGGGTAATCTCTATTTAAGAGCTATCGAAGAGGTAAAGAAGAATTTTCCTGATGCTTGTATAGTGACTGATGTCGCAATGGATCCTTATAGCTCTGACGGACACGATGGAATTGTGGAAGATGGTATTATTTTGAACGATGATACACTCGCTATTTTAGGAAAAATGGCGCTTGCCCACGCAGAAGCAGGTGCAGACATCATTGCTCCTTCCGACATGATGGATGGACGCATTGGCTATATTCGTCAGTTACTTGATGAAAATGGATTTTCACACGTTTCATTAATGTCTTATACAGCAAAATATGCCTCGGCTTTTTATGGCCCTTTTCGGGATGCCCTCAATTCGGCACCAAAAGCAGGCGATAAAAAGACTTACCAAATGAATCCAGCTAATTCACGGGAAGCTCTCATTGAAGCCCAATTGGATGCGGAAGAAGGTGCCGACTTTCTGATGGTTAAGCCAGGACTTCCTTATTTGGATATCATTAAATTATTACACGATAATTTTGACTTACCTATTGCAGCCTACAATGTTTCCGGTGAATACGCAATGCTGAAAGCTGCTATTCGCAATGGATGGTTGGATGAAGAACGTGCTATTATGGAAACATTGATGAGTTTCCGTCGTGCTGGTGCAACTTCAATCCTTACCTATCATGCAAAAGAGGTA
>Ga0079224_100006714_pt1 | contig 15327 bp, 14 predicted proteins | sample Stecom2015_FD_80414 | JGI IMG/M metagenome (GOLD analysis project Ga0079224, IMG submission 80414) | Agricultural soil microbial communities from Utah to study Nitrogen management - Steer compost 2015 | ecosystem: Environmental > Terrestrial > Soil > Agricultural land | place: USA: Utah...
AGGCTCAATTCGAACCCATTGATCTTCTCTCAACAGCCTGCGTGCCAAAATCCTAGCCTTTTAATTCAATGAATTGTGGTATTATCATCGAAATCGCTTTAATTGTTAACGCCCCCTAGTGCTGTTTCAATTTGATTTTGGCCAGATCGGATTGGTGTAGGAGCCCGGTCCTCCGGGCGAAAAGAGGTGGGAAATACGCCCTATCCGCTTCGAATCACCACCATTCGCCCGGAGGAGAGCCTGCCCCGCGAGCGGAGCGAGTGCCCTGGGTGTCGGGCTCCTACAATCGAACCGGAACATTAGGCAGTAGCAAATTGAAAGACTACTAGAAAAGCTGTTCCGGCTTGGGGTCCGGGTGAGCCATCAGCATTTCGTCGTGCTCCGCCATCCGCCAGGGCAAACTGCCCGGGGAGATGTGGAGGAAGTGCAGATACTTTTCGAACTGGTCGAGGATGTCGCTGATGATGTCCTGCTGCTCAAAGCCGTAGATGTCGTAGGACTGCCCACCCCTGCGCAGAAACACCTCGGCCCGGTAGTAAACAGGGGGATTGGCGCTCTCCTGCTCGCCGCCCCCTGGGGCGTAGTCCGGCACCGGATGCTCCAGCATGCGGATTTCATAGATAAAATCCAGCTGCTCCTCCTTGACCACCTCGAGGAAAATCCGCGAGGTGTCCTCCTCGAACTGGACCTCGGCATGCCACCCCTGCTTGTGCAGCTCCCGCTGCACCCTGTGCATGGCTTTGCTCACCGTGGTGGCGATAAATCCAGCCACCTGATCGCGGTCGGGAAAGGTCACCAGCCCCAGCAGCCGCCGTCGCCACACCCCAGGCCCCATTGCCCCGATGTGGCGGTGCTGCAGGTCGGTCTCCAGGCTGGTGCTCTGGTGACCCTCAATCACCAGCGCCCGCCACAACCCCACAGCGGACACAATCATGATCAGGGAGAAGGGCAGCGCGGTGGCAATGGTCATGGCCTGGAGGGCATTGAGCCCCCCGGCCAGCAACAGGGTGGCGGCCACCACCCCCTCCGCGGACGCCCAGAACACCCGCTGCCACACCGGGGTCGCGGCGGAACCCCCGGACGCAAGGGAATCGATCACCAGAGATCCGGAGTCCGAAGAGGTGACAAAAAAGGTAATGATCAACAGTACGGTGAGAAAAGAAACGACAGCGGAGAGGGGCAATATTTCATAGAGCCGGAACAGAGCGGTGGCGTGGTCCGCCTGGACATCCCCGATCAGCGTCTTGTAGCCCTCGTTCATGATCAGGTGCAGGGCGGTGTCGCCAAAAATGGAAAACCACAAAAAAGTGAAGATGGTGGGCACCAGCATCACCCCCACCACGAACTGGCGAATGGTGCGCCCGCGGCTGATTCTCGCGATAAACAGCCCGACAAAGGGCGCCCAGGCGATGGTCCAGCCAAAGATGAACAGGGTCCAGTTGCCGATCCAGTCGCTGCGGGAATAGGCCTGCAAATTAAAGGTGCGCTCCACGATATTGTTGAGGTAACTGCCGGTATTCTGCAAAAAGCTCTCGAGGATGTGGATGCTGGGCCCCACCGCAAAGACAAACAGCATCAGGGTAACCGCCAGCACCATATTGACAATGGACAGGCGCTTGATCCCCTTGTCCAGGCCGGCCACTACCGACAGGATTGCCAGCCCACTGATGATGGCGATGGCGATGATCTGTACGGTGATGCCGACGGGAATCTGCGGCCACAGGTAATTGATACCGGCATTGATCTGGGCGACCGACAGCCCCAGGGTGGTGGCGATACCAAACATGGTGCCGAGAATGGCAAACACATCCACCATATGGCCGACGGGTCCATAGATCTTGTCGCCGATAAGCGGATACAGGGCGGAGCGCATCGACAGCGGCAGGCCGTGACGGAAGGCAAAGTAGGCCAGCACCAGCCCCACCAGGCCGTAAATGGCCCAGATATGGAAACCCCAGTGGAAAAAGGCTATCTGCATGGCCTGGCGGGCGGCATCCACTGTCTCGCCGGCCCCCGCCGGCGGTGTGGCGTAGTGCAGCACGGGCTCCGCCACGCCAAAAAACAGCAGGGCGATGCCGTAGCCGGCAGAGAACAGCATCGCAAACCACTCCGGGAAGCTGTACTGGGGCTCGGCGTGGTCTGGACCCAGCTTGATATGGCCCCACCGGGTAAAGGCGATGGCCACGATAAAGACCAGGAAAAAGGCCACCGCCAGCATATAGAACCAGCCGAAGGTCTGAGTGATATAAGCGAGAGTGGCGCTGAAGGCCTCGCCAGCCAGTTCCGGGTTGCTGATGGTGCCCAGCACCAGCAGCGCGATCACCACAACGGCGGGAACAAAGACGGGAACCAGGAGGGTGGATCCCGAGCCACTTTTTGTCAGGCTCATCCTCTCGACCTTATCGGCAATGGGTGTGCAACCCATGATGGTGGCAGGCCGGGAGAATTGCAAATCGCCGGGGCGGGGCGAATGGCGCTGACGTGAGGGATTGTTGGTGCTCTGTAGCCCGACCACACCGCGGTCGGGCTCAACTCCGGTCCGTTGGCCCCAGTGGGCCTATGTCAAGCTTTGCCAACGCCGAGTCACACCATTTGGCAACGCGAGCTGTTAGCAAATTTTTGAACCCTGTTGGTATCGAAACATTGCTTCCGTAGATCGGATTTGTGTAGGAGCCCGGTCCTCCGGGCGAACAGAGGTGGGAAAGTCGCCCTATTCGCTTCGCATCACCACCATTCGCCCGGAGGAGGGCCTGCCCCACGAGCGGAGCGAGTGCCCTGGGTGCCGGGCTCCTACAATAGAACCGGAACACAAGGCAGTAGCAAATTGTAAGAGTACTAAGTCAGCATATTGACCAGCACCGCATTGGAGTACACAAGGCTGTTGTCACCCTTGCAGTTGCCCACCAGATGAAAATGACAATCCTCGTCGCCGGGCTTTCGATAGACCCTAAGCTGACAACTGGCGAGGGGGCCGCAATCCGCGGACACCTCCACCTCCAACGCCTCCGGGTCGATGTCCAGCAGCCGCTCTTCCTCGTGGCGCTGTTGCAGCTCTTCGACGGCCTGCTCCAGCATCAGGTGGCAGGCTTCGGTGACTTGAAGATGGATATTGTGTACCGGCGTCAGCTCGCCGGTACTCGCACTTTTACGCCAACCTTCCAGATCCAGGGTCATGGTACCCATGGCTTACCTCCCGAGACTATTTGTCTGCTGTGTCGTCGATCGGCCCTCGCCATCAAGTATAGAAAGGGTCCACCGCTAGTCAAACTATTAACTCGGCAAGCCTTCAGCTGAGTCATTGACCCGGCATGAATTATCGTCGGGTTAATAAACGGTGTACGGCCGCAACCCGGCGCTGCCTTGGGCTTGCGGGCAACCCACCGCCCAATCCAGATCGGAGGCCGCACCCGGAGCGCCGCGGTGCGCTGCTAGGCGTCATCCCTGCCCAGCAAGCGATAGATACCCGCACCAATCACGCCGCCGACAATGGGTGCGACCCAGAACAGCCAGAGCTGTGCGGTGGCCCAACCCCCGACATAGATGGCAACTCCAGTGCTGCGGGCCGGATTCACCGAGGTATTGGTGACCGGAATGGTTATCAGGTGGATCAGGGTCAGGCACAGGCCGATGGCGATGGGGGCAAAGCCAGGGGGTGCACGGCGGTCGGTAGCACCGAGAATCACCAGCAGAAACATCATGGTCATCACCACTTCGGCGATCACCGCGGCCTGTAGACTGTAGCCCCCGGGGGAGTGGTCGCCAAACCCATTGGCGGCAAAGCCGGCGCTGACATCAAAGCCCGCCTTTCCGGAAGCGATCAGGTAGAGTACGCCACCGGCGGCAACTCCACCCACCACCTGGGCGACGATATAGGGCACCAGTTCCTTCCCCGGGAATCGCCCTCCCGCCCACAGCCCGATAGACACCGCCGGATTGAGATGGCAGCCAGAGATATGGCCGATGGCGTAGGCCATGGTCAACACCGTCAAACCAAACGCCAGCGACACCCCCAACAACCCGATACCCAACTCGGGAAATGCAGCTGCCAACACGGCACTACCGCAGCCCCCAAGCACCAGCCAGAACGTTCCCAAAAGTTCAGCAACATAATTTTTCATGTCAGTATCCTTCCAGATTATTGATGTTATGGATCACTCTGGCCCGACTACAGAACACTACCCAGCGCGCAAGCCTCTCCGACTATAGCTCGACACCGCGGAAACAACAAAAACAGGACAGGCAATCACAACAATAAAACTGGCTTCGGGCGGCGCGGCCCGCGGGCTACCTGAGCAAAGCCGCCAGCACCTCGGGATCCGGGAAGCCGTCGCTGACCCGGCCGGTGGCCTTCTGGTAGGCGCTGAGGGCGCTGCGGGTGGCGGGACCAAACACTCCGTCCGCCTCCCCCACGTCGTAGCCCAGGCGGTTGAGAGCCTGCTGCATGCTCTCGACTTCGGCGCGGGACAGGGCCCTCTGGTCCGCCGGCGGCGGCTGTCGCAGCCCACCACTGCCGACGATCCGGTCCGCCAGCAGGCCCACCGACAGGGCGTAGGACTCGGAGCGGTTCCATTTCATGATGACGGCGAAGTTATCGTAGACGACAAACGCCGGACCCCGGTGGCCCGCCGGCACCAGAATACTGCCCTCGATGGCGGCGGCAGGCAGCGGAGAGCCGTCCGCCAGGCGCACCCCCAGGTCGCCCCACTGGCGGAGGCTGCGGGGATTGGCGGTGCCGGTGAGGGTGTAATCAAAGCCCGCCGGCAGGCGCACTTCCCGCCCCCAGCGCTGGTCCCTCTGCCAGCCCAGGTGGCTGAGGAAGTTGGCGCCGGAAGCCAGGGCATCTTTTTCGCTGCCCCACAGGTCGACGCGGCCGTCGCCGTCGCCGTCGATGGCGTAGCGGATATAGTTGGAGGGCATAAACTGGGTGTGGCCCATGGCCCCGGCCCAGGAACCGCGCATCTGCCCGGGTTGCAGGGCCTCCCGGTCCATGACCCGCAGCGCGGTGAGAAATTCAGTGGTAAAAAAATCGCTGCGCCTGGGGTCGCAGGCCAGGGTGGCGAGGGAATCCAGGGTGGGCATATTGCCGAGGTAGCCGCCGTAGTTGGTCTCCAGACCCCAGAAGGCCACCAGATACTGCCCGGGTATTCCGTAGCGCTCAGTGAGCTGGTCGAGAAAGGCGCGGTGGCGGGCGTACATGGCCCGACCCTTGCGGATGCGGTCGTCAGAAACCCGTGTGCTCAGGTACTGGCCAAAGGTCTGGGCAAACTCCGGCTGCTTGCGGTCCAGCTCCAAAACCCGCTGTTGTTGCTCCATGGTGGCTACCGCCGCCACTGCCTCGGGGGACAGGTTCTGTTGGCGCGCCTGGTGTTGCAGGTTGGCCAGGCAGGTGATGAATTCCTGGGAGGTGGTGGCGGACGCCGGGCTCGCGGCCAGCAATACCGAGACAACAGCGCTGGAAACAATGGCTCTCATAATGCTTAGCTGCTCTGTTAATAACTGTTCGACCCTATTCTAACTGTTCCGCCCCTCGCTGTGACCGGCAAAGTATGGCGGTTTTCCCACTTCCTCAGATCCCCGGTCCGGGCGCAAGTTTCACCCACCCCCGCTGCCGCGGAGATCCAGCTCATTGTGGATCAGCACCACACACTGGGAGGCAAACAGCATTTTCGGCCCCAGGCTGATTTTTTCCGCCCCCAGCCGCTTGAGGCCGTTGAAGGCCTTTTTTGGCATGGGGATATGGTCGGTGAGGACGAAGCAGGGGCTGTCGCCAAAGCTCGCCTGCCGCGCCGGGGTGCCCTTTTTGTCCAGCACATACAGCGGGTGCTTCTCCGCGAGCTCCTGCACCAGGCGCTCAAAACTCAGGGTGCGCACCCGCACCCCCGCCTCCAGGCGCCGCTCCTGCTCCTTGGCCATGCCCTGGGACAGGTCCAGGGCCGCGGCGATCTTGGCCAACAGGGCCTGCTCGTGGAAGCCGCCAATGGCGCCCATTTCCCCGGCGTCGAAACTGAGGGTGCGGGAGAAATCCCGGGTGCTTTCCAGCACCAGATGGACCACCACATCGCTGCGGTGGCCCTGGGCGACGAAGATGGCGTTCATCAGGGTGTGGGCGAGGATTTCCGGGTGCGACTCGCCACCCAGGTCCGCCAGCAGGTGTCGGCTGTCGGTGGCGGCAGCCCTGGCCCGCAGAACAAAGACACGCATCGCAATGGCTGACCTCGAGGGGGGTAACGGGGGCCGGGAATTGTACAGGCAAACGCCGGCTGCCGCCTCCCCCCTACTGGGCTACAGCATGCCCGACAACAGGGTGGCGATGCCGAGAAAGGCAAAAAACCCGACGATATCGGTCACCGTGGTGAGAATGATCGACGAGGCCTGGGCCGGATCCTGGCCGAGGCGCACCAGCACTATGGGCACCACCGCGCCGGCAAAGCCCGCAGCCACCATGGCCAGCACCATGGCGGAGGTGATCACCAACACCAGACCCAGGGACTGACTCCACAGAAACACCCCGATGCCGCAGGTCAGGGCGATGCCGATGCCGTTCATCAACCCCACGCGCACCTCCTTGAACATCACCCGGAACCAGTGGCGAATGGTGATCTCCCGCAGGGCCAGGCCGCGCATGGTCACCGCCAGGGCCTGGGCGCCGGCGTTGCCGGATTGGCCCGCCACCACCGGCAACAGTACGGCGAGGGCGGTAAAGCTGGCGATGGTACTTTCGAAGACACCCACCACGGAGGCCGCCAAAAACGCCGTGATCAGATTGATCTGCAGCCAGGGCATACGCTTTTTTACCGCAAACAGCGGCGCCGACAGGGCGCGCTCCTCGCGGCTCGCACCCACCATGGCCAGCACGTCGGAGGACATGTCCTCCTGGGACACTTGCACCAGGCTGGCGTGGTTGATGATGCCCAGCAGGCGCCCATCGATATCCACCACCGGCAGATCGAGGAGCTGGAACCGTTCAAACAACTCGGAGATTTCCTCCTTGCCGGCGGTGCTGGGCACCATCGCGGTCACCGGCTGAGCGAGGTCGCCAAGCTGGACCTGGGGTTCCGCCGTGGCAATATCCTGGAGGTGAACCTTGGCACTCAGGCGGCCCTGGTCGTCCACCAGGAACAGGGCCCGGGAGGTTCTCAGTTTTACCTTGCGCAGAGTGTCGAGGGCTTCGGCAACGGTATGCCCCCCTCTGAAGACCAGGGTTCGCGAGTCCATCAGCCGTCCCGCGCTGTGGTCCGGATAGCTCATCAGCTCCCTCAACTCCCGCTGCAGGGACTCGTCCAGCAGCGCCAGCAGTTGCCCCCGCTGGTCCTGGTCCAGCTGGCCCAGCATCCTCACCGTATCCTGGGGCGGCAGTTCGCCGAGCAGCTGGCGGATATGCTGCTCGGGGAGCAAGCCGAGAATATCCGCCGCCACCTTGGGCACCAGGTATTTCCACACCGGCAGCAGGGCGTAGACCTGCTGTTCCGCGAGCACCGGCGCCACCCGGCGGGGCGCCATGGCCTCGATCTTGAGGGCTGCCTCCCTGGGGTAGTCGAGGAGAAATCTGCGGGTCAGGGCGTTGTCGACATCCTCCCCCGCCCCTGGCGCACTAGCGGTCATGGCTGTGCTCCCGGTGGTCGGCCTGCCAGTGCTGCGCACTGTTGGAGGAGAACTTCAGCAGCCCCCCGGCGGTTTCCGCCATGGCCCTGGCCAGCTGGGCCAACAGCGAATCGCCAAGGGCCGGCGCCTGCGGCGTCCGATTGCTCAGCAGCGCCTGCTGCAGGGTGAGTCGACTCAGGGTACCCAGGTAGGTGCCGCTATTGCTGCGCACCGGCAGTACACCGTGGCGATGCCAGGCGGACGCCTTCCTGGCCACCTGGACACTCATCTCCACCGCCAGTGCCTCCAGGCCCGGATCCAGCAACTGATCCAAAGTGCGATCGTCCGGGCTGGTCAACAGGGTATCCAACGCCACCGCACCCACCAGGCGATGGTTGCGGTTCACCACCATCAGGCTGGAGCCAAAGGGTGCGGCATTTTTGCGCAGCAGGGCGAGGCAGTCCCCCACCCTGAGGTCGGGATAGAAATGCGGGGTGGAGATATCCATCCAGGCCCCCACGGTATTCTCCTCGTAGGCCAGGGAGCGGGCGAGGGGACGGGCCAGCTTGGCGGGCAGAATCTCCAGCAACTGGCCGCGCCGCGACTCTTCCTGCAGGCGCAACAGGGCAGCCACATTGCGGTAGTTGAGTTGCAGGAAGACCGCCGCGTTGCGCTCCACATCGAGCCGGTCGAGGATGCGGGCGGCTGGCCAGTTCTCCATGGCCTGGACCACCGGGGCGAGAATCCGGATCGGCACCTGCTCCAGATAGGGTGCCGCGATATCGGACTCCAGCGTTTGCAGCACTTTCGCCGCCGCCACCGGTTTGGCGGCAAGAAAGTCCAGGCTCAGGGGGTTATGGCTGGTCATCCGCCTGCTCCCGGGTAATCACGTCGATGGCCTGCTCCATACACAGCCGGGCGGGGATCAGTTTGCGGCCCTGCGGGGTTTCCAGCACCACCCCGGTGGGGGTGAACTCCAGTATCCGCCCCCTGAGGCCCGCCACTTCCACCAGCTGGCCAGAGCGAACGAAAAGTTTGAGATGGCGCAGCGCGATCAGGTTTTCCACCAGCGGCCGGGCACCCAGGGCGAACGCCAGGGAGAACCCCGCCAGCACCGCGGCGAAGGCGATCCCCAAGAGGATCACCAGGAAGCTGACATCGACCCCCACCTGCCCCAGGCCGATCACCAGGCCGACAATCAAAAAGGAAACCTGGGCGATCTGGCCCAACAGCGCAGCCTGGGAGATCTCCGCCGCCTCCGCGGCCTGAAACACCAGGTGGCGGGCGACGGTGCCGAGGATATAGCCGCTGACAATGATCAAGCCACCGGTCATCAGGGCGGGCAGGTAGACCACCAGGCGATCGAGCCAGGCGGCGGCGGCGGCAAACCCCACCAGGCGCACCGCCACCGCGACAAAAAGCAGGATAACCGCCCAGAACACCACGAAGCCCAGCAGCTTCTCGGTGGTGGTGGAGATGCGCACAAAATCCAGGCTGGACCCGTGGAAGCGCCGATCAAAGACGTTGTTCAGACTGCGAATCAGGCGGGTGATCACCATCCGCAGAAAACGGGCCAGCAGCCAGCCCGCCAACACCAGCAGGAGGGCGCCCACCACCTCGGGGGCATGGGCGACCACCGCGCCCAGAGCTTCCAGGGTCTGTCGACGGATGGATTCAAGCATTGGCCGGTCCTGAGGTTGCCATGTCCGATCCAGGGTAGGGGGCGCAGCGGGATCAGGTCAAACATTTTTTCATCCCCCCCACCGCTGTGTGGCACAATCGCCTGAGGGCAAGCCAATCCTCTGCCACATCCCGGGAGTTAGGTGAATTCAATCCGTGACTGATCTGCCTCTGCAACATTTCGACAGCGCTGGCCGGGCCGTGCTCCGCTTTCTTCACCAGCGGTTCGGCTTCGGCCTGTGGATGATCACCCGCATCGAAGGGGACGACTGGATCGTGCTTCAGGCGGAGGATCACGGTTACGGTGTTGTCCCGGGCACGGTATTGCGCTGGACGGACTCCTTTTGTGCGCGAATGGTGGCCGGCGACGGGCCCCGCATCGCCCCCGACTCGACCCTGGTGGAGGTCTATCGGGACGCGCCCATCGGCAGTCAGGTGCCCATCCGGTCCTATATCGGGATCCCCCTGAATTTTGCCGACGGCACCTTGTTCGGCACCCTCTGCGGTATCGACCCCTCGCCACAGCCCGAGCGCCTGCGGGAAGAACAGCAGCTACTGGAGCTGCTGGCAGGGCTGCTGAGCGGGATTCTCGATAGCGAAATCAAGGCCGCCGTCCAGGCCAGACGCAACGAGCGCCTGGAAATGGAGGCCCAGTCCGACCCCCTCACCCAGCTGGCCAATCGCCGCGCCTGGGATCAGCTGCTGGCCAAGGAGGAGGAGCGCTGCCGCCGCTACGGCAGCCCCGCGGCGGTGATGATTCTCGACCTGGACGAGCTGAAAACCATCAACGACAGCCAGGGCCACGGTGCTGGTGACGCCCTGCTGGTGAACACCGCCACCGCGCTGCGCAACGCGATTCGCGACAACGACGTCGCCGCCCGCCTGGGGGGCGACGAGTTTGGGGTCATCGCGGTGGACTGCGACCGGGCGGGGGCCGACCTCCTGCTGGCCCGCACCCGCCAGATCCTGGCGCAACAAGGGATCGCGGCCTCAGTGGGTATTGCCGTGCGGAACCCGGCCAGCGGCCTCAGCGGCGCCTGGGAAGCGGCGGATTTGTTGATGTACGAGGACAAGCGCAGCAACAGCGAGGACCCACTCGGCTGACCCCACGAGAGGCAAGCCCACTCAGCGCTTGCGCACCCCCAGCTCCCCCAGGGTCGCGGCCATATCCTCCGCCGAGGTGGCGGGACGAATGTCGGTGTCGATCTTCAGAATGCGGCCGTCCTCGCCGATATAGAAGGTGTGGCGCTTGGCGACGCCGAGGGCGGGCATCAACACATTGTAGGCGGCGGCGGTGTCCTTGCCGGGATCGCTGAGCAGGGGAAAGTCCGCGCCGGTGGCCTCGGCGAAGCCGATGTTGTCCGCCAGGGGGTCGACACTGGCCATGAAATAGCTGACATCGTAGGCCCGGATCAGGTGGCCCTTTTCCGCCAGGGACTTGCACTCGACGGTGCAGCCCGAGGTATAGGCCTTGGGAAACCAGGCGACAACCACCGCCTGGCGGCCGCGAAAATCACTGAGGGTGTAGGTTTTGCCGTCACTGGCGGGAAGGGTGAAATCGGGCGCGAGATCGCCAACCGCAAGGTCTCCGGCCCGGGCCATCAGGGCGGCCAGGAGCAGGGTGGCGAGGAGGGCAAGGGGACGCAACTGGGACATGGGGATTCCTGGGGAGCTGGAAGTACCCGCTTGTTATAGCCCATTTTTGCGCCAAAGAGAACCGTATCATCCCCTGCCACCCCGGGGTCTCAGCTCCCAGAAACGCTGCGGCGACAACGGTGATGGGGGGCGCACCATAATTTTCTTGGCCTGTCTTCCCACTCCCTGTCAGAATGGCGCCATGGATATCCATATCCCCACCCTGTTTCTGACTCTGACCGCCGCCAGCACGGTACTGGCGCTGGCGCTGGCCTTTGTCGCCTTTCGCAGCCGCCGCGACGGGATGCCGCTGTGGGCCCTGGCCATTGCCTGCCACGCCCTCGCCTACCTGCTGTTCAGCCTGCGGGACCAGGCCCCCTATATTTTCACCGTGGTCGGAGCCAATTTTCTGCTCACCGCGTCCCTGGCAATTTTCGGCGAGGGCCTGTACCAATTTCACCAGCGGCGGCCACCGCGGCTGGTGCTGTGGCTTCCCGTTGCCCTGAGCCTTGGGGTGACCGCCTCGCTGCCGGACAACCTCGAAGGGCGCATCTTCCTCTCCGGAATAATCAATGGCTGGCAGGGCCTGTTGCTGCTGGCGCTCATCCTTCGCCAGCGCCAGGCAACCCGGGGCCGCGGCCAGTACCTGCTGATGGCGGGTTTCGCCACCATGCTGGCACTGTCCGCCCTGCGCAGCGGCGCCACGGCCCTGGGCAAGATGGACATCGCCACCCTCACCGCCACCAACCCGGTGCAGGCCCTCAGCTTTATGGCCACCCTGGCAACCCTGATACTGGTGGCGGTCGGGGTGGTGGTGATGACCAAGGAACAGGCGGAGGTCAGGCTGGTGCACAACCAGGCGTTCAGCCGGGGAATTCTCAACGCCATCATCAGCGAGATTGCGGTGCTGGACCACCGGGGGGTGATTATCGAGGTCAACGACGCCTGGCAGCGCTTTGCCATCGCCAACAGCTCAGTGCCCGGCACCCCCGCCCCCGCCACCGGGTTGGGCACCAACTACCTGGAGATTTGCGATTCCGCCGCCAGCCAATCGGCGGCGGCGACGTCCGCCCGTGACGGTATCCGCCAGATCCTGGACGGCAGCGCCACAAATTTCAGCATGGAGTACGACTGCCACTGCCCTCACCAACAGCGCTGGTTTATGATGACCGTGGCGCCCCTGGGCACCCACTCCCGGATGGCCGTCGTGGTGCACACGGACATCACCGAGCGCATCCTCGCGGAACAGCGGATTCGCGCCATGGCCTACCACGACCCCCTTACCAAACTGCCCAACCGCAGCCTGCTGGCGGACCGCCTCGCCCAGGCCCAGGCCGGCAACCGGCGCAGCGGCCGCCACGGTGCGCTGATGTTCCTCGACCTGGACAATTTCAAGGCCCTCAACGACCGCCACGGTCACGCCCTGGGGGACCTGTTGCTGATGGAAGTGGCCCGCCGCCTGAAGGAGTGTGTGCGGGAGGCGGACACCGTGGCCAGGGTGGGCGGCGATGAGTTTGTGGTGATGCTCAACAGCCTGAACAGCGACCTCGCCGTTGCCGAGAAGGAGGCGGCAACCATTGCCGAAACCGTGCGCCAGGCCCTGGCCCAGCCCTACCACCTCGACGGCGAGACGGGATCCTTGACCGCAGCCAAGATTACCCACAACTGCACAGTGAGCATAGGGGTGGCCCTTTTCGGCAGCGTGGAGATCAGCCAGGACGATATCCTGCATCGCGGCGACCAGGCCATGTACCTGGCCAAGGACGGCGGCCGCAACCGGGTCTGTTTCTACCGGGATATGCCCCTAGAGAGCGCTGAAAGCTGTGGCTGAGGGGATTGTCCGCGGCCCCTGCAGGCCCCCTTCCGCCAACCCTCCACCCCACCTGGGGCCGTCAAATCCACCTGGAGAAACCCATGAAGGACCCCCTGCGCCAGCTGTGCCGCCCCCTTCTGCGCCACTTTGAAGAGGGTAGCGAGCCCTACCAGTACAAACCCCTCAACCGCAAGATCCTGCTGATCCTGGGGTCGCTGTTTGTCACCCTGGCCGCGCTGGTGGTACTGATCGCCCCGGCCGGCTCGGGCCTCGGCATGGTGTTCCCGGTGCTGGTGTTTGGCGGTGGCGGAGTGCTGTGTCTGATTGTCGGCGGCCTGGGCAACGACCGGGCGGTGGCGAAGATATGGGGGAATCGCTGAACGTTGGGGAATGCCCTACAGCCCGCGGCCGTCAGCCCTTGCGCTGCGACGCCGAACCCCTGGGCCAGGGCGATTTACCGGCGGCAGGTGCCGACACAGTCTGCAGGTACAGCGCCTCGACCTTTTTCCTCGCCCACGGGGTGCGGCGCAGGAATTTGAGACTGGAGGGGATGCTGGGGTCGCTGGTGAAGCAGTTGATGGCGATGCGGGTGCCCAGCTCCGGCCAGCCGAGGGTGTCCACCAAATGGCTGACCATGGCCTGAAGGGTAACCCCGTGGAGGGGATCGCCAGCGGCGGTGGAGACCTTTTTATCCCCCACGTCAGCCCCGGCCATCGCCGTCGCTGGCGGCGTCGGGCTTGTCCTCGGCCTTCTTGACACGGATTTTACTGCCCCCCAGATCCTTGCCGTTGAGGCTCTTCATCGCCGCCTTGGCATCACCGGGTTTGGGCATCTCGACAAAGCCAAAGCCCTTGGAGGCACCGGTAACCTTGTCCATCACCAGGGTGCAGGACTGAATGGTGCCGTGGGCTGCAAACAGGGCGCGCAGCTCCGCCTCGGTGGTGGAACGGTTGAGATTGCGGACCAGTAGTTTCATCCCTTGCCCCTGAGTTGATGTTGAATAGCATAGTTCACAGCTGCTGACTGGCCAGATATTCTTCGTAGGTGCCCTGGAAGTCGTGAAGCTCCCCGTCCCTGATCTCGATCACCCGGGTCGCCAGGGAGGACACAAACTCGCGGTCGTGGCTGACGAAGATCAGGGTGCCGTCGTAGTGCTCCAGGGCCATATTCAAGGCCTCGATGGCCTCCATGTCCAGGTGGTTGGTGGGCTCGTCCAGAATCAGCACATTGGCGTCCATCATCATCAGCTTGCCGAACAACAGGCGGTTCTTTTCGCCACCGGAGCAGACCCGGGCCTGCTTTTTGAAATCCTCCGAGGAAAACAGCAACCGGCCCAGGGTGGCGCGGACGATCTGGTCGTCGTGACTGGGCTTGCGCCACTGGCTCATCCAGTCGAACAGGTTGAGATCGCTGTCGAAGTCGGCACTGCTGTCCTGGGGGCAGTAGCCCAGGCTGGCGTTCTCCGCCCACTTGATACTGCCCTCCTTCGGCGTCAGCTCATTCATCAAACAGCGCAGCAGAGTGGTCTTGCCGGCGCCGTTCTCCCCAATGACGGCCAACTTGGTGCCGGCCTCCAGAATCAGGTTGCCCCGAGCGAACAGGTTTGCGCCGTCAAAGCCGTGGCCCAGCTTGTCCAGGGTGACCGCCTGTCGATGGAGCTTCTTGTCCTGCTTGAAGCGGATGTAGGGAGACACCCGGCTCGATGCCTTGATGTCCTCCAGCTTGATTTTCTCGATCTGCCTGGCCCTCGAGGTGGCCTGCCTGGCCTTGGAGGCATTGGCGGAAAAGCGGCTGACGAACTGCTGCAGGTCGGCGATCTGGGCGGACTTTTTGGCGTTTTCCGACTGCAGGCGCTCCCGGGCCATGGTGCTGGCGGTCATAAAGTCGTCGTAGTTGCCGGGGTAGACCCGCAGCTCGCCGTAATCGATGTCCGCCATGTGGGTGCACACGGCATTGAGGAAGTGGCGGTCGTGGGAGATGATCACCATGGTGCTCTTGCGCTGATTGAGGACATTCTCCAGCCAGCGGATGGTGTTGATATCCAGGTTGTTGGTGGGCTCGTCGAGGAGCAGGATATCGGGGTCGGAAAACAGCGCCTGGGCCAGCAGCACCCGCAGCTTCCAGCCCGGCGCCACCTCGCTCATGGGGCCGAAGTGCAGCTCTTGCGCAATCCCGGCGCCGAGGAGAATCTCGCCGGCACGGCTCTCGGCACTGTAGCCGTCGAGTTCGGCGAACTGGGTTTCCAGCTCGGCCACCTGCATACCGTCCTCTTCGGTCATCTCCGCCAGGCCGTAGATGCGATCCCGCTCCTGCTTCACCGCCCACAGCTCGGCGTGGCCCATGATCACCGTATCCACCACGCTGTAGTGCTCAAATGCGAACTGGTCCTGGGACAGCTTGCCCACCCGCTCATTGGGGGTAATGGAGACATTGCCCGCGGTGGGGGCCAGACTGCCATCCAGGATCTTCATAAAGGTGGACTTGCCGCAACCGTTGGCGCCGATCAGGCCGTAGCGGTTGCCGTCGCCGAATTTGACGGAAATATTTTCAAAAAGGGGCTTGGCACCAAATTGCATGGTGATGTTTGCGGTAGTGATCACTGGGGGTTCCTGACGGCG
>Ga0079224_100006715_pt1 | contig 15325 bp, 12 predicted proteins | sample Stecom2015_FD_80414 | JGI IMG/M metagenome (GOLD analysis project Ga0079224, IMG submission 80414) | Agricultural soil microbial communities from Utah to study Nitrogen management - Steer compost 2015 | ecosystem: Environmental > Terrestrial > Soil > Agricultural land | place: USA: Utah...
GATAGACTGGCCCGCCGTGAGCCTCACCATCGGGATCGTCGGGCTGCCGAATGTCGGCAAGAGCACTCTGTTCAACGCGCTGACCCGCGGCGGCGCCCTGGCGGCCAACTACCCGTTTGCCACTATTGAGCCGAACGTGGGCGTGGTCGGGTTGCCCGACCCGCGACTATCGAAGCTGGCGGAGATGTTCGGGTCCGAGCGGATCCTGCCGGCGCCGGTGCGGTTCGTGGACATCGCGGGGTTGGTGCGGGGCGCGTCGCAAGGGCAGGGCCGGGGCAACGCGTTCTTGGCCAACATCCGGGACGCCAGCGCGATCTGCCAGGTGGTCCGGGCGTTCAAGGATCCGAACGTGGTGCACGTGGATGGCCGGGTGTCACCAGCGGAGGACATCGAGACCATCAACACCGAGCTGATCCTGGCCGACCTGCAGACCCTGGAGAAGGCGCTGCCGCGGCTGGAGAAGGAAGGCCGCACCTACAAGGACCGGGCCGGCCGCGCGGAAGCGGCCCGGGCCGCGGCGGCGTTGCTGGATTCGGGCACCACGCTGTACGCCGGCGCGGCCAAGGCCGGTATCGACCTGACGGAGCTGCGGGAACTGCACCTGCTCACCACCAAGCCGTTCCTCTACGTCTTCAACGTCGACGAGGAGGAGTTGGGCGACCAGGACTACCTGGATGAGCTGCGGGCGTTGGTGGCGCCGGTGGAGGCGGTGTTCATCGACGCCAAGCTGGAGGAGGAGCTGACCGAGCTATCCGAGGAGGAGGCGCGGGAGCTGCTGGCCAGCATGGGGGTGGCCGAGCCGGGGCTGCACCAGTTGATTCGGGTCGGGTTCCGCACCCTCGGGCTGCAGACCTTCCTCACCGCCGGGCCGAAGGAGGCACGGGCCTGGACCATCCCGGTCGGGGCCACCGCGCCGGAGGCGGCCGGAGTGATCCACTCGGATTTCCAGCGTGGCTTCATCAAGGCGGAGGTCGTCTCGTTCGAGGACCTGCTGGAGGCCGGGTCGATGGCGGCGGCCCGGGCGGCCGGCAAGATCCGGATCGAGGGCAAGGACTACGTCATGCAGGACGGCGACGTGGTCGAGTTCCGGTTCAATGTCTGACCCCTACGGCGCGGTCAGGGAGCCTGGCCGGTGACGGCACGGTAGGCGTCCTCGATCCGGGCCGCCATGGTCACCTCGCTGGCGGTCAGGGAACCACCCTCGGGGGCGTCCAGGCGGATCTCGGTCGCCCCGTTCTGGCGGCTGATGCGGGGCTGGATCTGTAACGCGTCCGCCGCCACCTTGATCCGCTCGGTGAGGGCGGCGTGCTGGGCGTCGTCGATGGGGAGGGTACGGGTCAGGGTGTCATCGCCTCGTTGCCAGCCAGCCAGCAGAGCGAGCGCGTCGTCCAGATAGTCGTTGCGCATCGTGCCGCGAGGCGTCCGCATCCGTACCCCTCCTTCGGCGGTCGTTGCTGGCTTGTGGCCGATTCGTCGCCAAACTGTCACCTGACGCGTGTCCCTAGTCTGCCGGCGAACATGGCGGGTGTCCATCGGAGCATTTCGGGCTTCCGCCCCACCACCGGACACCAGACCTGGCTGATCAGTTGGAAACCGACGCTGTTCGGTTGGTTTATCCGCCCGAGTTGCTGGTCGTATACGTCTTTCGTCCGATCCCGAATCGGGGTGATGGGCGGAGAAGAGTGTGTCGGTGTGGTAACGGAACCGGGCCCGGGTGGGGGCATCGCCCACCCGGGCCCGGTCACGAGCCGTAGCGAATCCTCACTCCGCCTTTGACTGCGGGTGGTGGTAACGCAGCTGGTCCGGCTCGAGCGGGAACGACTGGTCGTCCCCGAACGGCGAGGCGCCACCGGCGTTGTACATCGAGGTCTCGGACAGCGGCAGCTTGCCGTCCGCCCCCACCGGGGGAGCCTGCGGAGCCGGGACGGTCTGGGCCCAGTTCACGCCAGCCGGACGCCCGGCGGCCACGTAGTGCACCGCCTCGTTGTCCTGCTGCTCAAGCTGGTCGCGACGCAGGATCTTCCGGCCCAACCACACCAGAGGATCGTACCGCCGATCGACCACGCGCTCCTTCATTGGAATGATTGCGTTGTCGGTGATCTTGATGTGCTCGGGGCACACCTCGGTGCAGCACTTGGTGATGTTGCAGTAGCCGATCCCCTGCTGCTTGCTGGCGAACTCCTTCCGGTCGGTCCGCGCGTCCAGCGGGTGCATGTCCAGCTCCGCCGCCCGAATGAACAGCCGCGGACCGGAGAACGCCTGCTTGTTCTCCTCGTGGTCACGGATCACGTGGCAGACGGTCTGGCACAGGAAGCACTCGATGCACTTACGGAACTCCTGCGACCGCTCCACGTCCACCTGCTGCATCCGGTACTCGCCCGGTGCCAGGTCCGCCGGCGGCTGGAACGCCGGCATCTCCCGTGCCTTCTGGTAGTTGTAGGACACGTCCGTCACCAGGTCACGCAGCACCGGGAAGGTCCGCAGCGGGGTGACGACGACCGGCTCGTCCTCCGGCAGGGTCGACATCCGGGTCATGCAGGCCAGCCGAGGCTTGCCGTTGATCTCCACCGAGCAGGAGCCGCACTTACCGGCCTTGCAGTTCCAGCGGCAGGCCAGGTCCGGAGCCTGGGTCGCCTGCAGCCGGTGGATCACGTCGAGGACGACCTCGCCCTCGTTGACCTCAACCTGGTAGTCGGTGAGTTCACCGCCGTCGGCGTCGCCTCGCCAGATCCGGAACTGGCGCATGCTCATCGGGTGCTCTCCTTCGGGGTCAGACCGGAAAGCTCTTCCTCGGTCAGGTACTTCTCCAGCTCCGCACGGTCGAACAGGCTGATCAGCTCCGGCGGCATCGGCGGCACCGGAACCCGCTCCAGCCGGATCTCGGAGCCGTCCTCAGACAGCGAGCACGCCAGGTTGACCTTGCGCCACTGCGGATCCATGTCCGGGTAGTCATCCCGGGTGTGTCCACCCCGGGACTCCTGCCGGGTCAGCGCTGCCTTCGCGGTGCACTCCGAGACCAGCACCATGTTGCGCAGGTCCAGCGCCAAGTGCCAGGCCGGGTTGTAGGCGCGGCCACCGGTGGCGCTGACCTTGGCGACCCGAGCCTTCAGCTCCTCCAGCCGCTTCAGCGCCTCCACCAGCTCCGACTCCCGGCGGATGATGCCGACCAGGCTGTTCATCACTTCCTGCAGCTCCTGCTGCAGGGCGTACGGGTTCTCGCCACCGTCCCGGTTCAGCGGCGCCAGCGCGGTGTCCACCGCCTGCGCCACCGCCGCCTCGGAGATCTTCGGCCGGCGGCCGCTCCCCAGCGGGAACTGGTCCGCGTACGCGGCGGCGTACTCCCCGGCCCGCTTACCGAACACCAGCAGGTCCGACAGGGAGTTACCGCCCAGCCGGTTGGAGCCGTGCATCCCGCCGGCCACCTCACCGGCGGCGAACAGCCCCTGCACCTTCCCGATCGTGGCGGTGCTGTCGGCCTCCACTTCGATCCCGCCCATGATGTAGTGGCAGGTCGGGCCGACCTCCATCGGTTCCTTGGTGATGTCGACGTCCGCCAGCTCCTTGAACTGGTGGTACATCGACGGCAGCTTCCGCTTGATCTCCTCCGGCGACAGCCGGCTGGACACGTCCAGGTAGACCCCGCCGGCCTTGGTGCCCCGCCCCGCCTTCACCTCGGCGTTGATCGCCCGAGCCACCTCGTCCCGGGGCAGCAGCTCCGGCGGGCGGCGGTTGTTGTCCGGGTCGGTGTACCAGCGGTCCGCCTCCTCCGGGGTCTCCGCGTAGAACTTGCGGAACACCGCCGGCACGTAGTCGAACATGAACCGCTTGCCCTCGGTGTTGGTGAGGATCCCACCGTCACCGCGGACCGACTCGGTGACCAGGATCCCGCGCACACTCGGCGGCCACACCATCCCGGTCGGGTGGAACTGGAGGAACTCCATGTTGATCAGCCGGGCGCCGGCACGCAGCGCCAGCGCGTGCCCGTCGCCGGTGTACTCCCAGGAGTTCGAGGTGACCTTGTACGACCGGCCCACCCCACCGGTGGCCAGCACGATCGCCGGCGCTTCGAACAGGACGAACTCACCGGTCTGCCGGCGGTAGCCGAACGCTCCGGCGATCCGGTCGCCGTCGAGCAGCAGCTCGGTGATGGTGGTCTCGTCGAACACCCGGAGCCGGGACTCGTAGCTGCCGGTCTCGGCGTGGTCCTCCTGCTGCAGCGAGACGATCTTCTGCTGCAGGGTCCGGATCAGCTCCAGCCCGGTCCGGTCACCGACGTGCGCCAGCCGGGGGTATTCGTGGCCACCGAAGTTACGCTGGGAGATCTTGCCGTCCTTCGTACGGTCGAACAGCGCCCCGTACGTCTCCAACTCCCAGATCCGGGCCGGTGCCTCCTTCGCGTGGATCTCGGCCATGCGGTAGTTGTTGAGGAACTTGCCTCCCCGCATGGTGTCGCGGAAGTGCACCTTCCAGTTGTCGTTGGGGTTGACGTTCCCCATCGCGGCGGCGGCGCCACCCTCGGCCATGACCGTGTGCGCCTTGCCGAACAGCGACTTGGAGATGACCGCGGTCTTCTTGCCGGCCAGCCGCGCCTCGATCGCGGCCCGTAGCCCGGCGCCCCCGGCGCCGATCACGACTACGTCGTACTGGTGTCGTTCGATGTTCTCAGTCATCTGTTGTCGGGCCCCTAGTTGAACAGCCGCAGGTCGGTGATCCAGCCGGCGGACACGGCCATGATGTAGAAGTCGGTGACCGCCAGCGTGCCCAGGGTGATCCAGGCGAACTGCGCGTGCCGGACATTCAGCTTGGACACGAACGTCCACCAGCGGTACCGCACCGGGTGCTTGGAGAAGTGCTTGAGGCGGCCGCCAGTGACGTGCCGGCAGGAGTGGCAGGACAGGGTGTAAGCCCAGAGCATGAGCACGTTGCCGACCAGGATGAGGTTCCCCAGCCCGATCCCGAAGCCGTTCTCGCCGCCACCGAAGGCGAGGATGGCGTCCCACGTGTTGACCAGGGTGATCAGGAACGCGGCGTAGAAGAAGTAGCGGTGGGCGTTCTGAAGGATCAGCGGGAATCGGGTCTCACCGCTGTACCGCTTGTGCCCGTCCGGCACCGCACAGGCCGGCGGCGACAACCAGTAGCTGCGGTAGTAGGCCTTCCGGTAGTAGTAGCACGTCAACCGGAACAGCAGCAGAAATGGCAGGGAGAACGCCGCGTACGGGATCAGCGGGTGGTCCGGCAGGATCCGCCCGAAGTGCGCGGCCCCCTCAACGCATCCGGTGGAGACACACGGGGAATAGAACGGAGTCAGATAGCCGTGTTCTCCGACCCAGTAGTAGTTCTGCTGGAATACCCGGAAGGTGGCGTAGGCCACCCACGCCGTCAGCCCAAGCACGGTCAGCGCAGGCGCCAACCACCACCGGTCTTTACGTAGTGTCTTCAGCCCGATGGCGGCCCGCGGTCGCGCGACCACCGAAGGCTTCGTTGCCGTCGTCGTCATGCCCTCTCCGCTGTCGAGCCCGTCCGCCGGGCGGGCACAGTTCGGAACCGTCGAACACGTTACGCGGCCCGAACTGGGCACGCTAGGCAGGGAGCCCTTACTTGTGGTCTTTCGACATGAACCTGCTCTCGGCACCTAGGTGAGTGCCCGGGACCTTCCCCAATACCGAGGAAGGCGCCCTGCTTAGGATCCAACCCCGAACTAGGGACCCTGCTCAGGTGAATAGCCAGGAGAGGGGCACTTTCTCAAACCTCGTCCCTCAGCCGGAGGCCCCGCCGGTGAAGTTCCAGGCGGCCAGGTGGAGCGCGGGAGCCCGGATGGCGCCCCGGCCCAGCCGGGTGGGGAGCACCGTCACCGCGTCACCGACGCCCTTGACCGCACCCGGGGCCAGCGCCTGCGGGTACGACTGGGTGAACCGCAGGTTCATCACCGGACTGGTGATCGTTCCATGTTCGATCAGCCACACGCCGTTACGGGTCAGCCCGGTCACCACCATGCTCTTCGGATCCAGCACCCGGGTGTACCACAGGTCGGTCACCAGCAGCCCCCGCTCCACCGACCGGACCAGGTCGGCTGCGGTCGGGTGCGCCACCCCGACCTCGCCGGCCGCGGAGCTGGCCGGCACCGACTGCCCGGAAGGGAGCAGACCGAGGTGCCGCGGGATGGCGCCGAGGCCACCGGCGTGCCCTCCGGGGAGGGCATGCCCGGTCGAGCGGGCCTGGCCGCCCACCATCGCCGCGGTCCGTCGATCATGGGCCACCGCCCGCGTGACGCCCTCCTCCACCAGCACCAGGCGCTGTTTCGGAGTGCCTTCGGCATCAAACGCCATCCCCGGGGAGCCCTCGGCGAACGGATCGTCGACCAGCGTCACCACCGGGTCGAACTGCGCCGCCCCCAGCTCGGCGAACGAGCGTCCCTGGGCGTACAGCAGGCCACTGAACCCCCAGAGCGCGAAGTTGGTGAGCAGGTCGGCGACCGCGGTCGGTTCCAGCACCACCTCGTAGCGGCCCGGTGGTAGCTCCACCGGATCCACCCCGGCGTGCGCCTTGGCGGCCGCCTGCGCCCCCAGCCAGGCGCCGTCCACGTCAGCGAGCCGAGTGGAGACCAGCCGGGCGGTGCCGTCGACGCCGTCCCGACGGGCGATCCCGTCCAGGGTCGCCGAGGTGGTCTCGTCGGTGGCGGACTGGCCGGCGGTGTTGGCGTACGCGCTGCGGAAGGTCCGGGTCTCACAGTAGCCGGCGGCCGGCAGCCCGGCCGCGTCCACGAACCCTCGGACCCGCGCGGCCCGCTCCTGTCCGGTCGCCGCCGCGGTCGCGGGATCGAACCCGGCCTGGCCATGGGCGTTGGCCGGCGGCGTCAACCCCGGCCAGCCCGGATCCGGCGGGGCTACCCGGACCGAGGCCACGGTCCGCTCCACCAGCTGCCGCAACCCGTCGGAGTCGGTGCGGGTGGTGGTGGCGGTGGCGGTCCGACCATCGGCGTGCAGTACCAGCTGAACCGTGGTGGTTTCCTCGGCCACGTGCTGATGGATGAACGAGTTGGCGAACCGGGTCAGGCCCTGGGCCTGCCAATCCACCAGCACCTCCGCCTCCGCGGCGAGGCCGGTGCGGCGGACCAGATCCAGCACCTGGTCGGCCAGGCGGAGCTCAGCGGTCATGCGCGGACCCCCACTCGCACGTTACGGAACCGGGCCGGGGCGGCCGGATGCCCGGTGTGGCCGATCTGGAGCGGCTGACCCTTGCCGCAGTTGGGGATGCCCCACGGCACGATCTCGGAGGAGAGCATGTCCATCGAGCGCCAGAACACCGGCCCGATCCCGGTGTACGTGGGGTTACGCAGCATCCGCCCCCGGCGCCCGTTCTTGATCTCCCAGCCGATCTCGCACCCGAACTGGAAATTCAGCCGGCGGTCGTCGATCGACCAGGACCGGTTCACATCCATCAGGATGCCGTCATCGGTAGCGGCGATGATCTCCTCCAGGGTGTGTGGGCCGGGCTCCAGCCCCACGTTTGTCATCCGCACCATCGGCAGCCGGGCCCAGCCATCGGCCCGGACACTGCCGGCGTAGTCCAGACCCGCCACCGCGGCCGAATCCCGGCCGGCGAGCACCCCCACCCACCGGCCGTCCCGCACCGCGTACCGCCGCATGGCCGGGGTCCCCTCATCGTCGAAGCCGAACGAACCGAGCGCCCCCGGGATGGTGGGATCGATGGTGATGTTCATCAGCTCGGAGCCGTACTGAAGCTGACCGAGCTGCGACAAGTCCAACCAGGAGGTGCCGGCGAACGCGGCCTCCCACCCCAGAATCCGGTCCAGTTCGATGGCGTGCCCCACCGACTCGTGGATCTGCAGCGCCAGCTGCTCCCCACCCAGGATCAGGGTGGTCTCCCCCTCCGGGCAGAGCGGCGCGGTCAGCAACGCGCGCGCCTGTTCGGCGAGCTCGGCCGCGTGGCTGAGCAGATCCAGCCGGCGCACCAACTCCCAGCCGCGGGTACCGTACTGGCCCCCGTAGGAGGGGTAGGAGCGGCGCTGACTCTCGTGCTCACCGACGGCGGTCGCGCTGATCCCGGCGCCACACTCTCGGATCCGCTGGTCGATGCGGTGCCCCTCACTGGAGACGAACCAGGTGGTGGTGTCCCAGATCTGGTACAGCCCCTCGGCCTGGTCGGCGCCGTGGTCGAGCATGAGCCGAGTGGCGGTCGTGAGCAGGTCGCCCTTCTCCGCCAGCGGCACCGACAGGGGATCCTCCTCACACTCCGAAGCCCAGGACGCCACCACCGGGTTGATGGGGACCAGTTCCGAGGCCGGCCCCGGGACCATCGCGCTGGCCTGGGCGATCTCGGTCGCCCGGGTGCCGGCCGACCGGGCGGCGCGGGGCGACAGATCCGGCAGCGCGAAGAACCCCCAGGAGGAGCCGACCAGCGCCCGCACCCCGATCCCGGCGCTCTCCTCCTGTTGGAGTGCCTCTACATCACCGTTGCGGACGGTCATCGACTCGTACCGCCGGTGTCCCACGCGGGCGTCGGCGTACCGGGCGCCAGCGTCCAGCGCGGCCTGCACTGCGGCTTCGGCCACATCGAACTGGCTCATGCCGCCACCCTACGCCAGGTCAGCGAAGCGGGGAGTGGAGTGCACTGTGTAGCCAGGTGAGGATCTCCGCCTCGGTGGCGGCGGGGCGGACCGTGGCGCCGGGCAGCGCCCGATCGGGGGCGCCGACCACCAGCAACCGTCCGGTGACCTCCGCCTCGGGCGCCCCGGCCGCGACCGACAGGGAGTGCCGCCGATAGATCTCGTTGCCGTCGTCCAGCCGGCCCAGGTAGCGCTCGGCCAGCGCGGGCTCCGCCCGCTCCCACTCCAGCAGCGGGGACTCGGCCACCGCGGCGGTGAACAGATCCGGACGGCGCAGCACCGCCAAGGCGGCCAGCCAGCCACCCACCCCCGCGCCCCGCAGCGCTACCCGGGTGAGGTCCAGGTCGGGGTGTTTGTCGGCCAGCGCCGCCAACCCCTCGGCGAGATCGGTCAAGACCAGGTCGGCCAGCCGACGGTGCACCACTTTCTCAAAGGACGGGGCTACCCCGGGGGTGCCCCGATGTCCGATCACCACCACCGCGTACCCGGCGTCGGCCCACTCCTGCCGTGGCTGCCAGTCGTCGCGGACCGCGCGGATTCCCTGCGCCAGTCCGGCCAGGTGCAGCAGCACCGGTAGCGCCCGCCCGGCCACATGTCCCTGTGGATAGATCACCCCGCAGGGCAGGCGGCGGTCGGTGACGCGCTGCAGCGTCGGGCGCGGGCCGGACACCGCGGCTGGCGGGGACGCCCCGGCGAGCTCTCCGACCGGGACCCCTCCCCGCCACACCAGCCAGCGAGTGCCGGGGTGCTCCAGGGACCGGGACCCCACCACCAGGGTGCCGCCGCCGAGCACCCCGTGATGCCAGCCGGGGCTGCTGGTGATCGCCCGGGCGTCCAGACCACCGGCGCCGATCCCGGTGGGGATCTGGAACAGGTGCTGTTCGCTCGGCTCCCCGGCGGTCCCCTCCACCACTACCTCACCGGTGGGCAGTGAGCCGACGACCCGCCGGACGTACAGCCAGGGAGGGGTGAGCAGCGTGCCGTCGGCGAACAGACACCGGGAGTCGTACCCGTCGTGAGCGAGCTCGCCCCCCACCAGCACCCGGCCGTCGGTCAACTGGCACGGGGTGCCGGTCACCGGCTCCACCCAGCGGGGGTCGGCCAGCTCCGCGTGCACCTGGGTCTCGCCCGTGCGGGCATCGATCGCCAGCACCAGCCCGTGCTGCTGCGGACGGCGGAGCACCGCGATCAGCGGATCCCGATGTGACCAGGAGACCCCGGCCAGGTACGGGTAGGTTTCCCGGTCCCAGTGCACGTCCACCCAGCTACCGTCCAGCTCCAGCAGGTGCAGCGACACCTCCGGCCGCGGGCGGGAGCGGTCCAGGCGAACGGCGAGTACGCTCTGCCCGTCCGGGGCCCACCACCAGCCGCGGCGCCGGCCGAAGTAGTACGCAGCGGCGGGTTCCGCCATCGCCCAGGCGACCCCGGGATGGCCGCCGTCCGACACCGGCGGCTCACCGGCCAGCAGTAGATCAGTGCCGGTTTCGTCCCGAACATACAGTTGGCCGCCGATCCGGTACCCGAGTCGGCGGCCGGTCGGGTCCGGTCGGACCTCGGTTACCGGGCCGGCCAGCGACAACCGGTGGGGGGTGCCGTCGGGGAGGCTGACCTGATACCACTGGTCCGGGCCGAGCCGCACCACCGCCAGGCGCGCCGCCGTGTCCATGGCGTACCAGGTGATGCCGCGCTGTCCGATGGTGCTGAGGTGGGGGAGGTCCGGCAGTCGCATCGGGTCGACCACCAGGCGTTCGGTGCCGGTATCGACCTCGTACACCCACAGACCATGGATCCCGTCCCGGACCGGACGGAGGAAGACCACCCGCGTGCCATCCGCGGCGACCCGGACCCGTTTCGGTCCGAGGTCGGATTGACGATCTTTCTCCACAATAGCCATGGTGCCGCCCGGACCGCACCGGCGCGACCGCTTTGGCGTAATCCGCGGCGGGGCCTTAGCGGTAGAGTGGCCGGGTGCGCGGCATCCTGCTGGTTCACGCCCATCCCGACGACGAGACCATCACCACCGGCGCGACCATGGCGCACTACGCCGCTGCCGGGGTGCCGGTCACGCTCGTCACCTGCACCCTGGGGGAAGAAGGCGAGATCCACCTGCCGGAGTTGGCCCAGCTGGCCGCCGATCAGGCTGACCAGCTGGGCGGGTATCGGATCAGCGAGCTGGCCGCCGCCTGCGCGGCGCTGGGGGTGACCGATCACCGGTTTCTCGGTGGCGCCGGCCGGTACCGGGACTCGGGCATGATGGGCACCCCCGCGAACCAGCATCCTCGCTGCTTCTGGCGGGCGGACGTGGATGAGGCGGCCGGCCAGTTGGTGGAGGTGATGCGTCAAGTACGGCCGCGCGTGCTGATCACGTACGACCCGAACGGGCTGTACGGGCACCCGGATCACATCCAGGCCCACCGGGTGGCGATGCGGGCGGCGGCGCTGGCGGGCCCGGCCGGCTGCGCTCCGGAGAAGATCTATTGGTGCGTGGTGCCCCGGTCAGCGATGGTCGCCGGGATGGAGCGGTTCCGACAGGCCAGCGACAACCCGTTCGCTGAGGTGGAGCGGCCGGAGGATCTGCCGTTCGGCACCCCGGACGAGGAGGTCACCACCGCGATCCGGGCGTCGACGGCGGCCCGGGCGGCCAAGGAGGCGGCGATGCGGGCGCACGCCAGCCAGATTCCGCCCCGCTCCTGGTTGCATTCGTTGGCCGGTACCGCCAGTGACGCGCCGGAGGTGGTGGAGTGCTACCAACTGGTGGCCGGCCCGCGGGGGCCGGGGGAGGGTCGGTACGGGTGGGAGACCGACCTGTTCGCGGGGCTCGATCCCGCATGATCCCGCCTGACCAGGCCGGTACGGAGGTGCCTGACCGGTCCGCCGCCTCGACGGGATCCGGTGGGGCCGCCGTGGTCGACCGGATCCTACGGGTGATCGGCGGGGCGCTGTCCCTGATCGGAGGCTTCCTGGCGGGGCTGCTGTCGATTCTGCTGGCACCCTTGCGGGTGGGGGACGTCGCGCAGATGCTGGCGGAGGTGCGCGGTGGCGAGGCGCCGATCCTGTCCGAGTTCGACGCGACGCCGATTCCGGTGTCGGTCCTGCTCGCTCCCCTGCTGATGCTGGTGTTGACCTGGTACGCCCGGCTCAGCACCGGGGTCCGGTGGGGGGTGCTTCTGCCGGCGGCCGGATGGTTCGGGATGGTGCTGCTGGTGCTGGTCGGTACCGCCGAGGGGGACCAGCTGGTGCTGGCGGATAGCTGGGTGGCGGTGCTGACGTTGTTCGGCGGCACCCTGGTGCTGGTGGGGGCGGTGCTGGTCGGGCTCACCGACACCCGCCTGCCGGGCGGTGCCCGGAACAGGTGACCCACGGCGCCGGGCCCGGCGGTTACCGGCGTGCCCGGCGGTCACCAGGTCGGGGGTGGCCCTCGCGGACCTCTCCGTTACTAGATCAGGCTGCGTACCATGACTGTCCGTGAAGATGTCCCGCCGGCAACGGCAGATCCTGTTGGCGCTGGTCACGGCCGTGGCAGTGGTCGTGACCAGCATGGCTGGGGCGGGCTGGTACGCCTACCAGGGTGAAATTCCCCGGGGCACGGTGGTGCTGGGGCTGGACATAGGTGGGATGAGCCGGCAGGAGGCGGAGGGGGCGCTCACCGCCCACCTGGCCGCCCACGCCGAGGCCCTGGCTGAGCCGGTGCCGATCCGGGTGGGTGACACCGAGTTGACTGTGGACCCGGCTGAGGTGGGGTTGACGGTCGACGTGGCGCAGACCGTGGCCCGGGCCGCCGAGCAGTCGGTGGGGCCGTTCGCCCGGCTGTACCGCACCCGGGAGGTGCGGCCGGTGGTGACGCTGGACGCCATCCACCTGCACGAGCTGCTCGGGGACGTGGCCGGCGAGGTCAGCGAGGCGATGACCATGCCGGAGATCGTCTTCGAGGGCCTCGAGCCGGTGCCGGTGTACCCGAAGCCGGGGCTGGGGTTGGATCCGCAGCAGTCCGCGCAGGCGATCGCCGCAGCCTGGCCGCTGCTGGGAGAGACCGGGTTATGGCGGCAGCCACGGGTGATCACCATCCCCTTGGTGGAGATCCACCCCGTGACCACCACGGAGGAGGTGGACCGGCTGCTGGTGGAGCTGGCGCGTCCGGCGGTGGCGGCGCCGGTGACGTTGCAGGTGGATGGGGCCACGATCGACATTCCGCCGGAGGCGATCGCCGCCAGCCTCGACCTGTCCGCCGATGAGCGGGGCGAGATCGTCCCGAAGGTGAAGCCGAAGGCGCTGCGGAAAGCGTTGAAGGACCAGCTGGCGGCGGTGGAACGGGATCCGGTGGACGCCACGGTCCGCCTGACCGGCAGCGGGCCGACGGTGGTGGAGGGCCAGGACGGGGTGCGGGTCGACCTGGCCACGCTCGCGCCCCAGTTGCTGGCGGTGCTGCCCGACCCGGCGCCGCGGACGGTCGAGGGCGAGCTGATCACCGAGGAGCCGGAGTTCACCACCGCGGATGCGGCGGCGCTGGGGATCGTCGAGCAGGTCTCGACCTTCACCACCTATTTCGACGGCGGGCTGAGCCTGCCCCGCAACCACAACATCGCCCGCGTGGCGGAGATGGTCGACGGGGCCCTGGTCATGCCCGGGGAGGTGTTCTCGCTCAACGGCTACACCGGGGAGCGGGGCTATGCCCAGGGGTTCCTGGACGCGCCGGTGATCCTCAACGGCCGGCTCACCCCGGCGGTCGGGGGTGGGATCTCCCAGTTCACCACCACCTTGTTCAACGCCGCCTACTACGCCGGGCTGGAGGACGTGGAGCACACCCCCCACTCGTACTACTACTCCCGCTACCCGGCGGTGATCGAGGCGACCATCTTCTATCCGACGCTGGACATGAAGTTCCGGAACAATACCGAGTACGGGGTGTTGATCGATACCTCGTACACCGACAGCTCGGTGACCGTGACCCTGTACAGCACGAAGGTGTGGGACGACGTGACCACCGAGTGGGGGCCGCGGCGGAACATCACCCAGCCGGAGCGGCGTTACATCGATCCGGGGCCGGACTGTATCGCTACTGAGGGTATTCCTGGATTCACGCAGGATGCCTGGCGGATCTTCTGGCGGGACGGTATAGAAGTCAAACGGGAGAAATTCACCTGGCGGTATGACGCGCAGCCGGAGTTCATCTGCGGTAAGCGGCCCTGAGCTCCGGGCAGCCACCAGGCACGTCACCGCCTGGGGCAGACAGGAGGCCGGATGAAGCAGCAGTGGCTACGGATCGGGGTCCTGGCCGGTGCCTTGTTCGCGATCAACGTGGTCGGACGGCTGGTGGTCCGGTTCGGTGGGGTCGATGACATCGGCACCCAGCAGACCCTGACTCTGCTCGCGTACGGCGTGATCGCGGTGGTGATGGCGATCCTGGCCGGTTGGTGGGTGCGGATGCGCCCGACGAGCCGGGTGATCGGTGAGCTGGCGGCCGCGGTGGTGGCCGCGGGCGTGCTGATCCTGGGGGTAGGGCCGTTCCTGTCCGGCACCACCCCGGCGGCGGTTGGCGCCGGCGACACCTTCAACGCGGCGTGGCAGTACGCCGGATTCGCCGCCGGTGGAACCGCCCTCGGCCTGATGATCATCACGGCGCTGGGGAAGGACTACACCTCCCGTTCACTGGCGCGGTACGCCGAGATCAAGCGGGCCAAGCCGCGCCGGCCGGTGCGGCGGTGACGGGCGGGGCGATTCGGTACCGGTTCATCCGTGGTTCCCGGTTCCCACTTTCGGTTCGTGAACCATGGCCGTACGGAGAGCATCCACGCTATCGTTCCGGGCATGACCGGCATCGCGCGCGAGCCTGGCGCCTCCGGTGACCCCGGAGCCGAGCCCACCGTGAAGTTCGAGAAGCCGACCGGCTCCTTGGTGGGATCGCTGCTGGTGGCTACGCCAATGCTGCGCGATCCCAGCTTCGAGCGCACGGTGGTGCTGCTGGTGGCGCACGAGCCCGCGGGGGCCATGGGAGTGGTGCTCAACCGGGCCACCGAGATTCCGGTGGCGGAGGTGCTGGGAGAGTGGGCGGGGCTCGCCCGCCACCCCGCGGTGTTGTTCGAAGGCGGCCCGGTGCAGCCCGATTCCGCGATCTGCGTGGCCCGGGCGCGGCCCGGCGCCGGGCCGGTGGAGGGCTTCCAGCCGTTCTTCGGTGCGCTCGGCACGGTCGACCTGTGCCAGGAGCCGACGGCGATGCGGCGGCAGATCGAGGCGGTGCGGGTGTTCGCCGGGTACGCCGGCTGGTCTCCCGGACAGTTGGAGGAGGAGATCGAGCAGGGGTCCTGGTTCACGTTCGACGCCCTGCCGGGCGACCCGTTCGTGGACCGGCCGGACGACCTGTGGTCGCTGGTCCTGCGCCGCCAGGGTGGGCTGGTAGCGGCGGTCGCGCACTACCCGCCGGACCCCAGCCTCAACTGAGAGCGGGATCCCGGTCGTGCATCCCCTAGCGGGGATGTGTACTATTGCCCGGGTGCCACTTATGGCACCCAGCGGGGCTGTAGCGCAGCTGGTAGCGCACCACACTGGCAGTGTGGGGGTCAGGGGTTCGAGTCCCCTCAGCTCCACCCAGCCCAGGGCCTTGATGTCAAGGCCCTGTTTTTGTTTCGCGGCGCCATACCTGGTGCGAAGACGTGGGCGGTGATGCCGCCGCCGATGCCGACATCCAGGAGATGCGTCTGGCGC
>Ga0079224_100006716_pt1 | contig 15321 bp, 10 predicted proteins | sample Stecom2015_FD_80414 | JGI IMG/M metagenome (GOLD analysis project Ga0079224, IMG submission 80414) | Agricultural soil microbial communities from Utah to study Nitrogen management - Steer compost 2015 | ecosystem: Environmental > Terrestrial > Soil > Agricultural land | place: USA: Utah...
CCTGGTTGAACGTAGTGATCATCACGTTGCTCACCCGGGTCTGCTCAGTGAAGAAGGGAGCGGGCCGGGCGTAGGCCGTTTGCTCGACGAACACCCCCATGTTGATCCCCTGCCGAGCCGGTGCCGTGGCCGTCGCATAATCGATCCCCAGGCTCAGGCGGGCCGGCTGCAGGTTGGCTTGGTACATCAAGATCTCCTGCGCGTCGCGGCTCGTGAGAAACTGCACAAACCGCGCCGCGGCTTCAGGATGGGGCGTGCCCTTGTAAACCATAATGCCGTCGCTCGTGTGGACAGCCGCCGCCGTGCCGTTCCGTCCCCGCGGCCGCACGCTCACGTTCCACTGGAAAGGCGCCTGCTGCAACGTGTTCGCGATGTCCCAGGAACCCGACTGCCACATGGCCACCGTATCGCCGCGCCAAAAACCGACCCACGGATCCATGCCCAACTGAATCCAGCTCGGCGCAACCTCGTGGCTGTGGATCAAATCTTGCAGGAACTGAATGGCTTCGACGACCTCGGGTGCATCGAACGTGACGTGGCTGCCTACGAATTGGCCTTCCTCGATCACCTCGCCGTCGTTTTCCCAAATCCACAAAATGACCCGGTCCCACGCCACCTGCACGTCGGTGCCGTAGGTGGTGACCATGCCCGTTTCGTCGCGCCTTGTCAGTTTGCGCGCGGCGTCGAGCAGATCGTCCCAATCCCACGTCTCATCGGGCGGGGTGAGGCCGATCGCTTCAAACATGTCTTGGTTGTAATAAAGGGCGGAGATACCGGTGTACAGAGGAAGGGCGTACTGTTTGCCGTCGATATGGAAAAGCCGGATGTGACTCGGAACGAAGTCGTCCAGATAGCCTGAGGGAAGGTACGGAAGCAGGTCGAGGGCCTGTCCTTGATCGAGCCAAGCCCGGAACCAGTGATCGAAGCCGGCGATGACATCGGGAGCCGAGCCCGCCGCCATCTGCACAGTGGCCCGGTCTTGCCAGGCGGCCGTGGCCGGTTCGTACACGACTTTGATATCGGGATTTAACTCGTTGAAAATTTCGACGAGGAGCTCGTTCACATCGTCGCCGAAAGCCGTCATGCGCGGATTGGCCATGTACCGTATCTCGACGGCTGCGAAGGCGGAGGCGCCGATGCAGACGAGCACGCAGAAGACCACCGCTGCTCGGAGAAGATGTCCGGTGCGCATCGCTTCATCCCCCGTTTCTGTAAGGACTCAGCACGGCATAACCACAAGCACATGGTCGGTCTACCTCTAAGCGGTGATGCGCCGCAGTCTTCGGTTTTGACCTGGCCTCCCTCCTTCCCGTTTACTCGAGAGCGGTCGTCGACTCCCGGATGCGAAGCTCCGGATATATGACGATCTTCACCGGGGTCGACAGCTCGCCTCGAATCAGGTCGTACAGCAGCTTGGCCGCCTGCACCCCCATTTGGGAGCAGTGAATTTTCATCGTCGTCAAAGCCGGCCGGGCGTTTTGGATCACGTCGTCAAAGCCCACTACGGAAATGTCGCCGGGCACCCGCAGGTCCAAGTCTTCGCAGGCCTGCATCACGCCCAGGGCCACCAGATCGTTGGAGCACATCACCGCGGTCGGCCGCTTGCCCCGCCGCACCCAAAGCTCGTGGAAACCGTTTACGCCCGTGTCGAAGCCGAAGTGACCTTCGGGCATGTACACGACGGCCTCTTCGTCCACCGGCACGCCCGCTTGGGCCATCACTTCACGAAAGCCCTCAACCCGCTGGCGGAGCGAGATGTGGCTCATCGGCCCGCCCACGTAGGCGATCTGCTTGTGCCCCAGCGACAGCAGGTGGCGGGCCAAGGTCCGGCTGCCCTCCGCGTTGGCGGTGACCACGGCCGGCGTCGGATCGTCGGGCAGCTCGTTGTCGACCAGCACGACCGGGGTGCCCATGGGCTGCAGCGACCGGACCGCTTCGGCCGTCACGTCGCCGCCTACCAGGATAAAGCCGTCGTGGGAATTTTGCTCGAGGACGTCGCGCAGGGTCCGTTCGCTTTCAAACGTGGAGAAAAAGACCCGGTACCCCCACTCCCGGAAAGTCCGCTCGACGCTCTCCATGATAGTGCCGTAGAAAGCGTCGCCGATCAGGTAGCGCAGGCGGCGGTTATACAAAATGCCGATGGCCCGGTGGGCCGTCGCCGCGCCTTCGTATCCCATCTCCTGTGCGACGCGCAAAATGCGGTCCCGTGTCGTTTGCGCAATGCGCCCTTTGCCCGAAAGCGCCCGGGATACGGTCGACGGCGCGACCTTTGCCCTGTGAGCGATATCTACAATGGTGACGCTGCCACGACGTTCTTCCATGGACGGCTCCTTCACCACACCATGCTGCGCACGGAATGGGCAAATGAAGTGCGCAATATTTCCTTCGATATGCGCAAACGGATTCCTTTTCCGTGTCCAGAAATCGCGTCCTAAAATACCAAAAGCCGAGGGGATTGGGTCCGCCTCGGCCTTTACCCTGGGCATTTCCCGCTGCTTACGCCCTACTCGTACACCCGCACCTCGCATACGCGCGCGTGGTCGATGCCTTGCGTGGCCAAACAGGTGATGCGCAAACAAGTCGTCGCCACGGGCTTCTCCAATCGGTGAACCCGCAGACGTTGGTAGTTGCCTTCGACCTCCACCAGCTTCTCCCACCGGCCGTCCGCAGCGCGCGCTTCGATCACGTAGTCGGCAACGGTCTCGGGCTGCGGCCTGCCCCACACCATGCGCTGCACGAACGCGTCGCTATGGGAGAGCGTCAGCACCCGGTGCAGTCCGGTGTCGAAGACGAGGCGGATCTCCCGCGGGCAAACCGGCGTCTCCCACTCCAGCTCGATCCACGCCGGCAGCCCTCGCGCAGGGTCGCTCATCCACCGGTGCGTGCCGGGTACGGTGCGGGAAGGCGGTGCGCCGAGCGGACCGTGGGTCGACCGCGTCTGGCCCGACAAGATGTTTGCAGCTTCCCCTTCCGGCTGCTCGCTCGACGCTCGCACCCGGGCTCGTCGGGCTACGTCTGCGGGATCCCGGTTGACGTGGCCGATGAGATAGGCATCGTCGCGCAGGAGCCGCTGCTGCACCTCCCGGATGAGATCGGGGCGCGTGAGGAGCTCACACGGCGTCACGCCTTCGGAGACGGCGACTGCGGCCGCCGTGCCCACGCCCTGGCCGACCGCGGCGCACGTGGCCATCACCCGCGTCGAGCCGAAGGCGACGTGCGTGGCCGAGATGTTGCGCCCGGCGAACATCAGGTTGACGGGATAGCGGGCGACGCAGGCGCGCAGCGGTATGTCGTACAAGTATTCCAGCTGCACTTGACGGGCCGGACGCTCGCCTGGCGCGTCGATGCCCTCGGGCGGGTGGAGGTCGATGGGCCAGCCGCCGTAGGCGATGGCGTCTTCGAAGGGCCGGGATTCGATAAGATCTTGCTCCCGCAATGTGTAATGGCCGATGAAACGACGGCTCTCGCGCTTGCCCGGAAGGAACCCGAACCATTCCAAGGCCCAGTTTTCGGCCCCGTGGTCGCCGCCGTTCTTGATGTGGTCCCACACGCCCAGCATGATGGCGAGCAGCTCGTCGCGAATGGCCGCGTTGTCCTTTACGGTATCGAGGGTGCCGCCCCATTCCACCCACCAGTAGCCGTACTCGAGTCCCCGGTCGACCCCGGCCGTGGCGTGGGGCCGGAACTTCAAGTCTTCCTCCGTAAACTTGCGGGCCCACGGAGGCGCTTTGAAGGGCATCGGCCGGTCGTGCTTTCGCGCTTGGAACAGGAGCGTGGAACCAAGGGTCTTGCGGTCGGCCTCTGCGACGGCCAGGCTTTCTCCGAACTCGTCTTTCCCTTCGCGCCCGTGGCGGAACGGTGCACCCGCCTCCACGCCGAGACGCCCGTCGCCCGTGCAGTCGATGAACACCGCGGCCTCGATGCAAAACCGGTCCTCCGTGGAGTGGCGGTCTGCCCACGCCGCCACGATCCGCTCTCCGTCCACTTCCGCTCCCGTGACGGCCGTATCCAGAAGGAGCGTCAGGTTGGGCTCGGCCCGGCACTTTTCGTAGAGGATCAAGTCGAGCATGGACGCCGAGCGCTGCGGATTGCGCACGGCGGTCTCAAGGCGAATCTCCTCGATGATGCCCCCTTCCCGGGTTTCGGTCGCGAGCGGCACGCCTCTTCTGCCGCTGCAGTCCGCTCCAACGATGTGCATCCGCACCTCGCTCGACGCATTGCCGCCGAGCACCGGACGGTCCTGGCACAACACGACCCGGGCCCCGCTGCGGGCAGCCGCCAGCGCCGCCGCCACTCCGGCCGGTCCCCCTCCCGCGACCAGAACATCGCATTGCAACGTCTTTTGCTCCACCATCTGCTTTCCTCCCTGCTCTGCCTCTCCGTCCACACCTTCGCCTTTCCCCGACCGGATTCCGGTTCCTTGCGGCCGCCGCAATGAAATTTGGTAAAACCGCAAAGGGACGGGCGACGAACGCAGCGAACCGTTTCTCCGACGCGACAGTGCGGTCGGGAGGTGGTACGGCGGCGTACACAAGACAGCCTGGTTCATCGAGGTTCGTTATCGGGACTTCATACAAAGGGGGCAACTCCCATGCGGAAAGCGAGACCGATTCGCGGCCGGCTTGCGGTGATCGCACTCGCTCTCGTGCTGTGCACGGTCTGGGCAGCAGCGGAGGAACCGGTCACCATCACGTTCTTTTTCCGGGGCGGCGAACTACAATCGCAACTCGTAGAACGATGGATTTCAGAATTTGAGCGCGAAAATCCCGACATCCGGGTCGAATGGCACGTCGCCCAGAGCTTAAGCGAACTTCCCGTACTGATCGCGGCCGGCGTCGGTCCCGACGTGACGGAGATGTGGGGCGCCACGGCCAAAGACCTCGCCGACAACGGTTTCCTGCTCGACCTACGGCCCTTCGTCGAGCGGGATTTCACCGAGGAGGATCTCAACGATTTCTTCCCGGTGAGCTGGGCAGCGGGCGAGCTTGTGTACGGCCCGCGCAAAGGCATGCGGTACGGCATTCCCAGCTATGCCAACTTGTTCTTGATGTACTACAACAAGAACTACTTCTCCGAGGCGGGCATCCCCTATCTTTCCGAGCTCGACGCGCAGGGCAACTGGACGTGGGATACGCTGGTCGACATCGGCAAGAAGCTGACCCGCCGCGATGCCGAAGGCAACATCGTGGTGTGGGGCCTGGACGACGACAGCTTCCACCAGCCCACTGCCCGGGGTGCGGCTTGGATTCACGCGGCAGGAGGCGCCGTATTCGACATTCCGAATGATCCCACCCGCTTCATGCTCGATCAGCCCGAGTCGATTTACGCGCTCCAGTTCTTGCAGGATCTCATCTGGAAGCACCAGATTACGCCGCCGATGGACGATCGCGCCCAGGCCCACTTCCACCGTGGCCTCTCGGCGATGAACCTGTGGATGGCGACGCACTGGCTCAACCGGTTAGAAGACGCGGTGGCCGGCAGCTTCGAGTGGGATCTCGCACCGAGGCCCGTCGGACCGGGCGGCACCCGCAGCCACTACCTAGCCTCCGACATGTTCGGCATCAGTGCGAATACGAAACATCCCGAAGAAGCCTGGCGTTTTGTGAAGTACCTCACGTCGCAAGCAGGCGGGCTCGCGGACATGCAAATCATGGGCCGTGCGCCGGTGCGGCGTTCCCTCTTCCCCGCCTACGCCGCGATGTATCCGGATAAGAGCATGCTGTACTTCGCTACGGGCATGATGGATAGCGTGCTGAGCCCGGAAACCTTTATGGAGAAGGTGAACGAGGCGCGGAACCTGATCATCCCGGCCGTGCGGGACAATATCATGAAGAACGTGATGCCGGCCGAACAGGCGATTCTGGAAATTGCTGGCGCGGTGCGGGCGCTTTACGAGTGAGCGCCCACTGCCCAGCGATAGGATTCTAAGGCGCCCGGAAGCGATGTTCCGGGCGCCGGTGGCTAGTTGTCGACGGTGAGCACCCGGCGTGTGGTGCTGCCCGTCGAAAGCACGTCGTTTCACTGCCGGGACGCGGCGGCCGGCACCCACTCCAGCTCAGCCACTACCGGCAAGTGGTCCGAGTGCACCCAATCGTCGGGGCCAAACATCAGAGGATACATAAAGCCGGGCTCGAGCACGACGCGGGCCGAAACCAGGTGTCCGGCCAAATCTGCGCTCAGGTAGATGTGATCGATGGACGCGCTGCTCACGCCGCCCTCGGGGCTGTTTACGGTCGATACGGTGCGGCCCCAGGCGGCTTCCACCGCGTTCACGAAGCCCCGTTCCACAAGGACCTCGTGCAGCGGTCCGCCGGGTTCGGAATTGAAATCGCCCATCACAATCGCCGACGGTGCGACCGCGAGCAGCTCATCTAACGTATCGGCCAATATGTGCGCTTCCTGTTCCCGCAGATCTTCCCGGTTTGGATGGGCGTGCAGGTTGACTACCCAAATGGGGCGCCCCGCCACGTCGACCAGCGCGGCCCCGAAGGTGCGGCTAAAGGGCACTTCCCACGAACGCTCCGCCACCTGCCGCGGCCTCGCTTCTACTATGGGATGGCGCGACAAGATCCCGCCCGGGAACTCGGCGGGCGACGGCAAGAACAGAGCTTCCATCCCCATATTCGCGGCTAGGCGGTCGATCCACTGCTGCGAGCCGCCCTCTTGAATCGCCAAAAGGTCGCAATCGAGCCCGCCGAATACATCGGTAAAGTGAGCGAGGCGCCGGCTCGCAGCAGTGCCGAGCTGCTCCCGCGCCACGTCCTCCGGCCAGCCTTGAAAGCGCAGCACGTTGTAAGTACACACCCGAAGCGACACGGTACCCTCGCCGGCCGCTGCAGGCAAAGCACAAACGAGCGACAAAGCGAGCGCGAGGCCCAGCAGCACGCCGAGCCTCGCCCCCTTTCCCGATGGTTGCATACGTGCAGTACGGCTCACCATGACGGCCTCCCGCTTACGCTACTTCGTCGTCTCCGTGAGCACGATGTCCTTGATGTACGCGCTGTGGGCAAGATTCCACATGCCGATCCCCACGCGCCCCGCCGGCGGTTCCTCGCCCGGCTGGAACGTGTAGCTCATGGCCAGGCGCCCGTTCACGTACGTGTTCACCTTGCGCTGGCCGTCCTCTTCCAGCACCTCCAGCGTCAAATCCTGGTACCAGTCGCGGTCGCGGACCCAGATGATCTCGCCGTGCCGGTACAAAGTCTGGTGCACGCCGTCCACCACGCGGGCTACCCGGGTTTCGACGCTTTCGGCCGGGTAGATGTAGTAGAAGTTGCGGTAGTCTTGCCAAGCGAAGATGATGAAGTGGCTCGGGTTGCCGCTGCCCTCCTGGCCGCCCAACGACTTTAGATCGAGGCGCGGGTTGAGCAGCTTCTCGTCGGTCAAGAGCACGTAGCGAGTTCGATCGTACGTGTCGGTGGGAATGTTGGCCAGCTGCGTGCCCATGTAAAAGGCGGGTTCGCCCTCGGGGTCCGTGACGACTTCCCACGGGGTGCCGAAGACGGGTTCGAAGAGCGCTTGGTGTTCGGGATTGGCCGGATCGATGACCAAAGGCCACGTCCCTTCACTCGCTGCAGCACCTACGCCAAGCACAAGGACGAGAACCGGAACGACAAGCCAAGTGGAACGCATGACGAGCTCTCCTTTCCCTAAGTTGGCCTTCTCCGCCCCCTTAACCGGCGGCATCTTACTTGTTCAATATCGCCTCGATGCCCTCGGCAATTTGCTGCGCCGCCGCTTCGGGTGCGATGTTGCCCAGGCGAAGCTGATGCAAAATGGGATCCCACATGCTCACGAGCTCCACCCGGCCGGCGTGGGGTTCCATGCCGTGGGGGCCCGACATCGCGTGCATGATGGCGTCGGGGTTTTCTAGATATTCGCCCACCATCTCCCGGTACTCGTACGCCACGACGGAACGGTTCGCCGGGATGCCCCGCAGCTGCCACTGATCGCTATACAGGGCGTACCAGATCGCGAACTTGGCCGCTTCCTCGGGGTACTTGGTGTTCCTGGAGACGGTCAAGGGCACCCCGCCTGCGATGTGGTAACTGCCGGCAGGGCCCTCGGGCTGCGGGATGAGACCGAGGGACAGATGGTCGTTCACCCGGGCGACGCTCACCGCCTCGGCCGCCCACCGCACGTAGATAGCCAGGGTCCCCTGGGCTAAGCCGACGCCCGCCCGCTGGTTCCAGGGCGGCGCCACCTGGTACTGATGCACCGTGTCGGCCCACAGCGTCAGTCCGGCGATGGCCGCAGGCTCGTTGATGGCTGCTCCCTTGCCGTCTTCCGTGAGCACCCGGCCGCCGAACTGATGCACCTTGGCTACCCAGTCGGTTGCGATCGTGCTGGGCGATTCAAAGGCCCACACGTCGATGACTCCGTCGCCGTCCCGGTCGTAGGTCAGTTTCCGCGCCATGTCGAGTACGGTGTCCCAGTTCCAATCGCCCTGCCTGTACACCTCGGGCGGACGCTGCAGGCCCGCTAGATCAAACATGCCGCCGTTGTACATCCACAAAGACGGACCGCCCCAAACCGGAATACCGTAGATCTCGCCTTCGTGCATGCCCGACTGGATCTCGATAATCTCGTCCAGGAGCGGTTCGATCTCCTTGGTCAGCGGCAAGAGCAGGTTCGCCTCGACAAAATTGGCCAGATAGACCCGGGAGATGGCCATGACGTCGGGCGCCGTCCCCGCGATGCCGAGCGTCATCATCTTGTCGTGGTAACCGGTCCAAGGCTGGTGAATCAGGTTGATCTTGACACCCGGGTTCATTTCCTCATAGGTCCGAATGATCTCGAGCGTCGGTTCAATCTCGGCCGGCTCGACGATCCACATGGCGAACTCGAGGACGATCTCCTCTGCCTGCGCCGCCCGGAACACGAAACTGAAGAGAAGGAACAACGAAACAAGACAAGTCAAGGTCCAACGGATTTTCTCTGGCATCACCTTGCGGGATAACAAGTCGAACACCTCCTAATGTGTAACAAGCAGTCCCTGCCGGCACTCTCATTTTCTGCGCGACCTTGCCGCCTCCTGCCCCGGTTGTCGCCCGGTGTTCGCTGCGCCGACGTGTGTTTCCTATTTCGTCCGTAGAAAAATGCCGAGGCCGTCGGGAACCGGACGTTCTGCCCCTTCGCACGGCACGTTGACGACCCGCACCGTATCCGCTTCCACATCGCGCACGACGAGCGTAGACGACCCGCCCCCATCCAGATTGAGAGCGTGCCAGGCGCCGATGGAAAGCAAGTAGTCGGCGACCTGCTTGTATTTCACGCCGACGCTTTCCTCGGAACGGCCGTCGATGACCAGCAGGTAAAGCTCATTCCCTTGTTTATTCGTAGCGACGACGGTGCGGGGATGCAGGTGCTCGAGGGTGAGGACGCGGGGGTCACAGTAGCGGCCTTCTTTTAATATGACCAAATTACCGGCGACGACGGACTTTAGGGTGCGCCAGTCGGGTTGTTCCGGGCCAAAGGTTTCGCCCTCGATGGTGTAAAAGAGCTCGACTTGATCGCCGGGCCGGATCGCGCCGAGGGCCTCCGCACCCTTGCCGCACCCCGACACGATCAACTGCCCCGGAGCCGGACACACGCCCGGCGCATTGCGGCGTACGTCGCTCACCCGGCCTCGTACAATGCGGGCCGTGCCCGGTGCGCCTGCTTGCAGGGCGAGCGCGCCGGGCGCTTCCAGTTCGACCTGATCTTCCACGACGAGCTCGACTACGTCTTCGTCGCCTTGTTCACGGCGCGCCAGGCCCAAACTACGGCGCCACGGAGCCTGGTACAACACGATGTCATCGGATCCAATCGTCGTGATGTTCAAACCGGCGGTAGGGTAGTAAGCGGCACCCCGGACGCTCGCTCCGCCGTCCAAGGCCCGGATGCCTCCCCGCCAGTGCCAGTAGCCGAAGTACGGTTTATTCTCCGCCGTAAACCCGACGCAGGCGTTCCAGCGGGTGTTATGGCTTTTGACGAGGCGCCCGGAGTGAATGTGCATGCCCCGTGGGTTCATGGTGGAATTCATTTCGAAGAAGTTTGCGTTCACACCCAAGACCGCGCCCGATCTTGCGACGAGCTGACTGACGGGCTCGCGCGGCCACTGCGCTTCTTCGGACAAGTAGACGCCTTCTGCCAGCATCGTCCCGAGCGCCAAGGCCGGGTCGGTGAGATCGACGGCAACCAGGTACATCTTTACCGGGCCCGTATCCCAACTCCGTACAAAGGCTTGCACCACCAAACCTGCCGGCAAATTGCCGCTCGTCACCGTTATCGCCCCCGCTCCTATCGAGAAGTACCCTCCGGCGCGCCGGTCGAAGCCCGTACAACCAGTTCGGGCTCGAACCAGTGTACAATCCGCTCCGCGTGCCGGTACTGTTCTTTTTCCTGCGCGATCCGGTCCAACAAGATGCCGGTCGCACGCTCGGCCATATCCTCTATCGGGACGCGGAGCGTCGTCAAGGGCGGCGACGTGACCGAGGCCAAGGTGTCGTCGAAGCCCGTCACGCTTACATCGTCCGGCACCCGCAGGCCCAGGTCGTAACACGCCTGCAGCACCCCGACGGCCACGGCGTCGTTGTGGCATAAGACGGCAGTGGGACGGTCCTCGCGGCCGAGGAGCGCTTTCGCCTGCCGGTACGTTTCGTGGGACGGGAGGTAGCGGGCATGCCGCGGCGCTTCCACTACCCAATCGTCCCGCAGCTCGAGCCCGGCATCTGCGAGCACCTCCCGTACCGCCGCGAGCCGCCCGGCCGACGTCACGCTTCTCTTCCGGCCGAAAAACGCAACGCGCCGGTGTCCGAGCTGCACGAGGTACTGCGTAAGGCGCCGCATGCCCGAAGCGTCATCGAGCACCACCGCGTCGACATGCGGCGTCGTGCGTGACCCGGCCAAGACGACCACCGGAATGTCGCGGTCGAGGAAAGGGCGGCATTGCTCCTCTAATGGCCGGGACGAAAGCGGGCTGATCAATACGCCGTCGACGTGGGCGCCCACCAAGAACGCCTCGTAGCGCCGCGCCTTTTCCTCCTCTTCTTCCGTAGGGCAGACGAGGAGGCCTAGGCCACTGGCGAAAACGTTTTGCTCGACCGTCTTAATCATGGACGAGAAAAAGGGGTTGGAAATCGTCGGGATGATATAGGCTACCATGGAGCTACGCTGCGACGAGAGGGCCCGGCCGATCAAACTCGGAATGTAGCCGAGTTCTTCTATCGCTTCCTCCACCCGGCGCCGCAGCTTCGGCGAAACGTACTTCGTCCCGTTGATCACCGCAGAAACCGTCGAAATTGAAACTCCGGCGCGCTTTGCCACGTCGCGAATAGTTACCGCCATAAAGCTCCCCCTTTTTCCTTCGGCGCCGACGGCAGTCCCTCGAGGCAAACGGTTCGTCATCGCCCGTCCGATGCCTGCCCGCGGAAACCTCGCACCTCGCAAACCGCAGGAAGGAGCTCGGCCCGGTGCGAGGGAAGTAGCACGGCGGTAAGGAGGATCGCACATGAAAAGCACGACGACACGCCGTCTACTGGTAGCAGGTCTCACATGGACGCTGCTTCTCGCCCTGACCCACATCGGCACAGCGACCGGGACCGCCGGCCCCTTCACGCAGGAAGTCGTCTGGCTGTGGGAAGAAAAGGCTCCCGCCGCACCGATGCTGCTCGCGGGCGCCTCCACCGTGCCCGTCGATGCCGAGCCGCCCGTAGCCGTCGTCTGGTCCGAGGACCGATCGGGCTGGTTTCCGACGCACGAGGTGCAGCTCGTCGTGGCGCGGCCCGACGGCGAGAAGGCAGTATACTCCGTGCTGCGGGGCGGTCTTGCTCCCGTCCGGCGGCTCGCAGTGCATCTAAGCGTTCATCCCGCGGCGGGCATCGTGTCGGTCGCGCTGTACGATGCCGACGAATCCCGTCCCCTTGCCGCGCACGCCGTGCACGCCGAGCTTCCCGCGGGTCCCTGGCACCCGGCGGACCTGTCGCCGGCATCCGGTCCCAAGCTTTTGGCCTCGTCGGTGCAGCGGGGATACCGTCCCGTGGCTACCCGTTTCGACGTCGGCGAACGTACGGGACAAGCCGCTCTTATCCCCGTCGCCACGTTTCAGGCGGGCAGTACTGCCACCGTGCGGATCGAGTCGCTCGTTCCGCCGCCCGGCTCCTACCGCCTGCAGGTCCTTCGCCCTTCTGCCGCAGGGGAGCAAGTGGTCCTTTCTATTGAAATTGAGCCGGAGGAGCGCAGTTGGGTCGATCTGCCTTTGGACATCCTGACGCCGGGGCCCTTCGCCCTCGTTCTCGACTACATTGAAGACGGCGAGGTGACCTGGACCGAGCGGCGCATCCTGCGGCTGGGCAAGGCGGGGCTGCACTTCGCCCGGTTGACGTACCCCGGCACGGACGGCGCGCTCACCGCCGAACTGCGGACGACGGCGGAAGCGAAGCTTCCCGGCGTCACGGCCACGATACGGGTGCGGTATACGGAGCTGGTTTGGGACGGCGAGGCCGCGGCCCATGTGCCTGCGGGCGAGTCCGTCGAACATATCGTGGAATCCGCCCCGGTCGACACGTTGCGCGGCGCATCGCCCTATTCCCTGCGCCTGCCCCCGCCGCCCCGTGCCGGAATGTGGCAGGTCGATTTTTCCGCAGAGACCGAACCCGAGATCCACCTCCTGCTCGCAGGGGCCCAAGACGTGTTGGCATACGACCCCGAGGCTACAGACTACTTGGTCGCGGTGACGGACCAGGCTTCCGGGCGCATCTTAGTGCTCGATCCGGCCGTGGCCGATTGGAGTGACCCGGCCGCCCTGCGGTGGAGCTGGTCGCCGAAAGATGTGAACGGCATCACCTTGGGCTGGGGGCTGCCCTCTGGCGTGAAACTGCGCCGCAGCGAAGAGTGGGGCGGCGAGTGGATGCTCGTAGTCGACTCGCGGGGCCTTGCCGCCATCGTCCCCTATCCGGCCGGGGACAGCTACAAATGGTTCCGGGTAATCGACGGCAACCTCCACTCGGCGGAGCTCCTGCCCGACGGCAACATCGCCCTCGCCGCGAGTACCGGAGGGTGGGTGCGCATTTACACCTCGTCCCAAGGCCCCGCTTCGGACTACTACGTCGAATATCCGCTGCCCGGCGCCCACGGTGTGCTGTGGGATCCCACCTTAGAACTGCTGTGGGCGGTCGGCGACCACGAACTCGTCGGGCTGCGTGTCTTGGGCACTCCCGACCGTCCGCTGCTCGAGCCGGTGGTCCGCTCGCCTCTGCCGACGCCTTGGGGCCACGACCTGTCCCCCGTGTACGGCGATCCCGACCGGCTTTGGGTGAGCACGAACACCCGGGTGTACCAGTACATCAAATCGACCGGTACGTGGACAACCGAGTTCGCAGGTGGACGCCGGACCAATCTGCCCTACGTGAAAGGCGTGGGAAACCAACCTTCGGGCCGGGTCGTCCTGACGCAGCAAAAGGAGGGTACCCTCTACACCTGGACGACCGACACCGTCACCCTGCTCAATCCGTCCGATACGCGAACCATCCCGGGCGCCGCGATCTACAAGGCGCGCGTCTGGAGTCCGGAATACCAGTAAACAGGGGCTGTCCGAACGGTGCATTCGGGACAGCCCCCGTAGTGTGCGGGCAGGTCAATTCGCACCGGCCAAAATCGCGCTCACTTGCCGGTGCAGGTCGGCCAGGGCCGGGCCCACCGCCTGCTGGCCCGTGAGCACGTTCGCGAGCATCGCGTTGATGTGCGGGTTCACGAGATCGCTCTGCGAAAACGTGAGCATCGGCTGCGTGTCGGGGTTGAGCGCCACCTCGTAGTACCTAATCCAGTGGGCGGGGACGTTGGAGGCGAAGTCCGGATAGGCGCCCTGTACCGCGGTCAGGACGGGCGTCCGGTTTGTCAGCTGGATGAACCTGTAGACCGACTCGGGATCGGTGGTCAAGAACTTGATCCACTTCCATGCGGCTTCGGGATGGCTAGTGCCGGCCGGAATCTGGAACGAGTTGACGGTGTAGGTGGAACCCCTGTTCGCGGGACCAAGGGGCGGCTCGGCCACGTCGTAGCGGAAGCCGATGTCGGTGTACGCGCCGCCGATCATGCCCGGCCCGTACGCCAGGTGCATCGCCGAGGTGCCCAGCCAGAAATAGTGGGCCGAAACCTGCGCCGAGCCCCGCGGCGCAGCCACCTTGTGATCGAGGAACAAGCTGCGCAGCCACTCCATGCCGATGTGCACGTTCGGATCGTTCCAGCGGCTCTCGGTCGGTTCCACCATGCGGTCAAAGGGGAGGCCCCCTGCCTGCACCAGGACATTCTGCCACCTTTGGTCGGGCCGGTCGATGCCGTAGACCTCGGCCGTTCCGTCCTCACGCATACGGGTCGTCTTTTTCGCCATCTCGACGGCCTGGTCCCACGTCCACTCGTCGGGCGAAAGGTCGTTGGGCGTCGCGAGGCCTGCCAACTCGAAAAGGTCGATGTTGTAATACGTGACGAGCGGGTAAATGTCCATGGGCAGGCCCCAGACGACACCCTCCGGCGACGTAACCGGTGCAAAAGCCACGTCGATGATGCTGCTTCGGTCAAAGTCGGCATCGTCGGCCATGAACCTGCGCAGGTCGTGGAAGCCGTCGTCCCGGGCGATCAGTACGGCGTGATGGGGCGCGAAGTCGGTCACGTCCGGAGGCTGTCCTCCCAGAATCATCGTCGTCACCCGGTCGACGTACGAACCGGACTGCACCACTTCCACACGGATGTCCGGATTCAGGGCATGGAACGCTTCCGCCCGCTCCCGCAGGAAAGTGTACCAACCCGCTCCGTGCGACGAGTTGCTGATATGAAGAAGTTCGATTTGCGCCGACGCCGTGCCGCAAAGGAGCACAACCGCCGCGGCGACCAGCAAGACGCGCCCTTTCCAAGTGCCGGTCCCTCGCATAGCACCTTTCCTCCCTGTCTAGAAATGAGTTTTCTATAATATATTGTTCGGTACTCAGTTGAAAGAACCTTCAATCCCGGCTGCGGCTTGCTTGTCCCGCCGGAAGCCATCCCGCGTTTCATGGCCCGGAGTCGAAACCGCCGGCGCCCGAGGGCATACCGCCGTCCGAACTCGGGACCATGCCGGCGCCATGCTCCGGCCACCGGTCCGGCGTGAGCTGCCCGATCGCAAGAATGCGCACGTTGTCCGCCAGCAAGCAGTACATGCGCCAACGCCCGGCCCGCACGGACCAAATGTCTTCCCATCCTTGCAGTTGCATCGCGGCTTGGCACGGTACTCGACGCAGCTCGGCCAGGCGTGCATCGACCATCTCCCGCTCCTGCCGCTCGAGCAGCCGGATGCGCCGGTCAGCGTCC
>Ga0079224_100006718_pt1 | contig 15321 bp, 10 predicted proteins | sample Stecom2015_FD_80414 | JGI IMG/M metagenome (GOLD analysis project Ga0079224, IMG submission 80414) | Agricultural soil microbial communities from Utah to study Nitrogen management - Steer compost 2015 | ecosystem: Environmental > Terrestrial > Soil > Agricultural land | place: USA: Utah...
CCGAGCGCCGTGCCGACGAGGCCGCGCGCGCACCCCGGCTGCTCGCCGACGCGCAGGTGGAGCTGGGTCCGCTCGACCAGGCCATCGCCGCGCAGCAGGCCCGCGTCGAGCAGTTGAAGCACGGGCAGCGCGAGCTGGTGCTGCGCGCGCCGACCGCCGGCCGCGTCGCCGCGATCGTGCGCCGCCCGGGCGAAGTGGTCCGCGCCGGCGAGGCAGTGTTGACCGTGGTCGAACGCGAACCCAGCGCGGTCGTCGCGCACGTCCCCGAGGAGGTCGTGCACCGCATCGCGCTCGGCACCGAAGTCGTGCTGTACCGCCAGGGCAAGCGCGGCGAGGCGTTCGAGTCCGTGGTCATGCACACCGGCTTCGAAGCCGAGCGGATCCCGCGCCGGGCCGACTCCGGCTCGCTGGTTCCGCGCTGGGGCTTCCCGGTGCACCTCGCGTGCCCCCCCGGACGCGGCATCGTCGCGGGCGAGGCGTTCACCGTGCAGTTCCGCGGCCTGCCGGCCTCGGCGACGCCGTCCATGCCCTGACTCCGCCCCCGGCCGGGCGCGCCGGGGGTACGCGCCGCGGCCGCGGTCCGTGCGCGGAGCGGCACCCCGAATCCGATGACCACAGACCCGATCCCGAGGAGCACGCCATGAAGCCTGCCCGCCCCCGCCCGCCGCGTCCCTCCCGCGCCCTGCTGCCCGGCGTCGTCGCGCTGCTGCTCGCCGCGCCCGCGTTCGCGCAGCCGGAAGTCGAGGACACCAAGTTCAGCCGCAAGCGCGGCTTCTACGACCAGCCGTTCGACGTCGTCATCAGCACCGCCACGCCGGGTGCGACGATCCGCTACACGCTCGACGGCAGCGACCCGAAGACGTCCCGCAACTACGCAGAAGGACCGGCGCCGCTCACCGTGCGCATCGACCCGACCAGCACCAACGGGTCGCTGCGCAGCCTCACCCCGGCGGTCACCCTGCGCGCGTACGCCTACAAGTCGGGGATGACGCCGACCAACGTCGACACGCAGACCTACATCTTCGTCGACCGCGTGCTCACCCAGACCCGCCCGTCGGGCTACCCGAGCGGGTTCGACTTCGACATGGACCAGACGATCGTCAACGACGGTCGCTACCAGGGCCGCATCCGCAACGACCTGCGGTCGTTGCCGAGCATCTCGGTCGTCATGTCGGTCGACGACATGTTCGGCGGGAACGGTCTGATGACCGCGCCGGCGAGCAGCGTCGAGAAGCCCGGGTCGGTCGAGATCATCTATCCCGACGGCCGCGACGGGTCGCAGGCCGACTGCGGCTTCAAGCCGCACTCGCACGTCCTGCGCAAGCGGAGCTTCCGGTTGTACTTCCGCGAGTCGCAGTACGGGGTCGGCCGGTGGAAGCACGACCTGTTCAACAACGCGGTGGAAGGCGTCGACGCGCGCAGCGCGCGCTTCGACGTGCTCGTGCTGCGCGCCGGGGTCAACGACAACCTGCAGAGTAACTACGACGGCCGCGCCGGGCGCGCGACCTACGTCGCCGACCAGCTCGCGCGCTCGTCGCAGGCGGCGATGAGCGGCTACGGCCAGCGCGGGTTGTTCGCGCACCTGTACGTCAACGGGCTGTACTGGGGCCTCTACAACCTCGCCGAACGGCCCGACGACGCGTTCTCCGCCAGCCAGTTCGGCGGCAACGAGGACGACTGGTTCGCCGCCAACCACGGCGGCGAGCTGAGCGGCGATCCGAGCTGGTTCCTCGGTCTGGTCAACAACGCCGGGAGCTGGTCGACCGCGCAGCAGCGCCTCGACCTCGCCGCGTTCGCCGACTACATCCTCTACTACTCGTTCAGCGGCGGCGGCGACTGGCCGGGCAACAACTGGTACGTCGGCAACCGCTTCCTCCCGGCACCCGGCAAGATCCGGTTCTACATCTGGGACTGCGAGGACTCGTGGATCCGCATGCCGGGCCGCGCCAACGACGGCGCGTGGCTGCACCCCGACCTGATCGCAGGCACGTCGTTCATCTCGCGCATCTGGCAGGGCGTCGACAACCACGCCGACTTCCTGATGCTGTTCGCCGACCGCGTCTACAAGCACTGCTTCAACGACGGCGTGCTGACCGACGAGGCCATCCAGGCGCGCTTCGACCGGCTGTGCGCGGAGATCTCCGGCGCGGTGGTCGGCCAGTCGGCGCGCTGGGGCCGCTACAAGGTCGGCGGCGGGCGCTGGACGCGCGCCGACGACTGGGTGCCGTACGTCAACTCGGTGCGCTCGCTGATGTCGGGCAACGTGCAGCGCCTGATCAGCGCGCTGCGCAACACCAACGTGCCGGCGCCGCACCCCAAGTACTACCCCGACGTCGACCCGCCGTTGTTCAAGAGCAACGGTGCCACGCTGCGCTCGACCTGGCTCACGGTGCTGCCCGGCTTCCCGCTCACCATCGAGCGCGCCGGCAGCGCGGGCACCGTCTACTGCACGGTCGACGGTTCCGATCCGCGCGCCCCGGGCGGCGCGCCACGCGGCACGCCGGTCGGCTCGGGATTGTCGCTCACCGTGACCACGCCGCTGCACGTCCAGGCACGCACCCTGCACAACGGCGAGTGGAGCGCGCTGCACACGCTCGTGCTCGACGTGGTCCCGACCCTGCCGGTCGAGATCCACGAGTTCATGGCCGAGAACGACGAGGGCGCGCAGGACGAGCGCGGCGAGCGCGAGGACTGGATCGAGATCTGGAACCGCTCGTCACAGCCGTTCCACATCGGCGGCTACCACCTCACCGACAACCTCAACAACCCGACCAAGTGGCGCTTTCCGAGCGGCACGACGATCCCCGCCAACTCGACGATCCTCGTCTGGGCCGACAGCCAGCCGAACCAGGGGCCGCTGCACACCAACTTCGGGCTGTCGACCGACGGGGAAGTCGTCGCGCTGTTCGATCCGAGCGGCACGGTGCTCCTCGACGGCTGCTCGTTCGGTCCGCAGGAGGCCGACGTGTCGATCGGCCGCCTGACCACCGGCGGCGGTTGGTACGCGTTCTCCAGCCCGACGCCGGGCCGCCCGAACCGCCCGTCGCCGGCCGGCCACGTCACCTACCGCGCGGCCAACCTCGGCCCGATCGCCGCGACGCTGCGCGGTGAAGGCACCATGATGCCCGGCGAGTACATGACCCTGCGCCTCGACGACGCGCAGCCGAGCCGGCCGGTCCTGTTCATGATCGGCGTGCAGCCGCTGAGCATCGACTTCGGCGCCCTCGGCAGCGCCCTCGTGCTGCCGATCGCGACGCTGCCGGGCGCGACCGACGCCGATGGCAAGGCGGTGTTCAGCCTGCCCCTGCCGCTGGGCGACGCGGCGCTGCGCGACCTCTCGATCTACACACAGGCGATCGTCGGCGGCGCGGGCGGCGGCCTGACGGAAGCCGTGCTGTCGCGCTTCTGCCCGTGAGCAGGGCGCGCGGTGCGCTCGGTGCCCCGCGCCGCGCGACTGCGACACCGCCCGGACGCGCGCTCGCCGGTTGCCGAACCGACCGGCGGCGCGCACATTCCGGCGCGATGCTCGAACGCCTGCTCCGCGCGGTCCTCGTCGCCGCGACCCCGTCCGTCGCCGCCTGCGTGCAGCTCGGCCCGGGCGATCCGAACCACGGCCACTGGGGGGAACGCGTCGTCGCCGACGTCGGCGTGATGCCGGCGTTCTGGCTCACGGTCGACAGCGACGACGAGGACGTGCCCACGGTCGACCTCTTCGGCCCTGGTGCCGGAGTCCGGCTCGGGATTGGCAACGCCGACCAGAGCGTCGGCCTGCTTTACCAGACCGCGTTCCTGGACGAAGACGACGGTCCGGCGGAGATCGACGTGCACGTGCTGCTGCTCGACTTCGACGTCAGCGTTCCGGTCGAGCCGCAGGGGTTCCTGCTGGTGCACGCGGCCGCGGGGCTCGGCATGGTCAGTCTGGAGTCGCCCGACCCGGCGCTCGACACCACCACCGGCGCGGCGAACCTGCGCCTGCAGCTCGAGCTGCGCCCGATGCGCCGGCTGGCGTTCCTCGCCGGCGTCGGCGCGTTCGCGTTCGGCAGCGCGGGCGACACCGAGGCGTACGGGACCTTCATCGACCTCGGGATGCGCCTGACCTTCTGAACGCGCGACAACGGCGCTCGCGCAGGGCCCGCCGGAGCGGGCCCTGCGTTCACCGCAGCGTCACGTCCGGCGTCAGCGCCCACACGCGCGGGACGCCGCCGCCGGCGAGGACGTCCTGTAGCACGGTCATCGCCGCCGGCACCGGACCGAGGCGCGCGAGCAGCACCCGCGCCGGCCCCTCCGGCACCAGGCTGCGCGCCGAGACGAGCTGCTCGACCATCGCGTCCATGAAGCTGCGCGGCCGCGGCAGGTGCGTGACCGCGACGTCGTCGGCCAGGCCGGCTTCCTTGCGCACCATCGCGAGCGCCTCGTCGAGTCCGCCGACCTTGTCGACCAGGCGCAACTCGACGGCGTGGTCGCCGGAGTAGACCCGCCCGCCGGCGAGCGGGAGCACGGCGTCGACCGTGAGTCCGCGCGACTTCGCCACGAGCGCGAGGAAGCGCTCGTACACGCCGTCGACCATCTGCTGCATGCGGGCCTGCTCGGCTTCGGTCCAGCCGCGGCTCGGCGACGTCATCGCGGCGCTCGGGTCGAGCGCGACCATCTCCTCGTGCATCCCGACCCGCCGGAACAGCGCGCCGAGGTCGGGCTTCAGTCCGAACACGCCGATCGAGCCGGTGATCGTGCCGACCTCCGCGAGGATCGGCCGGCCGATGCAGGTGATCCAGTAGCCGCCCGAGCCGGCGACGCGGCCCATCGAGAACACCACCGGCTTCTTCGCGGCGAGGTCGGTGAGCGCGACGCGGATCGCCTCGCTCGCGGTCGCCGAGCCGCCCGGCGAGTTCACGCGCAGCACGACCGCCTTGATGTTCGCGTCGTCGGCCACCTGGCGGATCAGCTTGACCGTCGCGCCCGACACCATGCTGCCGGGCTGCGCCTCCTTGCCGTCCACGATGCCGCCGTTCAGGTGCACGACCGCGATCGACGGCTCCTCGATCTCCTTGTCCTTCTTCGGCGCGAACAGCTCGGCCAGGATCGCCATCGGGTTGAAGCTCTGCCGCTTCTTCGCCGGCGCGAGCACGGCGTGGAACTCGACGTCGTCGCGCCCGAGCGCGGCCTGCAGCGCGGCGTTCGCGCCGACCCACGGCACGAGCCGGTCGACCAGGCCGGCGGCCTTCGCTTCATGGGCGAGCACGACGCGCTGCGCCTGCAGCGCGCGCACCTTGTCGGCGGTCAGGTTGCGTCCGGTCGCGACGCGCTCGACCAGCTCCCGGTTCATGCGCGCGACCATCTGCAGGTAGTGCTCGCGCAGGTGGTCGCTCATCCGCGGCAGCACGTACGGCTCGACCGCGCCCTTGAAGTCGCCGCAGCGCACGACGTCGAAACGGACGCCGAGCAGGTCGAACAGGTCCTTGAGGAACGACACCGACAGCGACGGCGCCGCGACGTCGAGGACGCCCATCTCGGCCATCAGCACCTCGTCGCACATCGCCGCCAGCTGCAGATGCACCGGCCCGCCGTTTTCCAGGTAGGCGTAGGTGCGCCGCCCGCTCGCGCGGATCTTCGCGATCGTGCGCGCGAGTTCGGCGAGCTGCGCGCCGTTCAGATCCACGGGCTGCGCGAGGTCGAGCAACACGGGTGAGTCGGCGCGGCCCTTGGCCAGCTCCTCGAGCTTCGCGCGCATCGCGTAGAAGTCCTTGGGCGGCTTGCCGCCGCCGGCGAGCAGCGCAGTCAAATCGAAGCCCTGCTCGGGAAGGTCGGCGTACGAGCCTTCGAGGTCGACGCGGTCGACCTTCAACTTGGCCGGAGCAGTCGGAGCGGGCTCGACCGGGTCCTGCGCGCGCGGCGAGGCGAGCACGAGGACGGCGGCCAGGGGAATGAAGAGAGGTCGGTTCATCGACACACCTGCGAAGGGAAAGCCTGGGTTTTCGACGGGCCGGCGGGGGTGAAAGCGTGCGGACGGGACGCCGCCCGTCGCGCCGGGTCGGTCGCGTGGCCCCACCGGGAGGAGCTGCCACCGCGTTTCGACGGGCGGCCATTCTGCGCCAAGGGCCGTTCCCGTCGCAGCAAGGAAGGTCGCCGCGCTCCCGCACCGCGCGGATCGCGCGCACGGAGTGTGACACCACGCGCCTCCCCATCCTGGGTCCGGTGGCTCCCGTCGCCGCACCCCGGTCCGGCGCGCGCGCGTGCGCGCCGCCGCAAGCCGTGGCCGCGATGGGACCGCGTCGTCCGTGGGCGCAAAGCCCGACCCGGTCATGACAACCACCGTCCTTCCCGACCTCGTGTCCGGGTCCCGCGCCGAGCGCGGCCGCGCGCGATCCGCCTCGTGCGAACCGCGCGCCGGCCTCCTCGTCGCGCTCCTCGCCGTGCTCGCGCCCTGCGGCTGCGCACGCCCGTCGGTGCCCGAGGCCCCGCCCGCGAGGCTCGCCGACACGGGGCTCTACGCCGACTTCGCGGCGCGGACGCTCGCTCCGGGCGTCCTCACGTTCACGCCGCAGTACCCGCTGTGGACCGACGGCGCGGCCAAGGAGCGCTGGATCGCCCTGCCGCCCGGCACCACGATCGACGCCTCGGATCCCGACCACTGGGAGTTCCCGGTCGGCACGCGCCTGTGGAAGGAGTTCCGCTTCGGCCGGCCGATCGAGACGCGCTTCATGATGCGGCGCGCCGACGGCACGTGGGCCTACGCGACCTACCAGTGGCGCGAGGACGGCTCGGACGCGGTGCGCGCGCCCGACGCGGGCGTGCGCAACGCCTGCCCGACGGGCGACACGACCGGGCACGACCTGCCCGCGGTCGGCGACTGCCGCCTGTGCCATGAGGGCACGCGCACGCCGGTGCTGGGGTTCTCCGCGCTGCAGCTCTCGCCGGCACGCGATCCGCTCGCGCCGCACGCGGACGCGCCCGAGCCGGGTGACGTCGACCTCGACGAACTCGTCGCGCGCGGGCTCGTGCGCGGCCTGCCGCCGGAGTGGCGCACCGACCCGCCGCGCATCGCGGCGCGCAGCGCGCGCGAGCGCGCCGCGCTCGGATACCTGCACGCCAACTGCGGCAACTGCCACAACGCGGTCGGGCCGCTCGCGCGGCTCGGGTTGCGCCTGGACTACCCGCTGGCCGGCGACGGCCTGTCGCCCGCGCTCGCGACCGCACTGGATGCACCGAGCGGCTTCGTACGCCCCGGCCTCACGCAGCGCATCGCGCCGGGGCGTCCCGACCGCTCCACGCTCGTGCACCGGTTGGGCGCGACCGACCCGCTCGCGCGCATGCCGCCGTTCGGCCGCTACCTGGTCGACGACGAGGCTCTGGCACTCCTCGGAGAGTGGATCGCCGTCGACCTCGCCGGTGCGCCGCTTTCCCACGCTCTCGCGAAGTGAACTGAACCATGAACGCCAAGTCCAAGATCCTGTGCCTCACCGTGCTCGCCGCGATCGCGGCGGTGACTGCTTCCTTCTCTTCCCTGCGACCGCCGGCCGGCGCGACGCCGATCGAACGCGGCAAGTACCTGGTCAGCTCGATGGCCTGCCATGACTGCCACACGCCGTGGACGGTCGGACCGAACGGCCCCGAACCCGACATGAGCCGCATGCTGTCCGGGCACCCGGCCGGCTTGACGCTGCCGCCCGCGCCGAAGGGCACGGACGCGTGGCCGATCACCGCGGCGGCGACGATGACGGCGTGGTCCGGACCGTGGGGCGTCAGCTTCACCGCCAACCTCACGCCGGACCCCGAAACCGGTCTCGGGCGCTGGACCGCCGAGGAGTTCATCGCGGCGCTGCGCACCGGACGCCATCAGGGCCGGGGCCGGCAGATCCTGCCGCCGATGCCCTACCCCATGATCCGCAACCTCACCGACGACGACCTGCGCGCGATCTTCGCGTACCTGATGTCGATCCCGGCGATCGAGAACAAGGTGCCCGAGCCGCTGCCGCCGCAAGCGAACTGACCGGCCGGCGGCGCCCCGCGCGCCGCGGGCTCGTTCAGCGGCGCTCGGCCTCGCCGGTCATCGGCACGAAGCGCACCGGCAGCAGGTCCTCTTCCACGAAGCCGTGCTCGGTGCGCGTCACGCGACGCAGAGTCTGGAACTCCTTGCCGACCGGCATGACCAGGCGGCCGCCCTCCGCGAGCTGTTCGAGCAGGCGCGGCGGCACGTGGTCCGCCGCCGCGGTGACCATGATCGCGTCGAACGGCGCCGCCTCCGGCCATCCCGCGTAGCCGTCGCCGATCCGCGTGTGCACGTTGGTGATGCCCAGCTCGCGCAGCGTCGCCGCCGCGCGCTCCGCGAGCGGTGCGACGATCTCGATCGTGTAAACCTCGGCGCACAGTCGGGCGAGCACGGCCGCCTGGTAGCCCGAGCCGGTGCCCACCTCCAGCACGCGTTCGTCGCCGCGCAGGCGCAGCGCCTCGGTCATGAACCCGACGATGTAGGGCTGTGAGATCGTCTGGCCCTCGCCGATCGGCAGCGGCCGGTCGGCGTACGCCTCGCTCGCCAGCTCGGGCTGCACGAACCGGTGCCGTTCGATCTGCAGCATCGCGTCGAGCACGCGCGGATCGCGCACGCCGCGCGCCTCGACGTGCTCGCGCACCATGCGCGTGCGCGCGGCGAAGAACGGGTCGCGCGCCTCGTCGTTCATGGCACACGCCGCCAGCAAGGCGATGCCGACCGGGAAGGATGGTCCTCGCGCCATGGCCTTCGATCGAAACGATGCGTGCCGCGCATTGGGTCAGCGGATCCGTCGCCCGGCCGCGCGCCGGTGCGCACACCCTACCCGACTCCGGTCGTGCAGCGGTCGGTTCGGCGGCCGGTGCACGGGTCGCCTCCGGACGGCGACGCTCGGCACGTGTGCGCGAGCGCTGCAACAACCCGGCCAGCCCCTGCAACTCGTGCACGATCCGGACGGACGGCATCGCGGACGGCGGCGCGGATGGACCATTGCGCTCGGCACGGTTTGATGTAGCTGCCTGCATCCGCGTCGCGGAGGCCATATGCAGAACGAACCCGAAGCTGCGCGCGAGCGCGACCGGTCCTCTCCCCAGCCGTCGCCAAGGCCCGCCGAGCCGCGGGCGAGACCTACCCGACCGAAGTCGCCGCTCAGCGACGACGATCTGGTCGACGAGGCGAGCATCGGATCGTTTCCCGCGAGCGACCCGCCGCCGTGGACACTCGGCAAGCGGCGGCGCCGCCCGGCACTTCCCGGGTGACGTAACGCTTCACGGCCGCGTGCAAGGCCTGCAGGACCGCGCGCGGCGCGCTTCCCGCGCGGCGGTCGGAGTCGCGCCCGCCGCGTCCCTCAGGCGGCGGCCGGGTCGGCCGCCGCCGGCTCCCGCCTCAGTAGATCTTCACGCACACCACGTTGGTGAACGTGAAGCTCGCCGGGCCGGCCAGCCCCTGCATGTGGAGCCCGAGCCCGACGAGGCGCGGGTTGTTCGGGATCGGGAAGGGGACCGTCGCCGCGCCCGGCACGATGACCGAGCTCGGAACGAGCGTGTTCATGTCCATGCGGAACGCGCAGCCGATGCCGGGCACGGACACCGCGGGTCCGCGGCCGAGCGAGAAGGCGACGGCGGTGACGTTGCTGCTCGCGCCGGTCACGTTGAGCACGGGCGTGCTACCGAGTGAGGTCGGGCCGTCGATCGACAGGCTCGCGTGCAGCTGCGAGCAGGAGTCGAACGGCGACACGCCGCTCACCACCTCCAGCAGGTTGCTGACCCCGTCGCCGTCGAGGTCGCCGTGCGGGTCGACCACCGTCGCGTGGTGGTAACGCGTGCTGAGCGCCGCCTGGACGCCGGCACCGACGTCGGCCGCGACCTCCAGCGTGCCGTTGACCGGGTCGATGCGCACCACTTGCGGGGTCGTGCGCGTGGTCGCCCACAGGTTGCCGAAACCGTCGATCGCGAGCCCGAGCACGTCGGTCGACACGATGTAGGTGTTGACCGTGGTCCCGGACGCCGCGTCGACCTGGTGCACGCGCCCGCTGCGGAAGTCGCCGACCCAGATGTTCCGCACCGTGCCCAGGGTGCGATCGATGTCGGCGATCACCGAGCCGAACTGGCCCCCGGCGGCGACCACGTGGGAGGCGACCTGCGTGCCGGTGGAGTCGACCTCGATCAGCTCGCCCGACGTGCCGTCGCCCACCACCCACACGTGGCTCGGCACGCCCGTGCCGCGGAAGTCGGCGACGATGCGGGTCGGCTGGACCTGCGAGTTGGTCAGCGGGAACGTCGTCGGCTGCCGCGTGAGCGCATCGATCTTCGTGACCGCTCCGGGCGGCGAGATCCGATGCGCGATCCACTTGTTGCCGTCGCTGTCGACCGTGATCCCGAGCGGCGAGGCCGTGGCCAGCGGGATCGCCCCGAGCGAGTTGCCGTTCGCGTCGAACTCCTCGACGCCGGATCCGCCCGACACCCAGGCATGGCCCGCCGCGTCGAACGCGATGTCGTACGGACTGCCGAGCGAGAAGGTGACCGTCGCGAACACCGACCCGTCGGGATTGAGGATGTCGAACTGGCTCTGGATGAAGCGGACCACCCAGATCTTGCCGTCCGGAGCGACGTGGCAGCTGCGCAGGTCCGTGGTCATCGGGATCGTGTTGATCACGGTCCCGCAGCTGCTCACCTCCGAGATGGTCCGGGCAGTGCGCGCCGCCACGAAGTAGGTCTCCTGCGCCGTGAGAACGCCGCAGACGCTGGACAGGAGGATGCACGAGGCCGCGAACCCGGCGCGGCGAGGAAAGGACGTCATCAGCGGTGGAAGAAAAGACAGAGAAGGGAGGAACAGGCAGGCTCGCGGACGGAGGTCGCGAAGCCGAGCCCAGGGCCCCAAGAGCATGCCACAGACCGCGCCCGCGGGACTGCCGCCGTGCACTCGGCCCGCCCGACGCGCCGGCGGCACCTTGCCTTGCCCGCCCGACGCGCCGGCGGCACCTTGCCTTGCCCGCCCGACGCGCGAGGATGCGGAGGTTTTCTCTCTTGCAGCCGCCGCACACGGAGCCCGCCGATCGGTCGCACGACGCTGCACCGGGAGATGGTGTGGCGCTTCCGCTCCGCCGGCTCCTCGCCTTCACCGAGGACCGCACGCTCTGGCTCGAACGCCTGCGCGACGGGCGGGCGATCGTACGCAAGGTGTTCGAGCGTGGCAGCATCAGCGACGCGGAGTCCGAGGCATGGCTCGGTTCCCGACTGCGCGGCCCGGGCTTCGTCGAGTACCTCGGCGCCGAGGTCGACCCGCGCTCGGGGCGACCGTCGACGCTGACCGCCCACGTCCCCGCGCCCGACCTCACGCGCCTCGTTGCGGGATCGGGGCCGCTCGCCCCGGACGCCGTCGCCGCGCTCGGCATCGCGCTGTGCCGCGTCCTGCGCCGCCTGCACGAGATCGCCGTGCACCGCGACGTGAAGCCGGGCAACGTGCTCGTCACCCGGAGCGCCGACGGCAGCCCGGACGTGGTGCTGCTCGACGCCGAGCACGCGTGGCCCTTGCGCTCGGGACCGCCGCGCGCGCACGCCTTCACCGGCGGAACGCACGGCTGGGCGCCGCCCGAGGCATACGCGGGCGCCGAGCCGTCGCCGGCGTTCGACGTGTTCGGCGCGGGCGCGACGCTGTGGTTCGCCGCGGTCGGCTGGCCGCCGCTGCGCACGCGCGGTGCGCAGCCGCCGCTCGGACCGGTGCTGCGCGCCGCGGCGGGGCTTCCGGCCGACCTCCTGGCGGCGCTGCGCCACGCGCTCGAGCCCGATCCCGCGCGACGCGCGACGCTCGCCCAGCTCGAAGCCGCGCTCGGCGCAGTCACGCGGGCCGGCGGCGCCGCGCGCCGCATGCTGTGCGCGGCGTTCGCCGCGCTGCAGGGCGCCGACCTGGAGCGCGCGCGTGCGGATCTCGCCGCGGCCCCCGACACGCCCGCCGACGCGCAGCATTGCGAGGCGGTGCGCGCGCTGCTGCGCCGGCGCGCGCGCCTGCTCGCGCGGCGGCCGCTGCCCGACCGTCTGCCGCGTGCGCCCGTGCCGCTCGCCGAGCTGGCGCGCCTCGTGCGCGAGCGCCGCGCGTTCGCGAGCCACTTCCCCGGCCATGCCGGCCTGCGCCAGGACCTCGACGACGCGCGCGAACGCGCCGCGGCCGCGCTCGACTCGGTGCTCGAGACGATCGCCGCGCACAAGCGCGCCGCGCGGTTCGCCGCGGCGCGCGCGGAGATCGCCGCCGCCAAGGACGTGATCACCGCCCTCGCACCGCTCGGCGGCCCGTTGCCGGCGCTCGCCGACGGTGCCGCGCCGAGCGCGCTGCAGCGCGCGCCGCAGCGCCTCGTGGCCCTCGCCGAGCAGGACCTGGACGACGCGGAGGCCCGCTACCGCGCGCTGCTCGACGAGCTGCAGGCCGCGGAGCGCGACCTAGACGTCGCCGCCGCGGCGCAGACGATCGACCACGCCGCCGCGATCTGGGGCGGGGCCAGCGACGTGGTCGCCGACCTCAAGGACCGGCTGCACCGCCTGACCTTCTTCGTCGACCGTCTGGCGCAACCCGCCGACGCGCTCGCGCAGCTGCGCCACGAGCTGAGCGAGGCGGACGGCGCGGACCACAGGCTCGCGGAGGTCGAACAGTGCTTCGAGCGCTGCCGCCGGTAACGGCACGGCAACCCGGCACGCGGCGCGCTCGGCCTGCGCACCGTGTGGCGCACGCTGCGCGACCTGGCCGACGAGCTGCCCGCAGCGCAGCAGACGGTCGCCGGCGCGACCGCGGCGCTCGCCGCCGCGCTGGAACAGGTGTCGCAGCGCGCCTGGACGATCGCCGACGACTGCCGGGCCAGGCTCGCGTCCGTGCCGATCCCGATCCGGCCCCTGCAGAACCAGCTCGCGCGCCTCGATCATCTCCGCCTGCTCGACGCGCTGGTCGACTGCGCGCGCGGGAGCCGCGCCGAGTTGCTCGACGAGATCGAACGCCTGCGCTCCGAGGTCGACCGCGCGCGCGCGACGCGCGACCGCATCGCGACCGGCGCGCGCGAGGCGATGGAGCGCGGCCACCTCACGACCGCGCTCTACGACATGGCGCGCGCGGTCGACCGCTACGACGCTCCGGCGAGCGACCTCGAAGAGGCGCGCAAGCGCAAGGACGCGGTCGAGGCGGCGATGCGCGAGAACCACCGGCTGGCGGCGCGCTACGCCGAGCTGGAGGACGACCCGACCAGCGACGCCGAGCAACGCGTCGAGGTGCTGCAGCGGCGGCGCGAGCTGCTCGACTTCCTGTGCGCGAACGTCGCCGCCGAGCGCGCGGTCACCTACGCGCAGGACCGGCTCGACGTCGACGTGCGCATCCTGCAGGAGCGCGCCGCGGCCGCCGAGCGCCGCCTCGACACCCTGACCGAACCGGGCGCCCGGCTCGCGCTGAGCGCGGCGACGCTCGCCGCGCTCGACGAGTTCACCGCCGCGCACGGCAGCGAGCGCGACCGGCTCGGGCGCGTGCAGCGCATGCGCGAGCACTGGCAGAGCCTGCACGCGCGTGCCGGCGAAGACGTCGCGCGCGCCGAGGCAGCCTCGGCCGAGGCACGCCGCCGCCGGCAGCGCACGCTGCTCGCCCGCGGTCTGGTCGGCACGCTGGTCGTCGCGCTGGCGGTCACCGCGTGGCTCGCCTTGCGCCGCGGCGGCGAGGATCCGCTCGCCGCCGCCGTGGCGAGCGTCACGGGCCAGCTCCGGGAACCGCTCACCCAGGCCGGCTACGACCCGGTGCAGGCGGTGCTCGACCTCGACCGCTTCGCCGGCGACCTCGAACGCAGCGGGCTCGCGGACTCGCAGGTGCCGGGCGGTCGGGAGATCGTGCGTGCCGCGCGCGCGTTCGCCGAACACGCGAGCGCCACGACGCGCGGCCACGTCGCCTGGGGCGAGTTCGTGGCGGCAACCGAGGCCCGGCGCGCCGAGTTCGAACGCGCGTGCGCCCTCCTTCCCACTGCCGCAGCCTCGCCGGAGTTCGCCGCGGTCCTCGACCGCTTCGCGCGCGCCGCCGAGCTGACCGCGGTGTTCGCCGCCGCGCGCGCGTGTTCCGACGACGCGCAGCGCGCGATCGTCCGCGACTACGCGCGGTCGCGCGGGATCGCGGTCGAGGTGCAGTGAGCCCGGCGGCCGTGCCCGATCCCGCGCCGGGGTTCAGGGCGGTCGCCGCGCGCGATTCCCGCGCGCCGCGCCGGAACGGTCGGGCGTTCGCGCGGCGCTGCCGTCGCGGTCGGCGCGCGGTTCACCGCAAGCTCACGCCGACCGTCGCCTTCAGCGTCTTCATCTCGCCGCCGCGCTTGACGACGATGTCGACCTGATCGCCGATGCGCACCGTCGACAGCGCGTTCATGTAGTCCTGGACGTTGTCGATCTCGATGCCGCCGAACTCGATGATCACGTCGCCCGGCTTCAGGCCGGCCTTGTCGGCCGGGCCGCCCGGACGCACGTCGTTGATCGCCAGGCCGCCAGAACTCTCGTAATCGAGCATGAGCCCCATGCCCGGCGAGCCGGTCGGCGGATCCTCGGACGACGGCGCGTCCGTGCGCTGCGTCTCGGGTGCGCGCGCGTGCGGCGATTCGGTCGCGGCGTCGCCGCGGTCGCCGGACACGGCGCGCGGTTCGACGGACTTCTGCGAGTCGTTGCCCGGCCCCTGGCAGGCGGTCGCGAACAGGCCGGCGAAGACGATCAGGAGGGCGATGCGCATCCCGGCACTGAACGCGGCCCGTGCGGGGAAAGCAAGCCGTGCGCCCGCGCCGCGGGCCCGCGCCCGGCGATCGACCGACTCGGAGCCGCGCGGCGGATTGCTACGCTCGCGCCATGAAGATCGCGACCTGGAACGTCAACTCGATCCGCGCGCGGCTCGCGAAGGTGCGCGACTGGGTGACGATCCACGACCCGGACGTGCTGTGCCTGCAGGAGACCAAGGTCGCCGACCTGCAATTCCCGCGCGAGCCGCTCGAAGACCTCGGCTACAACGTCGAGGTCTTCGGCCAGCCGAACTACAACGGCGTCGCGATCCTGAGCAAGCGGCCGATCGAGGCGGTGGTGAAGGGCCTGCCCGACGACGGGGAGAACGCCGAGCGCCGCGTGCTCGGCGGAGTGATCGGCGACCGCATCGTCCTGTCGGTGTACGCGCCGAACGGCACCGCGGTCGGCAGCGAGCGCTTCCACGACAAGCTCATGTGGTTCCGCCGCCTGCGCCGCTTCCTCGACGACACCTATCCGCCGGGGGAGAAGCTGCTCGTGTGCGGCGACCTGAACGTCACGCGCGACGACCGCGACGTGTGGGACCCGGTCGGCTGCGCCGGGCAG
>Ga0079224_100006719_pt1 | contig 15318 bp, 14 predicted proteins | sample Stecom2015_FD_80414 | JGI IMG/M metagenome (GOLD analysis project Ga0079224, IMG submission 80414) | Agricultural soil microbial communities from Utah to study Nitrogen management - Steer compost 2015 | ecosystem: Environmental > Terrestrial > Soil > Agricultural land | place: USA: Utah...
CAGCATCGCCGGCTCCTGCCACCGCCGCGTCACCCCACACAACACGGCGAAGAGTTAGCCGCGGTCGTGGCTGGCCTGCCGGTAGCGGGCCCGCAGCACCTCCACCAGCTCCCAATCCGACAGCTTGGCCACGTCCAGCTGCCCGAGCGCGGCGGCGAGCTCCGGACCGGCCGGCAACCCCGACAAGGCCGCCACCCGCGCATCAACCCGGCCCTCAAGGACCGGGTCGGCCGTGCTGCTCCCCCGCGTCACGCCAACCACACTAGCAACAGCCTCCGACAAAAGTTCGAACCCAAACGGCGTGTTGGACGAGAAGCCGTCAAGCAAACTCAAGCAGCTCCTAAGTAGACACAGCTATCATCGCTCGGCCGATCGACCCATTCCCGTTGCGCCGCACGGTACCGCCGAACTAGGGTGCGGCAATGCCGAGGCCGATGTCGCTGAGCTGGCCCGTGGCGCTGTCCTGGCGGATGCGGCGGCACATGCTTGACCCGGTCGGCACCGAATCGGTTGCTGGCGTGGTGCGCCGGCTCGGCGCCATCCCCGCCTTCCCCGAACACGCCGCAGAACTCGCCATACGAATCCGCCGCGCACGGTCGCGAGCCGGTGACGTCGCCCGCGCGCTTGCGCAAGGGCAGATCATCAAGACGTACGCCTTTCGCGGTGCCACGCACCTGCTGACTCTCGAGGACGGTGGCGCGTACCTTGCGCTGCGAGCTGCCAGCCGGATGTGGGAGCTACCCAGCTGGCAGAGCCACTACCGCCTGCCGCCCGCGGAATGGTCGCACTTACGCGCGACGGTGCGCGAGGCCCTGGCCGACGGGCCGTTGACTCGCGAAGAGTTAGGGGCGGCGATCACGGCACGGCGCCGGTTCCGCCATCTGGGCTTCGCCTTCGACGGGGCGGACACGTTGCTCAAACCCCTGGCCTGGCAAGGTGACATGTGCTTCGGCCCACTACGGGACGGTCGCGTGACCTTCCAGCGCCTGGACACCAATCCGCGCTGGACCGGGCTGCCCGACCTCGACGATGCCGGACGGCAAGCGATCGAGGCTTACTTCCGGGCGTACGGGCCGGCGACACCGCGACACCTCCAGTACTGGCTCGGCGCGGGTCTCGGTGTGGCCCGCAAGCGAATCAAGACGTGGCTCGCGGAGTTCGGTGACCGCCTCGCCGCCGTCGACATCGACGGCGACACCGCCTACGTTCTGCAAGACGACCTCGATGAGCTCACCGAGACGCGCGCGAATAGCGCCGTACGCCTCCTGCCCGGGTACGACCAGTGGGTCCTCGGCCCGGGCACCGCAGACCCCAACGTCGTGCCCCCGGAGCGGCGGCAACTGGTCACCCGGCAAGCGAACCTCGTGATCGTCGGCGGATCCCTCCGTGGCGTCTGGCGGGTGGCCGACGACGAGCTCGTCATTCGCTGGTTCACCGAGGCCGGCAAGCCACCGAAGGCGGCGCTGACCGAGGAGGCGCAGCGGATGGCCACGATCCTCGATAAACCGCTACGGACGAGCGTCGAGCTGGTATGAGGAACTGCGGTGATGAGGAACGATGCATCGAAACACCCGTACGTCGTAGCCCGCGTGGCCGTGTCACTAGAGGGCGCCACAGTCCTTTGTAGCCGGTCCCGCTTGTGAAGCCGACGTCGCCGCCGTCCGCACTGACCACGGCGTTGGTACAGCTCACGAATGAGCGCACATAAGTGACGGGTTAGCTCGGCGATCGGCGGCTCTTCGGCGGCGACTGGGCGTACCACATCGTCGTTCCTGATCCCTCACGGCAGGACGGGCCATCTCCCATCCGGCGTATGTATCTCATGCTGGGCCGATCGTGAGTCAGGTCACCCGCCGAACGCACTCATCGAGTGCTACGAAGGGGGCTACCGAGCACGTCCAGTGGTTGGGCCAAAGGCTCGCCAATACGCGGCGATCCGCAGTACCGTGCTTTGCGTGCCGGATGATCTACGCGGACGCATCATCGCCAGTCACCCGCAACGATGGTTGACCGGACCGTGCTAGGGCGATCGCCTCGCGTCCGTCAGGCTGAGATGTCCCGGCCCAGGGGGGCGCGGAAAGCGCTGCTGGCCCAGATGTCGTCGCCGTTGCGGCAGTACCTGGCCACCGAGTCGGGCAGCGCCAGCATCCTGCTCGTTGCCGCGGCCGCCGCTGTGATCTGGGCGAACTCACCCTGGTCGGCGGCGTACGAGGACCTCTGGGCCACCGAGGCTGCCGTCCAGTTCGGCGGCGCGATCCTCGCCTTGGACCTCGGGCACTGGGTCAACGACGGCCTGATGGCGCTGTTCTTCTTCGTGATCGGCTTGGAGGTACGGCGTGAGTTCTCGGTCGGCGAGTTGACCGACCGCAGACGGGCAGCGCTACCGATCGCGGCCGGCGTCGCCGGGATGGTGGTGCCGGCGGCGCTTTACCTCTCACTGAACTCGTCCGGCCCGGCCGTCCACGGCTGGGGGATCGTCATCGGTACAGACACCGCCTTCATGCTGGGGGCGTTGGCGGTCGTCGGCCCACGCTTCGCCACCCAGCTGCGCATCTTCCTGCTGACGCTGACGGTCATCGACGACATCGTGGCCGTCACGGTCATCGCGGTGGTGTACTCCGACGGGGTCCGGATCGGTTGGGTCTTGGTTGGTCTGGCTTGTGCGGCGGCGTTGGTGGTCCTCGACAAGCTCGCTGTGTGGCGGACCGGACCATATTTGTTGTTCGTCGTGCTGCTGTGGCTCGCCACGTTGCAGGCCGGGATTCACGGCTCGATCGGGGGCATGGTAGGCGGCCTGCTCATCCGGGCCCGCCCGGTGAGCCGGGAGACGGTGGAGAGCGCGATCCGGCGGTTCCGGGCCTTCCGCCAGTCGCCAATGGCCGATCTGGGCCGTTCGGCACAGAGGAGTCTCGAGCGGGCCATCTCAGTAAACGAACGGCTGCAGGTCGCACTGCATCCGTGGTCCAGTTACCTGGTAGTGCCGCTCTTCGCCTTGGCCAACGCCGGGGTCGACCTGCGCGGTGGCGTGCTCTCCGATGCCTTGCGGTCACCAGTCACCTGGGGTGTGGTGATTGGCCTCGTCGTAGGCAAGCTCGTCGGCATCTCGGTGACCGCGCTGGCCGGGACCCGGCTTGGCCTGGGACGACTACCACAGGGCGTACGACCCAGCCACGTGCTCGGCGGGGCGGCGCTGTCGGGCATCGGGTTCACCGTCTCCTTGCTGATCACGAGTCTGGCGTTCGACGACCCGGTGATACAGGACGAAGCACGCGTCGGTGTGCTGCTCGCCGCGTTGCTGGCCGTCCTAACCGGCTCGGTGGTGTTCCGCGTCGGGAGGCGGCTCCTTGGCGACGTCGACGCCGACCTGCCACGCACCCTTGACCGGCCGGTCGATGCCGCGGTGGATCACATCCGGGGTCCGGTTGACGCGCCGCTGACGCTGGTGGAGTACGGCGACTTCGAGTGTCCGTTCTGCGCGAAGTCCACCGGAGTCGCTCGGGAACTGCGACAGCGCTTCGGTGATGAGCTGCGTTACGTGTTCCGTCATCTGCCGTTGCCCGACGTCCACCCCCATGCCGAGCTGGCAGCGCGGGCGGCAGAAGCCGCCAGCGCCCAGGGCAACTTCTGGGCGATGCACGACCTGCTCTTCGCGCATCAGGATCAGCTGCAGCTCGAGGATCTCGTCGGCTACGCCGCCGACATCGGCCTGGACGTCGAGCAGTTTCTGCGCGACATCGACGATGAGGAGGTGTACGCACGGGTGCGTGCCGATGTTGCCAGTGCCGAGGCCAGCGGTGCCCGGGGCACGCCGACCTTCTTCGTCGGGGATCGCCGGCACATCGGGCCGTACGACGCTGAGACCCTCGCCGCCGCGCTCGAGGCGAGCCGGGTTCGCCAGGCCGAAGGGCTGTCCCCACCCAGCGGCAGCGCCTCCCCATAGTCGACAGACGGCAGCGGCACCGACGGCCTCCCCATTGCGGCGTTCGGCTTGGTGTCCGCAGGGGGTTAGGTGTCGGTGCCGCTGGCTGCGTCGCTTCGAGTTGTCGATGGGCGTAAAGCCGGTGAGCCCTACTTGGCTCGCGCGGGTGCCTTCCGGGCCGTGGCCGTCTTGGCGGTCGTCTTGGCGGCACTCGCCTTGGTGGCAGTCGCCTTGGTCCCGCGGGCCGTGGCGGTGCTGCGCTGGGTCGGTACCGGCGCCACCTTGCCGGCCTTGACGGTCTTCTTGGCGGAAGCCGCAGCCGCCTTGCCGTTCGCCGCCGCCTTCGGCAGCTTTCCGGCCGCGACCATGTCCTTGAAGGTGGTGCCCGGGCGGAAGGCCGGCACCGCGGTCTTCTTCACCTTCACCGTCTCGCCGGTGCGCGGGTTGCGGGCGGTCCGGGCGGCGCGGGCACGCTTCTCGAAGACACCGAACCCCGCGATGGATACCTTGTCGCCGCGGGTCACCGCGCTCTGCACCTCGGTCAGGAACGCGTCGAGCGCCGCCTTCGCCGAAGCCCGGTCGCCCAGCCGTCCCGCCAGGGCCTCGACTAGCTCTGTCTTGTTCACGGTTGTGCTCCTTCCATTTGGAAAAGGGGGAATCGTGGAAAGGTCCACAAGAGACCACAAGACAAGAGTGAGCGTTGACCGGCTGGTGCGCAATCATCGCAAGCGTTTCGACGCCGATAAAGTAAGCGATCCGACTGATTTCGAAGGCAATGTGGCGGGACCAGGGTCACACCATCCTTAGTGGATGCTCCCATGGCGATCGCGTGCCTTGAGCCGGACCATTGGCATCGCCGGTGCCGGCAGTGGTTCGGCATCGCAGCCTTCGACCGTCCCAAACCGCCGCCCGGCCATCCAATCATCCCGGGATTGCACGATCTCCTCATGGGAACGACCCACGAAGTTCCACCACATCACCAGTGGCTCTTCGAACGGCTCGCCGCCGAGGAGGAACAGCCGAGCCGGTCCGGTGGCATCGACCGCGATCTCGTCGCGGCCGGTACCCAGGTAGAGCAATGAGCCCGGGCCGATATCGGTGCCCGCGACGCCTGCCGTACCCGTCATCGCGAGCACGCCGTACTCAAAGTCTCGGCGGGCCGGGAGCCGAGCATGACCCGCGGCCGCGAACACGATCTCCGCCCCCAACAGTGGCGTGTGGACCCGAGCCGGTGAGCGGCTGCCGGCAAGCTCGCCGACGACCACGGTGACGATGGCGCTGTCGATCTGCTGCACCGGCATACCGCGATGGTGTTCGAATCGAGGTGCGTCATGGCGCTCCGGATCGGGCAGCGCCACCCAGAGCTGAAGCCCATGCAAGCTCGGCGGGTGCTCTTCCGGCGTGTACTCGGAATGAGCTATCCCCCGGCCGGATGTCATCAGGTTGAGCTGACCCGGCGCGATCAACTGATGGCTGCCCAGGCTGTCGCGGTGCTCGATCAGGCCCTCGACCAGCCAGGTGACAGTCTGCAGGCCGGTGTGCGGGTGCGGCGGAACCTGCATGCCCGGACGCCCACTGACGTCATCCGGTCCGAAATGATCGACGAAGCACCAGGCGCCCACCATCCGCCGTTGCCGGTGCGGCAGCAGCCGCCGGACCGTTGTGTAACGCCCGAGCGGAACGTCATGACCAGGCAGCAGAACGCTGTCCGGCTCCGGCACCTCGGCCACGGTGCCCGGGTACAGCGCTTGTTCGCTCATGAATTGACCCTACGGGCGCCCGGCCAGATCGCCGGCTCGAGCGCCCGTAATTCAGGGCCCCGTCGGACTCAGTGACGTGACACCACGACCTTGAGAGCACCGGTCCGGGCCGGATCGGAGAACACGTCGTACGCCTGCATGAAGGCGTCGAAGTCGAACCGATGCGTGATCATCTGGCTCACGTCGAGCTGTCCGGCCGCGAGCATCTTCAGCAGGTCCGGCGTGGAGTAGGTATCCACGAGACCCGTGGTCACCGTGATGTTGCGAATCCACAGGTCTTCCAGATGCAGCGTCACCGGCTTGCCATGCACGCCGACGTTGGCGACGTGTCCGCCCGGACGCACCAGCGTGGTGCAGAGCTCGAATGTCGCTGGTATGCCGACCGCCTCGATGGCCGTGTCGGCACCGAGGCCGTCGGTCACTGACCGGACGAGTTCCAGCGGGTTCTCATCTGGCTTGGCGACGATGTCCGCGCCGAACCGCTTGGCCGCCTCCAGTCGCGGCTCTGCCTTGTCGATCGCGATGATGTGAGCCGGAGAGAACAACCTCGCCGTCAGGACGGCGGCGAGCCCGATCGGACCCGCTCCGACGACCACCACGGTGTCACCGGGCCGGACCTGTCCGTTGAGGACACCGACCTCGTAGGACGTGGGAAGGATGTCGGCGAGCATGACCGCCGCCTCGTCGCTGATCGACGGCGGCAACTTGTACGTCGAGAGGTCTGCGAACGGCAGTCGGGCGTACTCAGCCTGCACACCATCGACGAGGTGGCCGAGGATCCAGCCGCCGCCGTTCAGGCACTGGCCGTAGCTGCCGGTGCGGCAGTAGCGGCACACGCCGCAGGCCGAGATGCAGGACGCCAGAACCCGGTCCCCGGCGGAGAGCCCACTCACACCTGAGCCGGTCTCCACGATCGTGCCGACCGCTTCATGGCCGAGGATCCGCCCGGGCCGCACGGCAGGAACATCGCCGCCGAGGATGTGCAGATCCGTACCGCAGATCGTGACGGTGTCCACGCGAATGATCGCGTCTCGTGGATCGGTAATCATAGGATCCGGGACGTCCTTCCAGGAACGCTGCCCGGGGCCGCCATACACTACAGCCTTCATGACGTCACCAACCTCCCGCACCGCATGATGAGGGCTGGAGCCCTCGGGTGACTCCAGCCTCTCGAACATCGACGCTTCAGATGAGTGCAATCCGGCCCTTCACACCGGGCCAAACGCCCTCTCCGCTCAGCGGGCGGGCGTTGCCGAGTCGTCCTCTGACCGATGCTTCGACTCGTGCTCTGCGATCTTCTTGCGCACCTCGTCCATGTCGAGCTTCCGTACGGCGGTGATGAGCTCATCCAGCGCCGACCGCGGCAAGGCGCCAGGCTGGGCGAAGACGAGCACGCCGTCGCGGAACGCCATCAGAGTCGGGATCGACGTGATCCGCAGCGCACCGGCGAGCGCCGGCTCCGCCTCCGTGTCCACCTTGGCGAACACGACATCCGGGTTGTCCTCGCTCGCCTGCTCGAAAACCGGTGCAAACCGCCGACACGGCCCGCACCAGTCAGCCCAGAAGTCGACGAGCACGATGCCGTCAGCGCTCACCGTTCGCTCGAACGTCTCCCTGGTCAGGGCCACTGTCGCCATTTGTTAGCCTCCTAAGCTACCCCGGGGGGTATGTCCACGAGTCCAACGTGCGAGGTGTGCGCTCCATTCCCGCCGCCCGGCCGCTGTCCTTGTGACTTTGGTCCCTAGGACCGGAGCGGGTGCCCGGTATACCCTCAGGGGTATAGAGGTCGCGCGACTAAGACCGGCCAAGATGACGGAGGTTGACGATGACGTCGGCTAGCACGACCACGTTGGTGAAACCGGCGGCGGAGGAGTCAAACCGCGTTCAGGTCGGCTATCGCACCGGCGAGGAGTACGAGGTGACCGTACGCGGACACCGATTCACCGTCGACCAGCCGATCGAGCACGGCGGGGCCGACACCGCGCCCACCCCTACGGAGCTCTTCGTCGCGTCGTTGACCGCCTGTGTCGCCTTCTACGCCGGCCGGTACCTGGATCGCAATGGGTGGAGCCGCGACGGCTTGACGGTGGAGGCGAGCTTCACGATGGCGGACCGGCCGGCCCGGGTCGGCGCGGTCACGATCCGGATCCACCCGCCCGCGGGGTTGCCGCCGGAGCGCATCGAACGCCTTCTTGCCGTGGCCTCGCACTGCACGGTGCACAACAGCCTGACGCAGGCACCGGACGTGACCGTGGCTGTCGCGGAACCCTAGCCGAGCGAGGCGAGCAGCGCTCGGCATGCCTCCTCACACCGGCGGCACGCGTCGGCGCAGACGCGGCAATGCTCCATATGGTCTGCGTGCATCCCGCACTCGTCGCCGCAAGACTTGCACGCCTGCGCGCAGGCTTCTAGCTGCATTCGGGTGAGATTGGCGTCGTAGCCGGTGTGGCGCGACAGCACCCGACCGGTGGCGTCGCAAACGTCTGCGCAGTCGAGGTTGGTCCGGATGCAGCTGACGAGGTCGGCCACGTTCTGCTCGCTGAGGCAGGCGTCCGCACAGGCCGTACACGTCTGCGCGCAGTCGAAACAGGCCTCGATGCACCGAGCCAGTGCCGCCTTGTCGACCCGTCCGAGGTCGGCGGGGTAGGTGTCCAGCATTGCGCTCGCTTGAGCCATCGTTTCCTCCGCGTGATCTCCGCGGCCCACCCACCGCACCGCCCCCGGCCGGCTGGACCGCCGTGGTTACGACGCCGCCTTCGAGGGCTCTCGCCGCCGACGCGAACCCTCCTCGCTACGAGCCGGTCGCCGGGGTCGCTCCTCACGGCGGCGCGGGCGCTCCTCGCCCCGTTCGGCCCGACGTGCCCTCGGCCGCTCCGGGCGCTCGCCCTGCTCCTCCTCCTTGCCCTCCGGCTCCTTACCTTCCTTGCCCTGTTCCTCTTTGCCCTGCTCTTCTTTGCCCTGTTCCTCTTTGTCTTCTTCCTCGGGTCCCTTGGTGACCTCGCCCTCGTGGATCTCGCCCCGCCAGCCCGACGTCTCTTCCGGGTGCAGGATCGTCTCGTTCATGACCTGCCGGGCAAAGTGCTTGAGCTCCAGCCTCGCCCGGCGGCCCTGGGCCCGCCAGATGTTGCCGACCTGCTCGACGAAGCCCTTCGGGTGGTACTGGAGGTTGAGGATGATGCGGGTGAGGTCCGGGGCAAGCTCATGGAAGGTGACCGCACCGTCGACGGTGCCCTTATCCCCTTCCGAGGTCCAGACAATGCGCTTGTCCGGTACCTGTTCGACGATGGTGGACTGCCAGGAGCGGTGGGACCAGAGCACCTGGGCCGTCCAGTTCAACTTTTCGTCCGACTCCTGCTCGACGCTCTCGACCTTCTTCATGAACTTCGGGAAGTCGGCGAACTGCGTCCACTGGTTGTAGGCGACCGAGACCGGGACTCCGACGTCGATCGACTCGAGGATGTTGGTCACCTTGAGGGCCTTGCCCTTGCCGCCACCATTGCCGCCGCCGCCGTTCTCCTTGCCGGTGATGGCCGACATCAGTCCCCCTCCCTCGCCGCTGGCGTATTCGGTGAGCCGCTCGGCGGTCGAGCCCATCTTGTCGGTGACGAGCGACAGCGCACGCTTGCCGGCGGCACTCGCGAGGTTCTTCGCGCCCGCGGTGACCAACTTGGATACTGCCTGACTCATCGCTGCCCCCCACGCCTGCGCGCGCCCGAACCAGAGCCAGATCCCCGACCGCGAGCGGCCGGCTGAGGCTCTTCCTCTTCCTCTTCGTCTTCTTCCTCTTCGTCTTCGTCGTACTCGCCCTCGGGGCTCTCCTCGTCCTCCGGGCTCTCAGGACTCTCCTCGTCCTCGGGGCTCTCTTCCTCTTCTTCTTCGTCGTACTCGTCGTCGGGGCCTTCGTCCTCGTCGTACTCGTCTTCGGGTTCATCGCGCTCGCTTCCGGCGGCCCGCTGAACCTTGCTCCGGCCCCCGTCGACCTTCTCCCGGGCCTTCTCGCCAGCCTCGGACACCGGTGCCCCCAACGCCTCGGCCCGCTCGTTGAGCATGTTGCCTATCGACTCCATCCGGCTGCTCAGGGCAGTCGTCGCGGCGGCTTTGCCAGCGTCGACCAGCTTCTCCGCGCTCGATCCCAGCTGGGAGAGCTCGGGCGACGAACCGAGTAGCTTGGTTCCCCTTTGGAGCAGCTCGCCCGGCAGCGAGTTGAGCCGGCCGGAGGCTGCCGCGGCGCCCAAGAGGAGCGCCCAACGCATCTTGTGCGTCCTGCCCAACAAGTACCCAGCCCCGATGGCCAGGGCTATCGGCGCCTTTGAATTCATTTCGCCCCCCGCTTTTCCGCCTGGCTGCTACATACCACCGGCCCGGCCGAAACAAACACGGCCACGAAGGGCTTACCCAGGGTGCTGGTACGGGCGTTGCTGCTGGGGCATGTGACCGCGAATGCCGGCCTCGGGCGAGGATGCGGCCGCTAAGGAGCGGTCCGTCTGGTCATCGTCAACCGGATCGTGGCGGGGTTGAGCGTGCGCGGGAGCGCCAGGAGGTCGAGCCGCGGGTTGATCAGGCGTAACGTTGTTGATCGCATGAGCGAGGCCAGAAAGGCGCTCGCGGTGAACAGCACCAGGTTCTCGCCGGGGCAGCGTGCCGGCCCGGCGCTGAAGGGAATGAAGCCGGGCTGCTGCTCGCCTCGCCCGTCCAACCAGATCGGCGGCACGAAGCGGTCGGCGTACGCAACCGCGGTCGGGTCACGGTGGAAAAGGAACTCACGATGACCAGCGACGTCTGCCCGGGCATGATCCGCCCGCGCCAGGACGTCGCCGTGGTGCTGTCACGCAAGACCACAAGCGTGGTCGGCCAGAGCCGTACGGTCTCGAGGACGCAAGCTCTCAGGTACGCCATAGGCGGCGGTTGGGAGCCCGGTTCATCTTTGGTGAGTTCCTCCCTCACTCGGGTGGCGTGCAGGGCACTTTAAAGCGGCTTCATTGATCCGGCGGCGGCGTACCCGATCCTCTCCCGTAGAGATGAGGACACCGTGCGGCTGAAAATGGTCCAGCGCGGCCCGCTTCTCCCGGCTCGCCGGATGAAAGGGCTCGGGCGACTCCGCGAGCACCCGTTCAACATCCTGGGGCGGTGAGCGCCCTCCCCACCTGCTGGATCTGCCGGAGTGGTCGCTGCCACGGCGAGGTGGTACCCACGCGCTGCGACGCGCAACCCCTGCCGTGCAACCCCTTCCGCGCAACCCTTGCCGTGCTTCTCGTCAAGCGCGGCGCATGGCGAGCCGCCGATCGACGCGACGTGCCCACATCACCTGAGGACGACTACCATCCAGAGTGGATTCATGCCACCATCGATCGCCGCTGGTAGGCGGCGCCTGCGCCCATCTGCATGATCGACTGGCGGCCCCGTGGGCCCGGGCGCCGGGGATGCCGGTGCGGTCCGCTCTCGAGCTACCGGTCCTCCTCATCGGCTCCCTCCTCCACCACGTTCATGCCGATCTCGCAGTCGCAGAACCCCCCGATGCCCCGCAGCCCGCGGGCGAGGCGGGCCCACGGAACGCCGTACGCGCGAGCCCAGGTCTGGGCGTGACTGAGCGTGTTGTCGCAGCCCCGAATGGCGAGCATCTCCTCGACGAATCGCAGCAGCGAGCGGAACTCGTCTCGTGTGATGGGCAGGTGGCAGGTGCGGCCGGACCACGTCCGCACCGTGTGCCCCGCGCTCGACTCGATGGGGTGCCCCGCGCTCGACTCCATGGGGCAGAGCGTGGCAGGCAGGTCTGACACTTTCCGGTGTCCTTCCCCAAGGGCAGGTTGACGCTCGGTTGGGATCGACCTAACTTGATGGCTGGTCTTCGGCCTGGGACTATTCGCGGCGTCGGTGGGTGGGGTGTGCATGGCTCGACGTGTCCGGACTGGAAACCTCCGGAGCAGACCTGCGTTGGTGGTCTCGCTCGTCGCGGTCGCCGTGCTCGCCCTGGCCTGCGAGTTCCCGGAGCGGGAGGAGTCGCTGCCCGAGCGGCCGCGACCCGATCCGGTCCCCGGGTACCCGTCAACGATGGTGGCGCTCGGTGACTCCCTCACGGCGGCGTACGGCTCCTGCCTCGCCCCGACTCCGTGCCCACGCAACTCGTGGAGCACCGGCGACGGCACCCAGGTGTGGTCGCACTACCGTCGCTTGCTGGAGGTGAATCCGGCGATCGAGGACGGCCAGCGAAACCTCGCCGAACCGGGTGCCACCGCAGCCGACCTCTCCGGCCAGGCCAGAGCGGCGGCCAAGACCCCGGCAGAGTACGTGACGGTCCAGATTGGCGCCAACGACGCGTGCGAGGGCGAGATGACCCCGGTCGCTACGTTCCGGGAGCACGTCGACGAGGCCTTGCGGACGCTGGGTGACGCCATGCCGGACGCACGGGTCCTGGTCGTGAGCATCCCGAACATCTACCGCGTGTGGGAGGTCGGGCAGGACAACTCGTTCGCGGTCCGAGTCTGGCGCTCCGGCGTCTGCCCAAACCTGCTGACGAACCCTACGTCCAATGCGAAGGCAGATGCCGATCGGCGCCGGGCGTTCCGAGACCGGGTCACCGCCTACAACCGCGAGCTCCGGGCCGCTTGCTCGGCGTATGGCCCCCGCTGTCGGTACGCCGACGTGGCCGACTTCGCCTTCGATCTCACCATGCTGAGCGCCCTCGACTTCTTCCATCCGAACGCCGCTGGGCAGGAGGCCCTGGCCGAACTCACCTACCCCGGCACGTTCGACTGGTAAGCGCCGGCGCGTCTCCGCGCCGGCGCTTCGACGGCAACGAACCGGTAGGCGCTCGTGCCCAGGGCCGCTAGGGGAGCATCCGGTAGAACCGGAAGAACCCGAACTCGCCCGTGTCCAGCACCGCGATGTCCGAGAAGCCGGCAGACTTCGCGTACGAGCGCAGGATGTCCGGCCGCATCACAGTTCCGGTGCCGACCGACGACTCCGCCGAGAGGCCGTCCGGTAGGCAGACGAAGAGGCTGAAGCCGTACATCAGCCTGTCCACATCGCTCGCCGGCGCGGTGAAGGTCTCCGCGACCGCCTCATCCATCACGATCGTGACGCCGTCTGGCTTGGTGGCGCGCCGCATGGCCTCGAGCACCTGCACCGGCGCGGGCATGTCGTGGATGCATTCGAACGCGAAGACCGCGTCGAACTGGTTCGCCGGAAGCCCGGCCGCGTCACCTGTGGTGAAGGTCAGCCGGGACTCCAGGCCGCGTTCGGCGGCCGTGGCGCGCGCCATCTCGATCGACGGATCGTCGATGTCCCAGCCCGCGACGGTGGCGTCGGGGTACGCGGTCGCGAGGGCCACACTGGACCAACCCGCGCCGCAGCCGACATCGGCGATCCGGGCGCCGGGACGGCGCAGCACGGCGTCGATCTCGGGCAGGCGGGCGAGCGTGCCGGCCAGCTCCCGCAGGAAGATCGGTCGGTTCATGTCCGCCTGCGACTCGCGCATGTCCTGCCCGAACTGCGACCACGAGACGCCGCCGCCGTTCCGGTAGGCCTCCACCAACGCGGGCAGCTGCGCCGCTGCGGCGCCGATCATCCGCGCCAGCGGCGTGAGGTAGGAGAGGCTGTCCGAGTCGGTCAGTACCTCGGCAGCGCCGGGCGGGAGCGCGAAGCGGCCATCCGGACTCACGGTGAGATAGCCCGTGGCGGCCTGCTGCTCAAGCCATTCACGCGCGTAGCGAGCCGAGCCACCGGCGCGGCTGACGAGCTCGTCGGGGGTGGCCGGGCCGGTCGCGAGCGCCCGGTACCAGCCGAGCCGGTCGCCGATGGCGACGGCCAACACGTCAAACGTGTTCAGCGCAGCGCCGAAGATCCGCTCGGCAAACTCGTCTGCGGTGGGGTGCGGAGCCCCGGTCTGGGGCGTGGTGCTCATGTCGTCAGCCTCCTGCTGTTCCAATGGTCGCTGCTGACGGTATGGATCTCAGGTCGGAGCATCCGGGTAGAAGTACACGGACGCGGTGTTGCCTCCACCACAACCACGCTAGGTGCGCCAGCGTAGCCTTGCGGGCGGTACCGGCCGGTCCGGCAACCAGAGGGAACCGGTTTGGCGGGACGAGGACAGCCGTACGGCTGACTCCGGGCGAGCGCGGTTGGAGGGTGGCCAGGACGTGTCCGACGACGTACGTCGGCGGGAGATCGCCGCGGAGCAGCGTTACGTCGACCGGGTCTACGACCGCGTTGCGGTGCTGCGGGCCGAGGCGGAGCAGGCCCAGCGGGAGGGGTACCGGCTCGCCGGTGGCCGCACGCCCGGCTCTCTCGTGGAGCGCGACGCCATGGTGTACCACGCCACCCGGCGGTTGCGGGAGCTGGACGCCCAGTACGAGGGTTTGGTCTTCGGCCGATTGGACCTGCGCGGCGGCGAGGTTCGTTACATCGGCCGGATGGGGCTGCGCGACGCTAACCGCGAGCCGCTGGTCATTGATTGGCGTGCGCCCGCAGCCGTGCCGTTCTACCAGGCGACGGCCGAGGATCCACTCGATGTCGTGCGCCGCCGGGTCATCCACTCACGCGGTCGTACGGTCCTCGACCTCTCCGACGACCTGCTGATCCCGAGCGATGGTAGCGATCTCGCGGTGGTGGGCGAAGGTGCGCTCCTAGCGAGCATGGCGCGGGCCAGGGGGCGGCAGATGCGCGACATCGTCGCGACGATCCAGCGAGAGCAAGACGAAGTGATCCGGGCGCCCGCCACGGGCGTCACGTACATTGAGGGCGGTCCGGGTACAGGCAAGACGGTGGTGGCCCTCCATCGTGCGGCGTACCTCCTTTACCGCGACCGGCGTCGTTACGAGGGCGCCGGGGTGCTGCTGGTCGGGCCGTCCGCCACCTTCCTGTCCTATGTAGAACGAGTCCTCCCCTCGTTGGGCGAGGAGACCGTGGAGTTGCGCTCGCTCGGCGCGATCGTGGATGGGATCGCCGCGGACCGGCTCGATTCACCGCCGGTCGCCGCGCTCAAAGGGTCGGTGCGGATGTGCCGGCTGCTGCGCCGCGCGCTGCGCGAGGGTCCGCCCGACGCGCCGCAGCAGCTGCGGCTCGTCTATGGGGGAGAGGTACTGCGGGTGGACGCCGCTCGCCTCCGGCGGCTACGGGCGGAGCTGAACGCTCGACTTCACCACGCGAACGCCGCCGGCCCGGAGGTCCGGCGGGCGCTGGTTCAGGAGCTGTGGGCGGTCCGCCCGCCCGACGTCACCTGGCGTGCTCGCGCGTTCGCCGAGGAGATCTACGATCGCGACGAGTTCGAGCGGTTCGTCCGGGCGTGGTGGCCGGTGCTGACGCCGGCCGATGTGCTCGCCTGGCTCACCGACCCCGACCGGGTACACCGCGCCGGCCGCGGCTGGTTGACTCGCGAGCAAGCCAGGATGCTCGCGCACTCCTGGGCGGGAGCCCCGCACGACTTGTCGGTCGCCGACGTGGCTCTCGTTGACGAACTGCGGGTGCTGCTCGGTACGCCACCGCGGCCGTCCGCTCGCCGCGACCGCAGCCGCAGCATGGGCATCGACTTCGCGGGCGATGACATCCGCGAGCTGTCTACTGTGACCGATCGCTACTACAGCCGGCCGGAGCGTCCTGGCCGTCCCGAGAACTACGACGGTTACGCCCACGTGGTCGTGGATG
>Ga0079224_100006722_pt1 | contig 15317 bp, 13 predicted proteins | sample Stecom2015_FD_80414 | JGI IMG/M metagenome (GOLD analysis project Ga0079224, IMG submission 80414) | Agricultural soil microbial communities from Utah to study Nitrogen management - Steer compost 2015 | ecosystem: Environmental > Terrestrial > Soil > Agricultural land | place: USA: Utah...
AGTGTGACGATTTGGAAGGACGTACCGGGTGTTCTAAATGCGGATCCGAAATGGTTCGACCACACCGAACTGATCCCGGAGTTATCTTACACCGACGCCATCGAATTGACTTATTACGGGGCAACAGTTATCCACCCTAAAACCATCAAGCCATTGCAAAACAAAAAAATAACGTTAAATGTGCGTTCATTTATAAACCCCGATAAACCGGGCACGCAGATCAAAACCACCAATCAGCAGCTTCGGGTACCGTCATTCATATTCAAGGTCAATCAGGTATTTATTAGCATCCAGCCCCGAGATTTCTCGTTCATCGTGGAAGATAATTTAAGTCATATCTTTAATATGTTCCACCGTCACCGCATCAAGATTAACATGATGCACAATTCCGCGATCAGTTTCGAAGTCAGTATCGACGATACTGGAGAGAATGTTTGGGAATTACTGGCTCAACTTGAGAAACGCTACAAAGTGGCAGTGGCAACCGGTCTGGAATTGATCACCATCCGTTACTACAACCAACAAACGATTGATCGAGTATTAGTAAATAAGGAAATTATTCGCGAACTTAAGGACAGTTACACTTGCCAGATGCTGGTAAAAAACCGCGATGAATAGACAAATTCTAGAAAAAAGTGTTCAAGCCTTTCTAAAGGCCAATCGGGAGAAAAACCCGGGTGATTTGGCCTTGAAAAAAAGTCCATTTCAAACCGTCAATGCTTCAGAGCTCGCCGTGCAAATTGATGGCTGGCAGCGAAGTGTACGGAAACTTCCGACCTGGGCTTTCAGCCAGGGCGTCTATTACCCAAACCGTATCCACTTGGAACAATGTTCATCCGAGCACACGGCCCTGATCAAGCAGACGCTGATCGCTAAGGAAAGTACTGTAGTCGATGTAACCGGAGGATTTGGCGTAGACAGCTGTTACATGGCGCAAGCGGCAAGGCAAGTTGTCCATTGTGAAATTAACCCCGACCTCTCACAAATCGTTGCCCACAATGCGGCGGTATTGCAGGTGGACAATCTGGTGTGCAAACCCGTAGATGGGCTCGCCTATTTGCAAGACCAGGCCGATCATAGCATCGATTACATTTATATCGATCCGTCTAGACGAAGTGGACAGAGCAAGGTCTTTTTACTGGAAGATTGTGAACCGAATATTCTGAATTATCAAACACTGTTTTTTACAAAATCTCAACAGGTGATTACTAAATTATCACCGTTACTGGATATCAGCACGGTTTTATCGAGCTTACCGGCAGTAAAAAGCGTCCTTGTAATTAGTGTAGATAATGATTGTAAGGAATTGCTCTTCTTACAGGAGCGCGGATTTTGCGGCAGGCCAAGCATCCGTGCCATCCGTCTTTTTACCGATCAGATACAGACATTCGATTTCTATTACGATGACGAAAAAGCCGTATTAAACCGATATGGCGAGCCCCAAACATACCTATACGATCCCGATGTCGCGATCACCAAAGCGGGTGCGTTTAAGTCCGTGGGTAAGCACTATGGGTTTGCCAAATTACATCAACACACGCACCTATACACCTCTGATCAGCTGGTAAAATCGTTTCCGGGACGCGTCTTTCGCATCCAAAAAGTACTCCCCTATGCATCTCTAAAACGGGACTTTAGGGTGGAACAGGGGAATGTGGCTACCCGAAACTTTCCAGAGAAGGTCGCTCAGATCAAAAAAAAATTTAAAATACGCGACGGCGGTTCAACCTTCCTTTTTTTTGCGACCAATCAGCATAACCAGCTCATCGTCATCGTAGCCGAAAGACTAACCGCTATTTAATCCGTCTATCGGACGCTGGTTATGCCGCGAGCCCAACCGTGATTCGCGTGAACCGACGCCGTGAAAAAAGAGCAAACGCTCCACGCAACTCTTGCAGGAGACCAGAGGCCACCGTTTCAATATTCAATTTCAATAAGTGACTTCAACGGAATCAATATTCCGTGCTTAATTTGTATATACTTATCCGTAAGAGACCAGACTGTTGTCTCGATCCGCATCGGCCCTTCTTCGGTATTAAAGACGATAGTCGTCTTCGATTTGAACTCATTTCCCAATCGGACCGCGCCCGTCAGCTTTTCCCTAAACAACTCAGACTGATCGACGTCCGCTGGAATAATTCTGTGTTTTTCCACATCCTCTTTTTGTATTATCGTTCCAATCATATTTAGCTCGTATTATAAGATCTTTGTTAGATAACGTTAAAATAGTTATTTATGTATATTCGAACAAAGGTTTAAATAAGAATAATGATTTAGTTACAAGGTGTCCATAAAAAAACAGATACGATGTTTGAGAAACAATGGCTATTGAATTTCACGCAATGTTACAGCAACGGTCGGATTGCCTATCACGCATTAAACAACATCTTACAGGTGACCGCTGGTGAACACGCCGAACAGATCGGTTTTGGCTACCGCGACATGGCTAAGGCCGGGCAATCTTGGGTGCTCAGCCGGATGGTGATCGAGACCGAACGGCTACCTCGACATACCGAAACGATCACCGTCCGAACTTGGATCCAGTATTTTACCGGAAGTCGGACACTGCGAAATTTTGAAATACTCCTGAACAATAAGGTGATTGTTCGTGCCAGCAGCATTTGGGTGGTTTTCAACTTGCTTACGCGCCGGGCAGATTTATTGGCATTAAATACCGATCACATGGTTTACTTTCCGGAACGGTCCGCCACGAGAAACGAACCAAAAAAAATAGAGAGAAACTTGCCTTTCGCCTCTTTAGAGGACTACCAAATACGGCTATCCGATTTGGATATCGCTCATCACGCCAATAATGTTAAATATATGGAGTGGTGCTTTAATGCGATGCCGGCAGAGGAAGTACTTCAAACCCGCGCTAAGCGTATCGAGATGAACTTTCTACGCGAATTACACCTAGGGGATCAGGTAAAAATTGGCCTTCACCAAGACCGTCAATCCGAGCAGACTTACTGCGTTCAAAAGCAAGAACAAGTGCATTACCTCATGCAAATCGATTGGGCCGAATAGCAGCCTATCGAGCAAAGAATAACCGATTAAAAAAGGCTGGAATATATCCAGCCTTTTTAGTGTGTTGTGTCAAACTCGACAATTAGATAGCCCAAGCCTTTTCACCTTTTTTATAAGGGTAATTCCCATCATAGCGACCTGGAATCTTTACATAACGTAGCGCTTGTTTCATACCTACTTCGGAGGTAAAAAATCCAGTAAGGGTCAACTGTTTTAACATCGTAAAAAAGTGATTTGCCTCACCATCTTTTCTATTTTCTGGTATTCACCTGCTTCTTTGTCGAAACTATTGACAAATTGAAGTTTCTCTTCTTCAGAAAGTTCCGCAAACGATTTGTCGAACTCCTTTTTTGCCCGATCATTCACTCCATCCAAACCTTTCAAAAAGGCCTTCTGATCGTTCTCATCGTAGCAATCGCGGATCATAACGGGAATGAACTCACCTACCCCAGCAGCTTTCGCGCCTGGTGTAGAGGTTTCAGGTAAAATAGCCTCCGCTAAATCGCCCAACAAATCAGTGCTCTCTTGTTCGAACAATGCAGCAACATCTTTAGTGGCCGGCCTAGTACATCCCTCCAAAAAGAGGTTTGCACCAATCACCGTTCCACCCATGATGAACGCTACACGCCGTAATGCTTCTCTTCTATTCATTACTTATTTGTTTAAATGTTGTAATTAATGCCCCAACCTTGAGGATATTCGCGTTTCACGAATTGATTCACGATATCAAAGTTTGTGACTTTCATCGCGTCGTTATCCCAAACAAGTTTTAGATTACGACCTGGATATTGACCATCTACACGCAAATCGGCGCCACGAATAGCCAAATTAGCCATCAATAACGCTTCGGTAAGCGGACCTGAAATTTCAAACGGTGCACTCACTTCTTTGTTACCGTAACCTGCGATACAGGCCTCAACCCACTGCGCATAGTGTCCACCTGCACCACCTGGAACACGCTCGTATTTCTCTGCGACATTCTCTTTTCTACTTGTTGGTAACAACCGTGCATTTTCCCCGTAGGTATCGGCAAGGATCTTACCTTTTGTTCCCACAAGCAGGATACCATTTCCACCATCACCAAATATTTCATTCGGTCCTAGCTCCTCAGGTCTTGCCGGTTGAATTCCGCCATCCATCCAATGCAAGGTAACCGGACCTTGCGTCCGTGCAGCTTTCGGGAATGTCATCGTCGCGTGGCTGGACGGAGGACAGCTTTCTGGAAAATATCCGCGTTTGAATTCATCCACGTATACCGATCCAACTGATGCTTGCACATCTTGTACATACGACAGACCTAACACACTGAATGGCACTTCAAGAAGGTGACATCCCATATCACCGAGTGCACCGGTTCCATAATCCCACCAACCTCTCCAGTTAAACGGAATAAGTTTATCTACGTAGTTTTTACGGGGTGCGGTACCTAACCAAAGATCCCAATCCAACTCCTGCGGCACTTGAGCACTCGCTGTAGGCCAAGAGATTCCTTGTGGCCAAACTGGGCGATCCGTCCAACAGTATACCGTGTGTACGTCGCCGATTAATCCAGCCTCATACCATTCACGAGCTAGTCTTGGTCCATCGTTAGATGCACCCTGATTACCCATTTGCGTCACTACTTTGTGTTTTTTCGCAGCGTCGGTTAATACGCGAGCTTCCCACACGTCGTGTGCTAGCGGTTTCTGTACATACACGTGTTTCCCTAACTCCATAGCGGCTAAGGCTTGAATCGCGTGATTATGGTCAGGTGACGATACCGATACGGCATCGATATTTTTATGTTCCTTCTCTAACATCTCGCGATAGTCACGATAATATTTAGCTTTTGGAAAACGCTTGACAGAATTTGCGGCACGACGATCGTCCACATCACACAGATAAGCAATATCAGCCTTACCACTGTCGTGAAACGATTTGATATCACTTTCACCTTTACCACCTACACCAATTCCCGCCACCACTAATTTATCACTTGGTGCAACGAATCCTGTTCCTCCTAACACATGGCGTGGAACGATGCTAAATCCTGCTGCAGCAATAGCCGAGTTCTTTAAAAACTCTCTTCTCGAATTGTTCTTACTCATAATATGGGTTTTTTCTATTATATATTTCCTTTTTTCAATTCACTAACCGCAAAATCAACTGCACGAGCGGTCAAAGCCATATAAGTTAATGATGGATTCACGCAACTGGCTGAAGTCATCGCTGCGCCATCCGTAACAAACACGTTCTTGGCGTCCCAAACTTGGTTGTGGGCGTTCAAGACAGAAGTCTTCGGATCACGTCCCATACGCGCTGTTCCCATCTCATGAATGCCCATTCCAAAATGGTAACCACTGTCATACGTATAGACGTCTTTCACACCGATTTTCTCTAACATTTCCTTCATCTCCTCGGTCATGTCTTTACGCATCTTCATCTCGTTTTCCTTGATCTCCATGTCCATATTCAGCACAGGAAGACCCCATTTATCCTTGACATTTTTATCCAACGAAATCTTATTTTCATGATAAGGGAGAATTTCACCAAATGCCGTAAAACCTACTCCCCAGTTCCCCGGTTCGCACATCGCATCTTTCCAAGCACCACCCACGGCCATTTCCGCAATCTCTCCCGACCAACGTCCGCGACTTCCTGAACCTTGATATCCGAATCCACGTACATAGTCCCGCTTTTTCGTGTCAGAGGAAATGTTGACAAATCTCGGCACATATAAGCCGGTTGGACGACGTCCGAAGAAATATTTATCTTCATAACCTTCCACGCGGCCACCTGCTCCTAAACGAAAGTGGTGATCCATGGCATTGTGCCCCAATTCGCCACTGCTGCTGCCGAGTCCACCTTCCCAAACGTCTGTTGCGGAATTCATCAAGACCCATGTCGAATTGAAAGCCGATGCACATACGAATATCACCTTGGCATGGAACTCGTAGGTTTCGTTCGTCTCCGCGTCAACGATCTCTACCCCCGTGGCTTTCTGTGTGTCTTTATCATACAAAATACGGCTCACAATAGAAAAAGGACGCAGGGTCAAATTACCCGTTTTCATTGCCGGTGGTAAGGTGGAGGATTGTGTACTAAAGTAGCCTCCAAAATTACAACCTAACCAACACTGGTTTTGATACTGGCAATTCACTCGACCCGTATGTGGTTGCGTAATGTTCGCTGTACGGCCCATAATGAAATGACGGGAGCCACCGTATTCTTTCTTCAAACGTTCCGCCAAATCCTTCTCAACAACGTTGAACGGCATTGCCGGTTGAAAATCGCCATCTGGCAGTACATCCAAACCGTCTCTATTTCCCGAAATACCGGCCCATTTTTCAGCATAACTGTACCAAGGGGCGATATCTTTATATCGAATCGGCCAATCTACACCGTGGCCATCTTTCAAGTTCGCCTCGAAGTCCATGTCGCCCAGACGGTAACTTTGCCGTCCCCACATCAATGAACGTCCACCGACGTGATACCCGCGGTACCAATCAAAACGCTTCGTTTCTACGTACGGACTTTCGTCTTCTTTTACCCAGAAATCAAGATTCTTCTCATTTAACGCGTAATCACGTTTCAATACCGGATAATCTTCTTCCATTTCCTTGGTACGACCACCGCGATGAGGATACTCCCACGTGTCTTTATTCGCGTGGTAATCTTTAACGTGTTCGACGTTTCTTCCGCGTTCCAACATGATTGTTTTAAGACCTTTTTCGGTAAGCTCTTTGGCGGCCCACCCACCAGCTATACCGGATCCTATAACGATCGCGTCATATACATTATTCTCAACCATTATCTGTTATTTTTGTTAATTTTCTACTTGTGTTTGTATCGTTTCTTTTTTGAAGAACAATATAAAAATGATCATGACAACAAATGCAATACCTGCAGGCACCACCCAAAGTTGTTGCCAGAACATCGCAACATCACTCGCTTTGACAGTTGTATAAAGATCACTTACATATCCTGCTATCCAAAAACCGATAAGTTGTCCAACTCCATAAGTCGCTAGGGTAATTAGTCCCTGCGCCGCACTTTTGTTTTCTTTTCCTGCCTTCGAGTCGGTATAAATCTGTCCCGAAACAAAGAAGAAATCGTAACAAATACCGTGTAAGGCTATACCCAAAATAAGCATAAATGCTAATTCACCTGCATTTCCATAAGCGAACAGCATATAACGGATCACCCAGGCTAACATGCCGATCAGGATGGTGTTTTTAAATCCGAATCGGGTAAAAAACACCGGTAGGAGCAGCAAACATAGCGCTTCCGACATTTGTCCAATAGACATTTTACCTGTTGCGTTGGCCAAGCCGATTTCCGTTAAAAACGGATTGGCGTATTGGTAATAAAATGCCAGTGGGATACAGATGAGAATCGAACAAATAAAAAACACCAAAAAGTTCCGGTCCTTCAACAACTTCACCGCGTCCAATCCCATGATTTTGGCAATGCTTTCTTTCTCGCCAGTCCCGCCAGCTTTCACCGGTGGCGTTGGAGGTAAGGTAAAGGAGAATAACCCTAAAGTTAGCGAACCAATGGCAGCCATCATAAACGTGTTTCTTAAAAGACCACTTTGCAATCCCTCGCCGCTATCCCATTTAAACACGTAACTGATAGACAATCCTGCTATAATCCACCCAATGGTCCCCCAAATCCGAATGAACGAGAACTCCTTCTCTGGGTTTTTCATCTGACGGAAGGATACGGAGTTCACTAAAGAAAGCGTCGGCATAAACAGAATCATATACCCCAGCACGTAAGGAAAGAAATTGGCGACCGATTCACTTTGATACATTTGATACATCAGAAACGCACCTATCAAATGCAGTACCCCAAGGATACGTTCGGCATTGAAGTAGCGGTCGGCAATCATCCCAATAATAAAGGGTGCAATAATTGCTCCCCATGACTGGGTGGAAAAGACGTTCGCTATCTCCAATCCAGAGGCATTCAGCGTGTTTCCAAGAAAGGTTCCTAGCGTAACGAACCAAGCTCCCCAAATGAAAAATTCGAGGAACATCATAAATGATAACTTAAATTTTATAGTCGAAGACATTATATAAGGTTTAATAAAAATCTTAAGATTAAAGATAGAGATAAATCGACAATATCAAAACACATAACGAATTTGTTTCAAAAAACTAAAAGCGTTTAGCGTTAGAAAGAATCCACTTCGCGGTAAGCACGAACCAATGCCTCCTCCCCCGCTTTTCCAGATTGAGACATGCCGTGTTCCATGCCCACAATTCCGTCGTAACCCTTTTCGTGCAACCATTTAAATACATTTTTATAATTGATCTCCCCAGTGGTTGGTTCTCTCCTCCCTGGATTATCACCCACTTGAATATATCCAATTTCGCTCCAGCACAGATCCATCAAAGGAATCAGGTTCCCCTCATTCTTTTGTTGGTGATAAGCATCATATAAAATTTTACAAGATGGACTATTCACCGCTCGACAAATTTCATAGGTTTGGTCGGTATAACGTAAAAACAGATCAGGGGTATCACTGAGTGGCTCCAAAACCATCGTGATCCCATGCGGCTCAAAAATCTCTGCTCCTCGGCGCAGTGCATCCACGACGTTTGCCGTCTGTACACCGATCGGTAGATGGCGTGCATAGTCGCCCGGGACCACCGTGACCCACTTGGCATGACAACGCTTAGCAATTTCCACAGACTCTCGACAACCTTTTAAGAAGATCTCCACATGTTCCTCCTTTCCTGCGGCTAGTGTGTTTGCGCCATTACCGCCCTTAGGCACGACGAATACCCCCATTCGCATATCTAGCTTCTCCAGCAAATCACCTACATTCTTCTGCTCATCCACTGAGCGTCCCGGCATTCCGTTATCCTCAATGCTTCGAAAGCCTAAATCGTGCATATACCGAATCTCATCAAGAAAATCTTTGCCTGCTGATGCGCTGAACATCCCTTGATGCGGCGCGTAATCCAGTTGAAAAGTTTCACCTGCTTGCCGCGCTTCTGGCGTCGTTGCTTTTGCCGTTAATCCGCCCGCCAATAACGACGACCCCATTAACAGTGAACTATTTTTTAAAAATTCTGATCGTTTCATGTAGGAATAAGTTTAATGTATTAGTTTGAATGGGTTAATATGTACCTCGAAAAACCGTCGGAGTATACTTCTTTAACCTGTCCTTGGTCGAGATACATTAAATAAATATCAATTTTATTTTGTGAATTCGCAAACGCGATCGCTTCCTCTGGATCCATGGCCATAAAGACATTGTCGTAAGCGTCGGCATCAATGGCTTCGGCAGCAATTACCGTCACCGAAATGGTTTTCGAAATCAGGGGCCGACCGGTTCGCGGGTCCATATGGTGCGAGAAGCGATAGCCCTTCACTTCACGGAACTGCTCATAGCTACCGGATGTAGTGATGGATCTATCGTCGAGTTCCACAATAAAATCCTCGACATCTCCCATCTCCTCAGGACGCTGTACCAGCACTTTATAGGACTGACCATCTGGCTTTCTACCGTAGGCTCTAATCTCCCCACCGATTTCCACAATAAAGCTTTCGATTTCCTGCGCTCTTAAATAATCATACATCACATCTACCGTATAGCCTTGTGCGACGCCGTTAAGATCGACCTGAACTCCTTCTACTTTCTTCTGCAACTGTCGGCCGCGTAAACTCAATTTATCCATACCAACCTGGCTCAATGCCCTTTGGATAGTTAACGAATCCGGCAAATCAGTTGCGCCATTCGGGCCAAAGCCCCACAAAGCGACAAGAGGTTTGACCGTTACATCAAATCTCCCGGCAGAGGCCCGATACACTTCAAAAGACTTCTTCATCACCTTACTCATGTGAAGATCTACATCAAGTGCTTTCACGTCGGACTGATTAAATTGCGAAATTTTTGAATCTGCTCGATAGAGTGACATCGATTTATCGATCACTTCGAAGAGGCTATCGACAGCGGTTTTGGTAATGACGGAAGTGGGATGATAATAAGTTATGGTATAGGTTGTCCCCTGTGCATTCCCAAAAAGTTGGTGCTTATTCAAAGCAGAATTTGGCTGTTGGTGTTTTGTCCAACAGCCAAATAACAAGGCATTCAGCACCGCAATACATAGCCGCACGCTGCTAGATATATTTTTTAACATCAATACCTGGAATGGCAACCGGATAGCTTCCATCTTCCTTCGGCATCACTTTAGGGTTGGCATCCCAAGCGAGGCGTTCAGGCATCAAATCTACATTGGATTTCATCGCTTCATCCCATTTAATAACTTCTCCAGTATAACAGGCGATGCGGCCGATTATCCCCGTCAATGAGCTATAGGCTCCGTATTCGGCGTCATTGAATTTATATTCTCCTTTTGCAATGGCTTCAAATAATTCCGTATGCTCCTGTTGATACGGGTTCGGATTCCCCTTTGGATCATGGCGATAGACCTCATTCCCATTCGCGTCCCATAACACCGCTTGGTTATTGGCCGACACATACATCCTTCCCTTAGTTGCCTGAAAAGTCTCGTCCACACGATTCGAAATCCCTTCGAAATGCCGACACTGACTATACACGACTGCACCGTCATCGTAGGTCAATTCGATAGCAAAATTATCGTAAATCTCGCCATATTCTTTTCCTGTCCGGTGTGCGCGACTCCCTGTACCTTGTATCGACACGGGGTATTTTCCTTTCACCCAGTTGGCAATATCGATATTGTGCACGTGCTGCTCCACGATATGATCACCACATAACCAATTGAAGTAATACCAATTTCTCATCTGGTATTCCATTTCCGTTTGCCCCGGTTTGCGCGGACGAACCCACACGCCACCACTATTCCAATATACTTGTCCGGACACCACATCTCCAATCGCTCCATCGTGCACGCGCTTTATCGCTTCTCGATAGTTGGTTTGGTAACGACGTTGCAGCCCGACCACCACATTCAATTTCTTAGCAACGGCTTCTTTCGCAGTTGCTAAAACACTGCGGACGCCTGGAATGTCGGCTGCCACTGCTTTCTCCATGAATACGTGCTTCCCTTGTTTAACCGCTTCTGCAAAATGCTGCGGCCTAAACCCCGGAGGCGTGGTTAATAAAACGACATCGGCGTCCTTAATCGCCTCTATATACCCTTCGAATCCTACATACTTCCGACTATCGGGCACATCGATTTTATCACCGTATTTATCTTTTAGGGTATCGTAGGTGGAATCCAAATTGTCCTTGAATGCATCAGCCATGGCGACCAATTTTACATTTTGGCCTGATTCCATCGCGTTCACAGTTGCGCCCGTACCGCGTCCTCCACAGCCGATTAAAGCAATCTTTATTTCGTCATTTCCCGCTGCGAAAACTTGCCCGACCGAACCGCTCAAAGCAGCCGCCCCCATTAGGGCAGATGAAGATTTTATAAAATCCCTGCGTTTTAAATTTTCCATGAAAATAGATTTAAATTGAATGTTATGTTTTGGTTTATGTTGTTAAAAATCTTTCAAAGGAGCTTTGTCGTAATACTCCATGATCTCCTGGTGACTCGGCGGTTGAACAGGCCGAACCAAGCGCATGCCCACAAAAGGCGCTTCCGGAAACCACCAGTTGGACTTTGGGATTTGAGGATCCAATTGTTTCCAAACGGGATCAGAGGCGTCACGAGCAGCGGAACGCAGCGCATTTGCATCGCTTTCAAAAGAACCTCCTCGTACGCTATGTGGATATAGCTTAGTCGGTTGATTCACGGGATTGTCGGCGACCCCTTCTTGGAAATTCTGATAATAATCGGCATCGTATTGGTCATAAGTCCACTCACTCACATTGCCTAAGATATCGTACAAACCCCAAGGATTTGGCTTTTTAGTCCCCACCTTAGCTGTCTTCCCGTCTGCGTTTTCACTGTAGATCGCATATTCACTTAATGAACTGGCATCGTCACCAAAAAAATATGCTGTTTCGGATCCTGCACGACAGGCATATTCCCATTCGGCCTCTGTTGGCAGTCGATAAAACACCCCCGTACGGATATACAACCATTTACAAAACTGAATCGCGTTGTAATGTGTCATGGCCAGTGCTGGCTGATTATCTTTTCCAAAGCCAAATGTCATGTCCAAATACGGCTTTGTGGGACGCGTTACCGCATCTACTTCAGCGGGTATTTCACCATCTATTGATTTGGTAATCTCGTAATCTTTATAAAGAAACGGTTCAAATAAATTCCAAGTTACTTCATAAGTTCCCATCCAAAAGGGATCAATTTTCACTCGGTGAGCAGGCTTCTCGTCCGCTTCCTTAGACGATGCACTTCCCATGGTAAACTCTCCTCCTGGAATGGCTTCCATAGTGAATTCCAAACTTGTTCCTTCGATCTTTTGGGTATACCCTTCGTGGCTTTCCTGTGCGTTTGCCATCTGCATTCCTGCTAGCAACGCAAAGAATAAAACTCTCTTCATCAAATATTAAACGTTTATACTAAAACTTAAATTTATCCTGTGGATTTTTGAATTAATCGCAATAAAGATATGCAATATAAAAGAAATTTTGATAACATTCAGGTTACATAAAAAATGTTTCAAACACCACGAACCATAAATAAGAGGTAAGTAAACCCAAGGGGATGGTCAATCCAATCACACTATTGCCGATCTTCGTATTCAGCTTAAATTCGTGGAGTACAATGCTAGTCCCTACTAAACTAGGCATCGCCATTTCGAAAAGCGAAACCTGTATAATTTCCCCTCTTTGCCCAAACAACAGCGCTAGAGCGGTCACTAATGCGGGGCCGATAACTAACTTATAAAGTGCCGCATAAAGCATATGCGGCATTTCAGCCCTTACGATTCCAAAACTCAACTGCAGACCGATGGAAAACAGCGCAATTGGGGAAATCGTCGACGAAAGCGCAACGAAGAATTCATCCAAAAAACCAATATCAATCAAGTGCGGCACGGTCAGCGCCAGTACGCAGCCGACCAAGGGTGGAAAACGCAATGCCCGTTTCAGCATATAGCCGGCGGTCACTTGTTTATTTTTATTCAAACTCCCCTTCACGGCGATGATTACGCCAATTGTGGAAAGCAGGAAAAAGGTGGTCTGATCACTAACTATTCCTATGGGTAACTTATCAGCACCATAATAGGCTTGTATGAGCGGAAACCCGACGAACGACGTATTACTCAATCCAGCTACCAACATCAAGGTGTGCGAGGTCCGTTTAGAGAGATGAAAAAGCCGGCCGATCACATAAAAGAATGCAACCGAACCCAAAAGCACAAGCAAAGGGGCAACCATTGTGAACAACAGTTGCTCATCCCACTTTAGGTAAGGAAGGAAACGAAAGGACAGCGCGGGTAAGCCAAAATACAGCACCCAGGCATTGAGTGTTTTGTATCCATCTTTCGGTACCCAGCCGAAACGCCGACCTAAAATTCCCGCCAGTAGGCAAAAAATAATGAGCACAAAATTCGACACGTCAGCTTAAGCCTCCTTTGATCGATAGAAAACAGGGATGCAGAATTGCCATAGCCGCAAAGTTATTACTATTTTTGTCCTCTTATTGATAAAACTCGTACTTTTCGTGAGAAAGTTTATTGTTTACCTTCTTTGGGCTTTCATTCCGCTCTCAAGCCACGCACAACTATCTACGCTGCGAGATAGCTTAAGAAATAGCTCGCTGATTCTGGAGCTAGAGATAGAAAATGGCGGGATCCTTGCGCAAAAAGATCTGAAATCCACCACCTATCAGGGGGCTTATTATAACGGAATCAACTTAAAGATTGGCTGGAAGCAACGCGCAAAGAAAGATCAATACTTTCAGATATATAACTATCCGATTTACGGAATTGGTATTTATTCTAGCACCTTCCACTCTTCGATCATTGGCAGTCCATTCGCCATATATGGGTTCGTTCAAACGCCAATTTCCCCTAATCCAAACAGCAAATGGAGTTACGATTATCGAATTGGCCTCGGTCTATCGGGCAACTTCCGGCCTTACAATGAAAACGAAAACCCATTAAACCTTGCAATAGGCTCAAAAAACAACGTATTCATTGATTTAGGCTTGCGTGCGCAATATCAAATTCGGCCGCGCTGGAAAGCAGGCGTCGGATTGGCTTTCCATCACTTTTCTAACGGGGCACTCGCGCTGCCTAATAAAGGTGTCAACTTAGTCCCGCTTACCCTATCGGTCAACTATCAATTCAATCCCGACATCGCGATTAAGCAAGATTCTATACTTCAACCTTATCCAAAAAAATTGTACTATGATCTGAATTACGGTATAGGTTTTAAACAACTTCGTGATGACTTGGATCAGCGATTTTTTAAGACTACACTTAGCGCCTATGCAAGTCGCCATGTTTCTTACAAGTGGAGAATAGGAGCCGGCGTCGATCTGTTTTATTCTTCATCAGGAAATGATGAAGAAATCGCTGGTGACCTTAGTGGAAAACTAAGCTCCAAACTATCGGGTGGCCCATCGTTTTATCTTGTACACGTACTGAATCAACGATTGGCCCTCAACGGAAACGTAGGTTATTATATCCATAACCAGCGCTTCAATGGCGAAATCCACCGTTTTTTCTTACGAGCGGGTGCCAGATATTATGTGTATAAAAACGTCAACGCTGGAGTTTCCATCAAGGCCCATATGGGAAAGGCAGATTTCATCGAATGGACGGTAGGCTATACCTTTAATCGCTAGCGGACAAGCGTCTGATTGGCTTTACAATAATTCAAAGATTCGCTTGCCTAAGTTCTCATCTACCGTGATGTAGCTAGGATAATAAATGTTTTGGTTGGCAATACGCAGTGAGGGTTTAATTTTCAATCGTAAGCCATCGGCCGTTTTGCCGGAAAACAATTCGGTTAAAAACTGCTGTATCCCCCTTTGTTTAGCCTGAGCGAAAATATCCGATCGAAAAGAAAGCGGTACAGTCGCCTGCTGATGTTGTTCTAAACTCACGTTTCGCTCGACCGTTCCATTAAACAAGGCCTGATCATTTAATTCAATGATATATTTAAAGGAATTAAACGCAGCGCGCTTATTTTCTGGGTTACTTATGCGCAAATTGACTACACCTTCCAACGGGAGTTCTTGCGTAAAGAGCGCGGTAGCCAAGCCAGCTAATGCCGACACCTTCAAATCTCCGTCCTCTCGTTGAAACTCACGGATATCCTTGCCTCCTAGTTTCACGGATTCAAGAGACTCGATCTGATAATCACAGTCCGCCAAAGCTTGAAGTTGTGCTTTCTTATTCACCTTACAACCCACACACAACCAAACACCTATAACAACAAACAAAATCAA
>Ga0079224_100006723_pt1 | contig 15317 bp, 14 predicted proteins | sample Stecom2015_FD_80414 | JGI IMG/M metagenome (GOLD analysis project Ga0079224, IMG submission 80414) | Agricultural soil microbial communities from Utah to study Nitrogen management - Steer compost 2015 | ecosystem: Environmental > Terrestrial > Soil > Agricultural land | place: USA: Utah...
GCCGACGGCCGGCGCATCTGCGAGGGCCTGCGCAGGCTGCCCGACCAGGTGGAGGAGATCCTCACCCAGGGCGACAAGATCGCCGAGCTGGCGCGCAAGTACGCCAAGCACGCGGGCATGATGTTCGTCGGCCGGGTCCGCGGCTACCCGGTGGCCCGGGAGGGCGCGCAGAAGCTCAAGGAGATCTCGTACGTGCACGCCGAGGCCTACCCGGCCAGCGAGCTCAAGCACGGCCCGCTCGCGCTGATCGGCCCGGAGATGCCGACGGTGGCGATCGTCCCGGACGACGAGCTGCTCGACAAGAACCTCACCACGCTCGGCGAGATCCGCGCCCGCGGCGGCAGCGTGCTGATGGTCGGCCACCGCGAGCCGGACGCCAAGCTGGCCGAGGACTGCATCGTGGTGCCCAAGAACGAGATCGAGCTGGACCCGATCCTGCTCACGATCCCGCTCCAGCTCTTCGCCTACCACGCCGCGGTGGCGCTGGGCAGGGACGTCGACAAGCCCCGCAACCTGGCCAAGAGCGTTACGGTCGAGTAGCGGAAAGGCGGGGTTAGCAAACCCTTACCGTTCGGCTGGGTCATAGTCGGAATCCCGCCCGTGTCGCCCGCGGAGGTGAGCGCCTAGGCTCGAAAAGGTGCCTCAGTCAGACCCTCACACTCCCAACCCCGACACTCCCAATCTCGCCCGGATGTACGACTACCTCCTCGGCGGGAAGGACAACTTCGCGGTCGACCGCGAGGCCCTGGACCGGCTGGCCGACCTCATCCCGGAGGCGGTGCCGCAGGCGCGCGCCGCCCGGGGGTTCCTCCAGCGCGCGGTACGATACGCCGCCGCGCAGGGCGTCGACCAGTTCCTGGACGTGGGCAGCGGCCTGCCCACGCAGGGCAACGTGCACGAGGTGGTCCCGGACGCCCGGGTCGTCTACGTCGACCACGACCCGGTGGTGGCCGAGCACGGGCGGGCGCTGCTGGGCGACCGGGACCGGGCGGTCTTCGTCGAGGCCGACCTGCTCGACCCGGTGCGGATGCTGGACCAGGCCGCCGCCCACCTCGACCCGGCCCGCCCGGTCGGGGTGCTGCTGGTGTCGGTGCTCCACTTCGTGCCCGACAGCGTGAACCCGCACGCCGTGCTCGCCTGCCTGCGGGGTGCGCTGGCGCCGGGCAGCCACCTGGCGATCGCGCACGCCACCTCCTCGGGCGACGCCCCGGCGGGCGGCACCGGCCGGGGCCCGGAGGAGATCCAGGCGTTCTTCGGCGACTTCGTCATGGTCGAGCCCGGCCTGGTGCAGGCCCACGAGTGGCGGCCCGACCGGCCGCGGCTGGTCGGCGGCACCCGGCTGCCGCTGCTGGCCGGGATGGCCTGGAAACCTTAGCGGGTGATATCCGGCATGTGTAACTCTGTGTGATCTGTCAATAACCTGAAGTGGATACTTCGGGGGAGGCGGTTCATGCGGCGAAGGCGGTTCCTCACATCGGGCCTGGGAGTGGCCGCCTGCCTGGCGGGCTGCGGCCGGTCTGCGGGGAAGCCGCCCGGCTCGTACGAGATCCTGCCCGGCGGCGAGCGCTGGGGGCGCGTCGCCGACGCGTTCGCCCGGGCGGCCCGCGCGGAAGGCTACAAGGTCGGCGGGCCGGGGCCGGTCACCACGCTCACCGTCACCGGGCTGCCCGCGCTCGCCGCCGCCGCGCTGAACGCGGCCGAGTCGCCCCTCGACGGCGCCACCCCGCTCGCCCGGCTGGCCGGCGAGGTCGGGGTGGTGCTGGTGCCGCAGGACTCGCGGTTCGCCACCTTCGACGCGTTCGGCGCCCACCTGCGCGCCGGTCCCGCCGGGACGCCGCTCGCGGGCGGGCCGCAGGGCTCGCCCGACCACCTGCTGTTCGGGCTCATCGCCCGGGGACTCGGCGCCGACACGCGGCAGGTCGACTACACCGGCTACCCCGGCACCGCCGAGGCCGCGGGCGCGCTGCTGGCCGGGCGCGTCGCCGCCGCGGCCGGCACGCTCGCCGGCTGGCGGCCCTACATCGACGGGGGCCGGGTGCGGGTGCTGGCCGTCTCCTGCGCCGAGCGGTTCCCCGGGGTGGACGCGCCCAGCCTGCTGGAGTGCGGAGTCCGGGTCAACTTCACGAGCTGGAGCGCCGCCGTCGGGCCCGGCGACATGCCCGAGACGGCCCGCGCCGCGGCCGTCGGCATGTGCGAGGAGGTGACCGGCTCGCCCGGCTGGCGCCGCACCTGCCAGGAGGGCGGCTGGTCGGTGGTCCCGCTGGCCGGGGAGCTCTTCGCCGCCTGGGTCGCCGCCGAGATCCGCCGCACCAAGACCGTGCTCCAGGACCTCGGCCTCCTCGAAAGCGGCAAGGGCACAACATGATGTGGTGGTTGCGGAAGCAGCCACTAGATGTAGGATCACGTTCGTTCGCCGGTCCGCCCCCGCCCGGGGCGGCGCAAAAGGGAACCCGGTGCGAATCCGGGGCTGCCCCGCAGCGGTGAGCGGGAACGACCGCCGTCAACGAGCACTGGAAGCCATCCGGGAAGCGACGGCCAGTAGGAGTGTGCCAGACGCCCGCGAGCCCGAAGACCTGCCGGCGATCCACCATGTCCAGGGCCTCGAGGGAGGGCCCGGGGGCGTAGCGGCGCGCGCCGCCGTGCTCTCGCGTGCCCTCACGGGGCCGAGCTCGCGAGGAGAGAGCACGTGACACAGATCGTCGAGGGTGACCGGCGGCAGGCCATCGAGGAGGCCGCCGCCCGGGTGATCACCGACCCGGCGAACTCGCGGGTGGCCGCCGGGCTGCTCGCCGAGGAGATCGCCGAGGAGGCCGCCGCGGAGGGGGTGCGGACGTTCTCCGAATCCGTCGCCGCCACCCACGCGGCCGGGCTGATCCAGGACGGGCTCGCGGAGTTCGTCGCCGCGCACGCCGCCGAGCTGGACGCGCTCGTCCGCGACGAGGCGGACGGCCGCTTCGAGTACTTCGGGCTGCGCACCGTCTACGACCGCTACCTGCTGCGCCACCCCGTCAGCCGGGCCGTGCTGGAACGGCCCCAGCACTTCTTCCTCCGCGTCGCCTGCGGGCTGTCGCGGACCGTCGCCGAGGCCGCCGAGCTCTACCGGCTGATGTCCAGCCTGTCCTACCTGCCCAGCTCGCCGACGCTGTTCAACGCGGGCGCGCGCCGCCCGCAGCTCTCGTCGTGCTTCCTGCTCGACTCGCCGCGCGACGAGCTGGAGGCGATCTACGAACGGTACGGTCAGGTCGCCCGGCTGTCGAAGTACGCGGGAGGCATCGGCATCTCGTGGACCCGGATCCGCTCCCGCGGCTCGCTGATCCGCGGCACCAACGGCCACTCCAACGGCATCGTCCCGTGGCTGCGCACCCTGGACGCCTCGGTCGCCGCGGTCAACCAGGGCGGCCGGCGCAAGGGCGCCGCCTGCGTCTACCTGGAGACCTGGCACGCCGACATCGAGGAGTTCCTGGAGCTGCGCGACAACACCGGCGAGGACGCCCGCCGCACCCACAACCTCAACCTGGCCAACTGGGTGCCCGACGAGTTCATGCGCCGCGTCGAGGCCGACGAGGTCTGGTCGCTGTTCGACCCGAAGGAGGTCCCCGACCTGCCCGACCTGTACGGCGAGGCGTTCACCCGCGCCTACCGGGCCTACGAGGCCGAGGGCCGCCACGTACGGCAGATCCCGGCCAGGACCCTGTACGGCCGGATGATGCGCACGCTCGCGCAGACCGGCAACGGCTGGATGACCTTCAAGGACGCGGCCAACCGCACCTCCAACCAGACCGCCCGGCCGGAGAACGTCATCCACCTGTCCAACCTGTGCACCGAGATCCTGGAGGTCACCAGCGACGGCGAGACCGCGGTCTGCAACCTCGGCTCCGTCAACCTCGCCGCCCACCTCGACGGGCACAGCGGCCTCGACTGGGAGCGGCTGCGCGCCACCGTCCGCACCGCCGTGCGGTTCCTGGACCGCACCATCGACCTCGGCTTCTACCCGACGCCCGAGGCCGAGAAGGCCAACCTGCGCTGGCGGCCCGTCGGGCTCGGCGTGATGGGGCTGGCCGACGTGTTCTTCGCACTCCGCCTGCCGTTCGACTCGCCGCGGGCGCTGGAGCTGTCCACCCGCATCGCCGAGGAGATCGCGCTGGCCGCCTACGACACCTCGGCCGACCTGGCAGCCGAACGCGGGCGGCACCCCTCGTACGACGACACCCGCGCCGCGACCGGCGTGCTCCACCCCGACCACTACGGCGCCGCCGGCTCGCCGCGCTGGGACGCGCTCCGCGAGAAGATCGCCGTCACCGGGCTGCGCAACTCGCTGCTCGTCGCCGTCGCGCCGACCGCCACCATCGCCTCCATCGCCGGCTGCTACGAGTGCATCGAGCCGCAGGTGTCCAACGTGTTCAAGCGGGAGACCCTGTCGGGCGAGTTCCTCCAGGTCAACCGTTATCTCGTGGCCGACCTGCGGGAGCGCGGGCTGTGGACGGACCGTACCCGCGACGAGCTGAAACGCGCCGACGGCTCGGTGCAGCAGGTGCCCGGCATCCCCGACGACCTCAAGCTGCTCTACCGCACCGCCTGGGAGCTGCCGCAGAAGGCGCTCATCGACCTGGCCGCCGCCCGCCAGCCCTACGTCGACCAGGGGCAGTCGCTCAACCTGTTCATGGCCGCGCCGACCATCGGCAAGCTCTCGTCGATGTACGCCTACGCCTGGAAGCGGGGCCTGAAGACCACGTACTACCTGCGTTCCCGCCCGGCCACCCGGATCGCGCAGACCACCGTCCAGCAGGCCTGCTCGCTGGAGAACCCCGACATCTGCGAAGCCTGCCAGTAAGGAGACCTGCTCATGCTGCTCGACCCCGGAATGGACCTCACCCTGCGCCCGATGCGCTACCCGGACTTCTACGAGCGTTACCGGGCCGCCATCCGCAACACCTGGACGGTGGAGGAGGTCGACCTGCACTCCGACGTGGCCGACCTGGCCCGGATGACCGCCCAGGAACGGCACCTGATCAACCGGCTGGTCGCGTTCTTCGCCACCGGCGACTCGATCGTCGCCAACAACCTGGTGCTCAACCTCTACCAGCACGTCAACGCCCCCGAGGCCCGGCTCTACCTGAGCCGGCAGCTCTTCGAGGAGGCCGTGCACGTGCAGTTCTACCTGACGCTGCTCGACACCTACCTGCCCGACCCGGACGAGCGGGTCAAGGCGTTCGCCGCGATCGAGCACATCCCGTCGATCCGCGACAAGGCCGAGTTCTGCTTCCGGTGGATCGACTCGATCGGCGACCTGAAGCGCCTGGAGAGCCCCGCCGACCGGCGGCGGTTCCTGCTCAACCTCATCTGCTTCGCCGCCTGCATCGAGGGGCTGTTCTTCTACGGTGCCTTCGCGTACGTCTACTGGTTCCGCTCCCGCGGCCTGCTCAGCGGGCTCGCCACCGGGACGAACTGGGTGTTCCGCGACGAGTCCATGCACATGGAGTTCGCCTTCAGCGTCGTCGACACCGTCCGCGCCGAGGAGCCCGGGCTCTTCGACGACGAGCTGACCGAGCAGGTCGGCCGCATGATGGAGGAGGCGGTCGCCGCCGAGCTGGCCTTCGCCCGCGACCTGTGCGGCGACGGCATGCCCGGCATGTCCGCCGAGCAGATGCGCGCCTACCTGGAGTACGTCGCCGACCAGCGGCTGGCCAGGCTCGGCATGCCGAGACGCTACGGTTCCGCGAACCCGTTCGCCTTCATGGAACTCCAAGACGTACAGGAGCTGGCAAACTTCTTCGAACGCCGCGTATCCGCTTACCAGATCGCAGTCGAGGGCAATGTGACCTTCGACGAGGCTTTCTAGATCTTCAGGAGGTCGCTTCACGTGCATGTCCCCGGCGCCTGGCTGAACCTGGCCGCCGCCGTGATCGGTGCGGTCCTCGGCCTGGAACTGACCCGGCAGATCCTGATCCGGGTGGGGCGCAAGTGGCCGGTCAGCCGCCGGCTGGTCAAGCGCTGCCACTGGCCGGCGGTGGCGACGGCCGCGCTGATGACCTTCAACATCATGTTCTACCCGCTGATGATCGGCACGACCCCGCAGGAGCGGGCGTTCGGCGAGTCCGTCGAGCGGGTCATGACGTTGCTGATCATCGGCGCGGTGACCTGGCTGCTCATCCGGGTCATGTACGCCTTCACCGACGTCGCGCTCGAACGGCTCGACCTCGTCGAGGGCGAGCGCAACCTGCGGGCCCGGCGCTTCAAGACCCAGATCACGCTGGTGCGCCGGGTCACCACCGCCACCGTCGTGGTGATCGCGTTCGGCTCGATGCTGTTCACCTTCCCGCAGGTGCAGGCGCTCGGCGCCGGTCTGCTCGCCTCCGCCGGCATCGCGGGCGCGGTCGTCGGCATCGCCGCCCAGCCCACCCTCGGCAACATGCTCGCCGGGCTGCAGCTCGCCTTCAGCGACGCGCTCCGCCTGGACGACGTGGTCGTGGTGCAGAAGGAGTGGGGCAGGATCGAGGAGCTCACGCTCACCTACGTCGTGGTCCGGCTGTGGGACGAACGGCGCCTGGTCCTGCCCGTCTCCTACTTCACGCAGAACTCGTTCGAGAACTGGACCCGGCACGGCAGCCGGGTCCTCGCCGTCGTCTACCTGCGGGTCGACTGGTCGGTGCCGGTCGAGCGGCTGCGCGAGGAGCTCTACAAGTACCTGCAGACCAACCCGCTCTGGGACCAGAAGGACTGGACCCTCCAGGTGACGGACGTGCAGTCCAACGGGCTGGTCGAGCTGCGCTGCCTGATGAGCGCCGCCGACTCGGCCTCCGCCTGGGACCTCAAGTGCGACGTCCGCGAGTTCATGATCGGATTCGTACGGGAGAACTACCCCGACGCCCTGCCCCGCTTCCGCGTCGACCTGCCGGAGCCCCCTTCCGCCAGGAAAACCGCTGGCGCTGAAAGCGATCATCCGGTTACGGTTCCGAACACCGGCCCTGAAAGAAGAGGGCCGCGGGCACCGATCTGACCGGCGGGAGTGGCGACCCCCGGCCGGACACGGCCCTCGCCCCGGGCACGGCTACGCCGGCCCGGCCCGGGGCCATTCGGGTCTTCAGAAAATACCGCTCCGAGAGCGGGTGATCATCCGGCGCTGTACTCCAGGTCGATGGAGTCCGTGTGGGAGCTCCACGTCAGATTCAGGCGCCAGCAGCCGGGCTCCGGCAGGTCGACCGCCGAGGGGCCGGGCCCGTGCTCGATGGTGATGCGGGTCGGCTCGCCCACGCCGTTCAGCCGGGCCTCGATGAGCAGCGGCTCGGACGGGGTCACCGGCACCTTGGAGCGCCACAGGATCTTGTTGCCCCGGTCCGGCAGCGGCGGGCTGTGCAGGGGATAGCCGAACAGGACGGCGAGCATGTCGCCGCGGCGGCTCGACGCGTAAGGCGCTTCCGCGCCGGGGCTGAAGCCCGCCCGGGCCCAGAGCGGCACTTCGCCCTTGATCACCCGGGATTCGCACGGCGGTGTGGCCGTCTGCTGGGTCGGCAGGCAGGCGGCGGTGAGAAGGACCGCTGCCGCCGCCATGACGTGGTGCGAGCGCATCGAGCGGACCCCCGGGGGACGACGGATGGCGGCAGATCACCGCCAACGTACTCCAGCGAAGGGGTTGCTGCCTATCCCTCGATTCCTCAGTCTTCGTAAGGGTGTTCGCGCGCGTACCAGACCCAGGCGGCCAGCACGGCGAAGAGCAGGGCGATGATCGGCGACCCGGCCATCAGCATGATCACGGCGGAGGACGAGCTGATGACGAGGAGGAGCGTGTAGGTCCGGCGTGACAGGTCGCGGGTCGCGGGGCGGGGCAGATGTCGCGCGTTGGTGTGGAGGGATTTGGCGAACTCCGGATCCTCGGCTCGCAGGCGGCGCTGGATCTCGTGCAACTCGTCGCGTTCGCTGTCGTCGAGCACGGCACACCTCCTTGGGTGCGCGCCAGGTGCGGGTCTATCCACCCGGTGCAAAATACATCGTAACACGATATATCCTAGATCCATGGGCGCCCACCAGGAGACAGAGCCCCTGTCGAAGCAGGACTTCGAAGCGCTCGCGCGGTTCCGCTACGGCATCCGCAGCTACCTGCGCTTCAGCGAGGAGGCGGTGCGCGCCGCGGGCCTCGCCCCGCAGCAGTACCAGCTCATGCTGGCGCTCAAGGGCTTCCCCGGCCGCGACTGGGCGACCGTCCGCGAGCTGGCCGACCGGCTGCTGCTGCGCCACCACAGCGTGGTCGAGCTGGTCAGCCGCGCCCAGCGGCAGGGCTTGGTACGCCGCAGCGCGCACCCCGACGACGGCCGGGCCGTGCGGGTGCTGCTGACCCCCGAGGGGGAGCAGGTGCTGGCCCGCCTGAGCGCGCTGCACCGCGACGAGCTGCGCCGCATCGACACCATGCTCACCCCGCCCACCTGGGGCGAGAGCGAGTGAGGAGAGATGTCATGGAGACGCTGCCCTCGGAACACGCCTACCTGCGCGACCAGATCACCGGCCGGGCCCTGCGCGTCCTGCGGGCCGCCGACGCCGGCCGATGGCCGCAAGGGGAGCTGACGGCGCTGGCCGGCTACCTGAGCGCCGAGCTCATCAGGCAGGTCACCGACGAGGAACGGCTGATCTTCCCGGACCGGGAGCACACCCCCGAGCTGTCCCGGCTGGCCCGCGACCACGCGCGGCTGCGCGCCTGCGTGGACGTCATCGCCGGCGCCGCGCGCGGCTCCGGCACCCGGTCGCCCGCGACGCTCTCCACGATCGTCCGCGACCTGCTCGCCCAGCTCGACCACCACTTCGCCATCGAGCAGCTCGTGCTGGCCACGCCGGGCGGGCGGCTCACCTCCACCGCCGCGCTCGGCGCCCACCCGCACCGCTGGTACACGCTGACCGAGGGTCCCGCCGTCGACCTGGACGCGATCCCGGCCCGCGACCGGCTCCCCGCCGTCCGCGACCGCCTGCACCGGCTGGGCCGCGGCGAACAGCTCGACCTGTGCTCCGGCGCCGACCCGGGCAGGCTCTTCGACCGGCTCGCCGCGAGCGCGGGCGGCTACCGCTTCACCTACCTGGCCTGTGGGCCCGACCAGTGGCGGATCCGCGTCGCCCACCGCCTGGAGAGGTGACCCCTCACTCGCCCGTCCGCCAGACCGCCTCGAACGCCTCCGCGTCGATCTCGGTCAGGTCCCAGATCTCCAGCGGCTGGTCGGTGAGGAACCCGTGCTCGTCCTGGAGGTGACGCCACCAGTAGCGGCGCAGCCGCCGCCCCCCGTCGATCTCCGCCTGCCGGATCGCCCAGTGCTCGCCGTCGCCCTCGACGCTCTCGAACAGCCACACGCCGCCGCGCTCGTCGTCGCCGCGCCAGTAGCGGCGCGGCAGCCCGGACTCGCTCAGCTCTCTGACCAGGGGAAGACGCACCCGGCCACTCTAGCGGTCGACGATCTCGTTCTTGCCGATCACCACCACGCCGCTGCGGGTCAGCGTGAAGCGGGCGCGGTCGTGCTCGGGGTCGAAGCCGATGCGGGCGCCGTCGGGGATGACGACGTTCTTGTCGATGATGGCCTTGCGGACGATCGCGCCCCGGCCGACCTTGACGTTCTCCATCAGCACCGAGTCCTCCACCAGGGAGTGGGAGTGGAGGACGACCTTGGGCGACAGTATCGACCGCACGGCGGTGCCGCCCGAGACGATCACGCCAGGGGAGACCAGCGAGTCGAGCGCCCGCCCGACCCGGTCGCCGTCGTTGTGCACGAACTTGGCCGGCGGCAGCGGGTCGTGGCCGGTGTGTATGGGCCACTTGTCGTTGTAGAGGTTGAAGATCGGGTGGGCCGAGATGAGGTCCATGTGGGCCTGGTAGTAGGCGTCGAGCGTGCCGACGTCGCGCCAGTAGCCGCGGTCGCGCTCGGTGGAGCCCGGCACCATGTTGTGGGCGAAGTCGTAGACCTCCGCCCCGCCCGACTTGACCATCATCGGGATGATGTTGCCGCCCAGGTCGTGCTTGCTGGTCGGGTCGAGCGCGTCCTCGCGGAGCGCGTCGATCATCGCCTGCGTCTTGAACACGTAGTTGCCCATCGAGGCGTAGACCTCGTCGGGGGAGTCGGCCAGCCCCACCGCGTCCTTCGGCTTCTCGCGGAAGGCCACGATGCGCTTGCCCTGCGGGTCGGTCTCGATCACGCCGAACTGGTCGGCCAGCGACAGCGGCTGGCGGATCGCCGCCACCGTCACGTCGGCGCCCGACTGCTCGTGCTGGTCGACCATCTGCCGGGGATCCATCCGGTATATGTGGTCGGCGCCGAACACGATCACGTGGTCGGGCATCTCGTCGTAGATCAGGTTGAGGTTCTGGAAGAGGGCGTCGGCCGAGCCCGAGAACCAGCGCGGCCCCAGCCGCTGCTGCGCGGGGACCGGGGTGACGTAGTTGCCCAGCATGGCGGAGAGCCGCCAGGTGCGCGAGATGTGGCGGTCCAGGCTGTGGTTCTTGTACTGGGTCAGTACGACGATCTTCAGGTAGCCGCCGTTGGCCAGGTTGGACAGCACGAAGTCGATGAGACGGTACATCCCCCCGAACGGCACCGCCGGTTTCGCGCGATCCGCCGTGAGAGGCATCAGCCTCTTGCCTTCGCCACCCGCCAGCACGACCGCAAGCACCCTCCGGGACCTCATGCCCTGGACGCTACCCCCAATCGGCGCTTCTATCGACGGAAGTCCGTCCACCTCTCACCTGTCTTGTTCGGCTCGATCCCGCTATGTCCCGCCATCGGCGCACCGGTCATTTCCGCTCGTGCGCCTGTCGCCGTATCGGATGTCCCGCCGGGCTCGTAAGGTCGAGTCATGCGAGTGGATCTGCTCAGCCGCGAGTACCCGCCGGAGGTCTACGGCGGTGCCGGCGTGCACCTGGAGTACCTCTCCCGCGAGCTGCGCGAGCTCGCCGACGTGCGGGTGCGGTGCTTCGGCGCCGAGCGCGCGGAGCCGGGGGTGTCGGCCTACCGGACGCCCCCCGGGCTGTCCGGCGCGAACGCGGCGCTCCAGGTGCTCGGCGTGGACCTGGAGATCGCCGCCGCCTGCGCGGGCGCCGACCTGGTCCACTCCCACACCTGGTACGCGAACTTCGCCGGGCATGTCGCCAAGCTGCTCCACGGGGTGCCGCACGTGGTCACCACGCACAGCCTGGAGCCGTTGCGCCCGTGGAAGGCCGAGCAGCTCGGCGGCGGCTACGCGATCTCGTCGTGGGCCGAGCGGACCGCGCTGGAGGCCGCCGACGCGGTGGTCGCGGTGTCGGCGGGCATGCGCCGCGACGTGCTGGCCGCCTACCCGCAGATCGACCCGGCCCGGGTGACCGTGATCCACAACGGCATCGACACCGCCGAGTACGCCCCGGACGACAACCACCAGGTCCTGAAAAAGTACGGAATCGACCGCGATCGGCCGTACGTCATCTTCGTCGGCCGGATCACCCGCCAGAAAGGCCTGGTCCACCTCCTGCACGCGGCGCGGTCCTTCGCCCCCGACGCGCAGCTCGTGCTCTGCGCCGGCGCGCCCGACACGCCGGAGATCGCCGCCGAGGTGACCGAGCTGGTACGGGGTCTCGACCGCAAGGGCGTGGTCTGGATCTCCGAGATGCTGCCCAAGCCCGAGGTGATCCAGCTCCTCACGCACGCCGCGGTCTTCGTCTGCCCGTCGGTCTACGAGCCCATGGGCATCGTCAACCTGGAGGCCATGGCCTGCGAGACGGCCGTGGTCGCGACGGCCACCGGCGGCATCCCCGAGGTGGTGGCCGACGGCGAGACCGGCCTGCTCGTACCGATCGACCAGGGACCCGACGGCACCCCGCACGACCCCGAGCGGTTCGCAGCCGACCTCGCCGAACGGGTGAACGCGCTGCTGGAGGAGCCGGAGCGGGCCCGCCGCATGGGGCTGGCCGGACGGGCGCGGGCCGTCGAGCACTTCTCCTGGTCCGCGATCGCCCGCCGCACGATGGAGCTGTACGCCTCGCTGGTGTGACATAGGTCTCATTTGGGCCTTGTCGGGCCCGCCGTTCAGGTCGACGCTGAACGGCAGGAGGCAGAGATGTCGCACCAGCTCGGAGTCAGCCGCCCGGACCTCGAAGTCGCCGACCTGCCCACACCGGAGGAGGTCTTCAACGTCCCCCGGCTCGGCAAGAAGGAGCTGTTCAAGTTCGCCGTGGGGCCGAGCCTGATCGCGCTCGGCATCTCCATAGGCAGCGGAGAATGGCTGCTCGGCCCGCTCAGCGTCGGCCAGTACGGATTCGTCGGCGTCGGCTGGGTCATCCTCGTCTCGGCCGTGCTGCAGACCTTCTACAACGTCGAGTGCGCCCGCTACGTCACCGCCACCGGCGAGACCCCGGTGGTCGGCTGGGGGCGCGTGCCGCCGGGCTGGAAACTCTGGATCCCGATCTCGGTCTTCGTCGTCATCTTCGCCTTCATCGCCGGCGGCTGGGCCGCCTCCGCCGGGCAGGGCGTGTACGCGCTCTTCCACGGCGAGGTCCCGCCCGCCGGGGCCGAAGAGCCGCGGTTATGGGCCATCGCGCTGCTCGTGCTCGTATTCCTGATCACCGCGGCCGCCCGGCGGATCAGCCGCGCCCTGGAACTGGCCAACTGGCTCATGGTCGGGTCGATCCTCATCGCCCTGCTGATCATCGACCTGTTCCTCGTGCCGTGGGAGCTGTGGTGGGAAGGCATCCGGGGCTTCTTCACCCCGGCCGCGCCGCCCGCCGGCATCACCGCCACCCAGCTCGGCGGCCTCGCCGGGTTCACCGCCCTGGCCTCGGGACTGAACTGGTACGTGATGGGCCACTACCGCGACAAGGGCTACGGCATGGGCCACCGCGCCGGCTACATCTCCGGCCTGCGCGGCGGCCGGCGCGAGATCCTGGCCAGCGGCGTCACCTTCCCCGACGACGAACGCAACCGCGGCATGTGGCGGCGCTGGTACCGGCTGATCATGGTCGACATGTGGGGCGTCTTCTTCGTCGGCGCCATGCTGGGCATGCTGCTGCCCACCATCCTCATGGCCCACTCGGTGAACCTGTCGGGGAAGGAGCCCACCCGGGCCGACGTGCCCACCTTCGTCGCCGCCGCGCTCGGCGACGAGCACGGGCAGTTCATGTTCGTGCTCATGCTGATCATGGGCGTGCTCATCCTGTTCAGCACCCAGCTGGGCATCTTCGAGGCGATGGTCCGCGTCACCACCGACGCCGCCCACGCCACCAGCCCCCGGCTGCGCCGGCTCATCGAAGGCGACCCGCGCCGCTTCTACTACCCGTTCATGATCCTGCTGCTGGTCGTGATCGCCGTCGTCATCCACCTGTCGCTGCCGGTCGCGCTGGTGGAGTGGTCGGCCAACATGTCCAACCTCGGCGCGCTCATCTACCCGTTCATGCTCATGTACCTGAACAGCAAACTGCCCAAGCCCGCCCGGGCCCGCTGGTGGCACCACGTCATCCTGGTGCTCAACTTCCTGTTCTTCGGGTTCTTCTTCGTGAACTTCATCGCCGACTTCATCGGGGAGCCGCTCGTCACCTTCTGATCAGCGCCGGGGCTCCAGCACCACCACCGGGATCTTCCGGTCGGTCTTCGTGGTGTACTCGTCGTACTCCGGCCACGTCGCCGTCATCAGCCGCCACAGCTCCGGGCGCTCGGCGTCGGAGGCGGTACGGGCGTGCGCCGCGAACCGGTCACCCCTGACCTGCACCTCCACCTCCGGGTCCGCCGCCAGGTTCTTGTACCAGTCGGGATCGGCGGGGTCGCCGCCCTTGGACGCCACCACCACGAAGTCCCCGTCGTGCGCCTGATAGATCAGCGGCGTCGTGTACGGCTCGCCCGACTTGCGGCCCTTCGTGGTCAGCAGCAGGACTGTGGTGTCGTTCCAGTCGTGTCCTTCCGCGCCGTCGGTCTCGCGGTAACGCTTGACGTGTTCTCTGCCGTAGAGCATGCCCCGCGCCTACCCGCACGGTGCCCGGCATCACCTCGGCGCTCCGTACCGGACACTCCTGTACGGGAAGGACGCGCTGATGAGAGCCTAAGCACCATGAAAGATCCGGCTGTGGCGCTCGCTGCCCGAATCGAGGAGTTCGAACGGGCGGCGGACCCCCGGCTGGTGCTGGACGAGGCGGCGCTCGCCGAGGCCGAGGAGGCCATGCTGGCCTGCACCGGCGGCCCCCGCGACGCCGTCGTCTGGCAGCTGATCGGGGCCCTCCACCTGGCCCGCTACCGGCTCGGCACGGACGAGGACGAGGCCGCCGTCGCGGGCGTGTTCTTCGCCGCCGTCGCCGTGCTCGACCCCGGCGGGCTGCCCGAGCGGCTGCGCGGGCCGCACGTCCCCGCCGCCGGCTCCGCCGAGACCTGGGCGGGCCTGGCCGAACAGGTCTTCCGGCACGTCGACGTGTCCGCCCACCCGCACGTCGGGCACCTCGTCCACGCCATCCTCCGCCGCGCCCTCGCCGAACCCACCGCCGAAGTGTGCGACCGCCTCGGCCAGGCCCTGCTCGAACAGGCCCTGGACATCCCCGAACCCGCCTGGGCACCCGAGGCGCTGGCCCTCCTCGGCAACGGCCAGGTCCGCCTCTACCGGACCACCGGCGACGCCGGAGCGCTCGACGACGCCATCCACGCCCTCTTCCGCGCCGCCCTCGCCGACCCCGGCCACATGACGGACCTCGCCGCGGCGCTCGGCCACGCCCTGCCAGGCGACACCGACCTGATCCGCGCCTACCTCCTCGCCGCCGGCCGCCCCGCCGGCCCCGAACGCTCCTCCGCCCTCCTCGGCCTCCTCCGCCTGACGGCCGCCCGCGCCTCCGCCTCCTGCGCCGACGCCGACCTGCTGGCGCTCCTCCGGGTGGGGCAGGCCTGCCTCGACCACTGGCACGAGGCGGGCGCCCACCCGGCGGTCCTGTCCTGCTACGGTGCGGGACTCCTGGAGTGGTACGTGGTCACAGGCGACGCCCGCTCCCTGGAAGCAGGCCACGACATGCTCGCCACCCTGCCTTCCCTTGAGCCTGCCGCGGCCACGGTTCTCCCGGCCCCGGATTCGCCCGCCGTCTCGTCTCCGCTCTCTCCTGAGTCCGTCCCGGCCCCGCTGCCTCCTGAGTCCGTCCCCGCCGTCCCGTCCCCGCCCTCTCCTGAGCCCACCCCCATGCCTGCGGTCCCGGCCTCGGGTCTGTCTTCGGCCACCGCTGGGGAACCCGATCAGTTGCCAGGCGCCGGTGTGGAACCTTCCGGTGGTCGGTGGTCGGCCGCCGATGTAGCCCTTGGCCGGCAGTTGGCCACCGACGCGGAGCCTGAGTGGTTTTCGCCTGCCTTCGTGGAGCC
>Ga0079224_100006724_pt1 | contig 15316 bp, 16 predicted proteins | sample Stecom2015_FD_80414 | JGI IMG/M metagenome (GOLD analysis project Ga0079224, IMG submission 80414) | Agricultural soil microbial communities from Utah to study Nitrogen management - Steer compost 2015 | ecosystem: Environmental > Terrestrial > Soil > Agricultural land | place: USA: Utah...
CCGATATCGAGCTGAAATACCGACAGGCCGGCTAGCATGCTTCTTTCAGGGTCGAAGTAATCGTAATAGTAGAGACGGTCATCGGTTCCGAAAATCCAGTTTCTCCCTGGCATTATTGTCTGTATCGGGCGCCCCTTGATGGTATTCCTCAAGTTGTCCTGTTTCTGATTAGCGTAGGGGAGAACGTATTCCTGGCCGATAAAGAGAACTCCACTGAGCAATGCTCCTGCTATAAAGATCGGAGCGGCAATCCGGAAGATGCTGATGCCACAAGACTTAAAGGCGACCAATTGATTCGTTCTTTCGAGCGTACCGAGAGCGACGAGGGTGGCTATCAAAGCGGAGATTGGGGCCAGCAGGGAGAGGATATAAGGTAGCAGGTAGAAGAAATAGTCGAAAAGAACGGCGTAGGGCACGTCGTTGGCGAAAATGTCGAGGATTAGTTCGAAAAAGGTGAAAAGATAAAATAACGCGCAACAGATAACCAGCGTGACGGCCAGATAGAAGAGAAAATGGCGGACCATATAAAGATCGCTGACACGGGCCAGCCCAATTCTCAGGTGGGGCAGCATTCTGGGCAAGCGCCGGAACCACCGTGCAACAGCCCGGGAAAACCTTGTGCTGCTCTCTCGTAGCCGATTGCTGAGACGAGACAACACGGGAGGTACGCCAATACGGGGCAGCCGACTCCACAGGCCGGTTTCCCTGGTGGCGTACTTCAGAGTAAGCAGCGCAAAGATACCCAAGAGAATGTTGGCTCCCCAGACACCAACCGGGATCGGTAGGACACCGTTGTTGCTGAGGGTGGAACCGGTCGCGAACAGCACATAGTAGATAAACGCAACGACTACGCTGGCTACAAAACCGTAGCCTCGTCCTCCTCGATGTGATCGTATGCCGAGTGTTACACCGAGAACAGAAAAGATAAGCGCCGCGATCGGAAGAGCCAGCCGGCGATTCAATTCAACCAGGCTTGTGTGGCGCTCTTCCGGTGGGGCGGTGCGCAGGTCCTCAAGGATTTCTTGAAGCGTCTTGTCTTCAGCCCTTTTGGGACGCTCGACAGGCTCCTCTTCATAGGGGAGATCCACCGGGATGTCCAGGGTACCGAAGCTACTGACGTCGTCTCGTTCAGGGAAACTGAAGGGGGCCGTAAAAATTGTCCCATTTTCGAAATGGAGCTGCAGTCGGCGGCGATCGGAAGAGAATAGTGGATATCCTTGTTTCGCCAGAATCAGACGGTGCTCCCCTTCAGTGGATGTATCTGCCACCAAGATCCCCTTCCATAAGGACTGCTGCGGGTCGAGGTCCTCAATATAGAGAACAAGGCCCGGAAACTCCTCATAGAAGACCCGGGGTTTGATCTGGCTTTGTACAGGAAGTACTCTCAATTCGTGACGTAGGGTCCGGAGGTTCCAGTTTCCAGCAGGAAGAAGGTAAAGGGTAAGCATGGCCGTGAGCGCCATGACGACTAAACCCACCATGAACACCGGACGAAGTAATTGAAAAACACTGACACCACCAGCCCGCAAGGCTACGATTTCGCTGTCAGCAGACAACCGGCTGAACCCGATCAACGTGCCGATTAGAAATGCAAAAGGCACGGTAAAGATCAGAATACTGGGGGTGAGATAAAGGACGACGCTGAAAACGATGGTCGTGTCAGCATTTTTTTGAATGAGCAGTTGAGCCAGGCGGCCGAACTCGCGTGTGAAGACCACGAAGGTCAGAACCAGGAGCGAAACAACAATCGGACCGTTAATCTCCTGAAGAACGATTTTATTGATTCGCCGCATAACCTACTCGAAAAACTCATTTTAGCAAAGCAGAGGGCAGTTCCTGACAGGGAGATGGCGGCTGGAATACAATGAGGCCATGGAATTTATCGATCTCGGGGTGGTTCCCTTCCAGGAAGGTCTCAAGATCCAGGAGACGGCCGTGGCCCATATTTCATCCGGCCACTGGTCGGAAAGGGTCTATTTGTTAGAACACGAACATGTATTCACCCTCGGGCGTAGGGGAGATGTTGGGAATCTTCTGTGGGAGAAGGGACCGGACGGACAACCAGTCCAAACAGTCAGGATTAATCGGGGTGGTGACATCACCTATCACGGGCCGGGACAGCTCGTTGGCTATCCGCATCTTGATTTGCAGAAACGCAACTATGATCTGCACCGCTACCTTCGCGACCTGGAGCTGTGCTTAATCCATACCGTAGGACAGTTCGGCATAGAGGCCTCCAGACGAGAAGGATTGACGGGCGTATGGACTCCCTCTGGTAAGCTTGCTTCAATCGGTATCGGGGTGCGTCGCTGGGTAACCATGCACGGATTCGCCCTCAACGTAAACGCCGATCTGCGTTATTTTCAGATGATCAATCCGTGCGGGTTACCAGGGTGTGCAGTGACATCCATGAGTAAGCTTCTCAACCGCCCTGTCGACATTGGTGAGGTCCGCAAAGCATTCTGCGACGAGTTTGAAAAGGTGTTCGCCATCGAAACCTGGAGCGCCGGTTCCGTTCAATGAGCTTTTTCAGCCTCTCTCCCCGATCGAGTTCTTCCTGGGTTGAATTGCTGAGTTTGCCGGTCCTACAGAGCCCGGTTCACGAAGCCTTTTCTTGTTCGATTTCCGGGTGCACTGCAACACTGGGCAGTCCAGGAGCTTCGTCGACTGTTGCGGTGGTTCTGCCGGCGCTGCTGGGCAGCGGAGAACGCTCCAACAGGCGACGCATGTCGTAAATCATCCCTTCCCTCGAATAGGAAGAAAACTCGAGAATTCCCGTATCCATCCGGATCGCATCTTCCGGACAGGCCTCCACGCAGTAGCCGCAAAATACACAGAGTCCTAGATCGATGTCGAAACGAACCGGATACTTTTCAATCTGAGGATTGGGATGCTCACCTGCCACAATATAGATGCACTTAGCCGGGCACACCGTTTCGCACATCATACAGGCAACACATCGCGGCGACCCGTCTTCCCGTTTGGTCAATCGATGCAGTGTCCTAACTCGTGGTGCAATGGGGCGTCTCTCTTCGGGATACTGGTAGGTGACTCCGCCGCGCTGATCTTGAGCGAAACCAAACAGCTGCGCGATGTGGATGAACAGATTTCGAAAAAAATGTCGCGTCGTAATGACAAGGCCACGAAGGACCTCAACCAGATACAGACGCTCAATTAAATTGAGCTCTCGCTCTTCAACTTTGATGGCCATATAAGCTCTTTTGGTTTTATTAACCGTTCACCAACAAGACTATCAGTCCTGTTACCACAATGTTAAGCACTGATAGAGGCAGCATGAGCGTCCAGCCCAGCTGCATCAACTGGTCCCAACGAAAGCGCGGCAATGTCCAGCGTACAAGTAGAAAGAAAAAGCAAAACAAGAAAACCTTAACAATGAATGCGCCCGCCTGGAGTAGCATGACTGCAATGACCGGAAGGGCCAGTTCGCCGCCCCATGGGAAATGAAAGCCGTCGGCATAGAGGAATGGCACTTGCCAGCCTCCGAAAAAGAGAGTAACCGTTAAGGCCGAGGCGAGAACCGTCTCGATGAAGTCTGTCATGAAGAACATCCCGAACTTCATGCCGCTGTACTCGACGAAGTAACCGATAATCTCTGATTCTCCCTCGGGGACGTCGAACGGGACCCGTTTGGTTTCTGCCATGGCGGCTGTCATAAAAAGGGCGCAGCCCAGCGGCTGGTAGAGGATCCCCCAGGCCGGGATCCAGCCGAGCAGTAGCTGTCCTTGAGCGATGACCATCTCCTGCAATTCTAGTGTGCCGTAGATCATCAATATTCCAATGATAGTTGCTCCCATCGTGATCTCGTAGGAGATCATCTGCGCCGAGGCTCTGATCCCGCCCAGGAGCGCATAATTATTGGCCGATGCCCATCCGGCGAGAACAAAGCCGTAGATGCCCATGCTCATCATGGCGAATACGTACAAGATCCCGATATTGAGGTTGAGAATCTGCAAGGAGACGGTGTATTCGCCAAACTCGTAGATGCCACCAAAAGGAATTACAGCAAAGGCCAGCAGGGCAAAAAGTAAGGCTACCATCGGTGCGACCGTGTGCAGAACACGGTTTCCCTCGGGGGGAATGAAATCCTGCTTGGTAAACATCTTGATCGAATCGGCCAGTATGTGGAAAAGACCCAGTACTCGGAAGCCCAGGATATCGGCTCGATTGGCGCCTATACGGTCCTGCATCAATGCGCTCTGTTTCCGCTCCATCCAGGTCAGGATGGCTCCGAATCCCATAATTACATTGAAGACAAAAAAGACGACGCCAAAGGAAATCAGGTATTCCATAAATCAACCTATGCCTGGAGAGCGGGAGCAGAGCCGACCATCATGCCGTATTCATCGATTTCGTCGTAACCGATCCCTTGCCATTCGATAAAAATGGTTTCAGGGTCGAGGTATGAGACGGGATGACCCAACTTGGCTGCTAACTGTTTCAGGATCTCGGTATCAGCCCGTGCTTCCTCGAGCGGAACAAAAGCCTGTTTGAAGCGCTGGATCCGTCCTTCAAAATTGGTAAAGGTCCCATCTTTTTCGGCGTGTGTTGCTCCGGGCAGGACCAGACTGGCACGCTCCGCCGTGGAATTCCAGTTCACTCCCTGAAAGACGATAAACGGCACCTTGGCCAGTGCCTCACGCGCTTCGGGAGCATTGAAATCGTGCCAGAAGATGTAAAGAAATCGGATCTCTCCCTTCGCGGCTTTCTCCAGGATTTCACGGGCGGATCCTTTAATTCCAATCTCGTGCGCACCACGAGTATTGGGATTGCGGTCTGCCTTGAGCAGAAAATCGTCTTCTATACCCCTCTTTTCCCAGGGGTTTTCCAGAGCGATATTGGGCAGCTGAAGGGCATCGATAAAGAGCTTCTTGGCCAGATATAGATCTTCATTGGAGAGCTGTGGTGAAAGGATTACGCCAATGCTTGCAGGATCATCCTCGTAAGCCTCTTGAAGCTCTTGGGCTGCTTGGTCGAGGGCCGATTCCCAGTCGGAGTTTTGGAGTTCGTTTTCTTCTCTGCGATAGGGGAACTCGATTCGATTCTGGTCAATAAATTCAAACCCGAAGCGGCCCACGTCGCTGATCCACCACTCGTTAACGTGAGGATTGTACCGCGGCTTGATTCGCTGAACTCGTCTACCACCGGCCTTGTAGGTTCTCGTGCTGTTGAAGTGAATGTTAATATTGCAACCGCGAGCGCAGCCGTTGCAGATCGATTCTTCGCTCCTCAAATACCAGACTCTACACTTGAACCGGAATTCCCGTTCCGTAAGAGCGCCTACCGGGCAGATGTCGACCACGTTACCGGAGTACAGGTTCTCAAGGCGTTTGCCCGGATAAAGATCAATGACCGAGCGATTCCCCCGGTTGAAGCAACCGAGTTCGTGTGTCTTGCTGATCTCGTCTGTGAACCGAACGCAACGGGTACAAAGAATGCATCGTTCTTGGTCGAGGAGAACGTGCGGCCCAATCGGGAAGGCCTTCTTTCTCTTGATCTTATTTTCAATGAAGCGACTATCGTATCGGCCGTGCTCCATATAAAAATTTTGCAGGTCGCACTCACCGGACTGGTCGCATACCGGACAGTCGAGAGGATGGTTGATGAGCAGAAACTCCAGCATCGCTTGCCGGGCCTGGTATACCGCCTCCGATTGGGTAATCACATTCATCCCATCCTGAGCCTGGGTATAACAGGCAATCTGGAGCTTCGGCATATTTTCTATTTCGACCAGACACATTCGGCAGCTGCCGGCGATCGATAACCCGGGGTGATAGCAATAGCGTGGAATGTAGATACCCAGCTTTTCTGCCGCCTGAATAACCGTCTGACCCGGTTCGACGCTGACCTGCTGTCCATCAATCGTTATTGTTGCCATAGTCTTTCCGTTTAAATGCTGACGGTCTCGGATCGAGCCTCGACATAGGAGCGTTTATACTTGATGTAATACTCAAACTCGTGTTCAAACTTCCTGACGAAACTTCCGAGGGGCATCGCTGCGCCGTCGCAGAGGGCACAGATGCTGGTCCCCGTCATATTCCGGGAATGGATTCTCAATGCGTGCAAATCTTCCATGCGTCCGTGCCCGGCTACAATTCTTGAGAGAGTCTTGTAAACCCAGCCTGTACCTTCTCTGCAGGGAGTACACTGGCCGCAGGATTCATGCGCGAAAAAGTGCTCGATGTTGTGGAGCGCCTTGACCATGCAGATCCCCTCATGCATCGCGATGACAGCCCCGGAGCCCAGCATTGACCCTGCCTTCGCCAGCGAATCGAAGTCCAGGGAAATGTCTACCTCATCGGCCGTCAAAACGGCGGAGGAAGCGCCACCAGGAATAATTGCCTTCAACGCCCGGTCGTCCTGTATACCTCCGCCGTGTTCGTAGATCAATTCCCGTAGCGGAGTGCCGAGAGGAAGTTCATAGACCCCTGGCTTTTTGACATTGCCGGATAGTGCAAAGAGGCGGGTTCCCCCATTTCGCTCACAGCCCAGGTCAGCGAACCACTGACCTCCGTTTTCAATGATCTTAGGGAGATGAGAAAGGGTTTCGACGTTGTTGATGACGGTCGGACACCCGAACAAACCCACGACGGCCGGGAAGGGGGGTTTCAGCCGGGGCCATCCTTTCTTGCCTTCCAGCGACTCCAGAAGTCCCGTCTCCTCTCCACAGATATAGGCACCTGCACCGCGATGGACGTAGAGATCCAGACTGAAATCCTCGCCCAATACCTTGGGACCAAGGATTCCTGCTTCATAGGCCTCGTCGACCGCTTGCTGAAGGCGCTCATAGGGGCGCACATACTCACCTCGAATGTAGACGTAGGCTTTATGAATACCGACCGCGTAGCAGCAAATGATGACCCCCTCGATCAGACGATGGGGATCCCATTCGAGAATGTAACGGTCTTTAAAAGTCCCCGGCTCGGCTTCGTCAGCGTTGACTGTCAGGTATTTCGGTTTGTCGGTATCCTTTGGGATAAAGCTCCATTTACGCCCCGTGGGAAAACCTGCACCGCCCAATCCCCTGAGATTGGAGGTCGTAACCTCTTCTATGACCTGTTCCGGGCTCATGGTACGAAGGGCTTTGCGGGCTGCTTCGTAACCACCGCGCTGAATTCGCCAGTCGAGCCGGCGGGCGTCTTCATTACCAAAGAATTCAGAAACAATCTTCTTTATCGGCATCTAAGTTCCTAAGATTTGTGGCCGTTCTGTATGCCGTCCAGGAGTTCATCGATCTTCTCCCGCGTCAGATTTCCCTCAAAGTATTTGTCGAATTGCAGCATCGGTGCCAGCTCGCAGGCACCAAGGCAATCAGGTACTGCTTCCCAGCTATAGTTACCGTCTTCTGTTACGGAACCAGAAGGGACCCCTAATTTCTGCTCCAGATAAGCTTTAATCTCGTCACAATTACGAATCCAGCAGGCGATGCTCATGCAGAGCCGGATGTGATGTCGCCCCATCGGCTTTCTAAAGTAGAGGGTGTAGAAGCTTAAGACTTCTCGAACATCCACTATCGGTACCTCAAGGCGCTGTGCTACGAATGCTTCAATCTCTTCAGATATGAAGCCATTCTGCTCCTGCGCTAGATGAAGCGTCGGAAGCATCGCCGCACGCTTGTTTGGATAGCGGCTCAGAATGTCAGCGAATTTCTTCTCGTTCTCCTCAGTAAATTGGAAGCTCATCGATCGAGTTCTCCCGCGATCATATTCACTGACCCGAAGGTTGGAATTATGTCTGCCAGCTGGTCTCCTTCGAGAATGCCCGCCAGGGCGGCCATAATCGGAAAGCAAGGGGGATGGCATCTTACGCGCCAGGGTCTATCAGTTCCATCACTCACAATATAGAAGCCAAGCTCCCCGTTGCCACCCTCCACGAACCCGTAGGCTTCACCTTTTGGAGGACGGACCCCGTGACCTTCCATAATGATCTTGAAGTGGTTCATCAGCCCTTCGATGCTGCCGTAAACCTTCTCTTTGGCTGGGATCCAGGCATCAGGACTGGTCGAAGAAACACGGTCTCGATACTTTCTCTCGGAACCCTGTAAAGTCGGTTCGATCAGTACCTCATTGGTCAATAGCCCTGAGGTTCTTCCGAACTTGCCGAGGTCCGCCATCAAAGCAGGATCAATAACGTTCCCTTCCATGTCCACGTTTGTCGGACCCTCGGGGATCTGGTCCAATGCCTGCTCGATGATTCGAATCGACTGCTTCATTTCTTCCATTCGAACCAGATAGCGGTCGTAATTATCACCTTTCTCCCCAATCGGTACATCGAAGTCGATGCGGTCATAGACGTGATAGGGGAATGCTTTCCGAACGTCGTAGTCTACGCCTGAGGCGCGGAGAAAGGGACCCGTAATCCCCCACTCGATCGCATCCTCGGCCGAGATATAGCCTACGTCTCGCATCCGATCGTAAAAAATCCGGTTGCGGTTTAAGAGCAGTTCGACTTCTTTCAGGACTTCCCGGGTTTTCTGCAATACGTCACGGCAACGTTCATCAAAGCCCTCTGGAAGATCTGCTTTCACACCACCGATACGAGCATAAGAGATTGTTAGCCTGGCGCCGGTGACGCTCTCTACCAGCTCCCACAGCCACTCCCGAACCTTGATCATGTAAAGAAAAACTGAAAAAGCCCCCAGCTCCATGGCTGAAGCGCCGATGCAGGTGAGATGGTCACAGATACGAGAAATCTCGCTCATGATGACGCGGATATATTCGCACCGCTCGGGGACTTTCAGACCCATTAACTTCTCCACCGTCATTGCGAATGCGAAGTTGTTGATGAGCGGGGATACGTAATTCAGGCGGTCGGTGTAAGGGAAGCACTGTGTGTAAGTTGCGTGTTCGCAGTGTTTTTCAAAACCGCGATGAAGGTAGCCAATATCAATTTCACATTTCCGAACCACTTCACCATCCAGGATGGTCCGAATGCGGATCACCCCGTGCATGGCTGGATGGGCGGGACCTATGTTCAGAAACATCTCGTGTTTCTGAACTTGATCCTCCAGGCTTTGCGGCTCTTTCGTTACGGCCGATTCTAATGTTGTGTCAGACATCGTAGTCTTGCCTCTAATCCCTCGGTCCTATAAGGGGTTGCCTTCGGGTAATCGGGTAATCTTTCCGAAGCGGATGTCCCTCAAATTCGGCGTACATGAGAATACGCGTCAAGTTTGGATGATTTCGGAATTTAATACCGTACATGTCATAGACTTCGCGCTCGTACCAGTCGGCGGAACGCCACAGACCGGTTAGCGAGTCCACTTCAGGATTCTGTTCCCCTACGGGAACCTTTAAACGTAAGCGCTGGCGGGTGGAGAGGGAGAGAAAATGATAAACCACTTCGAATCGCGGTTTGCGCTTCCAGTAGTCGACGGCCGTAACATCCATTAGGTAGTTAAAGCGAAGCTCCGGATCCTCTTTCAGAAACCTGGCAACGTCGAGCAGAGCTTTTTTCGAAATGACCGCTGTGTCTTCACCCAGTCGAGAGTGAAGCTCGATCACTGTATCTGAAAAGCGATCTCTAATTTTCTGAAGTACAGTACTCTCTTCCATTGCCTTTCCTGTAGATCTTTCAGGGGTGAGGGAGTCGATCGCAGGAGACTTCCACTCAGAGTTCTTGTTTCTCGTTCTGGATCTTTTCCTGCAGTAGCATGAGACCCTGCAGAACGCTTTCCGGTCTGGGCGGGCAACCGGGAATGTAGACATCGACCGGGATTACATGATCAATCCCGCGAACTACAGCATAGTTATCGTAGAATCCACCCGTGCAGGTGCACACTCCGAAGGCAACCACCCACTTGGGAGCAGCCATCTGGTGGTAAATGTGTGCCAGCACCGGAGCCATCTTCTGATTGATGGTTCCTACCACGAATAAAACATCTGCTTGGCGCGGCGAAAATCGGGGTAGACCAGCTCCGAATCGATCAACATCGTAATGGGCGCAGGCCGTGGCCATGTATTCCATTCCACAACAAGCGGTTACGAAGGGATATTGAAAGATCGAATACTTACGAGCCCAACCAATGACCTGATCAAGTTTGGTAGTGAAGAAGCCGTTACCGGGGCTTCCTGTGAAATCTAGTTCCATTCCAGAGCTCCTCTCTTGACGGAGTAATAGAGGCCGGAGATTACCGCCACCAGGAAGATAAACATCTCGACAAAGCCGAAGAGCCCCAGCTCCCGGTAGATCACCGCCCATGGGAAGAGAAATATGAGCTCGATATCAAAAAGAATGAAGAGGATAGCAACAAGAAAGAACTTAACTGCAAAGCGCCCTCGAACAATCCGGACCGGAGGATTACCTGATTCAAAGGGCATATCGTGAATTCGGCCGCTTCGCTTCGGTCCGAGTCGCTGATGAAGGTATACCATCGCGACAACTGTAAATAGAGCAAAAGCGAATAGCAGGAAGAAGCCGAAGTAAGTAACCATTCCTATACCCGAGCGGTCGCCGGTATTTAGTTGTACGGCCAATTATCGCAGAGGCCCTGACTTCGGATCGTGACCGGCGCTAACGGATCCTCAAGACCCCCGATTTGTACCACAGGCTCCGGGACTCATCAAGTTGGTCCGCGCCATTACGGACTCGACTCATTATAGCAAAAGTAGGGGTCCTCCCCCGCTCCCTGATCTGGCTCAAATGACACACTTTGCCGGGTGAGCTCCTTGAGATTTCAGCCGCCTGTGGCGGGCTCAGGTAGCGAGAAGGCAGCAGGTGCAGTAGCTCGTGAAATTTGTTAACGTTAGGCGATGGCAGAAAACTCACCTCCTCAACAAACGGCAAAGCGACGCCATCCTCCCTGGTTGAAAGTGAAAGCTCCATTCGGCCCAGAAGTCCATCGCCTCAAGAAGCTGATGGCGGGTCTGGAGCTGAACACCGTGTGCCAGGAAGCCATGTGCCCCAACATGGGCGAGTGCTGGTCCCATGGAGTTGCCACTTTCATGATTCTTGGAGACACTTGTACTCGAGGCTGCCGGTATTGCGCGGTCAATAAAGGGCGCCCTGGAAAACTCGACCTCTCAGAGCCATACCGCGTGGGTGAGGCTGTCGAAAGAATGCAGCTCAGTCACGTTGTCATTACCTCGGTGGACAGAGATGATCTGGAAGATGGAGGAGCCGGTATTTTCGCCGCCACGGTAAGGCAAATCCGACGCCATCGGCCTGATTGTATTGTCGAAGTCCTTGTTCCTGACTTCCAGGGTCGTGAAGAGTCGCTTCGAGTTGTGCTCGACGCGCAACCCGAGATCTTCAATCACAATATCGAAACCGTTCCCCGCTTGTACCGAAAGGCACGCGGAGGTGGCGTTTATGAAGTTTCGCTAGGTTTACTCCGAAGAGCGCGTGAAGTGGCTCCTTCCCTTGTCACTAAAAGCGGCATGATGTTGGGATTGGGAGAGGAGCCTGACGAGATCCGCAGCGTTATGGAGGATCTCGTAAAGTGTGGAGTGAATATCCTGACCCTGGGACAGTATCTTCGTCCCACCCAGTGGCATCTGCCGGTGGCACGTTACTATCATCCGGACGAATTCAAGTACTGGAAAGAAGTGGGCGAAGCGATCGGTTTTGATCACGTAGAGAGCGGGCCATTGGTTCGTTCCAGCTATTTGGCCGACCGGCAGTATCAATCAATGAAAGGCACCGATCAACAATCGTCTTCCGGGGATCAACTGGTTCAACTCAGCTAACAGCCTGTGCGAAAGCTGCGTTGACCTGTGGACGACAATGGTCGCGATCAGCAACTTGCATCTGTATGAACGAGCACTCGATCCTCGACCTCTACTCGATCCTCGATCTCTAATTGAAAAACAAAGGGAAGCTAAAGACGCGACGTGCTCACCTGGATCTTACCGTCTATGACGCGCACAGCGAACCGCTCTAAACAAACTTTGGGATTATAGGTTGATTTTCCCGAGCAAACATCAAACGACCAGTCATGCCAGGGACAAGTGACGATCGACTGTTCCAACCTGCCTTCACCAATTGGACCGCCCCTGTGAGGGCACACGTTATTAACCGCGTAGAAACTACCGTCAACGTTAAAGATTGCGATTTCGCGACCATTCACCTTGTACACTTTTCCCTGACCTACCGGAATGTCGTCGGCTGTTGCAACGGTTTCGAAATCATTCGTTTCCACGCTGATATGCTAACACCGTTAGAAGGGCGAGACCCAACTTGAAGATGGAGAACGACAGCTATGGCGTACCTTCCCATCGAAGACCACGGGATTATCGGAAATCTACGGACGGCAGCCCTGGTTGGACTCAACGGCAGCATCGACTGGTGTTGCATGCCAAACTTTGATTCCCCCAGCGTATTTGCTGCCATTCTCGACGACGAAAAAGGGGGATGTTTCTCGCTCGTCTCGGAAGGTACGGTTAACCAGACTCAGCAGTATCTACCCGACAGTGCCATTCTGGTCACGCGCTCTTATTGCGAAAATGGACTGGGACAAATCACCGACTTCATGCCTATTTCCTACGAGGAAGAGCATGTCCACCGCATCATTCGATGGGTGAGCTGCGTGCGTGGCGAAGTGGAATACAGGCTGTTCTGCCGCCCCGCGTTCAACTACGCTCGTTGTGGTCATACCGTTCACCTGGAGGAGAGAGGTGCCCTCTTCGTCCCTGAAAACCATCACGTTTTTGGTCTCAGAAGCCCGGTACCCTTGAAGGTGCATGGTCCGGCGGTAGCCACCTCGTTTCGACTGAAGGAAGGAGAATCTCTTGCCTTTGTTTTCACAATTGTCGAGGAGGGAGACCGGAGCGATCCCCTGAGGCCGCGGCTGGATGTGGAAGACCAGTTTCAAACGACTCTGAAGTTCTGGAATGACTGGATGTCTCACTGTACCTATTATGAGCGCTGGGACTCCGCCGTTCGTCGATCCTGTGTCACCTTGAAGTTGCTGACCTATCAGCCGACCGGTGCAATCGTGGCCGCGCCAACCATGGGACTGCCAGAGAAGATCGGTGGGGTTCGTAACTGGGATTACCGGTACGCCTGGGTCCGCGATTCTGCCTTTACCCTTTACGGATTGATGCGCGTTGGCTTTACCGGGGAAGCCAGGGCATTCATGGAGTTTCTTTCAGAGCGCATGGCGGAAGTGAATACGGGAGCCCGGGTCCCTCTCCACTTGATGTACGGAATCGACGGCCGGCATGAACTAGAGGAAACGCATCTTGACCATTTGAAGGGGTACAAGAACTCACGACCCGTCAGACTCGGGAATCAAGCTTATGATCAACTGCAGCTGGATATCTATGGAGAGTTGCTCGACTCCATCTATCTCTACAACAAGTACGTTACGCCCCTATCGTATGATCTCTGGACCCACTGCAGGCGCCTTGTCAACTGGGTCGCCAACAACTGGGATCAACCGGACGAGGGGATTTGGGAGACGCGCGGCGGAAAAAAGAATTTTGTTTTTTCACGCCTGATGTGCTGGGTGGCACTCGACCGCGCCAGTCGATTATGCCTGAAATACAGTCTGCCCGGCCACCGGATCAGCTGGATGGAGCAGCGGGATTGCATCTACGATCAAATCATGCAGCTTGGCTGGAATGAAGAGAGGAAGGCCTTTCGCCAGCACTACGACTCCGATGCCCTGGATGCTGCCAATCTGCTTATGCCGCTGGTGAAGTTCATTTCACCAACTGACCCTCGGATGCTTTCGACGATTGACAACACACTGGCGCACCTGACGACCGACAGTCTTGTGTATCGTTACGATCCCGAGATCTCACATGATGGCCTGACGGGTACTGAGGGGACTTTCTCGATGTGTACCTTCTGGCTGGTGGAGTGTCTGACGCGCGCCGGAAGGATCGATGAAGCCCGCCTCCTTTTTGAGAAGATGCTGGGTTATGCCAACCATCTGGGCTTGTATTCTGAGGAAATAGGCCATCACGGAGAAGCTCTGGGAAATTTCCCACAGGCGTTTACGCATCTCAGCTTGATCAGCGCAGCGTATAACCTGAACAGAGCTTTGAATCGATCCTATCGATGAGCAAAATGGTCAAATAGAGAGGACGAGGCTCAGGAATTCAGTTGGTAGATGACCGTGAAAGCGCCAGCTGTCGATGTCCGACTGGCCGGGGAGTTTTGGTGTTGTACGAAGGGCGGAGTGGGATACCTGCGGTGCGCCAATAACTGCAGGAAGCAACTGAGGAGGTTTCAAATGAACACGATAGGTTCCATAATTCGCTTCATAGCTTTGAGCTTTTTTGCACTGTTTCTAATCGGATGTGACCTCGATACCATTGAAGAAGTTAAGAGTGACCCGTATCGATACGAAAATAAAACGGCTCGAATTGGTGGTCGAGTAACTCAACAAATGAGTGTTCTTAATTATGGGATCTACGAGTTAGAGGACGCGACCGGGAAGATCTTTGTGATCAGCCAGAGAGGGGTTCCTTCCAGGGGAGCGCGAGTAGAAGTCAAAGGCAACACAGTCAATGCCTTCAGCCTGGCCGGAATCGATTACGGCACCGTGTTGATGGAGGAGGACCGCAAGATTCACCGATAAGAGCGTGATCGAGAATTACCTTCGGGTCCCCGGAAAGGACCGCAAAGACGGCTACCGGTAGTGGGAAGGTAGCAATAAAGTCTGTCTGGTATACTCAAGTGCTTATGGATTGGGAACACAAGGGAGTCAAATTTACGATAACAATCGAAAAGGCGGGCACTTTTGTTCTGGCTTCCGCACGGGCCCCTCGCGAAGGAATCTTTGTTCGAGTCAGGCCATTTTCCGCCCTCGGGAAGAGCGAGGAAGAGGCCCTCGAGCTTTTGCAACAGCAGATCAAGATGGAATTTCGCAGGGTTCCGGAATAGACACTGTCGGCTGGCTAAACTAGCGCTTCATGGCGGTCTCCGGGGAAGCCGCGTAGTATCCATGTCGATGGCGAACGGTCAGCCCCTTGTCATCACGAACTTTCACTTCAATTTTCCGGAACTGCCCGTCAGCTTTTCTAGTCTCCGGCACGTATGTGATGCTGTACTGACTACGAAGCTCCTGGTTAATTAAATCAAAGCTGGACTCGAGGCGCTCGACAGAATAAGGAAAGAAAGCCCGTCCTCCAGTCTCCTCAGCCAACCTGGTCAGTAGATCTTCCCCCCTCTTCTCAGGACTTGCCGAGAAGCGACTGGTGCCGATGGCATAAATTGCAAGGTGGGCGGTGTGAGCCATTTCCAGCGCATCTACCAGCTTCATTTTGCTGTTCAGGTCCTGGCCGTCGGAGAGAAGAATCAGAGCCTTCCTGCGGTCGGCCTCCATCATCTTTTCCTGTGACACGGTATA
>Ga0079224_100006725_pt1 | contig 15312 bp, 12 predicted proteins | sample Stecom2015_FD_80414 | JGI IMG/M metagenome (GOLD analysis project Ga0079224, IMG submission 80414) | Agricultural soil microbial communities from Utah to study Nitrogen management - Steer compost 2015 | ecosystem: Environmental > Terrestrial > Soil > Agricultural land | place: USA: Utah...
TCCAGCTCAAAGAGGCGCTTCAACAGCCCCGGATGGGTACGGGAGATCATGACCTGAGGGCCCCGGGGTGTCTTGCGCACCTCGGTGATGTATACCTTGATGCGGGAGCCGGGGGGGTAGGTTTCGCCCGGCATCTGCTCGCTGGGCACCAGCACCGATTCGATGCGGCCGAGGTCAATGATGACATTGCGGTGATCCATCCGCTGCACGATGCCGGTGACGATGTCGCCGACGCGGTTGGCGTACTCCTCATAAATGAGGTTGCGCTCGGCTTCCCGGATGCGCTGGACCACCACCTGCTTGGCGGTTTGGGCGGCGATGCGGCCGAAGTCCCGGGGCGTCACCTCGATCTCGACCACGTCGTGCAGCTGGTAGTTGGGGTTGATGCTCTGGGCTTCCGCCAAGGAGATCTCCGTCGCGTCGTCCTGGACCTCTTCCACCACGTCCTTGAGGGCGTACACCCGCAGGCGGCCCGTGCGGTCGTCCAGCACGACCCGGACATTCTCCGCGGAGCCGTAGTGCCGCTTATAGGCGGAAACGATCGCGGCTTCGATGGCCTCCATCAAGATTTCTTTGGAGATGCCCCGTTCCTTCTCCAGCTCGTTAAGAGCACCAACCAGTTCCAGATTCATCTTGGGCAACGGCCTCCTACCCGTTAAAACTCGGCCACCAGGTTGGCCCTGGCCACCATGTCGTGGGGGATGGCCACCTGGCCCGTCTCGGTGCGCAGCACCACGTCGCCGTCCACCAATCCCACCAGCTCCCCTTGCCAGTTGCGCCGCCCGTTCAGGGGTGCAAAGGTGCGGATCTGCACCCGCCGCCCGGCAAAGCGCTCAAAATCCGCCGGGCGCTTCAAGGGCCGCTCGATGCCCGGCGACGACACCTCCAGGCTGTAGCGGTTGGGGATGGGATCCGCCTCGTCCAGCTGGTCGCTGAGGGCGTAGCTTACAGCCTGGCAATCGTCCAGGGTAACGCCGCCGGGCTTGTCGATAAACACCCGCAGCACCCAGCCGCCGGCCTCCCGGCGGTATTCCACATCCACCAGCTCCAGGCCCAACTGGCTGGCCACCGCCTCCGCCATGGGCGTCACCACCGCCAGCACATCCCGCGCTGCCACGGCACTCCCCTCTCTCGCCCGCCGCCCCCAGACTCCGCCGGACCCGGGCGGTACCGGGCCCATACACGAACGAAAGAGTGGGGAGGTCCCCACTCTTTCCCGCAGGAGCGTCTCGACATCTGGGTTTAGTATACCACCGCCCGGGGGCGTTGGCAACATGTGTTCCCTAAAAAAGCGTCAACTGGTCGGTTTCCGGCAGGCCATCCAGGCTGCCGTGCTGCCGGAGGGTATCCACCACGCTGCGGTTGAGCCGGGCCCGGCGGCGCAAATCCTCCATGGAGGTAAAAGGTCCGGCGGCCCGGGCTTCGGCGATGGCTTCGGCTGCGGCTGCGCCCACCCCCTGCAGGGCCATCAAGGGGGGCAGCAGCCCCTGGGGCGTGATCTGAAACCGTTTCGGATCCGACTCGTACACGTCCACCCGCCGGAAGCGGATGCCCCGGGCCATGGCTTCCAGCACGATCTCCATCAGGGTGACCAGGCTCTTCTCCCGCGCGGTGGCCTCGTTGCCCTTGCGCTCTACCGCGTCAATGGCCCGGCGGATGGCCTCCCGGCCCTGGGCCACCAGGTGCGCGTCGAATTCCTCGGCCCGCACCGAGAAGTAGGCCGCGTAAAAGGCTTCGGGGTAGTGGACTTTAAAGTACGCGATGCGGAAGGCCATCATCACGTACGCGGCCGCGTGGGCCTTGGGGAACATGTAGCTGATCTTCTGGCAGGAGTCGATGTACCACTGGGGCAAGCCGTGGGCCCGCATCAGCTCTTCGTCCTCGGGCTTGAGGCCCTTGCCCTTGCGCACCTGCTCCATGATGCAGAAGGCGGCCCCCGCGTCCATTCCCCGCTGGATCAAGTACGTCATGATGTCGTCCCGGGTGGCAATGACCTCGGGCAGCGTCGCGATGCCCTGCCGGATCAGGTCCTGGGCGTTGTTGGTCCACACGTTGGTCCCGTGGGACAAGCCGCTGATGCGCACCAGCTCCGCGAAGGTCTTGGGCCGGGTTTCCTCCAGCATCTGCCGCACAAAGCGGGTGCCGAACTCGGGGATCCCCAGGGTGCCCACGCTGCCGGACCCATCGTCGGGCAGGCCCAACGTTTCCGTGCTGCTGAAGATGGCCATCGTCTTCGGATCATCCAGGGGGATCCGGCGCACGTCGACGCCCGTCAAGTCCTGCAGCATGCGCAGCATGGTGGGGTCGTCATGGCCGAGAATGTCCAGCTTGACCAGGTTGTCGTGGAGGGCGGAAAAGTCGAAATGCGTGGTGATGACCCCGGCGTCCCGGTCGTTGGCCGGATACTGCACGGGGGTGAACTCGTGGATGTCCCGTCCCCGGGGCACCACGATAAGGCCGCCCGGGTGCTGGCCGGTGGTGCGCCGCACGCCCGAGCAGCCCCGCACCAGGCGGTTGATTTCCGCCGTGCGGGCCTCCCGCCCTTGGGCCTCCAGGAACTTTTTCACGTAGCCAAAGGCAGTCCGCTCGGCCAAGGTGGCGGTGGTGCCGGCCCGGTACACGTTTTCCTTGCCCAACAGCTCTTCGGCGTAGCGGTGGGCCTCGGCCTGGTACTCGCCGGAAAAGTTGAGGTCGATGTCGGGCACCTTGTCGCCGTGGAAACCCATAAAGGTCTCAAAAGGAATGTCAAAGCCGTCCTTTTCCAGCTCGGCGCCGCAGCGGGGGCAAGGCTTGTCGGGCAGGTCCACCCCGCTGCCCACGCTGCCGTCGGTGAAAAACTGCGACCACTGGCAGGCGGGGCAGACGTAGTGGGGCGGCAGCGGGTTCACCTCGGTGATGTCGCACAAGGTGGCCACCAAAGACGAGCCCACCGAGCCCCGGGATCCCACGAGATACCCGTCCTCCAGCGACTTCCGCACCAGCTTGTGGGCGATGTAGTACAGCGGGGCGTAGCCGTTTTCGACGATGGCCTTGAGTTCCCGCTCCACCCGGGCAGCCACCAACTCCGGCAACGGATCTCCATAACGCCGGCGGGCCCGCTCCCGGGCCATGCGGGTGATGGCGTCGGGGGCCTCGGGCAGCTCCGGCGTATGCAGCCCCGGCGGCACCGGCTCCATGTCCTCGCACTGGGCGGCCACCCAGTTGGGGTTGACGATGACCACTTCCCGGGCCATTTCCTCGCCGAGGTAGGCGAATTCCTCCAGCATTTCCCGGGTCGTGCGCAAGTAGAGGGGAGTGGGCCGCTCCGCGGTGCTGAAGCCGTGGCCCGCCATGAGAATGCGGCGGAAGATCTCATCCTCCGGGTGGATGAAGTGCGCGTCGGAGGTGGCCACCACCGGCTTGCCCAGGCGCCGGCCCAGCTCCACGATGCGGCGGTTGATGTCCCGCAGGCCGTCGACGCCGGCGACCTTGCCCTCGTCGATCAGAAACCGGTTGTTGTCCACCGGTTGGATTTCCAGGTAGTCGTAGAAGCGGGCCCGGGCCAGCAGCTGCTCCTCCGGCTCGCCGTTGAGAATGGATTGGTACAGTTCCCCCGCCTCGCAGGCGGAGCCGATGATGAGGCCTTCCCTGCGCTTCTCCAGCTCGTGCCGGGGAATCCGGGGGTTGCGGTAAAAGTAGTGCAGATGGGACAAGGAAACCAGCTCATACAGATGGCGCAGCCCTAGGCGGTTTTTGGCCAGGATCACGATGTGGTACGATCGGCTCTTGGCGTCGGGATCGTCGACCAGATAGCCCTCGATGCCGTAGATGAGCTTTATGCCCGCGGCTTTGGCGGCCTGGTACGCCTCGGGAAAGGCGTGCACCACACCGTGGTCGGTGATGGCCACCGCCGGATGGCCCCAGGCAGCAGCTTGGCGAATGACCGCGGCCGTGTCGGCAGCGCCGTCCAGGCTGCTCATCTTGGTGTGCAGGTGGAGCTCCACCCGCTTTTCGGGCCAGTCATCCACCCTCCGGGGGATATCGGCCCGCATGATGTCCTCGGCATTGAGGACCAGCTCCCGGGCAAAGCGGTCAAATTCCACCCGCCCCCGCACCCGTACGCCGGTCCCTACCGGCAGCGGATCGGCCAGGGCCGACTCGCTGCGGGCAAAGGCCTTGACGGTGATGGAGTCGGTGTAGTCGGTGAGATCAAAGCTGATGAGATAACCGCCCCGCACCGGGCGGGCTTCCCACGTCATGACCTCGCCGGCCACGATGACCGGGCGCCCGTCTTCGGCCACGTCGGACAGGGGCACGGGCTCCCCAGAAAACTCCCTTCCCAGAAGCACCGGCCCACTGGCACCGCGGCGGCTCCCGTTGCCCCGGCCATTGCCGGCCGCGGGCGGCGGAGGCGGCGGCGCCGCCGCGAGGGCCATCAGGCGCTGGATGTACTCGTCGTCGGGATCAGTGCCGTCGTCTTCACCTTCATCCTCGCCTTGGTCTTCCTCCCCAGCTTCGGCCTCGTCCTCGTCGACGCGGGCGTCTGCCGCGTCCCAGGGCACGGAGCCGCGCGGGGCGGGCGGGTCCGCCTGTGGGGCGGCCTCTGCCGCCAACTCCTCGGTCGTTGCGGGAGCGGCCGGGGCCGCAGAAGCACGGCCCTGGCTGTCGCCGCCCGCCTCGCGGCCGGCGGCCGGCAGGTCCCCCGGCAGAGCGCGGTCCACCGGCAACAGGCGCACCCGTTTCACCCCGGAGGCCATGGCCAATAGTTGCGCCTCCACGTGCCGGACCAACGACTCCGCCAGCAGCCCAGCCTCGGCGGCCACATACAGCCGCCACTCGCTGCGGCGGGTATCCACCTCGATGCGCTCCAGGCGGATGCCGGCCGGGCGGCGCCCGGCGCGCGCGAGCTCCGCCGCGACCGCCGCTTCCAGCGGGGCCGCGTGTCCTGGCTCGATGACGCAAATACCCATGGGTTCACCTCGGGCCAAGATTAGCGAACGGATTTGAGGATTTCCCAGTACATGCGCATGCGGGCCCGAAAGCCCCGCCACAGGCCGGCCTTTTCTTCCTTCATCACCTGGGCCAGGCCGGGCAGGGGCACCTTGACCACCCGCAGGCCGTGCTTCTCCGCGAAGCGGGACAGGGCCAGCTCCACGCCAAAGCGGGAATGCTCCAATTCGGGGATTTGCTCCAGCACCTCACGGCGCACGGCCCGCTGACCCGACAAAAAGGGCGCCAACCGCTGGGCCAAGTCCGTAGCGAGGCGCCCGTGGTCGAAGACGCCCAACGACATGTCGGCCGCGCCGCTGACCACCGGCTCCACGAGATCACGGATGTGGATGTAGCGCAAGCCCACCAAGTCAGCGTCAAGAAAAAGGATGACCGGTGCGTCGGTATGGCGCACACCGGCCATCATCGCGCCGCCTTTGCCCACGTTTTCGGGCAGCTCCACCACTTGTACGGGGAACCGGCGCGCCACCGCGGCCGTGTTATCCTCACAACCGTCGCATACGACGACAACCTCATGAATGACTGGGCTGCGCACCACCGGGCGCAGCACCCGGGCGATGTTGGCGGCCTCATTGTACGCGGGAATGACGGCGGCAACCTTCACGGTGCCTCAACTCCCCTGCTCCCCGCTCCTTACGGCCTCGGCATGGCGGCGCTGATCCATTCCTGCACCCGGCCGACCGCGGCCCCGATGGGCACCCGCTCCTCCAGCCGGCCGTCGCGGCTTTTCAGCTCCACCTGCTCCTCCTCCAGCGACCGGGGGCCGATGGTGATGCGCAGCGGGAAGCCCAGCAAGTCCGCGTCCTTGAACTTCACTCCGGCCCGCTCGGCCCGGTCGTCCAACACCACCTCGACGCCGGCCTCCGCCAGCGATTGATACAATTGGTCGGCCACTTGCCGCTGCCGCTCGTCCTCGTACTTGACGGGCACGATGACGACATGGTACGGCGCCACACTCACCGGCCAGATGATCCCGTTTTCATCGTGGTGCTGCTCGATGATGGCGGCCATGGTCCGGCTGATGCCGATGCCGTAGCAGCCCATGACCATGGGCCGCGCCTGGCCGTGCTCATCCAGGTATGTGGCCCCCAGCGCTTCGGAATACTTGGTCCCCAGCTTGAAAATTTGCCCCACCTCGATGCCGCGCGCCGCGGCCAAGGGGGCACCGCAGCGGGGGCAAGGCTCGCCGCTGGTAACGGTGCGGATGTCGGCCACCACATCGGCCTGCCAGTCCCGGCCCACCTGCACGTGGCGCAGGTGCTGGTCGGCCGCGTTGGCGCCGGCCACCGCGTCGGCCACCGCGACGGCGTAAGGGTCGGCCACGATCCGCACACCTTGGAGGCCCACCGGTCCCGCGAAGCCCACCGGCGCGCCCGTGGCGTGCTCCACCAGCTCAGGCGAGGCCATGGCCAGGACCGTCGCGCCCAGGACCCGCTTGAGCTTCACCTCATTGAGCTCGTGGTCGCCCCGCACCACCGCCGCCACGGGCTGGCCGTCGGCTTCGTAGATCAGGGTCTTCAAGACCTGGTCCGGGCTCACCTGCAAAAACGAGGTCAGTTGGTCGAGGGTGCGCACCCCCGGCGTGGCCACCGGCTCCATCGCCGGGACGGCCATGTCGCCGTCCCCCGGCGGCGGCGGCACCGCCTCGGCCCGCTCGGTGTTGGCCGCATAGTCGCAACGGGTGCAGTAGACCACGGCCGCCTCGCCGGCGTCGGCCAACACCATGAACTCATGGGTCACATCGCCGCCGATGGCCCCCGAGTCCGCCTCCACCGGGCGGGCGTCCAGGCCCACCCGGCGGAAAATGCGGGTGTAGGCGTCGTACATCTTCCGGTAGCTCTCGTCCAGCCCCGCCTCGTCCCGGTCAAAGGAGTACAGGTCCTTCATAATGAACTCCCGGCCCCGCATGACGCCAAACCGGGGCCGGATCTCATCCCGGTACTTGTTCGCGATCTGGTAGAGAAGAAGCGGCAGCTGCCGGTAGGACTTCACATCCGCCCGCACCAAGGCGGTGATGAGCTCCTCGTGTGTGGGCCCCAGGCAAAACTCCCGCCCGTGACGGTCCTTGAGGCGGAACATCTCATCGCCGTACTCCTCCCAGCGGCCCGTCTCCCGCCAGAGCTCCGCGGGCTGAACGATGGACATGAGCAGCTCCTGGCCGCCCTTGGCGTCCATCTCCTCCCGGACGATGTCCATGATCTTGCGCAGCACCCGCCAGGCCAAGGGCAGGTACGTGTACATGCCCGCCGCGGTCTTGCGCATCATGCCGGCCCGCAGGAGCAGCTGGTGGCTGGCAATTTCCGCTTCCGCGGGCGTCTCCCGCAGGGTCGGCGCCAAAAGCTGGGACATGCGCATAAGGGAAAATCCTCCTTGTTTCCCCCACCCGGTAATTCTTGTGCCGCCGCCGCTGGCTCAGCCGAATAAGCGCGTCAGGTCCAAGTACACCACAAAGACCATCAAGGCCAAAAGCAGCGTCAAGCCTACAAACTGGGCAAAGCCCTGGTGCTCCGGCGACAGGGGCCGGCCGCGGACCGCCTCGATGAGGAGGAACAACAGCCACCCGCCATCCAGCACCGGAATGGGCAGCAGATTGACCAGGGCCAGGTTGACGTTGAGCACCGCCGCGAACAGCAGCAGGTAACCGATCCCCGACCGGGCCGACTCGCCCAGCCCCACCACGATGCCGATGGGACCGGCCACACTCTCCCGCACCTGCTCGGCCGGCGTCTGGCCCGTGATGACGCCCCCCAACCAGCGCACCAGGGACAAAGTCCACCCCACGGTATCCTGGGCAGCTCGGGCCATGGAAGTGCCCAGGGGCAGCCGCTCCTTGCCGGCCGTGCCCCCGCCCATGACGGTGACGCCGATCAGTACACGCCCCGCTTCGGGGTTGAACGCCGCGTGTACCGGGAGCTCCAGCTGCTGGCCATCCCGTTCCACGGTGATCCGCACCACCTGGTCGGGATACTGCTGCAGGGCCCCGCTGAGCTCGGCCAGGTTGGAGACAGGCTGCCCCTCCACGGCCACGATGCGGTCACCGGGCCGCATGCCCGCGGCTTCCGCGGGGCTGCCGGGCAACACGTCCGCCACCGCAAAGGGCACGGCAATGGCGGCGTAAAACACTACCAGCAGCACGAAAGCCAGCACGAAGTTGGCAGCCGGCCCCGCGGCGATGATGGCCATGCGCTGCCAGACGGGCTTGGTCTGGAAGCTCCGCTCATCGTCGGGGGGAATTTCTTCTTCCGGGTCCACAGCGGCGTCCATTCCGGCCAGCTTGACAAAGCCCCCTAAAGGAAAAAGGCGCAGCGAATAACGAGTTTCGCCCCGCTTCCACTGCACCAGCGCCCGTCCGAAGCCGATGGCGAACTCGTGAACTTTCACGCCAAACCGGCGGGCCACCAGAAAGTGCCCCAGTTCGTGAAAGAGGACGATGGTGCCAAACACAACGGCAAAGGGCACCACCCAGTCGACAAACCAGCTCCACAGGGCCAGCGGGTTCACGGCGGGCCCTCCTCTCCCCGGGTTACAGGGCGACCGCCGCGCTCCAGGCGTGGGCTGCGCGGCGGGCCCAGGCATCGGCTTCCAAGACGCTGTTCAGCGTCGCGTCCCGGACCTCGTGGTCTGCCAGGACCGCCTCCACAAGCCGCGGGATGTCGGTGAAGCCGATGCGGCCTTGCAGAAACAGCGCCACCGCCACTTCGTTGGCGGCGTTGAGCACCGCCGGCGCGGTCCCGCCCGTGCGCCCGGCGGCGTAGGCCAGATCCAGCGCTGGAAACCGGCGGCGGTCGGGCGCCTCAAAGGTCAAACTGCCCACCTCGGCCAGGGACAGGCCCCGCACTGGGCTGGGTGCCCGGTGGGGATAAAGCAGCGCGTACTGGATGGGGATGCGCATGTCCGTGGGCCCCATATGGGCCAGGATAGACCCGTCCACCAGCTCAACGCAAGAGTGCACGATGCTCTGCGGATGCACCACTACGTCGATGCGGTCCCAGGGCGTGCCAAACAGCCAGTGGGCTTCGATAACCTCCAGCCCCTTATTCATCAAGGTGGCCGAATCAATGGTCACCTTGGCGCCCATGCGCCACGTGGGGTGGCGCAGCGCCTGGGCCGGCGTCACCCGCGGCAGCGCCTCCAGGGGGGTGCTGCGAAAGGGCCCGCCCGAAGCCGTCAGGATCAGCCGGGCCACCGCCCGGGGCGCTTCGCCTTGGAGGCACTGGAAGATGGCGCTGTGCTCGCTGTCCACGGGCAACAGGCGGGCACCGCTTTTGCGGGCCGCCTCCATCACCAGCGAACCGCCGGCCACCAAAACTTCTTTTGTCGCCAAGGCCACATCCTTGCCCGCTTCCAGCGCCGCCAAGGTGGGCACTAGGGCACCCGCGCCCACCATGGCCATGACGACCAGGTCCACGTCGGGCCGCGTGACCAGCTCCACCAGGGCCGCCTCACCCGCCCCCACGGCCACGTGGCCGTGGCCCCGGCGGGCCAGCGCGTCCTGCAGATCCCGGGCCGCCGCGGCGTCGGCCATAACCACGGCCTGCACCGAATCGACGACCTGCGGGACCATGGGTTCCACCCGGCGGCCCCCGGCCAGCGCCACCACCTGCAGCGCTTCGGGATGATGGCGGACCACGTCCATGGCCTGCCGCCCAATGGAACCCGTCGCCCCGACGATGGCAATTCGCTTAGGATCCAACGCGCCACCTCCGTGTCGCTGTGCGTATTATACCACAGCCCCTTTTGGGCCGTCCAAGCTCCGCCTGCCCCGGCCGGGGGCCCCGCACCGCCCCTGCGGCCCGACGGGCCAGCACCCGGCAGCGGGGCGCCCCGTGCCTTCCCGTCACCGCCGGGCGGGACCCGAGGCCAGCGTCACCACAAAGAACGCTTTGAGCACCACCAGGGCCATCGGGCCCAGCACAAAGCCCGCTGGACCGGTGAGCTGCACAGCGGCGTACACCGCCATCAGCGTCGGCAGCGGATGCAGCCCCAGCCCGACGCCCAGGACATGGGGTTCCAGCCATTGGCGCACCAGGACCACCGCCAGCCACACCGCCGCCGCGCCGCCGGCCGTGACCCAGTCGCCGCGGGCCGCGGCCCACAGGCACACGGGCGCCAGCACGCCTCCGGGACCGATCATGGGGATCAAATCCAGCACGGCCGCGCCCAGCCCCAGAAGCCAGCTGTAGGGCACACCCAAAAGGGCCAGCCCCAGCAACGTGGCCGTGCCCGTGACGGCCACCAGGCTCAGCTGCGCCCGCAGCAGCGCCAGCACACCGCCGAAAATTTCGTCCCGCAGCCGCACCACCGCCGGCCGCCACGCCCGCGGCAACACTTCGAGCACGGCGTGCCACAGCCGGTGCCGGTCGCGGCTAATAAAGTAGGTCGCGAAGCCCGCGACCATGATCATGAAGGCCAGGTTCGGCGCGGCCCGCAAGGTCCCCAGCAGGGCCCCCACCAGCGCAGCCACCGCCTGGGAAGCCTGCCCCACCGCCGCCTCCACCAGTTCGTCCATGGGGTGGGGCAGTCCCCTCCGCCACGCCTCCGCCTGCTGCAGCCGCTGGTCCAAGGCCTCTCCCAGCGCCCCCGCCATGCGGGGCAAGTCTGCGAGCAGCCGCTCCAGCTCCGCGGTGACGTTGACCACCACGACGCCAAGCAGCCCGCCCCACAAAGCCAGGAACACCGAGAGCACGGCGATGACGGCGCCGCCCCGGCCCAGGCCGGCCACGCCCTGCAGGCGGTTGACCAGGGGATCAATGATGGCCGCCAGCACCGTCGCGATCAAAAAGGGCGCCAGGTACAGCCACGCGTAGCGCAGGCCGACGACGATGAGCAGACCGCCTGCCACGCCGTGGAGCAAAGCGCGCCGCGGCCCCCTCACCGGCGGGGCCTCCTGCTCCTAGAAGACGTACCCGAGGAAAAGCCACAGGTAATACACCGCGGGGATGACCACCAGCAGGCTGTCAAACCTATCCAAGATGCCGCCGTGGCCCGGCAGCAGCCGGCCGCTGTCTTTAACCCCAGCCTCCCGCTTAAGGGCGGACTCCAGCAAATCCCCAGCCTGGCAGAAGACGGGAATGGCCACGGCCAGCGCCAGCGCCCGGGGCAAGGGGATCGCGGCCAAGAGGACGCCACCCAAGAGCACCACCGCAAACCCGCCGATCCACCCTCCCACCGCGCCCGAGACGGTCTTGTTGGGACTGATGGCGGGCGCCAGCGGCCGGCCGCCCAGGGTCCGGCCGGTGAAAAACGCGGCGGAATCCGTCGCCCAGGTGCCCACAAGCGCCAGGAGCGTCAGGCCCAGGCCCAGCGGCTCCACGGCCCGCAGGAGCAGGAAGTGCCCAAACAGGCCGGCCACGTACAGCACCCCCAGCACCACCGCGCCGCCCGCGGCCAAGGGTCGGCGCACCGGCATGGACGCGGCCCGCGCGAGGGCATAGAGCACCACGGCAAACACCACCGCGCCCAAACCGAAACCGGGCACGACCACCGGCGCCTCCGCGGCAATGTACGCCACGACCAGCACCAATAGACCGCCGCCGAACAAAGCGTCCGCGGGCAGGGGCACGCCTAGACCGCGGCGGGCCAGCCCGTACCACTCGGCCAAGCCCACCGCGGTCAAAAGGCCCACCACCGCCGCCCACCACAGGTGGCCGGCCACCGCGGCCGCCACCAAGAGGGGGCCGCCCAGCAGCGCGGTCAACACCCGGGCCCGCACGCCGCCGCCTCCCTAAATGCGGCCAAACCGCCGCTGGCGCCGCTGGTAGTCCAAAATCGCCTCATACAGATGGATGCGTTGAAAATCCGGCCAGTAGATGGGGGTAATCCACAGCTCGGCATAGGCCAGCTGCCACAGGAGGAAGTTGGAGATCCGGTGCTCCCCGCCGGTGCGGATGACCAGGTCCGGATCGGGGATGCCGGCCGTGTTCAGGTAGGCCGCAAAGGTGGCCTCATCGATGTCTTCCGGCCGCAGCTTGGCCGAGAGGACATCCTGGGCCAACAGCCGGGCCGCCCGGGCGATTTCCCAGCGCCCACCGTAGTTGAGCGCCACGCACAAGGTCAGCTTTTCTTCGGGACGCGGCGCCGCCAATGCCTCGGTCAGCCGGCAGCGCACCCGTTCGGGCAGGCGGCTGATGTCGCCGATGACCCGCAGGCCCACGCCGTGCTCCCGCAGGCGCGGCAACTCTTGCTCCAGCACGTTGCGGAGCAGGTCCATCAAGAAGCCCACTTCCTGCTCCGGCCGCTCCCAGTTTTCCGTGGAAAAGGCGTATACGGTCAGATAGCGGATGCCCAGCTGGCCGCAGGCCTCCACCGTCTGCCGCAGGGCCCCCACGCCCGCCCGGTGGCCCTCGACCCGGGGCAGCGAACGGTGGGTGGCCCACCGCCCGTTGCCGTCCATGATGATGGCTACGTGTACCGGGAGGCGCTGCCGGTCGATGGCCGCCAACAGTTGCTCCTCACTGGCGCCGTTGAGCCGCGTCCGATCGGCGCCGGTGCCTGTATACGACCCGGGGAGTTTGTGCATTGTGCTAGTCCCTCGATTCCCAGCCGGCATGGCCGGGGGGCCCCGCTTCCACGCGTCCCGGCACTTCCGGCACCGCCAACAGTACCACCTCGCCGCGGGACCCGGTCCCTTGGCGCACCACCCGCCAACGGGGTGCGCCGCCGGCAGCCGGCGAGCCCGCGGGCATCACCCGCACGGGGCACCCCCGCGCGGCCAGGGCGGCCAAGGCCTCCCCCAGTTCCCACGCCAGCACGTCCGGGATAGGAAGCACCCCGGATGCCGCTAGACGCCCAGCGCCGCCCGACGGCCCCAGGGCAGTCACACTTCCAGGATCTCCTTTTCCTTGGCTGCCAACAAGTTATCGATCTCTTGGATGTACCGATCGGTGAGCTCCTGCACCTGCTGCTGGGCCCGCCGGGCCGCGTCCTCGGGCAGCTTGCCTTCCTTTTCCAGCTTCTTGATGGCCTCGTTGACGTCCCGCCGCACGTTGCGCACCGCCACCCGCTTATCTTCGGTCTCCTTGCGGGCGATACGGGCCAGTTCCTTGCGCCGCTCCTCGGTGAGCTGCGGGACCTGGATGCGCAGCACGTTGCCGTCGGAGGTGGGCACCAGCCCCAGGTCCGACTTGAGGATGGCCTTCTCAATGTCTTTCAGGGCGTTCTTGTCCCAAGGCTGGATGACCAGGAGGCGCGCCTCGGGGACGCTTATGGACGCCAACTGGTTGATGGGTGTCGGGGTGCCGTAGTAGTCGACGGTGATGCGGTCCAGGAGCGCGGGATTGGCCCGGCCGGTGCGAATGGTGGCCAGCTCCCGGCGGGCGGCCTGGACGGCCTGCTTCATCTTTTCCTCGGCCTCCTGCAGCAGCGCCCGAACCTGCTCATCCATGGCTCTCACCCTCGCTTCCCACTTTCGTGCCCACCCGCTCGCCCAAGCAGGCTTTGACAATGTTCTCCGGCTGGTTGAAGTCGAACACGATGATGGGGATCTTATTATCCATGCACAGCGATGTGGCCGTGGCGTCCATGACGCCCAAGCCGCGGTTGAGCACGTCAATGTACGGGATGAAGTCCAGCTTCTGCGCGTCCGGGTTGGTGCGGGGATCCGAGTCGTAGACGCCGTCCACGCCCCGCTTGGCCATGAGGATGACCTCGGCCTCGATCTCCGCCGCCCGCAGCGCCGCGGTGGTGTCGGTGGTGAAGTACGGGTTGCCGGTACCCGACGCGAAGATGACTACCCGCCCTTTCTCCAGGTGGCGGATGGCCCGCCGACGGATGTAGGGCTCGGCGATCTGCCGCATCTCGATGGCGGTCAGGACTCGGGTTTCGACACCGATCTTTTCGAGCGCGTCCTGCAGGGCGAGGGCGTTGATGACCGTAGCCAACATCCCCATGTAGTCGGCCGTCGCCCGGTCCATCCCCTGGTGGCTGCCGGTGGCGCCCCGCCAGATGTTGCCGCCGCCTACGACGATGCCCACCTGCACGCCCAGTTCGTGCACCGCCCGCACCTGGCGGGCAATGAGGTTGATGACGTCCAGCTCCAAGCCGAAACCGGCGTTGCCCGCCAGGGCCTCGCCGCTGAGCTTGAGGATGACCCGGCGGTAGACGGGTTGTGGCTTCATGCTCCCGTGACGCTCCTCAGAGTGTTTCTTGCTCCGCCCCACGATTCCTCTCAGAAGGCGCGCCAATCCCGCGAGCGGGTCACCCCCCCGGCCGAGCGGCGGCCCGCGCCCGCGGCGCATCCTCTGATCCCTGCGGCGAAAGGGATCACGGTCAGCAAAAGGGGAGAGCCGCCAAGGGCTCTCCCCGGGTCACTCCTCTTGGGCCGGCTCCTGTGCGACGGACTCGCCCCGCTCAAAGCGGGCAAAACGCCGCACCGTGATGTTTTCGCCCATGGACGCGATCTTCTCTTGGATCAGGTCGTTCACGGTGCGATCCGGATCCTTGATAAAGGGCTGTTCCAGCAGGCAAACTTCCTTGAAGAACTTCTCGAGGCGGCCCTCGACGATCTTGTCGACCACGTGTTCGGGCTTGCCCTCGTTGAGGGCGGCGGCCCGGTAGATCCGGCGCTCCTCCTCCAGAACAGCCGCCGGCACATCCTCCCGGGAAACGTAGAGGGGGCGCGACGCCGCCACTTGCATGGCCAAGTCGCGGGCCAACTGGCGAAAGTCGTCGGTGCGGGCGACGAAGTCGGTTTCGCAGTTCACCTCGATGAGCACGCCGACCCGCCCGCCGGGATGGATGTACGCCTCCACCAAACCTTCCGCCGCGACCCGGCCAGCCTTCTTCGCTGCCGCAGCCAAGCCCTTTTCCCGCAAGTAGGCGACGGCCTTCTCCATGTCGCCGCCGGTAGCCTCCAGGGCCCGCTTGCAGTCCATCATGCCGGCCTGGGTGCGCTCCCGCAGCTCCTTGACCATTTGTGGCGTAATCTGCGCCATCAGCGTGTGCTCCTCCTCAGGATCAGACCTCGACGAGTTCGGCGGTTTCATCCTCCGCCTCCGCCGCGGCTTCGGCTTCCTGGCGGCCCTCCTTGCCCTCGAGCACCGCGTCCGCCATCTTGCTGGTCAGAAGCCGCACGGCCCGGATCGCGTCGTCGTTGCCGGGGATGACGTAGTCGATGTCGTCGGGGTCGCAGTTGGTGTCCACGATCGCGATGATGGGAATGCCCAGCTTCTTGGCTTCGTGCACCGCAATCTTTTCCTTGCGCGGGTCGATGATGAATACCGCGTCGGGCAGGCGCTCCATCTCTCGGATGCCGCCCAGGTAGCGCTGGAGCTTGTCCTTCTCCTTGCGCAGCTGCATGACTTCCTTCTTGGGCAGCCGCTCAAA
>Ga0079224_100006726_pt1 | contig 15312 bp, 12 predicted proteins | sample Stecom2015_FD_80414 | JGI IMG/M metagenome (GOLD analysis project Ga0079224, IMG submission 80414) | Agricultural soil microbial communities from Utah to study Nitrogen management - Steer compost 2015 | ecosystem: Environmental > Terrestrial > Soil > Agricultural land | place: USA: Utah...
AATTATTATTATTGGCCGGGAGCATGGATACAGGATCGCCCGGGGATGTTTACTGGTTCAGGACTGCCCATGAGGTTTGCCGAGATGGACGGTACCCTCGTGGATTCCTATCAAGCTGTTACCCAGATAACAGATGAGTCAGGACAAACTTACTCCACCCACATCAATACATTGCTGGATAATGCTTTGGGGCCCAAAGGTTACTATGGGGCGTTTACAGCCAATATGCATACTGACTTAGTCGATTCTCCTGGCTCTGACGTAATTGTGGCGGCAGCCCTCCAACGTGAAGTCCCTGTAATATCCGCCAAGCAAATGCTGACGTGGCTGGATGGTCGCAATAATTCCTTCTTTACAGACATTATCTGGGATAATGATACCTTAAGTTTTACTGTCTATGCTGCCGAAGGCTCCAAACACCTTACTGGCATGTTGCCTTCTATTACCGAAGCTGGGCTGCTGATGGGGTTGACACAGAATGGTAACCCGGTCGATTTTACGCTTGAAGTGATAAAGGGAATCCAATATGCCTTTTTCCCAGCCAACAATGGCCACTATGAAGCCGTGTATGGTGAGCCGACTAATGCACGGTTGACCTATGAGAATCAGGTGCAGAATGAACAGGTTCTTTCAAAGGAGATAAAGGAATTAAGTAGAGAGGTTTTTTTAAGGGTATATCCTAATCCATCTTCAGGAGGCGACATTCAGGTGGAGGCCCAGGGGTTTGCAGGGGACGAAGAAGTTCTGATCAATCTTTACAATTCTGTAGGAGGATTAGAGTATAGCCTGACTGTGACAGCGGACAGATGGGGAAATGTGGTTCGGAAACTTGACTTTGCCCAAAATCTAAAATCCGGAGTATATATAATGATGCTTCAAGGTAAAACTAATCTGATGAGGCATAAGATATTGATAAATTCAAAATAGACATTTAGATATTTGTTTTAACTACTATGCGCGTCATCGTCAAAATACTCGCAACCGCCTTGTGTGCGATGATCGGGAGTTCAGTTGTGTTTGCACAATCCATTAAGGTTTTAATTATTGATGGGCAGAACGACCACAAAAACTGGCAACAAATTACTCCCTTGTTAAAAACTTATTTGGAAGAAACAAAGATTTTCACTGTTGATATATTGACCAACCCACCTTCGGAAGGAGGGGAACTAGATAGTTTCAAGCCAAATTTCTCAGAGTACAATGTTGTCCTTTCAAATTATAACGGCTATTCCTGGCCTCAGAAAATCAGTAAAGACTTTGAAGATTTTGTAAACGCGGGTGGTGGGGTAGTGATTGTGCATGCAGCCAACAACTCCTTTCCTGATTGGCCAGCATATAACAGAATGATTGGTGTAGGAGGGGGACAAGGCCGCCCCAGTGGATCAGGCACTGCTGTTTCTTTTAATGAAGGAAGGAATCAGGTGGAGCAGAGTAGAAACATTGGCGAGGTGGCAACACATGGTAATGCGCATCCCTTCAGGGTAATAATCCGAAATAGAAACCATCCAATAACCAATGGGTTACCTCAGGTGTGGCTGCACGAAAATGATGCATTGTACAACGAGCTGAGAGGACCGGCAACTAATATGGAGGTATTGGCGACGGCGTTTAGTGCAAAGGGCCAAAATGGTAGCGACAAGCATGAACCTGTCATCATGGTGATTTCATACGGCAAAGGAAGGGTTTTTCATACCAGTCTTGGGCATGGTATTGATGCCTACAAGAGTGTGGGTTTTATTACAATTCTCCAACGGGGAGCTGAATGGGCGGCCACAGGCTCCGTAACCCAAAAAGTGCCGAGTAATTTCCCGACCGCCAACAGTGGAAGCAGAAGACCATGAACACAGGTGTAGCATGAATCAAAAGCAGGTATCCGCTCAGTTATGACCCCGAATATTGGGGGGCTCAAGCATAACGACGTGGTTAAGGCCGAGTTACAACCACACCATATTTTTAGTACTGTTATTTAACCGCTGATTAACCTTATTGGGATTCCTCTTAAAAGAAGTTTTATGGGTGATTATTGGAAAGTTTGGGTGCTAACGCTATTTTTTATTGCATCCGTGTTATTTATCGTTATGGACTTTGCGCCGTATCTTCATATAGATGAATTTACAATAGTAGAGTTAGGGCGGATCATCTTTCAGCCAACTACCTCCTGGTCTATTGCATGGGGGGTACCGAGGGATCTCCCAGCTATAAATATATTTTATATAGGAGCCATTTTCCAGGAGCTTTCGTTTCAAGCTTTAGGAGTTTTGGGGCCACGGCTGTCAGGGATTACAGGTGCTTTGGTCTCTGCAACAATATTGTTTGGTTGGCTTATTAAACGTGGCACCTCCAGGCAAGCTGCGTATGTTTTGTCGATTGTATTTCTTTTAGACCCTATATTTGTTCAGGCACACACGATGGGACGCTTAGATGGATGGGCGCTGGCCTTCGTATTTTTATCCTGTTTAAGTTTACGAGAAGCTAATGTGACGCTGGAAGGAAATCGCAGGTATATTGGTTGCTTCATTTTAGCAGGTTTTTCAGCGATTTTTTCGGTGTTTATTTGGCCTTCTGCGGCGTTGTTGTTTCCATTAATTCTTTTAGAGCTACTGGTCGTCACCTGGGGGATGAATAATAATTACAATACCCGAAGAATAACTTCTATTTTTCTTTTTAGCCTTGGGGGAATTTTGGCACTAATAATAGTAGTACTTCCCTTGATTCCTTTGCTGACTAATTCCAGTCTCCATATTTTGGAAGGAATTATTTTAAATTTATACTCAGCAGCAACAAAAGAAGATGATGCTTTCTCATCTCGATTTTTAGATTCGGTTCTCACCATGCTACGAACTTTAAAATTTAGCCCTTTTTTAGTTGTTTTCTCCATAATTGCCACTGTAATTACAAGGAATATAAAGTTGGCTATTGCAACCCTTCTTGTCGTTGGCGTATTATTGTTTAGTTTGGTTTATCTACATCGGGTTATTTATTTGCTTCCTTATATGATTTTGGCAATCTCGGAGATGTATCCCCGATCTTACGAAATCAAAAGAATAACAAAAACGTTTTCGTTTAGGGCTTTGGGTTTGGGGATTTTAATAGGCTGGTCGCTGTTTGTTTCTCTTTTTGGGAGAACATTTTTATCTTGGGAATTACGACGAGAGGATAGTCGGAACTTAATACTGTCTGCTGCCAAGAACATGATAGGTATTGGAAACCATTCTGTATACTTGCCAGGCCCTGAATTTTATTATGCGGGTCGCGAATTGGGTTGGGAAATGTATAGACCCTATGCGGCTCATGGTGATACGCTGTCTCCGACAATGTTGGCTAACATTATACCTAGAGTTGATTATGTTGTCATGCCATTTTGGGAAGAAGATGAAGTTTTTAACAAATTATTTGCGAAGGAGGGTTTTATAGATAAAGGTTGGTACCACTTGTATGATGAGCAAGAAGAGGTACCTGCTGTTGAGTCTAACAACATTGCAAGGATGAGGAACCTATTTTTTATACATCCTAAAGCCTACGGACCATATAAGTTGTATGAAAAGGGAACTGCTGTAGAACGTAAGATACAGCAGTAATTTTACCGGTACCGCCCTCAAGTGGTGTGTATAAAATCACTCTCCGTTTTTTCTTTCACCAACCTAAAACTCCCTTGTCAAATCAATATTTCATGACCTTTCAATATCCCAGTTGGGACAAAGTGAAGGAATGGTGCCGGCTTGTAGCTGCTACGGGTTCAGCTCAGGTTGTCATCCAAGGTATCGGGTTTGCTTGTGGCATTCTAATTATTCGGTTACTACCAACAGAGGAATACGCTCTCTATACTCTAGCCAACACCATGTTGGGCACCTTGGTCGTTCTTGCCGATGGTGGCATTACCAATAGTTTGATGGCCCAAGGGGGTAAGGTGTGGAAGGATCAAAAGAAGCTCGGTTCTATTCTTGTGACGGGTTATGTGCTGAGGAAGAGAATTGCGTTGTATAGTTTGGTGATAGCTTTGCCGGTTCTTTTTTTTTTATTGCGTCACCATAATTTTAGTCATATAACGGCGCTACTAGTGATAATTTCAATAGTTCCAGCTTTTATAGCCACTTTATCGGGGAGTTTACTTGCCGTTGGCCCCCAGCTCCATCAATCTATACTGCCTCTCAAGAAAATTGAGATTTTAGCAAGCCTTGGTAGACTAAGCTTATTGCTCACGGTTTTGTTTAGTTTTCCCTGGGCCTATATTGCTTTGGTTGTTGCTGGCGTACCTCAAATTTGGGCAAACTTCCGTATTCGGAGAATATCCCGTCAGTTCGTTGATTGGAAGCAAGAGTTTAGTGTGGAAGTGTACAAGAACACTATGAGCTTCGTGAGACGGATTATTCCTAGTTCTATTTTTTATAGTTTGTCTGGGCAACTGACTATTTGGTTAATTTCAATATTTGGAAGCACCACGGCGGTTGCGCAGATCGGGGCATTGGGCAGGTTGTCTATGATTCTAAGTCTTTTCAATGTTTTATTTGTAACCCTTGTAATTCCACGATTTGCCCGTCTTCCACTAGATAGGAATGTTCTTTTAAAAAAGTTTTTGTTAATGCAAATAGGATTATTAATGTTATTTGCTCCTATAGTTGCGATTGTCGCCGTCTTTCCCGAATACTTCTTGATGATATTAGGGGACAGGTATTCTGATTTGAGCAAGGAGTTGGTCCTGAGTGTGCTGTCCGGATGCATAAGTTTATTGGCTGGGCTCATATTCACCATAGCTTCATCAAGAAATTGGGCCATTAATCCCCTAATATCGATTCCCTTAACTACTTTGGCCATTATTGCTGGGGTAGTCTGGATTGATATCTCAACCTTATCCGGAATTTTGTGGTTTAATATATTTGTTGCTTTTTTCGAATTTCTTGTTTACTTGGTTTTTATTTTTATAAATATCACGAAAAGTTGAGTCAAATCTACCGTTTCGCTGGATTTCCTGTCACGAAATGTATGACGATACCTGCGGTATTACGGTAGATGGCCCGGGCTATTATTTACAAAAGGGTGTATCTGGTTAGTTGGCTTTAGAATGACTTTACCTCTCACGGCCAATTTGTTTGAGTACTTTATGTTAAATGGGATATGAAAATATTTTTTATGGACTATCGGTTGTCCAAGTTGTGCGATGAGGATTCTGCTCTCCTCGCTAGGGTTAAGGAGAGCTTGTTTCTATTGCCGGGTGTCGAGGAAAGTGATTCGCCGAGTTCATCGGATGCAATAATTATGCAAGAAAGATTTTCGTACAAAAATTTTCGCTATATCGAAGAGCTCTTAAAGGATCCTATTGTTGCTGAATACCCGCATAAAGTATTTACTATTAATACTGATGATTGCGCAACGGGGATCTTAAAAGGTCTCTATGTTAGCATGCCCTCCTCCCGTTTCAATTCCGAAATCTACCGTGCGGTTCCATATGCGGAATTTCCGAATGAACTGATTTTTAAGGAGTATACGGATGATACTATTCCATCCTATCTGGCATCTTGGAGGGGGAATTTGAAGTCTAATAAAGTTAGACCAAAAATGGTTAGTTTGTTCCGTAATGATAGTGGCTTTTGTATTGAGACAACCAATAGTTGGTTAAACCATAGCCTCGACGAAAAGGCCAGCTATGTTAACCTTATTCGGAATTCAAAGTTTACGCTGTGTCCCGCGGGGTGGGCTCCTGCGAGCTTTAGGATATATGAAAGTATGGCGATGGGAAGGTGTCCGGTAATCATTGCCGATCAATTCGTGCCCCCTTTAGGGCCAGATTGGGACGGTTTTGCTTTGTTTCTACCCGAAGGTAAGATTAAGGATTTATCGGCTTTTCTTGAGGAACACGAACCTATAGCCAATAGAATGGGTGCGAATGCTCGTACTGCTTGGAGAAGCTATTTTTGTGAAAAGAGGGTCGCCCGATACTACGCTGATTCAATGATTTCGGTGATTCAGAGCGCCGCAAACATTTCTAAAGAACAAGAGCTAAAAAGGTGGCGATCATTTCGTCTCCAGTGGAGTAATGGGTGGACGTTGTTACAAAGAGTAGTAAATCGGCTCGGTAAAATATAAAACCTAAATCAGGTTGTTCCGCCGTTCTTTATTTTTTAATATCTCGGCATTTTGTGTTATCTCCGGATTTATTTATGCTTAAGCCTTTGTGGTGCAAAGATCTTGAAGGCACGTTGTGGATTAATAGGTTGATATATAGCTTTTTGTAATTGTGTATTTTCCGATGTTTATATTAGATGATTTGTAAAACTATGATATACAGTAATGTCACTACCTAATCTCGAAATATCTTCAATCTGTACACTCTTTGAAGGTAATTACCTTAAGGGAGTGGCAGTTCTAGTTAATTCATTATACCGTCAGGGATTTCGTGGTGATATCTATATTGGGTATAAGGGCTTGCTTTCTGGCTGGGCTGCAGGGGCAAAATTTAATCCTGGTTTATGTTGGTCGGGCGGTCAGACACTTGAAGTAAAAGAAGATCTACTGCTACATTTCCTCCCTTTGGATACAGACTACCATCTTACAAACTACAAGCCTGACTTTATGCTCAGGCTTTGGGAAGGACCCGCCAAGAGTGCTTCGCATATTTTTTATTTTGACCCAGATATAGTAGTTACTGCTCCTTGGACTTTTTTCTCCCAATGGGTGGGGTATGGAGTGGCGTTGTGCGAGGATGTAAATTCTCCCTTGCCGGAGTTCCATCCCAAGCGGGTGGAGTGGCGTCGGTATTTCGAAAGAAACGGTATTAAGCTTGTCTTTAAAGAGAATATCTATGTAAATGGAGGATTTATTGGAGTGAGTGAGAAGAACCGGGCTTTTTTACAGGTATGGAAGGCTGTTCAAGAAGCAATGGCCAAGGAGATCGGAGGGTTGCATCGTTCCTCTCTTAAAGGAACTGCTCTCTTAAGAGAAAAAAGCGGGCCTTTTGCCCCGTTTGGCAAAACAGATCAGGACGCTCTAAATGCAGCGATAGAAGGATGGGAGGGCAAAGCAAGCTTGATTGGAAAAGAGGGGATGGCTTTTGATCCCGGTGCTGTAGTTATGCCTCATGCCTTAGGTCAGCCAAAACCGTGGAGTAAGAACTTTTTGTCCGCCGCCATCGACGGCAGGCCTCCAAGTAAAGCAGATAAGGAGTATTGGGTGAATACAACTGGGTTGATCCGGATTTACAATCCTATTTATATTAAGTTGAAGTGGTGTAGTATTCTACTGGCAAGTTTTATAGGAAGATTTTATCGCCGATATTAAACAAGTAAAAGCCGAATGGCCGATTAGATAACTACCGCAATGAAACTTCGGTGGATGTGCCATTAGGTTATCCTTTGATTATATGACAATAACATTTATCTGTGGTTCACTGGAAACAGGCAGGGACGGAGTAGGGGATTACACCCGGATGCTGGCTGTCCAGTTGATCAAAGGAGGTCACAGCGTCTCCGCCATCGCTTTAAATGACCAATATATTTCCCATAAATCTGAAGATACTCAGTCGCTGGACGAAGCGGACCTATCGGTCTACAGAGTCTCCTCTTCATGGAGTTCCTCTCGGAGAATTCATCAGGCGAAAATGTGGTTAGAAGAAATTAATCCGGACTGGGTGAGCCTGCAATTTGTCATTTATTCCTTTCATCCTAAAGGGCTTCCTTTCGGCTTGGGCAGTAGGATCGCTGAGCTGGTGAGGAACAGGCGACTGCATGTGATGTTTCATGAGATATGGGTCGGCTTCGCCTCTATTTCCCCCGCCAAACATCAGGTATTGGGCTTTTTTCAGAAAAGGATAATCAAGCGTCTTTTGAAAATCACAAAACCGGATCTTATCACCACAACAAACGGTCTGTATCAAGCAGTTTTGGCCGGTCAGAGAATAAAAGCCAGTATCCTCCCCTTGTTCAGCAATATATCCATAGCGGCGCCTGATGATGCTTTTATCTCTGAATGTTATAAAGCTGTGAATATCGTTGCCACAGAGCGGGACCAATGGAGGGTCATGGGATTTTTCGGAAGTCTTTATCCTAACGCCTCACTTGACAAAGCCTTAGCTGAAGCGATGAAATCTAACAAAGAAAAGAAAAAGATTGCTCTTGTCGGCTTTGGAAGGAATGATCCTGGCGGAATGAAAGAATTTAACCGCTTAAAGGACAAGTATGCTGGGCAGATAAGTTTCTATCACTTTGGAGAGCTTCCGCCAGAAAAAATTTCTCAGTTGCTACAGATCGTTGACATAGGGATTTCATGTACCCCGCAACAACATTTGGGTAAAAGCGGTGTCTTCGCAGCAATGAAGCATCACCGTCTTGAGGTTAGCACGCCTAGCGGAAGTATTATAACGGAATATGATCAGGTGATAAAAAATTATTATGATGAAATGGTTAGAAGACCCTCAGAGGAATGGGGTGTTTCCCATATTTCGCAGCGGTTTTTATATTTACTAAACTAGATTTTTATGATTAATGTCAGAGCCGTGCTCGAGTTTCAAAAGCAAAATGTAATTGACTGGCATACCCATCTTGCCATGTCAGCTAAAGGGTCGTATTGGACGCCTATTGAAGAAAATAGCAAATGGAATTTCATGTTGTGGCATGAGGAGGACATTGCGCGAGTCAGAGATATTGAGATACTCAGGATAGTTGAGGCCAAACGTAACATCGACCAATACAATCAATCCAGAAACAATGCCATAGAAAAGATAGACGAATGGATTTTGTCTTATTTGGACAGCAAAGGTATAGCTTCCTCAGGCCACCTGCATTCTGAGACTCCCGGAATGATGATCGACCGGCTTTCGATCATGGCGTTGAAAAGGTACCATATGTTTGAAGAAACCGTTCGAAATGATGTTGACCAAGAACATGTGAAATCATGTCAACGGAAGGTAGCGATATTGGATGAACAGATTTTTGATCTTGCGGACTGCCTAAACACTGTTTTATCCCTGTTGGAAAAAGGAGAGCTGCGATTTAAGGTTTACAGGCAATTCAAAATGTATAATGATCCCACGCTAAATCCCCAGTTGTACAAGAAATCAAAAAAGCAGGATGCCTAAGAGGGAGAAACAACTTTTCTTTGATTCCTTAAATGGGGGGAACGGGGACATATGGATGAGGCTCGCGAGTTTTTATTCTGTCTCGGTACTGGCGCCACAATACGAAATCCACTTGCTGATTCCCCCGTTTTTGAGGCAGCTTGCCCGTTTCACCTATGGAGACCGCCTGTTTATCATGGATCAGAACGATTTTCCAGACCAACACCGGAAGTATACCACGCTGGGTATTAAGCACCTGATGATCGGTATAATGAAGGGAAACCGATTCATCTCTCCTTATCAAAGAGCCGTCATCCACGACAAAGGAAGCAGACGGGTTAAAGATTGGTTAAATATATTCCTATTCAATGCTTGTGATTATATGGATTGGGTAAGTGTACCCTCATGGAAATGGATTACAGCCTATCAGGGATATCTAGAGATCATCGGTATCAAGGAATTTCAGCATATCTCTTATAAGGATTTTGTCTCCCAATTGGAAGAAGATTATGAAGGGATTTTTTCGAGATTAAATAGCTCAATACCTGTATCAGATGAGCTTGTTATTCCACCAGATATCCATGATAATGTAGTCGTTTTCCCGACTGGAACGAGCAGACAGTTTATTCCCCTATCCTGGGCCCAAAAGAACCTTCCCCATGCGTATTATGCCTTTTTTCATAAAGATGAGGATGCCGAGCTTTTTAGGGCGAACGGATTAAAAACAATTTCTTTTTACAAAGAACCTGGGGATATTATCTTTTTGTCACAAAAAGCCAAATGGACGGTCAGTACGGACAGTTTTCCCTCCCATCTTTTACAGTATAGTTCTAGGAGGTGTACCATTACGCTGACTGAAGTTCTCAAATCGAGGATAATCTCGCCGGTCTTTAAGGGAAAGGTGGTGGATTCGGAAGTGGCTTGTCATCCTTGTCTTCATTTGGACAGAAAGAACCATCCACTATGCATGGCGGGTTTTAAAACGTGCCGGAACTGGGTCCACTCCATCTATACTCACAACATTTTAAAAACCCTTCCCCAGTGATCAAGGTATCTGTATGTATTCCGACCTATAACCAAGCATTATACTTGGAGAAGGCCATAAGGAGTGCAGCCATGCAAACATGGGCACCCCATGAAATCATAGTATCAGATGATGCCAGCACGGATGAAACGCCAGAGTTGTTGGTTCGATTGGCGCAAGAGATTCCAGCGTTGAAAATCATGCGTCAGCCCCAGAATTTAGGTATATCCTTGAATGTGGATCGCTGTCTTAGAGCAGCAAGCGGAGACTTCATCGTAAGGCTGGATTCGGACGACATGCTTCTTCCTGCATATATTGAACGATTGGCAAGTTTTATCGGTACATTTCCCAAAGCCGGTTATGCCCATGCCTCAGTGCTGGAAGTGGATCAATATGATCGTCCAGTGAGAGCAAGGCAATTGATCAGGAAGTCCGGCTATCAATCTGATGTAGAATCATTGAAAGCAGCCATAAGCGGATATCGGGTAGCGGCCAATATTATCATGTTCAGAAGGGAGGCATTGGAGAAGGCAGGCTATATCAAGTCTAACGCCGATTTTGCGGAGGATTATCATTTGTGTGCCTCCATTGCCGCTCAAGGTTATGGGAATTACTATCTGGATGAAATCCTGTCAAATTATCGGGTGTGGATGGATAGTGGTAAGGTGAGGCAAAGGCGGAAATTAGCAGAAATAAAGGGGTTGAGACAAGTGTTTGCTGAAGTGTTAGAGCCGGCCTACACGGGTAATGAACGCATGTTGAATTTGATTAAAAATCAAAGATCCCGTGTCGCAAGTATACATGCGGACTGCTTGGGCTGGACGGAATATACCGCTTCTGAAAAGGAGGAGTTGAGCCGCGCCATTGACCAATTGTCTTCTTCATACAAGGTTAAAGCCGTAAAGTGGCTCTATTTAAACGGTTATGGCCAAGTATGGTCGAAGGCCATATCGCTCTTAAATTTTCCTAAGCAGCTTCTAAAGCTCCTTATTTTGCGCTGGAGGGACAGGAAAGGAAACCGTCGACCCGTTGTTCAACCCTTCAAGTCTATATAGATGAGAATATTACTGTCGCACCCCACGGGAAACCGAAACGTTAGGGAAGTAATGGGCGCTATGCTTCGGGCTGATCAATTGGCGGAATTCCATACCACTATTGCGGCAAACCGTCATTCTCCGTGGCTCAAAATTCTTCCTGAAAATCTTCAAAAAGAATGGCTGAGACGTTACTATGATGTACCCTATGGAAAGTTGAAGAGCCATCCTTATCATGAGTTGGCAAGGCTCATCCTCCAGAAATTCGGTATAAACTCATTGGTTCAGCACGAAAGCGGCTGGGCAAGTGTCGACCGGGTGTACAAGGGTTTTGACCGAGCTGTTGCTGCTAGGACGAGATACTTAGCCGAAAGGGGCGAAATTGAAGCCGTTTATGCCTACGAAGACGGAGCCTTGGAGACTTTTCGTCAGGCAAAAAAATATGGACTTAAATGTATTTATGACTTGCCGATTGCTTACTGGGAAACCAGTAGGCAGCTCCTTTTGAAAGAAGCTGAGCGCTTGCCCGCTTGGGCGATTACCTTAGGTGGAGGGATACGGGATTCGGAAGAAAAGTTAGATAGGAAAACAAAGGAAATGGAATTGGCCGACGCAGTTATCTGCCCTGGAAAGTTTGTTTCCGATTCTATTCCTTTATGGGCTAAAGACAAAAACTTAACAATATCTCCTTTTGGCTCCCCATCGCCCAACTTTTTTACAGAAAATAAATTTAATAAAGACGTTAAAAGCCCCCTAAGGATATTGTTCGTGGGCTCTATGGGACAGCGGAAGGGACTTGGAGATCTGTTCGCGGCCATGAGGCATTTTAGTCCAAAAGAAGTGGAATTGGTAGTCATGGGCTCCTTGTTAGCCCCCATGGAGTTTTATAAGGAACAATTGCCGCATTTTAGGTACGAAGGCGGGCGGCCCAATGAGCAAGTTTTGACGCTCATGAGATCTTGCGACATATTCTGCCTCCCTTCTATCGTGGAAGGTCGGGCCTTGGTGATGCAAGAAGCTATGAGCCAAGGATTGCCACTCATCATCACAGCCAACACCGGTGGTGAGGATTTAATACAGCATGGGCAGACGGGGTTTTTGGTGCCTACCGGTTCACCTGAAAGTATAGCCGAACAGATCGCATGGTTTCTAGATAATCGAAAGGACATCCCTTCAATGGGCAAATTGGCTCAACAACATGCATCTTTATATACTTGGGAGGAATATGGAAGCAGAATATCCAAGGGGATAATCGCACACTTGGTCACGAAACAAATACAACCGATTAAGTCCTAAGGATAGATATTAACGGAAGCCACCTTGGCTTCTTATTTTCTCAATGTTCAGTAAGATTACTAATTTCTAGCATCTTATGTCAAATAGTCTCGGGGCTACGGCGAACTTTCACAAATTGCTTAAGCAAGGGATCTGGCTTTATTTCTTCCTTCTCTTGTTCGAAGGCGCGTTGCGTAAGTGGGTATTGCCCGGTTTAGCCACTCCGTTGCTGTTGATACGGGATCCGGTCGCTATCCTGTTGATTTATTTCACTTGGAAAAAAGGCCTTCTTTCAAGTAATCTATATCTAAGCAGCTTCGTCTTTTTAGGGATTCTTGGGATTTTCACAGCGGTTTTTTTTGGGCACGGAAATATTTATGTGGCGATGTATGGAGCTCGGATTTTACTGTTACATCTGCCGTTAATTTTTGTTATAGGTCGTATTTTTGACCACGAAGATGTTCTTGAGATGGGGAAAGCTATCCTGTGGATGGCTATTCCTATGGTCATTATTATTGGGATACAATTTTATAGCCCTCAATCCGCTTGGATCAATAGGGGAGTAGGAGGCGACATAGAAGGAGGAGGGTTTAGTGGTGCATTGGGCTTTTATAGGCCTTCTGGTACTTTTTCCTTTACCAATGGCAACTCGCTTTTCTTTAGTTTGTTGGCATCATTTATATTTTACTTTTGGTTGGAACAAGGGAAACTCAATAAGTTGCTGCTGATAGGAGCTTCAGTGGCGCTGCTTTCCTCAATTCCCCTATCTATAAGCCGTACGCTGCTCTTTTTTGTAGTGATAAGCTTGATGTTCGCGGTCGTCGCCAGTTCCCGGAAGCGGGAATATTTCCGAAAAATACTAATCGTTTCGGTTGGCTGCCTCATTACCTTATCTGCTTTACTTCAAACCAGCTATTTTGGGACAGCTACCGAAGCCTTTGCTTCAAGATATGAGACGGCCAATGAAACCGAAGGTGGGTTGGAGGGCGTTGTTATGGATCGTTTCTTAGGAGGATTGGTTGGAGCATTAACAGGTTCCGCTGAAGTTCCTTTTTTCGGATATGGACTAGGCATGGGAACGAACGTAGGGAGTATGTTGCTTATGGGAGATACCTATTACCTTATTTCCGAAGGTGAATGGGGGAGGGTAATAGGAGAATTAGGCCAGTTATTTGGACTTGTGATTATTTTCCTTCGGATGGGCCTTACCATCAAATTAACCATCGCTTCTTTTAAAGAGTTGAGTAGAGAAAATTTACTCCCTTGGATGTTGATGAGTTTCGGTGTTTTAAACATCTCTCAAGGAGGTTGGGCACAACCTACTTCTTTGGGTTTTTGTGTGGTTATTGCGGGCCTTGTAATTGCCTCGTTTAATAAGTAACAAAAATCATTAGTAGCCAGAAAAACTTGAAAAGCCAATTTCGGTGGTACAGTTTCCCAATGATCGGTCATAACATGGGGAGAGTGGCAGTGTTAGTACTTCATCCTTCTCGATTCAGGTAGAACAAACGCTTTACTTTCTGAAATGAACATATCGTCTAGGCCAAATAGTGTGGCGTAACAAATTTCTTTTTGATGAAAATAGTTTTTTTCGCCCATCCTTATTTTCTCGACCACCAAAGCATGCCCCGTTATGCGCGTATGCTCTCGGAAGGAATGAACAGGCGTGGTCATCAGACGGAAATTGTCAAACCAAATCCGCAATTTTTTGATATGCCTGTGCCAACTGGGATGCGGAAGTGGATGGGATATATCGACCAGTATGTCATGTTTCCTCGCCAAGTAAAAAGCTGGTTAAGAACGAGTCAACAAGATACCCTATTTGTCTTTACAGACCATGCTTTGGGTCCCTGGGTTCCACTGGTAAAAGACAGGCCCCATATAATTCATTGCCATGATTTCCTTGCCCAGCGTTCAGCCTTGGGTGAAATTCCCGAACATTCCACTAAACTGTCTGGTCGATTATACCAGGCATTTATTCGTCGAGGTTATGCTCAGGGCAAGAATTTCGTCTCTGTCTCCCATAGAACAAAAGGTGATCTTCACCGATTTCTTTCTTTGCCGCCGACTCTTTCCGAGGTGATTTATAATGGGTTGAATCAGTCGTTTTCGCCGGAAAATCCAGATAAGGCAAGAAGGACCTTGGCGGAAAAAACAGGAATTGACTTATCTGCTGGCTATCTACTCCATGTAGGGGGTAATGAGTGGTATAAGAACCGGTTAGGGGTAATTGAGATTTACAATGCTTGGCGGCTGGCTGGTGGGCCTAAAATTCCACTTTTGTTAGTTGGAAAAACACCAAATCATGAAATTATGCAGATGTATTGTCAGTCACCTTTTAAAAATGAAATCCATTTTTTAAGTGGTTTGGAGGATGAGTTTGTTCGGTTCGCTTATACCGGCGCGTCTGTTTTTCTATTTCCCTCGCTTGCGGAAGGCTTTGGATGGCCCATTGCGGAAGCAATGGCTTCAGGATGTCCTGTAATTACTACAGATGAAGCTCCTATGACTGAAGTAGGGGGGGATGCGGCATTTTATATCCCCAAAAAGCCGTTGGAAAGTGCCTCCGTTGCTAGCTGGGCCATGAAAGGTGCAAAGGCGGTAGATGATATTTTTGCCTTACCGCCGCCAAAAAGGAAATGTCTGATGGATTCTTCCATAACGAATGCCAAAAGATTTGATCCTGATGTTGCTTTGGACAAAATTGAGGAAATATATAAGAGTGTTCTTTATCGCTAGGAGCTAGCGAAAAATTGCCGTTGAAGGTTTTTTTCATTTCCTTTCAATTTCGGTAACGTGTGTTAATCATCTATAAATGGCCGAGAACGGGATATGTCCAGGCAAAACAGTTGTCCCACTTAAATTCCCTCCAGAGCACCAAGTGTTATAAATAGTGAAGATGGCTTTTCTTTTTTGATAGGAAGATTGATAAG
>Ga0079224_100006727_pt1 | contig 15312 bp, 14 predicted proteins | sample Stecom2015_FD_80414 | JGI IMG/M metagenome (GOLD analysis project Ga0079224, IMG submission 80414) | Agricultural soil microbial communities from Utah to study Nitrogen management - Steer compost 2015 | ecosystem: Environmental > Terrestrial > Soil > Agricultural land | place: USA: Utah...
ACCAAAATGCTCCTCAACCTGACGGATTGTATTAGCGATAGAATCATCATCAGAAAGGTCGCAATGCACCGGTAGGCCCTCACAGCTATTTGGCATTTGTGCAGCGATAGCGTCGGCCTTCTCACGGCTAGAGCGATAACCTATCGCCACCCCGCTCCACTCAGCGGATGTATCATTAGCAAAGGCCAAACAGGTGGCTGCTCCGAGGCCACCAGTTGCGCCAATGACGAGGGCTGCTTTTTTGGTCATAGGCTTCTTCTTTCTGGGTAACGGGCAAGACAATCGAGCAATTGCGCGGCAAAACTATCATTGCGGTCTGCGGTAAACATGTGATGCGCGCCTCTTGCCCATAAGATTTCCAACTGCGGGGCCAGCTCTTTAAAATGAGCAACTCCGGCATCAGTAAGCAAATGGCTATGTTCTGCGCGCACAAGCACTAACGGGCAGCTCACACCCGCAGCTCCGGCCAAAACAGATTGATTTTCGCTGGGCGGGTTGAGAAACTCCTGTGCGCCCGTCTTGGGGTCCCAATGCCAGTGCAATCGGCCCGCCTCATCCTTTCGCATAGATTTTTCCAGTCTTTGCGGATCATCCATAAGCGGCTGACCCAAATGGCGGTGCAGGGACGAAGCAGCATCTGCAAAAGAAGCAAACCCAGTCTCTCCTTCGGCATAAAATTGCCTTATGCCATCTACGCCTTCATTGATCATATCCGGTGCGACATCAGCCAGCATGATAAGTCGGATATTTTCGGCAATACCATTTTCAGAAGCGATATATTTCGCAGCACCGACAAGGGCCGACTGTCCTCCCCTTGATGCTCCGACCAGTGTCACAGGCCTGTCGAAATGTGTGATAATTTCCGCGATATCGCGGCCATAGGCGTCGAGAAGATAGTCACCATCGTTTGCCCAGTCGCTTTCCCCGTGCCCCCGCAGGTCAAAGCTGATGCCGTAAAATCCAGCCTCTGCTACTTTACGTGCTGAGCCGCGCCATGCACTGCGGCTTTGCCCACCGCCATGGAAAAAAAGGACGGGTGGGCCAGCAGAGTCGCCATAAGTCTCCCCTGCGAGCGCCAGCCCATCCCCTTCTATTCTTATTAAAAGTGCTTTCACATTAACCGACCAACTCAGTCAGCCAATATTGGCGCAACCTCTGCGTGCGAAGGATGTTCTCCCGGGCCTTTATAAGCAAATTTACCCGGTGCATGATGCCATTTACCATCATTATGGCTCTCATATGGCGAAGCAACTTCGATAAGGCAACCGTGCGTACTTTTCGCGCCGACCCAGCTCCATTTTTGCCATGTCATATCCGGGTCATTATAGGTTTCGCCGCCGCCGGGAAGATGCAGGCCCTCGGCTTTGAGTTTTTCCATAGCTCCAGGAACATCATCAGTTGCGTAACAAAGGTGATGCACATGCTCACCCACTTTATCGAGACGGTTGCCCATAGGCGTACCGGGCGCTGGCTGAATGAACTGAATTTCGGTTGAATATTCGTTTACGAAAGTTGCCCAACGCATACCTGCGTCGGCACCGCTTGAAAATTCGTCATATTTCACAATGCGCTTTTCAAGCGAAGCGGGGTCAAGAACGCGCAAAATTTTTGTCCAGTCTTCAATCGCTTTATCAAGATCACGCACTACCATACATACGTGAGCAAAGGGGCCACTTGGCATATTAATTCTCCTCTAAAATTACAAGATCGTCAAAATTATTAAATAACCACGGTCGCCGTACCACTATTCACCGTGCCGCGTCCGTCCACATCCAGCGTGAACGAGCAACTGATTTCATTGCCATCCACCGCAGTGATCTCACCGCTTGCAACGGCCTTGTCGCCACCATAGACATTGTCGAGAAAGCGGCTATCCATCGTTTTAATCTGAGCGGACGGGAAGTTTTGCATCAGCATATTTATCATATAGGCAACGTTAATCGGCCCTTGATTGATGACTTTATCGCCCAGCCCTTTGGCCTTCACAACTTCCACATCGAGATGAATCGGATTGGGATCTGCCAAAAAGACAGCCCAGTCTTTCATGCCTTCTGTGCTTACTTCTTCTACCACAAAGGGGGTCAACTTATCGCCTACCGCATGGGTCATTTCATCAACCTCCTATGCCAGTTCTTTTCTGGGGAGCACCCAGACATTATCGGTCTCAAGAACCGCTTCACCGCTATCGGGTAAAGACAGGCGCAAACGATAGGTGAGCACATCCATGACACCAAGCTTACGGCTGCGCTTACGCACTAAGCTTAATATCTCGCCGCCGACTTTATAGCTTTGGCCGACCATGAGCGGCACCTGAAATTTCACAGCACTGCTGCCCATCATTGGGCCGTCGTCCACGTCAAATTCGCATGTCTCACAAACACCTGCAACGGTTTTCCCCATGCCGACCTGTGTCGCAATATAATAATATATCGGGTGTGCGCTACCGTCACTGGAAGGCTCTAGGCCCACGGTGGCGCAAAGCGCTTCATTCTCTTCTGCCGATATTGTGAACAGGCCAGCGCCATCAAGAGAGGTTCCCGCTACGTCAGGCGCTGACGGCAATATATCTTCGCTCATCTTGCTCAAACTCCTTACTTAAATAGGTATTAGAATGATCGGGGAAGCCCAAGGCTTTCGGCAATCGTATTGCGCACCATTTCATTAGAAATCGGCGTCATCCGCAAAATGCGGTGATCACGCCAATAGCGCTGCATGTCGGTTTCTGCGCTATAGCCCATGCCGCCTAATATCTGTATACCGAGGTCTGCTGCTTTCACTGCATTTTCGGTAGCGACCATCTTGAGCATATTCGCCTCAGTGCCGCAGGGCATACCGTTGGTCTGCATCCATGCTACATTGTTAAGAAGCAGTTCTGTTGTCTTTTGCCAAGTCGCAATATCCGCCACATAATGTTGCAAAATCTGAAACTTACCAATGATCTGGCCGAAGGCTTTGCGCTCTTTCATATAGGTTAGCGCGTCTTCAAGCACGCCATCAATCGCGCCCAAACATTGCGCGCCTACCATGATGCGTTCGTTATTAAGCGTGGGCAGCATAGCATACCATGCCTGCCCCGGCTCACCGAGCACATCTTCATCTGGCACGAACACGCCTTGATAATGCACTTCGCATGAGCCCATCGCGCGCATACCAAGCTTTGGTAACAAGCTGCTGGTGATGCCTTTAGTTTTGGCGTCGACGAAAAACATGGTGAGACCATGATGTTGCTTATCAACATCCTTTTGTGTGCGAGCGAGCACCAGCAAACGGTCTGCTGCCTTTGCTGCGGTGGTCCACATTTTTGCGCCGTTTAAAATCCAACCGCCATCGACTTTTTCGGCGTGCGTTTTCATCGCGCCCAGCACGTCGGTTCCGCCATCAGGCTCCGTCATGCTAAGTGAAACGCGTAGATCACCTGAGGCCATTTTCGGGAGCCACCGCTGTTTTTGCTCTTCAGATCCAACCGCAGAGATGGTTTTCGCGCCGCCGAATGAGGTAAGCCCCCAAACCCAGAGCAAGCCACCCGCAGTCCGCGCAAATTCACGCGCAAAAATCATTTGCATGACGACATCGCCGCCAAGACCGCCCCATTCCTCTGATATGCCAATGCCAAAAAAGCCCTGCTCTTTGAGCTTATCCCAAAGCGCATACGGATAATTTTCCTCATCGGCCTCTAGTTCGCGCATCCAGTCTTTTGGCGCTTCTGCATTGACCCAGCGACGCACTACGTCGCGAAAGGCGGTTTGTTCTTCGGTGAGGTTAAAATCCATCTCAGCTTCCGTTTATATTTAATTGAAAGCTTAAATGCAGCGAGATGGAGACCCACCCACCTATCAACGGATAGGTAATCCTCCAAGAAACCCTTAGAAAAGTTCTATAAAAAGAACTTATATCGATAGGCCGCCCTCTACTGGAAGGACAATGCCCGTCACATAAGCACCGGCGCGAGAGCTCAAATAAATCGCGACTCCTGCCATATCTTCAGGCGTACCAGTGCGGCCCCGCGGAACCATGGACTCGACCATATTACGCATCTCATCATTGGCGATGACTGTCATTTCTGATTCAAAAAATCCCGGCGCAACGACATTCACCGTGATATTATCTTTTGCCAAATGCGTAGCATAGCTTTTTGCCATAAAATGCGTGGCTGATTTAGATGCCTGATAGGCATAGTTTTCCCGAGGACCCACTTTAAGAGCCCCCACCGAGCCAATGTTAATGACTGTAGAAGGCAACTCAGCCGTCGCCCCTGCACGTAGTAATGGCAAAAGCTTCTGGGTCAGGAAAAATGGTGTTTTGAGGTTAAGGTTCATCACCTTGTCCCAACCATCTTCGGGATATTCGTCAAATGTGCCATCCACAATCGTGCCCGCATTATTCACGAGTATATGCAGCGCTTTTTCACGCCTACTCAGATCCGCAACAAGAGCGGCAATGCCCTCTACTGAGGCGACATCGGCTGGAAGGCCGATTACTTCTCCGCCCGACTCCATTGCGATAGCCTCGGCTTCTGCAGCGACTTTATCCGCGCGGCGCGCACAAATATAAACGCGTGCGCCGGTACTTGCGAGACCAAGCGCCATATGACGACCAATGCCGCTAGAGCCACCGGTTATAAGTGCTACGCGGCCTTTTAAACCGAAGAGACTATCCAAGTTCATCATTTACAGTCCCGCAGCTTTTAAAATAATATCGGTTGTGCCCTCTGGGTCACCCACGAGCAATGCGTGGTCACCTGGGTGGTCGTGCATCGTCCATCCCAGTTCTTTAGCGCGCTCGTGCATCATGCCCATGATTGTGTTCTTCGCCGCGATATAATGGACAGGCTTGGTGATCGTCTCCGCGCCATTTTCAATTACGCTGCTCGTGGCCCTCATCGGCTGATCGGTCAGGTTATCGAGCAGCCATTTTTCGCGGTCGCGGCCCATCATATGCGGGTGGTCTTTCGCCATAGCCCGCTGCTGCTCATGCACGCCGGACCCGATCGGCCCCTCGCCTGCAGCCAGCATAGCATCAAGCCCAGCAGCTTCTTCTTCACTCGCAAAACCCATCATAGAGGCGATACGCTCACCTGATTTAGGCACAATAGCATCAAGATAAAAAACGTGAGAAACCCGGTCGCCTTCTTCCGCCAACACGCCGGGAACGACTGTTCCACTGTAACTATGTGCTACTAGGACGGCATCTTGGATATCGTCAAATTTGAGTACATTGCAGATGTCACGCACATGGCAGGCATTGCCAGCGTCACGGCTGATAAGATGCTCACGCTCGCCAAAGCCGGTAAAGGTCGGCGTCCAGACTTTATGGCCCTTGGCTTCTAAAATTTCACGGACATATTTCCATGTCCAGCCGCCCATTCCACCGCCATGTAATAGTACAAAATTGGTCATACACCTTCTCCTATGGGTTCTAGATTATCCACAAAGCCTTCAGGAACATCAGGGCCCCAGAGATAAAAACTATCTTCGGGCGCATGATCTGCGCTCGGCCAGTCGCAATCAACTGGAATGAAATCTATATCCGCTGAATATTCGCTATGGCTGCCCCACGGGTCAGTCGCATAATAGAAGTAATTCGCGCCCAAGACGTGCCTGCCAACGCCCCAGCCCTTCTTATAGCCGCCGCGCATGATTTGCGCCGAGCCAAGTCCCACTTCCTGCACAGAGGCCACGTCCCAGCTAATATGGTGTAGCCCGCAATGGGTAGAGCCGACGAGCGCCAGCAAATGATGGTCACTACCATGCACACCATGCAAAAATGCAACCACCGGCCCGCTACCATCAGAAAGACGAAGGCCCAGCACTCGCTCATACCATTTTGTAGCGGCTACCACGTCAGAGGTGTAAATCGCAAAATGCGACATACGACGCGGCTGCACTTTAGGTGCTTTTGAGTTAAAAATAGCGCCGCTTCGCCCAGCACCAACCGACGTAAATTCACAGATACTTTTTTTAGTAGGCGTGACCTTGTCTGCCACCATTATCTGCAGAGGCAGGCCATCAAAGCCCTTAAACCAGTGACCGCCTTTAGGCGCGCCCATGACAGGTTCAATCATTTCGACCTCTTGCGCACTTAAATGTGCGAGAAATGCCACTTCATCTTCTTCATAAATACCGAAGCTTACATATTGCAGGCGCTTGACGGGAGCTTCACTAATATGGCCCCATATATGGTTGCCACTCGCAAAAGTGCCAAGCGTAAGCCCATTTGCATTTTTACGAACATCCAATCCGAAACAACTGTAAAAATCTTCAGCTTCTTTCAGGCTCGGCACCGCAAGCCCGAAATGATCGATAGAGTGAACACCCAGCACATTGGGCCTCTTCATTGCCGCTACCATTTCATATTCCTCTGCATTGTGGTGGTGAACGAATGACCGCGCCTGCATATTTGCCTTTTTCGAGCTTCAGCTCGCGGCCATTCACCGCCATTTCTTTTAAGCCGCGACTATTGGATTGCTGAGTAAACCGATGCTCTCAATCTCGACTTCGCAAACATCGCCAACTTTCATCCAAACTTGCGGGTCGCGCATAACGCCAACGCCGCCTGGTGTGCCCATGACGATAACGTCGCCCGCTTCCAGTGTCATGAATGTAGACAGTAGGTTGATTGTGCGCTTCACGTCAAAAATCAGATTACCTGTATTAGAGCTCTGCATTACTTCGCCATTCAGACGGCACTCTATTTTAAGGCCAGCCGCACCTTCTGGCAGCTCATCGGGAGTTACGAGATAGGGCCCAAATGCACCGGTATCATCGAAATTTTTACCCGCAGTCCATTGCGGTGTACGCAACTGATAGTCACGGATAGAGACATCGTTAAATATCGAATAGCCTGCAACGTGGTTAAGTGCATCGGCTTCTGCAATATCCTTGCCGCCCTTGCTTAAAACAACCACTAATTCCGCTTCCCAATCAAGCTGGTTGGAAATTTTTGGCATGATGATCGGGGCGCCATGACCTGTGAGGCTAGAGTTAAAACGACCGAAAAGAACCGGGAAGTCTGGAATATCGAAGCCTGCTTCTTCCGCATGATCGCGGTAGTTTAACCCTATGCAAATGATTTTTGGCGCGCGGCTGACTGGAGCTAAAAATTCCAGTTCGCTTTCTGCTATTGTGTCACCGGCAGCAGCCTTTTTACCCGCATCAGCGAGCGCTGATCCACCGGCAGCTATATGCGCGTCCATATCAGCCAGCGCATCATCAAATACAACATTGACGCTATCGCCGTTTTTAACCGCGAGGCCGATTTTACCGTCTTTTTTCACTTTTGCGATACGCATGGTTTTCTCCAATTTTGTTACTATGATGATCTGTTTAAGTGCTGGCTTTTTGCCCTGTTCCACCGCCAGTTGCAGGCATGAGGTTGTTACTCATCCCACCATCGACCAATATATCCACGCCATTGATGTGGCCAGCATGCGGACCGATCAGGAACAATATTGCATTTGCGACGTCTTCGGCCATGCCCAATTTACCCAAAGGTATATTATCTTCCCGCTGCTTACGCCGCGCATCATCTTCGTAGCCAGCCTGTGTCATCGGCGTGTAGGTTGGTCCAGGGGAAACGCTATTGCATCTTATTCCATCAGGGCCCCATTCGAGACAGAGCTGCTTTATCAGCATCAGCAAGGCGGCTTTACTAGACGAATAAAAGCCAAGACCAGGCGTAGGCTGCGCGCCCGACATAGAGGCCGTAGCGACAAAGGCACCCTTGCTCTTAGCCAAATGAGGATGCGCATATTTCGCCACCGACCATGTCGCCCGCGTGTTAATTGCAAAAGTGCGTTCAAATGCATCCGCTTCAAGGTCGACAAGTTTGCCTGCGGAAATTATGCCCGCGTTGCTGACCACCGCATCTACACCGCCCATATGGGCTAGCGCAGCTTCGACGATAGCTTTGCCGCACTCCGCATCAGACAAGTCAGCGACGCAAATAGCAACATTGCTGCCAATTGTATCTGCAACCGCTTGCAACCCCGCTTCGTCACGATCTGTCAGCAATATTTCATGCGCGCCGCTAATCACGGTGCCCGCAGCTAATATTTCAGCCGCCGCTCGCCCAATGCCGCTGGCCGCTCCGGTAATGATGACTTTCATATCGCTCTCCTCACACGTAGCTTAGTCTGACAGGCCTAGCTCGTCCATGAGCTGCTGCCGCAATTTAAACTTTTGAATTTTTGAAGCAGACATCGGCCAGTCGTCAATGAACCGCACATAGCGTGGCACTTTGAATGAAGCGAGGCGCTCTTTGGCAAAGGCAATTAGTTCGTCGGATTCTACCGGAACCTGTCCGCTGCGTTCAATATAGACCGCGGGTATTTCAGCAAGACGCTCATCAGGCAGGCCCACAACTTGGGCCAATTGCACACCATCATGCTGCGCAAAAACCGCCTCAACTTCAGAGGCAGCGACATTTTCTCCACCTACTTTGAGCATGTCTTTCAACCGGCCATGAAATTGCAAATGCCCGTGAGCATCAATCGAGCCTATATCACCGCTATAATACCAGCCTTGAGCATCAATAGCTTCAGCGGTTTTCTCGGCGTCATTATAATAGCCGTCGAGCAGATTATAACCACGGATGGCCACTTCTCCGCGTTCACCCTCGGGGAGATCCTGCTTTGTCTCAAGGTCCACAATGCGAACAGAGATACCTGCCAGCGGATAGCCCAAAGTTTTAAAGCCGAGTTCTGGGTCCATATCATAACCGCCGGTTGAAACGATACCACTGGCCTCTGTCATGCCAAATGTGCCGACTTGCAGCGCTTGCGGCATTTTCATACGATAGGCGTCGCCCACCTTTGTGGGCATCTGGCCAAAACAGCTATTCATCAATCGAACGGAACTCATGTCGGTCTTATCCCAGTCCGGATGTGCTATCATTGCCTGGTGGAACGTGACGAAAGGGAGGAAAAGCATCGTTGCCTTTTCGGCCTCAATCTGGCGCAGGCCTTCACCAGCATCAAAATGAGGTTGCCCGATGAAAGTACCGCCGACTTCTAATGCGCCGAGCATGGCAAGCATTGCCGCAATATGGAAGAGCGGCATGGGAGACCAGGCGCGCTCGTCGCTCGTGAAGGCCCAACGGTTACGCGTCAGGTTAGAGGCCTCGCGGACAATCGCCTCATGGCTGAGCAAGCAGCCCTTGGGTTTAGCTGAGGTGCCAGATGTATATAATATCATCGCCGTATCACGCAGCCGCACAGAAATACGCGCGGCATGAACCTCGTCTATAGAAACTGCCGCGCCTGCTTTTTCAAACGCACTCTGGCCAATGAAGCCATCGGCCTGTTTACCGCCCAATAGAACCAGACAGCGCAGTTCGGGCGCTTCTTCTATCTCAAGATTAAACGGATCTTTTTGATCTGCTAGCGCTGGAAAGGCCTGGGTCAGACGGCCCGCAAAATCGACAAACTCATCGGCTTCACTATTGGTCACAATGGCTACCAAATCGGCATTTAGCGTGACATAAGCCATTTCTGGCGCCTTATATCGCGCATTCATGAGGACAGAAACACCGCCGACTATCGATATCGCAAAAAGCGTTTCGACAAATTCGATGCCAGATGGCAATAAAATGCCAACATGGTCGCCCGGCCTTACGCCCAGCCCAATCAAGCTCTTGGCTTGCGCAAATACCGCCTGCACAAGATCATCATAGCTCTTGCGGGCGCCAGGAAAAACAAGCGCCTCTTTATGCGGCGCTTCGTCCCAACTACGCAGTAGCATGTCCGCTAGCGGACTGACCGACACGCGCATTGCGCTCAGGCTCTCTCTATTACCCGACACGTTTACGCTTCTCCCTTTACTTGTGCCGCGCCCTGTATGCACGAACTGTATATTTCGGTAAGTTCACCTTTAAATGACTGAAGAAATAGTTACATCCTTTCCTTTGGTAGGAAGGTTGAGAAACATTACTATTCTGCAGCCATTTCAGGCGTGTCAAAATCCTGGATTCAGCCACAACCTACAATTCCACCATCCACCGGAATTTCCGCGCCAGTAATATATGCGCCTGCCTTAGATGAAAGAAACACTGCAGTTGCTGCTATCTCTTCAGGTTTACCCATGCGGTGCATAGGTATTTTGGCCAGCAGTCTTGGGTTTACCGTCTCTTCCTCATCCCGCAAATGGGCGGTCATGCCCGTGGGAAAAAAGCCCGGCAAAATGCTGTTGACGTTGATATGACGCTTTATAAGATCGCCCGCGAGATCGCGACTCATCTGATGCACAGCCGCCTTACTCGCGCTATAGCTATAAGCGCGCAGCTTCAGGCAGGTCGCACCCGCGATAGACCCAATATTGAGAACGCGCGCGGGGTCGTCTACCTCGCCTGCTGCTTCAAGCTGCGGCAAGAGGTCACGCACTAATGTAAAAGGCATTTGCAGGTTGACCGCAAGCACATTGCTCCAGGCTTCATCAGGGAAGTCATCAATATTTCCTCCCCAGGACTGTCCCGCATTATTCACCAAGATATGTAACTTTTCGCCGGCAATTTCACAAAAGCTCTGCGCAAGATCTTTCGCCGCCTCTACAGTAGAAAGGTCCGCTGCCAGCGGATAAACGGTGCCGAGCGCCGCCATTTCCTCCGCAGCCCTTCGCACAGCCTCTTTTTTGCGGGAGGTAATTGCGACTTTAGCCCCTGCTTCGAGCAGGCCCTCTGCAATCATACGGCCCAGACCCGATGCACCGCCAGTTACCAAAGCGGTTTTGCCTGTCAGATCAAATAAACTTGTCATGCTGTCACCTCTATGTTGATGACAACTTTGCCAAAGTTATGGCTGTCTTTCAGGTAATTGAGCGCTACTTTCGCGTCGTCGATAGAGAAGCTGCGGTCGATAACTGGCTCTAGTTTTTTCTCTGCAACAAAGGCCATCATCGCCTTAAATTCGCTCAAATTACCAACATTGGTACCGATAATTTGCACGTTTTTGAGAAAAAGCTCAGGTGCATTGACCGGGAAGGAAAAGCCGCCGGTAGAGCCATAAACCACGACACGCGCGCCCATGTTGAGTACGCGGCCATAATTAGCATAGCTACCTGCAGGCGCACCATCAAATACTAAGTCGATGCCACCGCTCATCTTACCTAGCTGTTTGCCCCATTTTTCTTCTTTATAATTTACGCCGCCATCCGCGCCTAACTGTTCAGCTGCTACCAACGTTTCGTCATTACCGCTGGTTACATATACTTTCGCGCCCATTGCTTTGGCAAAAATAAGCGCAAATGTAGCTACGCCGCCACCAATACCGGTCAGCAAGACTTTATCGCCTGTCTTTATACCACCCTTGGTTGTTAGACCTCGCCATGCGGTTAACGCTGCAAGCGGCACAGCAGCAGCTTGTACAAAATCGAGATGAGCAGGCTTTAGTACGACTGCATTCGCATCCACGCAAATAGCGTCTGCAATTGTTCCGGGGCCAGGCATACCGAGCAGACCAAAATCAGCTGCCGGAAAAGCCTCATCCGCCCCCCATTCAAGGCCCGGATAAAGCACGACTTCTTCACCAATACGACCAGCATCTACGCCCTCGCCCACAGCTTCGATTATACCCGCGCCGTCGGCGCCCAATGTTGTTGGCAAGGACATACCGGGATAGCCACCAACGGCAATCCATAGCTCACGGTGGTTCAGTGAGGCGGCCTTGAGCGCAACACGCACTTGGCCCTTTGCAGGATCAGGCTTGTCAACTGTGTCGAGAGTTACAGAATCTAGTCCGTCGGCTGTTTTGAGCGTCAATGCGCGCATAGTATATTCCACTTCATAAAATTTCTAATGGAAGAAGAGTTGTTTAAAAAGATCGCGGCAGTCCTAGCGTTTCCGCTATGCCGTTACGGACCATTTCATTGGTTACAGGGCCGATGCGCCACAGGCGGCTGTCGCGCCAATAGCGCTGCATATCCGTCTCTGCGCTATAGCCCATGCCGCCTAATATCTGGATGCCAAGATCAGCCGCTTGGTTGGCGTTTTCTGACGCCATAAGCTTCAGCATATTAGCTTGATTGCCAACATTTTCGCCGCGCGCTTGTTTGTCAGCGCAAAAATAAAGCATCAATTCAGTTGATTGCTGCATCGTTGCAATATCCGCGATATAATGTTGTAAAATCTGGAACTGACCGATTTTTTTGCCGAAGGCTTTACGCTGGTGCATATAATCCAGCGCATCTTCAAGCACACCATCGATAACGCCCAAACAAAAAGCCCCCACCATGATCCGTTCATTATTAAGCGTGGGTAACAAAGTGTACCAAGCCCTATGAGGCTCGGCGAGCACGTTCTCATCGGCCACAAACACATTGTCGTAACGCACTGTGCATGAACCCATTGAGCGCATACCCAGTTTGGCGAGAGGCGTGATGGCCACACCCTCACTCTTGGCTGGAACCCAGAATAAGGACAGACCCTGATGTTTTTTATCGACATTTTTGTCAGAGCGGGCAATGCAAAGCAGATAATCTGCGACATGCGCCGACGAGCTCCAGATTTTTTCGCCGTTAATCACCCAGCCTCCATCGACTTTTTCCGCTGTTGTCGCCATACTGCCGAGCAAGTCGGTTCCGCCACCAGGCTCGGTAAAGCTGATCGCCGCTTTAAGTTTGCCTTCAGCTATCTTCGGTAAATATTTGGCTTTTTGCTCCGCCGAGCCATAAAGGCCGATGGATTTTGAACCGGCAAATGAAGTTATACCCCATATCCACGCCAGACCGCCGAGAGAGCGTGCCAATGAACGTGCAAGCACCATTTGCATCAAGACATCTCCGCCCTGACCCCCATATTCCTCATCTATGCCAATACCGTGAAAACCTGCCTCGGAAAATTTTTCCCAGAGTTCATGAGGATAGTTATGTTCATCCGCCTCTAACTTGCGGGCCCATTCTTTCGGCAACTCAGCTTCGACCCAACGATCGGCCATATCCTTAAACGCGCGGTGCTCTTCTGGCAGATCAAAATCCATAAGCTTATTTTCCTCACCCTTGTTACTTGCGCATTCCATTAAACAACTACCTGCGCTAACAACCTGTCTTTCGTTAGGTTATGACGCTTGCAATACGATTGTTATAAATGATAAAGGCCGGCTAATATGATATGAATTCCTACCATAAGATATGTACGACCAAGCACTCCCGCCAAAGGAGCTTAAGCACAGAGAGGATCGAAAATGGGCGTTGTTTCTACCGCTATTGCGCCGCCGCGCAGCACGCATAAATATATCAAACGCAAGGCAATAGAAGATCTCGCCCCGCGCATTTCTGAGTCGCGAATCACCACCATTTGCGGCCCCGCAGGTAGCGGGAAGACAACCGCGATGCTTCGCTGGGCAGAAATACTTAAAGAAGAAGACCGCCCCGTTTTATGGCTGGCTGCACGCGCGGGAATAGAAAATATCGACTCGTTTCTAGATGCTATTCAAGCAGCGGGGGTCGCTGCCGGTATGGATATGTCCATGCCGCAAGATGACAGCGCCAAACGTCAATGGCTCGTTAAAATGGCAAATAATAATTCGCGCCCAGCCCTGTTTATAGATGACGCGCAGATGCTACCCAACGAGGTTCTCGAATTTATTGCACAGCTAATAGCTAGCTCGCGGGATGCGCTTACCACGCTCATGGCAACACGCGGTGAAGCGCGCATCGACGTGGCACGAATGCGGGCGCTTGGTCAGTTGGTCGAGGTGGATATGCGCCATCTTTCTTTCACAGTAAAAGAAGCAGGCAAGCTTATTGAGCAAAAAATTGGCTATAGAATTGCTAGCGCTGAAATACAGCCAATTATTATAGATGCCCAAGGTTGGGCGGCCGGGCTTGTTATTGCTGCCAACAATTATCGTAGCGACATCGAAAATGGCGAGAGTGTGAGTAACCCCACAGGGCTTCGTCATGAATTTGCGACCTATTTTCACGAAGAAGTCGTTGCAATCCAGCCGCAGAATATTCGCGATTTCATCGTAGATACGAGCATATTAGACGAGCTTTCGCCAGCCGCCTGCGCCGCTGTGACAAATAGTGAAGACGGGCGGACATTGCTGGACGATGTACATAAAGCCGGACTATTTCTGACTGCCATAGATCGAGAACGTAGCCAATATCGCTATCATCGATTATTCCGCGAAATGGTTTTAGGGCGTTTAATGCAACGTGCGCCTGACCGCGCAGCAACCTTACACCGGCGAGCCAGTCTGTTTTATGCAGCCAACGGGAATTTTTTAAGTGCTATCGACCATGCAAAACTAAGCGGCGACAAGGTCTTCCTGGCGAAGCAACTCAATGCTTTATGCGAGACAATGACCTATAACGGCTATCTCTACCTCGTAGACGAATTAGCAAGCAGCATTGCCTGGCCTATATTGTCAAATCACCCCTCCCTACTCCTTTGTTTGGCCTGGCGCTCCGTGCGCCGCATGGCCTTTAATACCGCCGATCGACTTATCAAATCGGCGCAGCAGATGGCGCAACAATTATTAGAAATGGGCAGCATTGACTCATACGAATATGAACAGTTGCAATTTCGCGTACGCCACCGCCTTATTATGCTTGCGGCAGGCCGCGACAATATGCTCTTTGTTGAGAAGGAGTCCGAGGCACTACTAAACGACTTGGGCGACGAGCACCCCTATCTCAGCTGCACATTGCTCGCACAGCTCATGTCTGCGCGGCGCGAGCTTTATCTTTTTCACGACATGCTCCGGCTAGAGGCAGAGACACGCAAAGCTCTCGGTCGGCCCGGCTCCGACTTTGCCTCTATCGCATTAAAATCCTCCGTAGCCCCGACCCTAGTGGCGCAAGGCAAAACAGAAATGGCGCGCCAGTCGCTAGAAGAGGCATTGGAACTTGCCATTTCCATGCAAGGCAAAGGCTCCGGCCTAGCCGCGCTACCGGCAATGCCGCTTGCCGAGCTGAATTATGAATGCGGTAATATTGATCGCGCCCTGCAGCTCGTCGAACAATATCTTCCTTATATTCGCCAGTGGGGCTTTGTAGATCAACTGGCATCAGGTTATCTTGTTCGTGCGCAACTTGCTGCAGCAGCCGGTGACGTCAATGGAGCGCTGGCTGGTTTGGAGGAAGCACATCTTGTCGCCATAGAATGCGGCATTGACCGGCTCCGCGCCTTCGTGCTTTCCGAACAGATCCGTATCCTCATAAAATCGGGCCAGATCGACAAAGCAGAAGAAATTTATAACGGCTGCGATCTCAAAATTGAAGGCGAACCAGTCCCCACACTCCATCCCTCTCGTCTGCACGAGCGCATGGCTATCGCTTGGCTCCGTTTGGAAATGCACCGCTACCGGCTCGTCCGCTCGCG
>Ga0079224_100006728_pt1 | contig 15311 bp, 18 predicted proteins | sample Stecom2015_FD_80414 | JGI IMG/M metagenome (GOLD analysis project Ga0079224, IMG submission 80414) | Agricultural soil microbial communities from Utah to study Nitrogen management - Steer compost 2015 | ecosystem: Environmental > Terrestrial > Soil > Agricultural land | place: USA: Utah...
CATGTCCTCGAATGGCAGAGCTTCCAAACTTCGCCATAATACCCACAATGACTCCTCCAATTATGGGGATAAAGAGATAAAGGGGAGTAACGACAAATTGAGTGATCTCGATTTCTTCGATTGATATTCTTTGATACCAAAAGAGATTGGTAAAAAACGAAATACTAATGAGAAGTAGGTGGGCGACAGCAGTGGCAATAAGACCGACAGCAAATCCGATGAAACTCAGAAGATAGAGTTTTCTGCGGGTGATTTGAAAATTTTTATACATGGCCGCACTTTAATGACTCAACATAACTTCTGCAATGCAATGAGCGTCGAAACGCTGTGTCATTAAAGAGGGCTCAAGTGTTTATTCTTCTAATAAACTTCTTAGCATCCAAGCCGTTTTTTCATGAAGCTGCATTCTTTGTGTGAGAAGATCTGCAGTTGTTTCATCTGAAGCTTCTTCTACAATAGGGAAAAGAGAGCGAGCAGTTCTAACGATAGCATGCTGGCCTTCAACTAAGTGAGCGACCATTTCCTTTGCCATAGGTACTCCTGGAACTTCTTTGATGGAGCTCAGTTTTCCGAATTCGGCATAGGTTCCAGGTGCTGGATGGCCGAGAGCTCTGATTCTTTCTGCAATAGTATCAACGGCCGTAGCAAGTTCTGTGTACTGAGTTTCAAACATGAGGTGGAGAGTATTGAACATCGGGCCTTTAACGTTCCAGTGGAAGTTATGGGTCATGAGGTAAAGCGTGTAGGTATCTGCTAGAAGGTGATTGAGTCCTAGCGCGATTTTCTCTCTGTTTTCTTCGCTTATTCCGATATCAATTTTCATAGTTGTCCTTTGTTTGAGATAAATGAGTTTACATTTTATCAGTAAATCAATTTTTGGCCATAAAGTGAGATGCGCACCGCTCAGAGTTTTTGTTTGTAAAGTAATACTCTCAGGTCGCGGCCAGTCATGTAAGAATTTGTAAAATTTCGCCCCTGTACTAGATAAAATTAGTCGGAATTCACTACTAAATCTAGTTATATTTGCCGTCAAAATATTGGCAAAACACTACATGTAGTGTTTTTCTTTTCTTTTTTGCTTTGCAAATGTCAGATCAACTAATACGCTTAAAACAAGACAAGACAATAATTAATTACCACACACATCATGAAGAAGGAGCTGGGGTATGAAGACCGAACCACTATTAACACCATCCAATGACCGCTTTGTATTATTTCCCATTAAGCATCACGACATTTGGGATATGTATAAAAAAGCTATGGCAAGCTTTTGGGTTGCAGAAGAAATTGATCTTTACCAAGATCTTAATGACTGGAACTCTCTTAATGATAATGAAAGACACTTCATTTCTCACGTTCTAGCTTTCTTCTCTGCTTCAGATGGGATTGTGAACGAAAACCTTGCTCTTCGTTTTTATAGTGAAGTTCAACTTCCAGAGGCCCGCTCTTTTTACGGCTTCCAAATTGCTATGGAAAATATCCATGCTGAAACTTACGGTCTTTTAATTGATACATACATTAAAGATGAGGCCAAGAAAGATTATCTTTTCAAGGCCATTGATAATATCCCATGTATTGCTAAAAAAGCTGACTGGGCCATGAAGTGGATTAATGGAAATGATTCTTTCGCTGAAAGACTTGTTGCTTTCGCTGCAATTGAAGGGATCTTCTTCTCTGGTTCATTCTGCTCTATCTTCTGGTTAAAGAAGCGTGGCCTTATGCCAGGGCTAACTTTCTCTAACGAGCTTATCTCTCGTGATGAAGGTCTTCATACTGACTTTGCTTGTCTTCTTTACAGAAACTATATTGAGAACAAGCCATCTGAAGCTCGTATCCGTGAACTCATTATAGAAGCAGTTGAATTTGAGTGTGAATTTATCTCCGATGCTCTACCTGTTTCACTTATCGGGATGAACGCTGAATCAATGCAAGAATATATCCGTTTCGTAGCGGACCGTTTAATGCGCTCTCTTGGTTACTCAAACATTTGGGATGCTAAAAACCCATTTGATTGGATGGAGCTTATTTCGATGCAAGGTAAGACAAACTTCTTTGAGAAGAAAGTTTCAGAGTACCAAAAAGCAGGAGTCACTAACTCTACAAAAGAGGGTGGCATGAGTAATCAATTTAATTTTTCAACAGATATGGATTTCTAAGGAGCAAGAAGATGTTTGTTATAACACGTTCAGGGAAAAGAGAACCTGTTCAATTCGATAAGATTACTCATCGTATCGCCCAATTAACTTATGGGCTTGATACTCAATATGTAGATTCAATTGAAGTTGCGAAAAGAACCATTAATGGTCTTTACGACAATATCAGTACTGAAGAGCTTGATAATCTTTCAGCAGAAGTTTCTGCTTATATGACTTCAACTCACCCTGATTATGCTCGTCTGGCAGGAAGAATTGCGGTGGCCAATCTTCATCGCCAAACTTCTGATTCCTTCATGGAAACAGTAGATAAACTTTATAATTTTAAATCTGAGTTCTCTGGTGAACATCAACCACTGGTTTCTCAAGAGTTTTACGATTATGTAAGAGAGTATAAAGATAGAATTGAAGCCGAAATTGCTTATTCTCGCGATTTCGAGTTCGACTACTTTGGTTTCAAAACACTAGAGAAGTCATACCTTCTTAAAGATCATGGGAAAATTGTTGAGCGTCCTCAACACCTTTTCATGCGCGTAGCTCTTGGTGTACAGCCAAATAATATCGAAGAAGCCATGAAAACGTACCAACTGATTTCTGAAGGTTGGTTTACTCACGCATCTCCAACACTTTTCAATGCTGGTACTAATAAGCCGCAGATGTCTTCTTGCTTCTTAGTAGCAATGAAAGATGACTCGATTGATGGGATCTATGAGACGCTAAAGCAGTGTGCTCTTATTTCTCAATCAGCTGGTGGAATTGGTCTTTCAATCCACAATATTCGTGCAAAAGGTTCATTCATTAAAGGTACTAACGGTACTTCAAATGGAATCGTTCCTATGCTTCGCGTGTTCAACGATACTGCTCGTTATGTGGACCAAGGAGGTGGTAAGCGTAAGGGTGCTTTTGCTATCTACCTTGAGCCTTGGCACGCTGATATCGAAGACTTTATTGATCTTCGTAAAAACCACGGTAAAGAAGAATTACGGGCCCGTGATCTTTTCTACGCTCTTTGGACCAACGATCTATTCATGAAGCGTGTTGAAGCTGATGCTGAGTGGACTCTTATGTGTCCAAACAAGTCTCCAGGTCTAGCTGATTGTTACGGTTCAGAATTCCAAGCTCTTTACGAAAAGTATGAGCAAGAAGGACGTGGCGTTCGTAAAGTTAAGGCCCGTGAGTTATGGTTTAAGATTGTTCAGTCTCAGATTGAAACTGGTATGCCATTCATGCTGTTCAAAGATGCGGCTAACATGAAATCTAACCAGAAGAATCTTGGAACCATCAAGTCTTCAAACCTTTGTACAGAGATTATGCAGTACACTTCTGAGAAAGAAATTGCTGTATGTAACCTGGCCTCTATTGCTCTTCCTAAGTTTGTTAAAGATGGAGAGTTTGATCATAAAACTTTGTACGATGTAACTTACCAAGTGACTCGTAACCTTAACCGTATTATCGATCTTAACTACTACCCAGTAGAAGAAGCTCGTTACTCAAACCTCAAAAACCGTCCAATTGGAATCGGAGTTCAAGGTTTAGCCGATACTTTCTTTAAGCTTCGTTACTCATTTGATTCAGAAGAGGCAAGAAAGCTAAATAGAGAAATCTTTGAGACTATCTACTATGCTTCTCTTAGCGCTTCAGCGGATCTTGCTAAAGTTGATGGTCACTATGAGTCTTATGAAGGATCTCCGATCTCTCAAGGTATCCTTCAGCATGATATGTGGGAAGCGAAGGTAAGTGATCGTTGGGATTGGACATCTCTACGTGGAAAAATTAAGCAATACGGAGTAAGAAACTCACTTCTTATGGCCCCAATGCCTACAGCTTCTACTTCACAAATTCTTGGTAACAATGAGTGTATCGAGCCAGTGACTTCTAATATCTATACTCGTCGTGTTCTTGCAGGTGAGTTTGCAATGGTTAATAAGTTCCTTGTTCGTGACCTTATCAAACTTGGTCTTTGGAATGATGAGATGAAAGACAGAATTATCGCTCATAACGGTTCTGTTCAGTACATCGACGAGATTCCTGCTGAGTTTAAAGAGCTTTACCGCACAGTTTGGGAGATTAAGCAGAAGTCTATCCTAGAGATGGCAGCAGATCGCGGAGCTTTCATCGATCAGTCTCAAAGCTTAAACATCCATATGGAAGATACTAACTTTGGTAAACTATCTTCACTTCATTTCACAGCTTGGAAACTTGGTCTGAAAACAGGTATGTATTACCTAAGAACTCGTCCAGCAGTTGATGCGATTAAGTTCACCATTAAAGAAACTGTTGCTGTAAAAAACATGGCACAGCAACAAGAAGCGTTGATGTGTTCACTTGATAATCCAGAAGACTGTATCTCTTGCGGAAGCTAGAAAGCAGTTGATCTTGTCTTAGGGGCACCATTGATGGTGCCCTTTTTTTTTGGTAGTTAATGAGTATGGTTTGGTCACAGTTTATTCAGGCCACTTGTTTGCCGGCCACTTGTGGATGTGAATTTATTCATTTTGGAGAGTGGATTAGGCAGCCAGCTAACTTCTGGTCATCGCTCTTCTACGTTGTTCTTAGTGTCCTCATCTGGGCACAGTCAAAAACCTTCTATCAAAAATTCTGGTCCGTCCTATGCTTTATTTTGGGGATAAGTAGCCATCTTGCTCATGCAAGCTTTATTCAATTGGCCATGAGTGCCGACTTTGCTTCTATCATCACTTTGATGGTGTTTCCTGTTCTCATGCAGTTCAGTCAGCATCTCACTCGTGTGGTCAATATCTTATTGGTCGCGCTCTTTTACTTTTTTATATTTTGTGTAATGTTCTTTCTTGGTAAAGTGGCAAAGATTACTATTTGCTTGGCCATTTTCTCAGGTGTGCTGTGGTATCATCTTAAATTCCTTCGAGAAGCTCTTCGTTCAGCTCTATTTATCAAGACTCTTATTCTTCTTTTTGCAGGCTTCTCATTCTTTATCCTAGATGAGGGGAAAGTTTTTTGTGACCCACATTCTTGGTTTCAACTCCATTCATTATGGCACCTTCTAACGGCCCTTGCTCTTTACTACTATAGTAAATGGATTTTTAATTCAGGTAAGTGGTAGACAACTATTTTAGAGATTCTTACAATCTTACTGCTAAGGAGAGCTCATTATGAAGTTATTTGCATTATTGTTTTTGTTTTCTTCTTTTTCAGTTTTTGCCTTCGAGAATAAACTCGGAGCGGGTATGATGATTGGTAATCCTACTGGTGCCAATGCAAAGTATTGGCTTGATAAGGATAGAGCAGTGGATGGAGGAATAGGTCTTTCTTTCGGAAGAAAAACAGAACTCAGTGTTCACTCTGATTACCTTTTTCATAAAAAGGCAGTTCTTTTCTACAATGATGTACATCCCTTAGATCTTTATTATGGAGTAGGGGGGCGTCTTGAGTTCTCTGATGGTCTAGAGATGGGAGTTCGCCTTCCGGTAGGGTTAACTCATTTCATTGAAGAACGTAATGCTGATGTTTTTGCTGAAGTTGCACCTATTATTGATATTATCTCTAAAGTGGGTGTGGAATTTCATTTTGCAGTAGGAGCAAGATATTACTTTGAATAAAAAAACCTCCGTAAGGAGGTTTTTTTATTTCAACTTTATACTAAATTCTTCTAATTTCTTTTTAAAACTCTTATCAAATATTTCCACTCTCACTACTTCCGTACCTGGTTTAACTTTAAGGGTTGAAGCAGGCATAACCTCACCAGAGTAGTAGGCATTAAAAAAAATGGAGTCTTTACCTCTAAGCTCTGCTTTGGTGAGTTCTGCAAGAATTGTAGGTGGATTATTCATGCCAAGGTTGAGTTTGGCCGTTCCTAAAACAGTCTTATAAGAATCTAGGTTCCTAATTTGCATATTAACAGGGAAAGGCATAAACAACTTTAAGGAAACTTCTCCTTCTATATCGCACTTCTTATTAAATTTTGTTGAATATTTTATAGAATTAAAAATTTCAGCGGGAACAATATTAAAGTCATCGCAATCTTGAATCTTGAACTTGCCTTTAGATTGGTCAAATAGATTAGTTAAAGTAGAACGGTAGGAATCATTTTTAGCATTAAGAAGAAAACTAGAAAGAAGGATCGAAGTGAAAAGAACACTCTTAAGCATTTTATTTCCTGTAGTTGTGGCCCGAATTAGAATAGAATATAATACTTCTAGGAGATCATTATGAAAGATGATTCGCTGAAAGAAAAGACTTTGCTTGTTGTTGATGATGAAGCTGATCTAAGAGAGATCATCTCTATGGAGCTTGAGTATTTTGGTGCAACAGTTTACCAAGCGGAGTCAGTGAGTAAGGCCCTGGAAGTTCTGAATAACCATTCAATTGATCTTATCATCTCTGATATCAGAATGCCTGGCAGTACCGGGGTGGATCTTCTTAAAACAGTCAGAGAACAAAATGTCAGTTTACCGGCCATTATTTTAATCACCGGTTTTGCGGATTTAGATATCTCTGAAGCCTTCGCCCTCGGCGCCGAAGCCTTAGTTCACAAGCCTTTCAATATTGACGAGTTGCTTGATTTAGTCAGTGGTTTTCTTCTAGACTTTCCAGACCGCTATAAGAGTAGTCCTCAGAGTCAGGCCACTCTTCCTTTCTATTTTGATCGAAATTTTGATGATGAATCGGTATCAGATCTCGAGTTCGGGCGAGGGGGAGTTAAAGTCTTTCATAAAGATCGACCGATTCCATTAGGTCAAGCGCGATTAATCGAATTCCATTTCAAGGATAAAACTCTAAGTTTTGAGGGTGTGGTCCGCTGGAAAAAAGTTACCGAGTCAGGTGTTACCATTGGTATTGAGTACACTAATCTCGATGATGAAATGATTGATGTTGCGAGAAAGTTTCAAACCAATGTCTCTTACATCCCTTCCTAGTCTCTAATGTAATGACAATTATATCCATAAGGATATTTTTGCAAGTAATCCTGATGTTCTTCCTCTGCCTTCCAAAATTCTTTAAATGCAGTGACCTCAGTTACTAATGGTCTAGGAAAACGACCAAGTTTTTCAACTTCTTTTATTACCTCAAGTGCTTGTGCTTCCTGATCCTTACTATGGTAGAAAATGGCCGATCTATACTGAGTGCCTTTATCATTACCTTGTTGATTAAGAGTCGTTGGATCATGAATTTTAAAGAAGAAATGCAGCAGCTCTTTAAAAGAAGTTTTAGTGGGGTCGAAATAAATATCGAGGGCCTCTGCATGCCCAGTAGTCCCTGTACAGATATCTCGATAAGTGGGATGAGGTAAATCTCCTCCCGTATAACCTACACAGGTCTCGATAACACCCGGAAATGATCTGAATAATTCTTCTACTCCCCAGAAGCAGCCTCCGGCCAGTGTAGCTCGTTCCTTTGTCATATTTTGTCCTTAGATCGTCGTCATATGAGATGCTATTTGCTATACTGATATTATGAAAAATTTAAAGGGCGAGCAAGGCTTTGAGCAATTCTATTCCGAGATGTATGGAACCCGTTGGGAAGAACTAAAAAAAGCTCTGGTAGCAGATCATCATTATGTGGCAGTGGTTAATCCATATTCAGACTTTAACTTCAAAGAAACACCGATTCAAAACTCTTCGATTAGTTTTCCTCACCACATAGGAATCAATTTCGATCGGCCTTCTCCTGTGGATAATGATTATTTTAATTATTACTTAATGGATGCCGCAAGTATTCTGGCAGTAGAAGCTCTGGAAATTGAAGAGGGAGATAAGGTCGTAGATCTTTGTGCCGCTCCCGGTGGCAAAAGCCTATTATGCGCTTATAAATTAAAAGAGACGGGGCTTCTTATTTCAAATGACCGATCGGCCGCACGACGTGCGCGCATTCATCGAATTTTTGATGAATACATCCCTAAAACTAAGCAGGCCAATCACAAAGTGACAGCTCATGACGCTACCAAGTGGTGTCTCTATGAGAAGTCTGTTTATGATCGGGTCTTATTAGATGCTCCTTGCTCATCAGAGAGGCATGTTCTTGAGGATAGTAAGGAGTTAAGCCTTTGGTCTCCAGGACGTACTAAGGCCATTGCTGTAACTCAATTTGCTATGCTTGCCTCAGCACTCGATATTGTTAAGGTAGGAGGGCGGATTGTTTACTCCACCTGCGCACTTTCAAAACTTGAAAACGACGAAGTAATCAGAAAGCTTCATCAAAAGAGGGACGGGCGCTTCAAGTTGATTAGAAAAGAATTCTCTTTTGGAGAACCTACTGAATATGGATGGCAAGTACTTCCTGATCAGTCAGGATGGGGGCCATTTTACTTGGCCATTATTGAGCGAACTAAGTAATGAAGTATGCTATCTGTGACCTAGAAACAACGGGCCTTGATACTGATTCTCAAATTATTGAGGTGGCCATTCTTATCATTGAGGATGGAAAGGTTATTGATAGCTTTCAGAGTCTTGTTAATCCTCTCATGAAGGTTTCAGAATCCGTACTTGAATTAACAGGCATCACCCAACGGCAACTAGATTCTGCTCCTAAATTCTATGATCTTGCACCAACTCTTTTAAACTTACTTGATGGTCCTATTTTTGTTTCTCATAAAATTGAGTTTGATTATGAAATTCTCAGTAACCAATTTGAAGAGCTAGGTCTTGAATTGAGGAATAAAACTTTTTGTACCCTGAAGAAAAGCCAGGAGTTTATTCCTGGGCTTGCGAGCTACTCCTTAGATGCTATGTGCGCTTTCTTTAATATAAAAGTTAAGGAAAGACATCGAGCATGGGCAGATGCTTTGTTGTGTTTCGAAATCTTTAAACAGCTCCAACATTTCACAACTCCACAATCAATTGAGCTATATCTTCCCCATCACAAGACACTTCTTCATGGTCTTTCCCACGGACCTGGAATTCTTTTTTTCAAAAATAATGGGGGAGAAGTGATCTACTCCAAGGCATGCTTTGATGTCTTTGAAGTAGCGAGGGATGAACTAAAGTATCAATTCGATAAGCGCGTTTTTTTATCTCAAGTCTCTTGCATAGAGTTTGTCATGACTCGTTCAGAACTTCTAGCGCAGATCAGACTTGAGCAGTTCTCACCTCAAAAGCATCTTTGGGGACTCTACCTGGGAGTTAAGAAGAATGGTCAAAAGGTTCTTTATCCAGATAAACTAAAGAGGAAAAACAATCTTATTTGGAGTCACCATTCTAAAAAAGAAGTTCTAAAAAAGATGAAGTCGTTGATGACCCAAAGGAATCAGGACTATGTTTATCGTGATGATTTGATTTCAAAGGATGCCATCGTTCAGAGAAATATTGAATTAACCAATCGTCTTAAAGGAGTTCAGTTTTCTTATTCAGATCTTATTATAAGTTTTGAGGGAGCTGTGATTGATGAAGTTGATTTTATTCTGGTGAGAGATTTTTCAGTAAGAGGACTGGGATCTATTCATAAAAGTAAGTGGGATCAGCTGGTGAATAGGCCAGAAGCTTATCTCAGCGAGAGGTGGTCTTATTCTCCTGAGATAAATCAAATCGTCAGAAATTATCTTATAAGTTTAAAAAATAATAAATATAAAAAAGAGAGCCTTCGAGTTCTTTCTCCAAGGCCCACATTAAAAAATGAGAGAGTTCTATGAATCCAAAGAAGTTTAAATCAACCAAACGTTTTACGGGGTTTCCTTGCACTCATCGACAGTGGAGAGCAAGTTCTCACTGCCGCTTTGTTCACGGTTATTCACGGGAATTTTATTTTGAGTTTGAAGCAAGTGAACTTACACCGGAAGGCTGGGTTGTGGATTTTGGGGGACTAAAAGACATTAAGGCATGGCTTGATCATATGTTTGATCATACCTTTCTCGTGGCCCAGGATGATCCTGAGCTTGAGACTTTCAAAGAACTCGATAAGAGAGGGGTTATTCAATTACGAGTTCTTCCTAATCCTGGAATGGAAGGGACTTGCGAGTATGTCTATCATGAGGCCTCTAAATTACTAAAAAAACTCTACGGTGATCGTGCTTGGATTTCTTTTGTTGAAGTAAGAGAAAACGATAAAAACTCAGGCCAGTTCATTCCCTAAATATCCATTGAGCCAACCAAGGAGAATTTCATCTTCCTTGGTTGGATCGTATCCCTCGCCGTTTAGCTTTAGAAGTTGAGTGTGAACATTGAAGCGACTGGCCCATTCTGTAAAAAGATCTTCATTACTATAAAAGGTCATAGCGGACTTTAAACATTTCAAGAGATGAATAGGGTAAGCATTCATATCAGAGATGATATATTCAAACTCTTGCTGAAATTCTTTGTTGTTCATGAGAGATTTAAATGTTCCACTTTCAATTTGTTCCCATAAAAGATTATAGAGCCCAAGTTGGCCTTTATAACTTAGATTTGAATGATAGAAGTGATCTGCATGAATCAGATCATGGAAACAAAAACCAAGGTAATCTCGTTCTCCTAGAATAAAATCTTTCATCTGACTCTCTTTAATAATGAGAGTTAAACATCTTCTTCCATTCTTCTGCTGTGCTAAAACTTCCATAGGGGAAGGAATATGAAACATGAGTTCAAGTGGGTACTTCCCAGAAGAATAATGTAATAGGGCTCGATTCACTGAACGCGGTGTCGATTTAAAAGCAAAATTATTAAAGATTTCCCCCAAGTTCATTCCAGCTAATCTCTTTCTCACATTAGGCTCTAAGGGAATGTGCTCAGGAAAAGTTGAGTTGAGCAGGTGGGGGAGATGTTCACCTTTTTGGAAGGCACCTGGCCAATCTCCGGGATAGCGCAGGCTAAGGCCAATGAAAATATAATGGGCCACAAGTTCTGCTTCATTAATTTCATATTGATGAAACAGTTTTAGAGAATGATTAAATAGTTTAGTAAACTGCGGCACTTCAGTTTGCAACTCTTCATAACTAATGAGTTTCTTCTTAAATCTTCCGGATCTTGAGGATGGCTTCATGGATCAGTTCTAGCATTTTTAGCATAATAAAGTCACTAAGAAGGAGGGCGTCATGAAATGGTATAGTTTGGAAAGGATTTGGCGCATCAGTGGCATGAGAACAAATCTAAAAGTTCGTTTCAATGACTGGACCCACCAGATAAGGTGGTTTGAAATTCAGGGAGAGTCCTCTGACGGGCGACGTTTTATTGGAATTTTAGATACGGGTGAAAAGATATCTTTTCCTAAACGTTCAATTGGTTGGTTTGAATACTATCCCTCTTCAGAGTACTCCGCACACGCCGTCTAGGGTTTTCTACGAACATAAACAACCTTGTCCACACGAGCGATAAGGTTGTTTTGCTCATCTAAGATGTTCACCTCAAAGTGAGCATCCATCTTCTTATTTTCGTCTACAAAGTCTTTTATTTCACTAATTCTTTCTTTGGTCAGAGTGAATTCCGCATGGACTTTCCCGCGCCCAGGTTTTTTAAATTCAATAGACGCTGATTTATCCCAAACAATGTACTGCGGGCCCAGATTCTTAATAAGCATGAGCATATACCAAGGATCCACCATTGAATAAAGAGAACCACCAAATTGTGTACCCATATAGTTTTTATTGTAAAAAGTAAGAGGCATCTCTACTTTGATATATCGGAAATCTTCACTTACTTCGACTGGCCTTACAGCTGCTCCAAAGAATGGCCCGTAGAAGCGGATAAGACGATCTAGGAATAGTTGTCTGAGGTGAAGTAACTTCATTTAATAACCTTTGTGACATGGCTTTCACCATGGGCCATCAATTGATTATCAGGTGAAAGAATCTCGGCCCTCATAAAAATAAATTGTTTGGTTTCTTTTAAAACCTTTGCGTGAAGAGTGCATTCCTTCATTTCTTCAGTGAAAGGTTTAAGATAAGTCATATTAATGGATAGTGTTAAGCAGGGTGCTTTATGGGTTATAAAAGCAAGAGGACCGAAGACTTCGTCTAGTGCTGCTGCGAGAAATCCTCCTTGATAAAGACCTGCTGGATTAGTGAACTTTCTTTTGAAGGGGAGCTTGGCCCTAATTTCTTTTGCTGGAATAATTTCAAGATACTCGATGCCTAACTCTTCCATGCTTGGAGGAGGAAGAACTAGACCTGGGTTCTTTTCTTTTAACTGTTTTACTAATTCAGAATAATTTTCCATAACTACTTTTTAATACTTTTAATAAAGCCTCTTAAATTCTTTTTAACAATACTGTGGTCCCCTGTGAGCCTTGCTAATTGGATACTACCTTGCAAGAGGGAGAGAGTAATCGTTGTGGCCTCTTTAGGAGAAGTGTTAATTTCCATTTCTTTATAGAGAGAAAGAATCCAATCGTAGTGAAGTTCGTGAAGTTTAAGAACTTCCTGTTGTAAGGCAGGATCGATAATCACCCACTCAAGGGAGAGGGCCGAAAGTGGGCAAACTCTTTTTTTTTCACAAATCCATGCAATTAATTTGTCACAATATTTGAGGATTGCTTTTTCTGGTGTATTCTTTTTGCAGGAATTGGTCCAATCGATAAAGGCTTCCTGATAAAATCGGTAAAGCTCTATACCCAGTTGATTCTTACTCGCATAATGGTGGTATAAAGAAGATTTTTTGATGGATAAAGAGTCGGCCAATTCTTGAAGGCTAAACCCGTGAAAACCCTTGATAAGAAGCATCTTACTGGCTTCGTGTAAAATAGCAGTACGTGTTGAAGTATTCATGATATAATGTTAACCTACCGATCGGTAGGTTGTAAAAGGAATAATCATGAAACAACGTAAAGTCGCAATTTTAGCCGGTAAAAGAATTCCCTTTGTTAAGTCCATGGGAGAATACCTAGGTTACTCAAACTATGATCTTCTTTCTTCAGCTTTTAATTCGCTAGTAAGTGACCAAAAAATGGAAGGTAAAGAGTTGGGTGACTTCATCTCTGGCTCTGTAATGAATCATCCCTTTGATTGGAATCTATCTCGAGAAGTTGTTCTTGGCTCTAAACTTAACCATCAAACTCCTGGTCTCAATATTCAACGGGCATGTGGAACAGGTCTTGAAGCCGCGAATCTTATTGCTTTAAAGATTGCTTCAGGCCAAATAGAAGTAGGGGTTGCTGGAGGAACGGATACTAACTCTGATGTGCCTTTCATCGGCAATAGAAAGTTAACTCATAAATTGATCGAGTTACAGAATGCAAAATCTTTGAGTGAAAAATTAAAAGTCGTTCTTTCTATTTCTCCAAAGTTATTAAAACCTCTCCTTCCTGCTGTTAAAGAACCAAGGACTCATAAGTCTATGGGAGAGCACTGTGAAATGATGGTTAAAGAATGGCAGATAAGTAGGGAAGAGCAGGATAAGCTAGCTTATGAATCTCATCAGAAAGCAGCTCGGGCCTACGAAGAAGGATTTCATGATGATCTCATATGTGAATTTGCTGGATTAAAAAAGGATACCATCACTCGAGGAGATACCTCTATCGAGAAACTTTCAAAAATTAGAACCGCCTTTGATAAATCTTCTGCAGGTACTCTAACCGCAGGGAACTCAACTCCTCTTACTGACGGGGCCAGTGTGGTTCTCCTTTCAAGTGAAGATTGGGCCCGTGAGAATAATAAAGAAATTCTTGCTTATCTAAAAGATGTGGAAGTAGCCGCAGTTGATTTTGTACAAGGTGCAGGTCTTCTAATGGGGCCTACCATTGCTGTATCGCGACTTCTGGAAAGAAATAATCTCAGTCTTCAAGATTTTGATTACTATGAAATACATGAAGCTTTTGCAGGACAAGTACTTTGTACTTTAAAGGCCTGGGAAGATGCGGAGTATTGTCATAATGTTCTTGGTCGTAAAGAGGCCATGGGGAGGATCGATCGTGAGAAGCTGAATGTTAAAGGCGGAAGTCTTGCGCTTGGTCACCCTTTTGCTGCAACAGGCGGACGTATCTTGACCACGAGTGCAAAACTTCTTTCTCAAAAAGGATCTGGGAGAGTTCTTATCTCAATTTGTACTGCTGGTGGAATGGGTGTTGCCGCAATAGTGGAGAAGTAATTATGCATATGATCCTTAGAACACTCTGGGCCTTTTTTTGTAAGAGGTTTTTAAGGCCCATACCATTTGATGCTGAAAGTAGCATCTCCATGAGAGTTCTTCCTACTGATCTAGACCTTCTATGGCATGTAAATAATGGAGTCTATTTTTCCTATATGGATTTTGGGCGTTGGGATCTTATCTTTCGCAATGGGCTCTTTGATATCGCTCGTAAGAATAAAATCTATTCTGTGGTAGCAAGTGAATCCATGAAATTTAAGAAGTCGCTAGAGCTATGGGATAAGTTTACGTTGAAAACAAAAGTGATTGGAAAAGATGAAAGATACTTCTTCATCAATCAATATTTCTATTCTAAAAATAACGAACTTATGGCCATCGGTTTTGTAAAAATCCGTTTTATTCAGTCAAAAAAGGGCCCAATTTCTCCTGATGAAGTTCTAAAACTTTGTGATGGAAAGTTACCAGAAATCAGTAAAGACCTCTCAACACAGTCCTATGAATTTGAACAATCGTTTTTAAAATAATTTTAGAAACTCTTTACATTGAAATTAAATTAGTGATTTAAGCAGTTTTAATAACTGATTAAACAGGGTGTTAGAGTCCGTGCTTCTTTCCAAGTAAAATTTTTCATTCATACTTCAAACCATCGTTAGCTGAATGGTCAGCTTTAATAAGGAGAAAGTATGAAAAAGCTTGTTTTAATGTCTGCGTTTCTAGCCGTAGGTTCAGTTGGGCATGCAAGTGAAATCGGCATTGCTAAAATCCCAGTAGAGGGAATTGATTCGGTAAAGGCTTTTTATTCGATTGATGAAGAAAGTAAAAAAGTTGATTTGAATCTAGCTGTTCGTGCTAAGAAAGGTATGGATTTTGAAACAACTTATGAAAAACTTCCTTTTGATGGCCTTCACTATGATCCAGTTGAGTCAAAGATTATTCTTACTCACGAAGGTAAAATCATCAATTGTGCGAAAGTAAGTGATGAATGGGGTAAGAAAATCATTACAGATGAAAACTGTAAAATCGTTACGAAGAAAATCGTAATCGAAGACCGTGAGTATCAAAAGCGTCAATACTATAAAATCGCTTTCGAAGAAGTTGAAAAAAAGAAAGTTGATCCTGAGCTAGATGGGAAGAAAAAAGTTGACCCTGAAATCGTTGACGGGAAAAAGAAAGTTGATCCTGAACTAAACGGGAA